>VFQU01000782.1_pt1 | contig 23292 bp, 22 predicted proteins | sample 3512311 | NCBI WGS metagenome assembly VFQU01 (sample SAMN10412377, study PRJNA504923) | tailings metagenome | isolation source: Relicate 3 Philex TSF3 active mining site | place: Philippines: Tuba, Benguet | collected 2017-08-29
GATTTTAAAAAGAATCGTGAAATTGGTCGCATGGGAAGAACCAGGTTGGATCAATCAAAAGGCGGACAAAGACCCGGATGGAAATCATGAAACAGCCGCCGATATAGAAAAGTTTTTGAAATTCGACGGACGCCTTGGCAAACATCCTAGAAAAACAATGGCTTGGACTGAGTTAAAACAATACGGAGAATCTCCTGAAAATGCCCCTTTCAAAACGAACATAGAACAACACTATAGCTTCGAAAGCCCCCGCACGGACAGGAGCCACACCGATCGCTTAGGAGATTACGGGCCTAAATGGCTGGGAGATGCAAAAACTCCTCAAAACTGAGGAGTTCAAACCGAATCGGATAGTTTTGCTCCGACTAACTCTGCTTGTGTGAGAGGTTTTTCCGTTTTCAAATAGAGAAGAGCCTCTTCCCATTTGATTTTATCTTTTTCCTGATCTAACGATTTTAACCTTTGGTACAATTCTTTTTTCCAGACTTTAAACGAATGATGGAATTTCTCGCGATCGAAAAGGCGAGTGATTGATTCCCCTTCTCCACCATACACGAATAAGTTGGCTCCCGCTTTCAAAAGAAGTTCCAAAGATTCGGTAGCATCCGCTTCCGCCGCCAAAAACAAAGCTGTATTTCCAGATTCGTCCTTCTCCTCCAAAGGAAAAGAATGTTCCAAAAGAAACCGCAAAATATCGATTAGGTTTCTTTCCGAAGAAAGATGAAGGCCGTTTTTTCCTTCTCCGTCTTTTTCGAACTTCACATGAGGGAAGGATTCCCATAAAGAAGTCACGAAATCGGAATTTCCGGAAACCACCGCTTCCAAAAATACGCTGCGGCCTTCTTCGTTTCTAAGAGATACGTTTTCTAAATTCAAAAGATCGAATGTATGTTCCCATACATCTTCGTTCTCAGATTGAATGACGGAATGAAAGACCGTATTGCCGGATTTATCTCTCGTTAATAGGTGTTCCGACCCGCTCCATAAATTCTTTTTAGACAATAATATCTCGATGAAAGAAGTTTTATTCTGAGAAAGTAAATCTTGGAATACGGAGCCTCCCGTTCGATGGGGATACAAGGGATCTGCTCCCGTTTCCAAAGCCAAGGAAAACAAATCCAAATTGTCCATTTTTAAAATCCAAGCGAGAGGAGTGATTCCGTAAGAATCCAATTCATTCGGATTTTCCCCTTCTTCTATCGCTTGTTTCCAATCTTCCGAAGAGCCGGATTTGATGATGTCTATTAAATTCAAACAGCCTACTTTCTGATTCCCTTCAAAGAAGATCGCATTTGTCTTTTAACGGGAATCGATTTGTATTTTAAGATAGAATCGAATCCTTTCTTTTTTTCGAACATAAAATATTGAATAGGCGCATCCATATTTTTAGGAGGAATCAAACTCATAGCTCTTTCCGACAAAGCAGTGATGGTCAAACTGGGATTCACTCCCAAATTGACAGTAAGCATGGAAGCATCGCAAACATATAAATTTTCATAACCGAATACCTTATTGCGATCGTCGATCACTCCCGTATCCGCGGAATCGCCCACGATACATCCTCCCATAATGTGTCCCGTAACAGGAGCGTTGAGAAGAGTATCGTTCAAGGAACTGCGAGGAATCCCTCCCGCAATCTTCGCCAATTTCCTGGCGAATTCGTTCGCAATCGGAATATAAGTAGGGGTTCTTTCTCCCGTAGACAAGGAAGATGTCATGGATTTAGTAAACGGCCAAATGAATCGTCTTCGTCTAACCAAACGAACACTATTGTCGATCGTCTGCATCACAAGAAGGATGATCGATTTTTGAGCGAACCCGAAAGGGTTATGAGATTTTAAAAAATAGATAGGCTGAGTGAGTAGAATCCAAAAGAACTTTACCGGTCTTGGAATTTTTCCTCCTCCGTCCGCCATCACACTGGCAAGTAATCCTAAAAGATCGGAACCTTTTGAATAACGAACCGGTTCGATATGAGTGTTTTCGTCCGGATGGACGGAAGAAGTGATTGCGATCCCTTTGGAAAAATCGGCCTTAGGATCGGAAACGGTTACGGGCAGAACGGTTTCACTGTTCGTACGAACCGTATCACCTAACCGGTCCGAGAGACGGATCAGTTTTTCTTCCTGTTCCATCTTTAACAACAGTCCCACGGTTCCCATCACTCCTGCAGAGAGGATTACATTTTTAGCCCTGAATTTATGTTTTGGAAAGCCGAACCATCCTGTTGTGCTTTCCGTAGAGACTTCGTAACCGAAATCACCTGCAGCTTCCGGATCGGGAATTCCTCTTTCATTCAAAGGAGCAAGTCCGACCACTTTCGTTTCAGGTAGAATCTTCGTTCCTAACTTTTCGGCCAGGAATAGATAGTTCTTATCCAAAGTATTTTTTGCGTTATGCCTACATCCCACCATACAGCCGCCGCAGAAATTACAAGGTTCTCGATCGGGGCCCTCTCCTTGGAAATAAGGATCTTTGGATTCGTTTTTTGTTTTTTGTTTTTCATTTCCGAAATAAATACCAACAGGTGTTTTGCGGAATGTTTTTTCTTTTCCGAATGTTTTCGCAGTCTCCAAAAGCAATCTGTCAGGCTCCCAAAGTTGAGGATTCTCGTTTACTCCTAACATATACTTAGCGATATCATAATAAGGAAGGAGAGATTTTTCTCCTCCCATTTTGGAGTAAACGGGACTTGCGAAAAACTTACCGGGTGGAACATATAAAGTACAAGCATATACAAGAGAGCCGCCCCCCACTCCCGCACCGCTGACAAGAAGAAAATCATTGAGAAGATTCATTCTAAGGATTCCGTAAAATCCCAATTTAGGCATCCAAAGAAATTTACGAACCGACCAATTCGTTTTGGGAAACTCTTCCGATTTCCAACGTTTCCCTGACTCTATCACTAAAACGGAATATCCTTTTTGAGCCAACCGCAAAGCGGATACACTTCCTCCGAAACCGGAACCCACGACGATATAATCGAAGTCATACGGTAATGATTGGGGAATGTTTTGATTCATAGTTCTTTTTTCCTACGGCAATAATAAGAAATAGATGTTAAGATTTCGATTTTTTTGAATATCTGTCAATCTGCTCTTCCTATTTCCGCCAAAATGTTATAGCCAAAGAGTATCCTTATGAAGGATAAGATACAATGTCTGAAATCAAAAAAACGATCCCTCTGCTTACGGAACAAGGTTTGATCACGGAAGAAGGTTGGGCACGCTCCCCTCACTGGATCTATAATCGAGAAAACATCAATGCTCCTAAATGGAGGATTAAAGAATGGGATTACTATTCCGTTCTCTCTCCCGATCAGGAATTCGGAATCACATTCACTACATGTGATTTAGGTTATGTGGGACTCTTCGCTATTTGTTTTTTGGATTTTAAAACCAAGTCTTTCGAACAAATCGATACACTCACTTTTTTTCCTATGGGCAAACTGGGGTTTCCTTTGAAAAACAACGAAGGAAACATCAAGTTCTCCGATGCGAAAGTTTCTCTGGAACTGGATATGAAACCTGGAAAACGAATCCTGCGTTTTTCTTCTCCATTACTGAAAGCGGCAAACGGAACCAAAGGGATTCAAGGCGAAATCGAATTATCCGAACCGAAAGATTTGGAATCGATGAACATCGCCACATCCTGGAAAGAAAACAGAAACGCATTTTATTATAATACTAAAATCAATTCCATGCCTGCCTCGGGAGGGTTCGTTTACGGAGGAAAAGAATACAAATTTAATCCCAAACAAGACTTAGGTGCTTTGGACTGGGGACGAGGTGTATGGACTTATAAAAATCGATGGTATTGGAGCTCGGCCTCCGGTTATATCGACGGCAAAGATTTCGGATTCAATTTAGGATACGGTTTTTCAGACAGAACTCCCGCTTCCGAAAATGTTCTTATTTACGACCGCAAAATCCATAAACTGGATGAAGTGCAATTTCACATCAATACCAAGAACTATCTGGAACCTTGGAAATTCACAAGTAATGACAACCGATTGAACTTGGATTTCCAACCGATCGTAGATAGATCCTCCGCACTCAATCTTCTGGTCATGAAATCCATCCAACACCAGGTATTCGGAAAATTTTCCGGAACCGTGGTTTTGGATTCCGGCAAAAAATTGGAAGTAAAAGAGTTTTTGGGATTTGCGGAAGACGTATTAAATTGGTGGTGAAAGCATTTCTTTAAGCTGGACAAATTCAGAAACCGAATGAAATTTTTCGGTTATGAAACAAATCCACACCTTGCTTTTTTCCGTACTGTTCCTAGCCCTAGGCTGTGGAGGGCCTTATGTCAAAATTCCCTCCACGGTAGAGCTTGGGAAAGAATACCCTTTCCCTGATGAAGAGAATACAACCAAACGAACATTAGATTTAACTTTGACCTCTCTCAAAGAAAGTTATCAAGGTGGAGCTCTTGTAAGAAGAGATGCCCATCCGAAACACCACGGATGTATGGCAGCCACCTTTACGGTAAAAAAAGACCTAAATCCCGACTATAAACTAGGATTGTTCGTTCCTGGAAAATCATACACGACACTTGTGCGTTTTTCCAACGGAGCGCAAAAACCGAAAGCGGACAAAGAAGGAGACATTCGAGGAGTGGGTTTGAAACTCTTTGATGTTCCAGGCAAAAAATTATTGGCTGAGGAAAGCACAAGCACCACTCATGATTTCCTTCTCATCAACCACCCTATATTGCCTGTGGGAGCACCTGACGAATATTTGGCGCTCTTTGAAGCCGCTTTTGCAGGAAAACCGGCTTCTTATATTTTCGGATGGAACCCTTTCGGTTGGAAGTTAGGTGCTCTTTCCAAAGTAAGAGATATCCGCGGCAAAAAAATATCCAGCCCTTTGGAAATCAGATATTGGTCCACGACTCCTTATGCTTTCGGAGAAGGCAAAGCTGTAAAATATTCCCTCAAACCTTGTAAAGACAGCCGCACGGAAATTCCTTCCGATCCGAAAGACAATTATTTGAGAGAAACGATGGAGAAACAATTGAAGGAGTCTTCCGGTTGTTTTACATTTATGGTGCAGTTGCAGAAAGATGCTAGATCCATGCCTGTGGAAGATCCCGCAGTAGAATGGAACGAATCGGAATCTCCTTTTTATCCGGTGGCGGAACTCATCATCCCCAAACAAGAGTTTGCAAATGAAACGATGGACACTCTTTGCGAGAATGTATCTTACACTCCTTGGCACGCTCTCCCGGAACACAGACCGATCGGGGGAATCAATCGTGTGAGAAAGTCAGTATATGAAGCGATTTCAAAATACAGACACGACACGAACAAAACCCCCAGAAAAGAAATAGATAAGAAGAATATTCCTTCTAAACTACTTCCTTCCTCTTAATCGGTAGTATGCGGAAAAACTCGCTGGTATGAATATCAGCGAGCCGAACGTTCCGAAACCGAGTCCCCAAGCCAAAGCGAGAGTCATAGGAATAAGAAGCGGGTCGGATCCTCCGATTGCATACGCTGTAGGAACCATCCCTGCCATAGTCGTCAAAGTAGTTACCAAAATGGGTCTGAATCTTTCCGCAGATGCATTGATAAGTGACTGATAAAGCCCGTCTCCCTTTTTTTGAAATTCCTGGATCGTATCAACTAACACGATGGATGCGTTTACGATTACTCCCGCAAGCCCTATGATCCCCACCATTGCAAGGAAACTCAACGCCTTTCCTGAAATCAAAAATCCGAATACGACTCCGATCAGTCCTAAAGGAATGGATAGAATGATAAGAATCGGCTTCGTCAAACTGTTGAAAATAATCGCAAGGATCGCAAAAATTCCGAACATCGCCAAAACGGTAGTTACCAAAAGAGATAACATAGACTTGGCGGTCTCTTCCTGCTCCCCTCTGAATTTAATTTTATAACCGGGGAACTTGGCTCCTAGATTTTTATATCTCTCAAGGATCTTTTCATTCACAATGTTCGAGCTGGTGACCGCTTCATCCACATCCGCCAACACAGTGATCGCCTTTTCGTAATCGTTATGATAAAGAGCTTCGATTCCTTGCACGACCGTCTTTGTAGTTACGGCAGTAATCGGAGTGAGTAGTCCGTTTTTGTTTAGAATTTGAATCTCGTCCAAGTCTTCTACACCATCGCGGTATTTATCTTCGTTTTGGATGACGATTTTAATTTCGTCCTTTCCTCTTCTTAAATTGGAAGCTTCCACTCCTTCCATCGCAGTACGTACGTAATATGCAGTCAGCTCCGTATCGATCCCGGTCATTGCGGAAGCTTGGTCTTTCACACGAATTTGAATCTCTTCTCTTCCTCGTTTGTAATCATCACGAATATTGATGACTCCTTTTTCGGAACGAAGGAAAGTCTGCATCTCTTCCGAAATTGTCTTTAACGTTTGATAGTCTCTTCCTTCGATCGCAACTGTCACAGCAGCACCGATCGGAGGTCCGTTGACGATGAGTTCCACCATCACGGTAAGAGCATTCGGCATCATTTTAAGTTCCGATTCGATCTCTGCAAAAATTACCTGAGCGGTTCTTTTTCTTTCCGTTTCGGGAACGAGAATGATCTGCGCCATTCCTAATTGTTCTCCAATACGAGTCAAAGGATCTGTAGGATCTGTCTGCTGAATCCCTACTTTTAGAATGATGCTTTGCACTTCTTCCTTTGGAATTTTAGCAAGGATAGGTTCGAAGTACTCTAACTGTTTGGCGGTCTCTTGAGAGGAATAATCAGGAGGGAATTCCGCCTTCACCATTACATAATCGATTCCTTCTTTCGGGAATAGATTGAAGTTCATCAGTCCTAATACACCGAAGGATCCTAGAAAGATAAGAAAAATGACTCCCAATGTTATGAACGGCCTTGCAACCACTTTGGTAATAAAACGTTCAAAGCCGCCTTTCATGGATTCGAATCCGTTCTCCAAAACGGATCTCACTTTATTTCTAAAGTTCGATTTATTCTTTTTAGAATCATCTACAGCAAACAACGAATAACGTACAGGAAGAAGAAAGAAAGATTCGAACAAGGAAAGAGTCAATGCCACGATCACCATAAAAGGAATCTGCCAGATGAATTTTCCCATGATCCCTGACATAAACGCCATCGGTAAAAATGCAGCTACGGTAGTAAGATAGGATCCTATGATAGGAACCACAAGTTCACTGGCACCCTGTACGGCTGCCGACTTCGCATCCCAATTCTGGGATCGATATTTGTAAATATTTTCAGAGATGATGATACTGTTGTCCACCAGCATCCCGAGTGAGATGATGATTCCCAACATGGACACTAGATTGAACGAAATATCAAACAAAGGAAAGGCAATTGTAGTTGCAAGTAATGTCAAAGGAAGAGACAAGCTCGTCAAAAGGGAATCTCTGGTATTGAAAAATACAACCAATACGATGACAACTAACATCAAACCTTGGAGCGCATTGTTGATCACAACGTCCAATCTTTTTAAGGCACGTTCCCCTTCGTTGTTCAACTCACTAAACTGAATGTTCGCAGGAATTTGTTTTTTAATATCGCCCAACGATGCCTGAACCGCTTGTACAGTTCGGATGATATCCGCACTGTCCTTTTTAATGATCTGAAGCACATACGCTTCGCTTCCGTTCGAAATCGCCATAACTCTAGGTCTTTCGTAAGTATCTTTCAAAGTAGCGACTTGCGAAAGTAAGATGGAGTTTCCTGTTTCATTGGAACGGATAGGAATGTTTTTGATATCTTCGATTTCGTTGATCTCCCCAGTGACACGAATGTCTTGAGTGATCGGTCTGAGGAAAGACCCTGCAGGGATACTGATGTTTCTTTTAGCGATTGCGTTGATGATATCGGAGAAACCTAACGTATAACGGGATTTTAAATCCGGATCGACACGAATCCTCCATTCTTCTTTTCTTTTTCCGAAAGCATCCACTCTGGAAACACCGGAAACCTTACGAAGTTCGTCCTCGATGATTCTACCTACGACTTGAAGTTCCTTTTCATCGGCAGCACCGTGAACGGCAAGTTCCATCACGGGGAAGTTGGAACTTTTTTGTTCTGTAACAACAGGACGATCTTTGACTTGAATCGGAAGGCTAGTCACACGATCGACTGCCCTACGGATGTCATTCACCACTTTGTCAGGATCATCGTGTTCTAAGTCGATATTGATGCTGATGTCGGATTCCGTATTTCTGGAAATGGAACGAACTAAATCTAATCCTTCCACTTCCCTTAATTTTTCTTCTATGGGAATCGTTACTTTTTTTTCCACATCCACAGGACTGGCTCCGGGATAAATCGTAAGGATTCTTACTTGGCGGAAATTCACCCTGGGGAACGCCTCTCTTTTCATCAGAATGGCACAAAGAATTCCAGCCAAAAATAGAAATACGAAAATGAGGTTTGCAACTAACGGTTTATAAACGAAATAATGTATGATTTTTTTCATAACGGTTGGAGAATTTGATGATCAAAATCCCCTCCCATTTTGACAACCAACAACTGAGCCGATTCATCAATTTCGCTCTTTTTCTAGCTCCCAAAACAAGAACTATGTGCTTATTTATCGAAATTAAAACCCTCTTACAACTCTGTGATTGCATCCTCCTCCCATCACTCTGGGAGAAAGACATAACATAAAACTAGGATGCTTTTTTTTGTACCACATCATCAGATATTCGACCGTATGTGCAATTGCCAGCTCTGCAGCGAATTCGTGGTACGTCTTACCTAGATTGTCGATTACAGTACCTCCTCGTATGGTAAAATTGCTGTCTTTATTCATACAAGCATGGCTGGCGCCTGCCAAAACGTTTTTCCAATCCCCTTCCGGTGCCACAAAACAGTTGTATTGGTCTTCAATGGAGTCATGAGAATAAGGATACATCCCCGATTGTATATTAGGTACCACAAGGAAATGTCGGAACTCTTCAATAGGAGCTAAAATCGGAGCAGGTACCACATTTTCCGCCCAATTGCTGTGTGCGTAAAAATCTTGTAATATATGAGCGGCTCTTCCCATCACAAAAAGATAATCGGGCCCGCCGATTTCCGCTCTTTGCACCAATTTTCTGAAGTTGATGCTACAGCCTCTGAAATCGGAATTGTCACAATGATATTCCGCTTTGTCAGGAAATAAAGTATCTGCCTGCAAGTTACCTTGCATAAAACTCTCCGCACATACGGCGTTAAGCTCGAATTTGGTGGATCTTGCAAATTCTTCCAAGGCTTGGAAAGTAATTTCCCTATGAGTATAAGGCCCTCTGGAACCGAAACTTCTCAAAGGCAAAAGAGAGATTTGATTCAGAAAAACGAAAAGAAGTAAAAAACCGAAAACTCTAAACATAGAACAGAAATTGACCGCTCGGTCAAGATTATGACCATTAGACTGACCGAATGGTCAAGATCGAGCTAAATAAAAATAGATTTCTGCGGTTTTTTCGTAAGAGAAACTGCTACCTAATTTGCATGAAAGGATCTCGATCCTTCCTCTTCGGGAAGCAAAGGAAGGATGAAATAGGCGATGAAATCCAACTTACCCTTAGTGCCGGATTTTTGATAGATCGTGTATGTTTGTGTCTCTACAGTGCGAAGACTTGTCCCTCGTATTCCTGCAATTTGTTGGTTGGAAAAACCTCTCAGCACATAGGTTGCGATTTCTGATTCGGTTTCACTGAAGCCCCAACCCTCATATTGTTTTTGCACTCCCTTCCAAAACTCTTCTCTATCGGATTTGCTCAAAAGATTTTTGTGGTTTAACTTTTCGATCAGAAGTTTGGATTCGAAAATTTCTTTCCGCAAAGATTTCGATTCCCGAAAAACAAGATAAACGATCACTAAAGAAGAAAACCCGATACAAATTTCAACAAATCCGGTCAATTTAGATATAGAGTCTGTTAAGTGGACCTTACCGAAAAATTCGATTAGCTCCAAACTCATCCAGACCATAATCACGAAAGCATAGATTAAGAAAAATTTAGACCTTTTAGGTAATAATGAATGAAAGCTCATACGTAGTTCCCGTAATTACGGGATCCTCTTATAGATTAAATTTAAAAAAAGGATAAACTAAATCTCAGTCGCTTCTATAGGATACTGCCGGATGAAGTTTATGTTTATTAGATTCATTCGATCTACTAAATGAAAGATAAAATAAATCAGGCCTCCTATTTTCTTCATAAATATTTTTTCCACTGCATCATCGTATCTTACTGGATCGAATGAAGTCCAAAACATATTGGTAGGATTAGCATTGAGTTTAGGTTTGGTTTTATTTTCCACAATGCTCAGTCCGATCACCACGCCACTCGGCTTACATTCGATCGGATTTATGACGGAAGGAGATTATTCAAACATATTACATAAATTAGCGGAAATTTACTGGCAAATTTATTGAATAGTTCGGAATCGGAAAAGATATCCTTAGGACTTGCTATGAACAATAACGGAACAGGGTTATTGCTCGCATCTTTGAGTTTGGCGATATATCCTTCCGTGATGCTCCCGATCCTTTTTTATAATTTGATTCAGCATATCGCGGCAGGATACGTAGAGAAAAAATAGATCGGCAATTAGCCGGCGCTCCCCTCATCTTCTCTCAAAATAGTTTCGATCACATCGACAAACACTTCGGGGTTCTGAGCGCCGCTGACAGCATACTTTCCTTGAAAAATATAATAAGGAACTCCGCTGACTCCGTTCTGTCTGTAATACGATATCTCTTGAGTGATGTCAGCCGTACCCATTCCCTTTTCCCAAACGTCCAAGAAGATGGATTCATCGGAAATAAATTCTTTAACAATGTTCCAAACAACCGTTTTATCGGTGAGGTCTGCACCGGAAACGAAATGAGCCTGAAACAAGGCATCCACCATCTGACCTTGTTTGGAAGGATCTTTCATCAAACTGACGAATGTATGAAGGCGCAGCGTATTAGGAGCCTTTTCTATTTTCTCGAAATGAAAAGGGATTCCGATATCAATTCCTATTTTCATGATCCTTTCCCAAGCAGCATCTAACCCTCGTTCATTTCCGAACTTTTGAACCAGATGTTCTCTATAAGGAACTCCTTCTCCCGGAAGTTCCGGATTCAATTGATAAGGCCTCCATTGGATCTCAGGATTCACTTTGTCTTTTAATTTCTCCAAAGCGATTTCCAATTTCCTTTTTCCAACGTAACACCAAGGACAAACTACATCGGATACAATATCAATTTTGAGTGGAGGCAAAGAAGGATTCATATTTATTTAGACTTTTACAGGGGCAAAAAGGAACGACCCATTTTTATGAAACAAAACCGTTTTTCACGCAAAAGTTTTTTACAAAAAGGTTTCCGAACGGGAGCGATCGTTTCATTGGCTCCTCTTGTAAGTGAGATTTTCGCCTACGGAGAAGAAGATGCCGTTTCTTTCCGAGAAAACCCGATTCTCTATGCGGAAAAAAAAGGTCTCAAAAGACCGATCGAAAAAATCATCCTAACGGCAACACTAGCGCCAAATTCACATAATACGCAGCCATGGAAAATCAAAATCGAATCCGACTCTTCCTTTCTATTGTACGGCGATCCGAAAAGACAACTTCTTTCCATCGACCCCTTCAATCGTCAATTTTATCATACACAAGGATGTTTTTTAGAATTAGCGAAGTTAGCTGCCGATTCTTTGATGTTCGATGCTAAAATCAATTTGTTTCCAAAAGGAATCGATTCCGTATCCAAAACAGGTTCCTCTCCTGTGGCAGAGTTCCGCATCTCTCCCAAAGATCTTTGCGTACATGATTTTCTATTTCCATCTCTTCCCAAAAGACAAATGAATCGAAGCGTATATTCGGGCGATTGGATTACGAAAAAAGAAACCGACAAACTATTGCATTTAACAAATGCAAGTTTTTTAGACATACGATTCGTTCTAGGAAAAAAGGAAATCGAATCCTTCCTGCCTACTCTTCAAAATTCCTTCGCACAGGAAACGAATCTTACTGCACAAAATGAGGTCACAAGAGTTTGGTTTCGAAAATCGAAAGAGGAAATTTATTCCAAAAGAGACGGACTCACTCTGGAAGGAAACGGAATTTCAGGGATCAAAGGATGGGCTGCCAAAAAATTCTTTTTGGATCTAAGTTATGATGGTTGGCATTCGGAAGCCTCCAAAGCGGCATCCATTGATTTATTCAAAAACCAATCCAACTCAAGCAAAGGTTTAGTGTTCTTTGTCACGAAGGGCAAAGACGATGCGAAAGAATGGGTCAAAACGGGAATGGATTTTATGAGATTCACTTTGGCCTGCGCGGGAGAAAACATCGCCTTTCATACAATGAACCAAGCACTGGAAGATTATCCCGAAAGTTTAGTGTTCCACGAAGAAATCAAAAGCATTCTCGGTTTGAAAGGAACGGAAAGAGTTCAGCTTCTGGGAAGATTGGGAAGAAGCAGTTATAAATACGATTCCACCAGAAGAGGATTGGAAGAGATACTGATCTAAAAAACTACAAACGAAGTAGTTTTCCCAAAATATACCAGCTTACTACGATTAACTGAGAAGAACCTAGAACCATCAGAATCGTGTAAGGTCTTGTTTGAACTGCTTTCAAAGAACCGACTCTTGCTCCGAAAAAACCTCCTATGGTTCCCACCAAAGCGAGATCCAAATGCAGTTTTCCTTCCAGATAAAAAAGTACGGAAGTTCCGAAAGAAGTAATGAAGATTCCCAAAAAGGAAGTAGCTACCGCCTCTACAGGCTCCATTTTGAAATAATAAACGAAAAGAGGTACCGCCAAGAACCCTCCCCCGATTCCCAATATGGAAGAAAAAAGTCCGAAGGCGACTCCGGTAGCCAACACTACCAGTATGGGACGAAGGGAAAAAATCAGATCCGGATTGTACGATCGTTTGGCGGTCTTTTCCTCAGGAGGCAGATCTTTCTGCAAATACCATTGTTTTCTCTTTCGAAAGGCGGAAAGTAAATTATAAATCCCTAATATTCCTAAAAAAACAGTGAATACGAACAGATATACCAATTCGGAAACAGGCATTCCATAATAGATTGTTCTTCCCAATTCGGTGTCTTCGAATCGTCCGAATTTCCAAGCGATGTATTGCGCAGAAGGAATCGAAGTCACAAGAAGAAGCAATCCTTCTCTCCACCTTACTTTATCGTTCTTAAAATAAACGATCAAACCAGAAAGAGCGGAAAGAGGCATTTGAGCCAAAGAAACAGCTACTGCCTGTACGGCGGATAGATGGAAAAAACTATGAAAGAAAGGAGTATATACGAAGCCTCCGCCGATTCCTAAGAAGGAAGCCAAGTAACCAACGAAAAAACCTACTAGGAGAACGGCAAAGATCCCCGGGTAAAAACCCAGGGAAAATTCATGGAAGATGGAAAAATCCAATGTTAAGACGATTTAAAAGTGAGATTTTGCATCTTCGAAAAATTGATTTGTGATTCTTTCGAAAACTTCTTTCTCTGTCGCAGTCTCACTGTTAAAGAACGCAAACACTGCTAGAACGATCCACTGGGAATAATTTCGAAATACATGGTATTCATAAACTCCCACTTTGTTTCCGTTTTTGTAGAGATGGTATTCGATATCGTATCCGTCTTGGTTCGACCAAGCAGGGAGAAATGTAGCGGTCAAAGTAGAGAGGCCTAAAAACACAACGGCAGGAGTGGATGGACTTCTATAGTTCACCTTCACATTTACCAAATAACCGGCCTTAGGTACGTTTTCTCCTTCCGATGTTTTTTTAAATTGAGTTTTGTTGTCGAAGTAATTCTTTAACGCCTCTCTTCCTCCCAAATTCAATTTAGGGAAAGAAGGAAGTGCATACACAAATTCTGCATCGGAAGTTTTTTCGTGAGCAGGAACGGGAGGGATTTTCGGAAAATCCTTATAGCTGATCAAACAGTTGGAAAAAGCAAAAACAAACGTAGTGATTAAAATAGTTTTCGTAAATTTCATAACAAAGTCCTTAATTTTGGCTGTGGTCGTGATGACCTTCCGCATCGTGTCTTCTTTCCAATTCATCGTATAACTCTTGTTGATCTTCATCGAAATAGAGTTCATAACCGATGCGCAGACAGACGGAATCTTCTCCGTTTTCCATCTCTCCTGCGAGAATTACATTCATGGCAAAAAAAGTATCCGATTCCGCTTCCTCTAAGAATGCATCCGCAGCTTCCCATTCTCCGAAATCCGCTACGGATTCCTTTCTAAAAGGGGCAACTACTTCATCGAACTCGTCCGTGATGTAATTGTATTCGCCCGACTCACTGTCAATGATGAATTGAACATGATGGCAACCAGGCCCGCCGTCTTCCAGCGGAGATAAAACCATTGTACCGCACGCAGGGCAATGAATACGAGGGTCAATGGCACCGTGAGGCCATGTGATGTTGATGGTTTCGATCATAATGTACCGCTCCGATTCAAGGGGATAATATGATTGTTTCAATTGTGCCGGATCTGAAAAGAAGATTCCTGTTTTTTTCTTTCAATCTTTTCCGAACAAAAGATTCTTTCCCTACGGCTGTCATAAAAAGGAAACAAATTTTACAAAACTAACGATGGATATAGACCAAGAATTTGGTGAAGCCTTTCACTCATCCTTTCGTGAATTTTTCGGAAACGAAAAAGAATCCGGTTGGGAACTTTACAACCTCATCTCCAATAATGAAATCACTCATCAATCCTGGATGACATTCACAATCAGAAATCCTTTGGCGGGAAGAGCCATTGTATTTCGTTACGATCGTGCGGAACAGAAGTTCTACGCAATGTTGAAAGTCCAAGTCATCCCGGGAGAAGAAGACTGGAATTTAGACCTTCTCTTCAAAAAAAAAGGTTTCACTCAGTTAGACTCCATGGAAGTCATAAAAGACAGCGGAGAATGGATGTTTCATTCTTTAGCGCGCCATTATTTCGGAATTATACTTTCTTTTTGCCCCAGAATCTTGGAGCCGGATTTCCTAGTAGAATGATACAAGTCTGTTTCTCCAAAATCGTTTTCTAAGAGAAACAGCATTTAACAAAAACTAGTTTTTATTTTTTATCTTCGGGTTTTGGGATCACCCTCGTTTGGTTCCACACATAGCCCCAAATAAAGAATGTGGAATTAAAATAAGCATACAACATCAATACGACCATTTTGGAAAGAAGATCGTATGCGAAGGAATAGTTTACTCCTACGTTTTTAAACCTAAGATACAATTGAAATCCGAATGTTAAAATAAGCCATAAGGAGGCAGCAATGATAGCGCCCGGCAAACTTTCCCGAATCGCAGTTTTCTTTTTGGAAATAAAAGAATAATAAAAACTAAACAAACTAACAATGATTAAAAATGCAAGGACGGATAAAAAAACGGCAGGATACTTTCTGAAAAAACCAATCTTCCAAGTACGAAATAAAAATCTTTCTATATGGAACAATCCGAAGCTGACATAAAAATAAACCAGCAGAAGACCGGAAGAGATAAAGAGCAGGCGTAAGTTGATCCACTGGCTTCTCCAAAATCCGATTTTGGTGGAATCGTCACTGATGAACCGCAAAGACTTTCCGATGGCTCCGAAAATGGTAAGACTCGAAAAGAAAGATACTACCAAACTTACTGCTAGAATTTTATAGCTCTTAACTTTTGTTAAATTTTCAATACTTTTGTCTATGGGATGAAAGATCGGCTGAGGAAGAACCTTTCCTACTTGGTCCGTGAGAAGATTGATCATTTTGGGATCTTGAGTGATGCTTAAAATCGAAACGAACACCACCAAAAGAGGAAACAAGGTCAAAAGAAACGTGAAAGACATCTCTGAAGCGAGACCGTGCACATCATAATCGTACACTTTGCGAAAAAAACGAACCAATCTCTGCACAAAGAAAAGAGTCGCTGGAGAAGAGTTTTGTGGCAATTACGTTTTATTCCAGGGAACTCACTGCAAGCTGATCCTAGAATAACGGGGAATATTCGGATTTGATGATATAGACCCGTAAATAGAGAGACAGAAGCCTGAACCAAACAGGCCCTCTCCTGCAAATAAATTGCGAAAGAAGATCTGGAATTTGGGGATTGGGAAATATTTTCTCTTGCCCCTCTACAGGGTACATCAACCCTGGAAGAATCCTAGTGATGTACCTATAAGGGGAAAACTTCCATGTCAGAAGAAAAAGAAAAGAAAAACAAAAAGATTTCAAAAATGACGATCGATGAAATCGATCAGGCCATTAAAAAATCAGTAGAGTCCATGAACGGCCAATCCAGCCTTTACGTAAGACATCTACGTGAAAGAAAAGAGGAACTTTTAGCCAAGAAAAAGGGTTAATTTTCCTAAATCGCCCGCCGCAGGCGGGCACTCCTTCGACCTTCCTTGATCCAATTCATACAAATCCACCAACACTTCGGTCCCAAAGTCTTATTTGAAGGATTCAGTTGGCATATCAAACCGGGGTGCAGAGTTGCGCTCGTAGGTCCCAACGGTTCCGGAAAAACGACACTGTTCCAAATGGCTTCCGGCAAATTGAAGCCCGAGTCAGGAGAAGTAGTTCGTTCCAAAAATACGGTTCATTCCCTTTTCCAACAGATTCCCGAATTCGATCCGAATGCGAAAGTAGTCGAGACAGTACTCGATGAGAACAAACTCTATCATGATTATTCGAAAAAAAGATCCGAGATCGAACATAGATTCGAAACCACCGATCCTGATTCTCCTGCATTCGAAACTTTACTTCATGATCAAAGCGAATTGGAAGAATTCGCTCACAACCACGACTTACACGGATTAGAAGCTCGTGCAAAAAAAATCCTATCCGGATTAGGATTCGCACAAGCGGACTTCGAAAGAAAAACGAAAGAATTTTCACCCGGATACCACCATAGAATCGGTTTAGCCATTGCATTACTCAACCCTCACAACTTACTTTTATTAGATGAGCCGACCAACCATTTGGATGATAAAACCAAAACTTGGCTCGCCGAATATCTATTAGATCAAAACCAAGCATTTGTATTGGTAACGCACGATCCAGAGTTTTTGAACAAAACGGTTTCTACCATCGTAGAGATCAATCCTCATGGAGTTTTTGAATTCGAAGGAAGTCTGGAAGAATTCTTCGAAGCCAAAAATGAAATTCAGGAAAAACTAAGAGTCCAATTCGAAAAAGAAGAAGCCTACTTAAAAACCAGGATGGAATGGGTGGATCGGTTCCGTGCGCAAGCAACAAAGGCGCGTCAGGTGCAATCCGTATTGAAACGTTTGGAAAAAAGGGACAAGGTAGAAAACCCGGAAGAATCCTTTTGGAACCAAAAACCGGACTATCAATTCCAACATGTCCCTTCCAGTAACATCATCCTTCGCTTAGAAAACGGAAAGTTTTCTTACCCGGATAAAAATACGGGAGAAAAGAAATTAATTTTTGATCATGCGGAAATCGAAATTTCCGCAGGGGATAAAGTCGCTTTGGTAGGCCCGAACGGTGCCGGAAAATCCACGATGATGCGCTGTCTTCTCTCCCGACATAAATTGGATTCAGGAAATTTATACTACGGACCCAAAACACTGCTCGGATATTTTTCCCAAACACACGGAGAAGATTTAGACGAGTCTCTCAATCTTGTCGAAACAGTTGTCAAAAAATATCCGGATCTAAGTGATGAAAAGGCAAGAACTCTACTGGGCCATTTTTCATTCCCGGGAGACGGAGTTTTTAAGTCGGTAAAACATCTCTCCGGAGGAGAACAAAGTAGGCTGCGTCTGGCGCTTCTGGTAAATCAGCCTACCAACTGTTTGTTCCTGGACGAGCCCACAAATCACCTTGATATTGTTATCCGAGAAGCATTGAAACGTTCTTTGTACGATTTTCCGGGCTCCATGCTCATCATCAGCCACGATCCTGATTTTATGAAAGGGCTATGCAATCGTACGTTCCAACTTTCAGGAGGAGTACTAAAAAATCTAAATTGTAGCTTCGACGATTACCTGAAATTTCACAAGGAAGACGATGAAGAAGAGACTGCTTCTTCCGGCAGTAAGGCAAAAAAAGAAACGAAAAAAGAATCTACACAGGCCAGCAAAAACAAACGTAAAAAATTAGAAAAAGAAATTTCGGAAATTGAAGTCAAATTAGATAGATTGGAAAAAAACAAAAAAGACAAAGAAGAACTTCTACAGAACCCTGAGTTCTATAAAAACAGAAGTTTTCAATTGGAAATGGACACTTATAACGATATTAAAAATGAGATTGCGAGCCTCACCTCAAGATGGGAGCTTGCCACTCAAGAATTAGAGGAAATCGGAGGCGCAGTTTAAACATGGGAGTCCCAGAAATCGACGTACAATCTTTTAAAGCACGTTTGGATGCCAGATCGCAAGGAAAAGATCAATTTTTTGTCTTAGACGTTCGCAACCCAAATGAACAACAAATTGCCCTCATTCCCGGAACCGACAAATTGATTCCCGTCGGAGAACTTGCTGCCCGCATCGGAGAACTGAAAGACCAAATAGACAACGAAATCCTCGTTTATTGCAGATCAGGTGGAAGGTCAGGAATGGCATGCGGGATTCTGGGAGAAGCCGGTTTCAAATCTTATAAAAATGTGGCAGGAGGTGTGTTGGCCTATTCCGACTTAGTCGATCCAACCATGCAAAAGTATTAATCGAATGAAAAAAACAGATAATTTAAGAATCCTCGAGCAACACAGCCTTATCCCAGCTTCCGTAATTATGGAAGAACTCCCTCTTACGGACAAAGCCTCCGAAGTAGTCACGAAAGCCCGAACAGAAATTTCCGATTTGATTCACGGCAAAGACAACAAACGATTATTAGTTGTTGTGGGACCTTGTTCCGTTCACGACATAGGTGCCGTGATGGAATATGCAGGTAAGCTTTTACCGATGATCGAAAAGTATAAAAACGAACTTTTGATCGTGATGAGAGTTTATTTCGAAAAACCAAGAACCACGGTAGGATGGAAGGGACTCATCAACGATCCGAACTTGGACGGATCTTTCCATATTAACAAAGGTTTACATACTGCCAGAAAACTTCTTTCCGATCTAAACAATATGGGTGTTCCTTGCGGAACTGAATTTTTGGACGTGATCTCTCCTCAATATATAGCCGATTTAGTGGCTTGGGGAGCGATCGGAGCGAGAACTACGGAAAGTCAAGTTCATAGAGAACTCGCTTCCGGTTTATCCGCTCCGATCGGGTTTAAAAACGGAACGGATGGGAATGTACAAATCGCAATCGATGCCATTCGTTCTGCGGGATCTTCCCATCATTTTTTATCCGTAACGAACCAAGGGACCAGCGCCATTTTCAAGACCGCAGGGAATACGGACACACATGTAATCCTCAGAGGAGGAAACAAAGGTCCGAATTACGACGAACAGTCAATCAACGAACTCGGTGCTCAAATAGAAAAAAACAATCTTCCTCCCAAAGTAATGATCGATTGTTCTCATGGAAACAGCCAAAAGGATTTCCGTAAACAACCGTTAGTTTTGGATTCCGTAGGAGAACAATTTTCAAACGGTTCTAAATACATTTTAGGAGTGATGATCGAAAGTCATTTGCAGGAAGGAAGCCAATCCATCGATGCAAAACCTTTGGTGTATGGGAAATCGATTACGGATGCTTGTGTCTCTTGGGAAACGACAGTCCCCATGTTAGAGAAACTAGCGGAAGCTGTTAGAAAAAGAAAAGTTTAATTTGATTTAGGCAAGCCTTGCTTGCCGCCGAGGTAGTCGGCGGTTCTGCAACAATACAATGCCCGGATTCAAAAGCTTGCTTTGAATCCGGCGGCTTAAGAAAATACGTTCGATTCGCCAGGATAGGTACGTTTTGTAACTTCTTCATGATACTGCTGCACGGCAATATTGACATCCTTTGCCAAGTTAGCAAATTTCTTCAAAAACTTAGGATTAAATTCCTCGTTTAAACCCAATAGATCCTGCATCACCAAAACCTGTCCGGAAGTATATCTTCCTGCTCCGATTCCAATCGTAGGAATAGAAATAGCCTCGGTGATTTCTTTGCCCAGAGATTCAGGAATCAGTTCCAAAACGATTCCGAACGCCCCTGCATCCGCCAGCTCTTTCGATTTTTGAATCATCCTTTTTCTGGATTCTTCCGTTTTGCCTTGGACACGGTGTCCGCCCAAAGTATGAACCGATTGAGGTGTGAGTCCTAAGTGGGCGAAAACAGGAACTCCCATTTCCGTCAAACGATGAGTGAGCTCGATCACAAGATTGGAGTCCCCTTCCAGTTTCACACAATCCGCCGTAGTCTCTTTCATAATTTTACCAGCGGAACGAATCCCTTCTTCGATCGAAGTTTGGTAAGAAAGAAAAGGCATATCCGCAATGACCGTTTTTTCAGGAGCACCTTTACAGACGGCTTTCGTATGATAGATAATATCTTCCAAAGTGACAGGAATGGTAGATCCATGACCTTGGATGACGTTCCCCATAGAGTCCCCTACTAAGATGGAATGAACATCCGTTTTTGCAAACAATCGGGCGAATGTATAATCGTAGCAGGTGATGACCGAGATCGGTTCTTTAGCTTCGTATTTTTTTCTAAACTCTAGAATGATATTTTTCATAAACAGACTCCTGGTAGAGTGAATAAACGCCTACTTCGCCCATCTCGACTAATATTTGTTTAATGAATGGTCTGGTAAATAAGGAATGATGAGGAAGAGTTAAAAAATCAGTAGTCATCACTACGGATTCATAGGATAAAATATCGATATCGATTTCTCTGGGTCCTTTCCAGGATCTGCGTTTTCTACCCAATTTGTTTTCGATGCTTTGGAGCGACTCCAATAGGCAAGGCAAAGTGAAAGAAGGAGATACGTGTACCTTGATGATTTGATTGAGAAACATCGGTTGGTTCGTATTTTCTAACGGAGCTGTTTCCAGAGGTTTCGATTGAGATAAAACTTGAATTTCGGGAAGAAGAGAAATTTCCCATACCGCCTGTTCCAAATAGTGATGTCGATCACCCATATTGGAACCTAAAGAAAGGTAGGCGGTATTCGAATATTTCATCCCACTTTCTCCGGCGCAAATTTCATCCGATAGTCGGGACATTTGAGCTGAATCTCCTTCGTCATTTCCATTAGACGGGAGTAAATGCGGCCTTGGCCCCTTTCCCTCCATTCGTCCAAAGGATGGTTGGAAGTGAGAAGGGTGATTTTTTCCTGCTCGTAACGGCTATCTATCAGATCGTATAACTTTCTATTGTTGAATTCGGATTCTTTTTGTACTCCGAAATCGTCTATGACCAAAACATCTACATTTGCAAATTCTCTTTCGATGAAACGTTCCTGTCCGTGGGTTTCACTGTCGGATTGGTAAGTATCCCGAATGGCGGACAAAAAGTCCTTATTCACTTTAGCATATTTGCATTTAATACCGTATCTAAAAATAAGTTCGTTCAAAATAACACAAGCAAGTAAGGTTTTGCCGGATCCGGTTCCTCCCCAAAGATAAAAACCTTGTGGGGAAAATGCAGGATCAGCCCAACTATGAACCAATTCGTTGGCCCAATCATGCGCCACCATAAAGGAAAGATCGGGATCGTTCTTAGTGTTTCCAATATCGACAGTAGACAAAAATTGAAATCGGTAGCGTGGAGGAATGTTCGCATTTTCTACGAGAACTTCCAAATTACGAACATGGAGCCTTGCATTATGACAAAGGCAGGGCATCATTTTATTTTGGGATCGATCGAAGACTAAAAAAGGAGGTTTTCCTTCCGACTCACACTTGTTACAGTCATTACCGACACAGAAACAGAGAGAAAGAGCGCCGGATCTCGAGCCTCTTACTTGTTCCGCTAAGGTAAATCCGACTCCTCCGCAGTTTTTGCACTGCTGGTTTCCGTCCCGGATTGATGTGATTTCAGAAAGATTCATCCTTAAATGCAGTGTTCCTAATGTTTCCAGCCTGTCAAGAATTGAGATTTTGGAAAGTCCGGGCGATTTATGTCTCTTATTTCGGCACTTCCTGCCTCTTTTTCCTAAATAAAAACCTTTTTTTCGGCTTTAATTCGTTATTATTGACTTAGAGGTTTCCGATACTTTCATTGAAGAAATAGATTTATATCCTTTCTTCAAAATATTGAAAGAGACAAAAGGGTCACACGACTATGAAGATTTTTAAATATCTCCTCATTCTCCATCTGGTGTTGAGCACTGGTGCAATTTTCGCCCAAGATGCTACCACTGCACAGGAAAGCCAAGCGGCAAAAGAACAAGTCAACGAACTATTGAAAGGTGAACTTGTTCCGGAAAACGATGACGCAGAATTAACTCCTGCCCAGAAGGAACTTAAGAAAAAGACCATGGAGGATGAAACTCTATGGAAAAACCCTGACTACAAAGGGTATAACAAAACTTTCCAAGAGTTACACCAACTTTCTAAAACTTTCGCAAACAACCAGTTCCGTTTGGCTCTTTCAAACTACCAATCTGGCGTAAACACAGTTCTCAAAAATAGAGACTGGGTAGAGCAGTTCAGAAAAGAAGAAGCTGAGAAGAAGCGATTGGATGAAAAGTGGTATTGGCAAAAAGTAGACCGTCGTGCTAGAGAAGAACGAGTGGTTTACCGTGAAAAAATGAAAGCAAAACAAGATGCTCTCAATTATTTCTCAAAAGCAATCAATCACTTAGATGAAATTAAAAACCCTGACCTAAGAGAAAGACCAGAGTTCAAAAGACTTTTGTCCGATGTATATCGCTCTTGGATTATGGCAGAATACGATCTTCAAAATCTTCCTCAATGTATCCCAATTCTTGAGCTTTACATAGAGATTGATGATAATGAAAAAGAATATCCTGCTCACAAGTATCTTGCAAGTGCATATTCTTTCGAAGAGAACATGATCAAAAAGACAAAAGGTCCGGATGACATGCTTTTCAAATACAGATACAAGAAGAACGTTCACCTTCTCCGTGCTACTGAGTTGAAATATGGAAAAGATTCTCCTGAATACAAACATATTGTTAACATCATCAACAAGGATGAGGTAATTTCGGTAGCTCAATAATCCCGAAACATCTCTTTCAATAAAAGGCCCGGCCGAAAGCGCCGGGTTTTTTTTATTTCTGATTCCATAACTTCCCCCTCCGACTCGATTCGTTTTTTTGCAGCAAGACTGGCCTTGGTATCTGTTGGCTTAATATTTTTGGTTTTAAGCTATTAAGAGTCTACTAGATGAGTGATTTTGACTCTATATTCTGCGATTTTCGTGTAAGTGGTTCTGTCGAATCGTTGGTTTGATTCGAGTATCTTTA
>VFQU01000783.1_pt1 | contig 23285 bp, 19 predicted proteins | sample 3512311 | NCBI WGS metagenome assembly VFQU01 (sample SAMN10412377, study PRJNA504923) | tailings metagenome | isolation source: Relicate 3 Philex TSF3 active mining site | place: Philippines: Tuba, Benguet | collected 2017-08-29
GTGTGCTGGCGCAGGCGACGACCAGCAGGGCCAGAGCGGCGAGGACTGAGAGTCGGATCAGGGTCTTCATGCCGGCAGGCTGCCTCGACCGCGGTGCAGGGCGTGCGAACCCGTGGTCAAGCCCGCGTCGATGCGGCAAGGCTCAGGTGCCCGGCTGCAGGTAGGTAACCGGCGCGAACAGCTGACGCTCGGCGCCGCGCGGGTCGTCCTCGACCCGGATGCGCGTGTCGAACACCAGCGTTGCGCGCCGCTGCAGATCGAAGCGCGGCCAGTCGACGCGGCCTTCGGAATTCGGGTCGCCGTTCCTCGCGAACGCGATCAGCGCATCCATCATCGCCTCCGACACCGGCCCTGCCGCCGCCACTGCCGGGCGCGTCCAGTCGTCGGCTTCGAGGTTGCCGAACACCAGCGGGATGTCGAGCGTGTGCGGCGCGCCATAGCGCCCGCCGTCCATCGGCGAGCGCCAGTGAAGGTGGTAGATCCAGGTCGGCGCGCCCTGTTCGGCGCGACGCTCACTGGCGATCACCATACCCTTCCACGAGCGCGCCGCCGTGGTCGCCGAAAAGAACACCTGGCTCGGCGAGTACTGCGGATACCACGCCCGGTACTGGTCGACGATGGCCTGCGGCTGCAGCGTGCCGATGAAGGCGCTGACGTGCTTCGCCAGCGCTGGGGCCACGTCGGTCCAGTCCAACGCGAAGGTGGTCGGGTCGGCGCGCCCGATCAGGCTCGTCGTCTCGTCGTGCGTGTTACCGAGCACCATCGGGATTTCCGCCGACTGCGGCGGCGCATCGGGCGCGAAGGGATCTCGCGGCAGACCGCGACCATCGACCACCGGCGTCCACGCGCCGCCGCGCAGGCCGGCCATGAGGTCTTCCATGGAGGCCGCGCGCAGCGCGTCGAGCTGGGCCTCGGCGTGTGCGCGCGAGGGAATGTCCATGCGCGCGATCACCTCGCGCGCGGTCTGCTCGGCGTTGGCCCGCACGCGGCCGGTGATCTGCTGCCCGCTCATGGTCCAGGCGCGATGGAACAGGCCCTTGGCCTCGGGCATGGCCATGAGGGTGGCGATCTTGGCGCCGCCGCCGGACTGGCCGAACACGGTGACCTGTGCGGGATCGCCGCCGAAGGCGCGGATGTGGTCCTGCACCCAGCGCAGGGCCAGGATCAGATCGAACTGGCCGACGTTGCCCGAGTCGGCGTAGCGCTCGCCGTCGAGCGCGCCCAGATACAGATAGCCGAAACCGTTCAAGCGGTGATTTACCGTGACGACCACGACGTCACCGCGGCGCGCCAGCGCGGCGCCGTCGTACACCGCTTCATTGACCGTGCCGTTGGCGTAGCCACCGCCGTGGAAATAGACGAGCACGGGGCGCTGCGCCCCGTCGAGCGCCGGCGTCCACAGGTTGAGGCTGAGGCAGTCCTCGCTCATGCCGCTGGCATCGACCTTCGCCTCGGCGGCCACGGCCTGCGGACAGCGCGGGCCGAACTCTCGTGCCTCCAACAGCCCGGGCCACGCAGACTTCGGCAGCGCGCGCTCGAAGCGCCGCGGGCGGGTGTCCTCGCCGTAGGGGATGCCGCGGAAGGCCGTGATGCCTCCCTGCCGGCTGCCTGTCAGGCGCCCGATCGACAGCGCGACCTCCGTGGAATCGGGAGCCGCGTGGGCATGCCCGGACACATCCGCGAGCACACACACGAAAGCGAAGACGGCGACCATCGGCGCTGCCCGCACGGCAGCCCTGAGCCGGGAGAAGCGGTTGCGTGCGTGTGGATCCATGGAGGGCATCGATGAGGGTTCCGGCTGGCCTGCCGCAATCCTACGCGGCGCTGGCATACCGCATGCTTGCACGAGCCCGTGGCCCCGCGCGCGAGTTCGCGCACTCAGGACCGTCGCCAAGGCCTTTTGCAACACTCTAACGCCGGGATCGATACGAAGTAACACCGCGCTGCGAGCGCGAAGGCCAGCGCCGCATCAGGCATCAAATCCTCTACAACTCATGCACTTGCACTGGGTTTCGGGCGTGGAATGTGCCACGCCACGGAACAGTTCGCTGTTCGGAACAAAGCTGCCGCAGCGCAGGGTGTTGCGAGAAAAAAAATGCAGTAGGTTCCGCGGGTCGCCACTTCCGAAGACGGGGGTTTCCGGAGCTGCGCGACGGGGGTTACACCACTCAACCAAAGAGGAAACACCGCGATGAATCTCCATCGTTACGCGGCCGCCATGCTGGCCGTTTCCTGCGCCTTCTCGGGGGCGGCGCAGGCTCAGCAGGACCTGTTCTCCACCATCGCCAACCGCGAGGCCTTCGCCGCGCCGGGGCCGCTGCTGCAGCGCGTGGCTGCCGACCCGGCCAACGCTCGCATCGAGCTGGTCGCGGCCGATGCGCGCGCCGTGCATGCAAGCCAGGGCGCACTGCGCATGAGCCTGCCCGGCGGGATCGCGATCGAGGCTAAACAGGCCGGCCATCAACGGATGGAAAGCGGCAACGAAGTCTGGATCGGCCGCATCGACATGAAGGCGCAGGGCCCCAACCGCTCGCGACTGCAGCCCATCGATCACCTGCTCGACGAGGCCATCCTCGTGCGCTCGGGCGAAGAGCTGTGGGGCACGATCCGGGTCGCCGGCGCGCTCTACCGACTGCAGCCGGTGGACAAGGGCGCGCATGCACTCATCGAAGTCGACCAGCAGGCCTTCCCGCCGGACGAGCACGAAGAGGCCTACAAGGAAATGGTGTCGAAGTCGCAGCCGGTGGACTTCCGCTCGGGTTCGCCGCTGGCCGCGCCCAAGGCGATCTCGACGATCCGCGTGATGGTGGCCTTCGGCCCGGCCGCGCGTGCGGCGGTGTCGAATCCGCAGGCGGCGATCGATCTCGCGTTCGCCGAGTCGAACCGCGCGCTGGCGGCCACCGGCACCGAGATCGTGTTCCAACAGGCGGGCGCCATCCAGAACTTCAGCCAGACCGAAAGCACCAACTACTCGACCATGCTGAGCCGGCTGACCAATCTGTCCGACGGCTTCTACGACACCATCGGCAGCCTGCGGAACTCGAACTCCGCCGACATGGTGGCCTATGTCGCACCGGCCAGCGCCGGCCTCTGCGGCCAGGCCGCCGGCATCGCCACCAGCAATGCCAATGCCTACTTCGTCATGAACCCGTCCTGCCTGTCGGGCAACTACACCTTCGTGCATGAGGCCGCGCACGTGGTCGGCGCCCGCCACGACAACGACCCGACGCTCACGCCGTATGCCTATGGCCACGGCTACGTCATCACCAGCCAGAACCGGCGCACGGTGATGGCGGTGAACAACGGCCCCTGCTCGACCTGCACCCGCATCGGCGCGTTCTCCTCGCCGAACTTCACCACCGGCGGCGTGCCGATCGGTACCGCCACCCGCAACGACAACACCCGCGTCTGGAAGACCCGCGGTCCGACGGTCGCCGCGTTCCGCTGAGCCTCACTGCGTGACGGGATCGGGCGGGCCGCGCAGGTCCGCCCGATCCTCGGTCTCGCCCCGGCCACGGGCCCGGGCTGCGCCCGGGCCCTTGATCTGGCAAGCTTTCCGGCTTTCCACATCCCGCCGAGGAAACCGCCATGGGTCGAGGCCCCAGCATCGAAGGCCGCAAGAACGCGGAAGACGCGCGTCGCGCCAAGGTCTTCACCAAGCTCATCCGCGAAATCACCATCGCCGCCCGCGGCGGCGCGGACCCGGCGGCGAACGCGCGCCTGCGCATGGGCATCGACAAAGCCCTCGCGTCCAACATGAGCAAGGACACCATCGAGCGCGCGGTCAAGCGCGGCTCGGGTGCCGACGGCGCCGACAACATGGAGGAGATCCGCTACGAGGGCTACGGGCCCGGCGGCGTCGCCGTGATCATCGACACCATGACCGACAACAGCGTGCGCACCGTGGCGGATGTGCGCCATGCGCTGTCCAAGCACGGCGGCAACCTCGGCACCAGCGGCTCGGTGGCCTTCCAGTTCAGCCGCCGCGGCGAAATCGTGGTCGCCACGCCGGACAGCGCCGCCGAGGACCGGCTGATGGAGCTGGCACTCGAAGCCGGCGCCGAAGACGTGGCCAGCGCAGACGGTCGCAGCACCGTGATCTGCGCGCCCACCGACTTCGAAGCCGTCAAGAAGGCCATCGAAGCGGCAGGGGTGAAGCCTGAGCGCGCCGACATCGTGATGGCGCCGGCCAACCGGGTGAAGGTCGAGGGCGAGGCTCTCGAAGACCTGCTCGACATGCTCGATCGCCTGGAAGGGCTCGACGACGTGCAGGAGGTCTACCACAACGCGGACCTGCCGCCGGAGCCGGTCGAGGATTGAATCGCGACCGCCGTCCCTCTTCGGCCCCCCGGTCCCGCGGACGGCCACAAGGCGTCGAGCTTCGGATCGGAAACACCGACAGTCATGGCGGTCACGCCGGCGGCTGACGCTTACTCTCACGCGCACCGGAACAGGGCCGGTGCGTTTCACTGTGCACCCACGCAGGAACGCCCCATGTTCAAACGCATCCCCCTTGGCTTGCTGCTCGCCAGCCTCGTCACCCACAGCGCGCAGGCGGGACAGGCCGAGATCTGCTACGGCGCGATCGTGCCCTCGGGCACGGTGGCTCCGCCTACCAACAGCACCGTGTTCACCTGCCCCACCCTGGGACAGCAGACCCTGCCGCAGCTCGCCGCCTTGGGCTGGAGCGTGGTGCAGATGTCGCCGGTGATGTACACCAGTTCCACCCAGGCCGTGCAGCTGCTCATCCAGAAGCCATGAGCCCGCGCGCTTTGCTTCGGCGGGTCAGCGCCGTGGCGCTCTGCGCCGCGATGCATCCCGCCGCGGCCGAGATCTGCTACAGCGACGCGCAGGGCTTCGACGCCAGCACTCCGCCCACCAACAGCACGCCCTTCACCTGTCCGCGTGCGGGGCGCGCCACCCTGCCGCAGCTCGCGCAGGCAGGCTGGACGCTCGTCCGTTTGTCACCGCTCGTCGTCAGCGACGGTCAGGGCGGCTCGCGAATCAGCCAGCAGCTGGTGCTGAAGGCAGGCATCCGTCTTTACGCCAACGGGTTCGAGTCCAACTGATCCGCCTGCCGGGCGGCGCGGGCGCGCCGTCCGGTGAAGGCCAAGACAGGACGCACCGAAGCGCTCAGCGTGCCGGCGGGCGCAGACGCAGCAGCGGCGCCGGGGTCTCGTCCACACCCCAGGTTTGCGTATCCCCCCGCAGCACCGCCAAGGCGGATGCGACCTGCGGCTGCGCCGCCCAATAGCGGACGAAGCCCTCACCGCGAGTCGAGTAGCGCAGGGTGTGCACCGTGCCCAGCCAGAGCGGCTCGCCTGCGGGCAACAGCCGATACGGCGCCGCCCACAGCCGCAGCACCACGCGATCGCCATCGACGCCACCGGGCTTTTCCATCAGCAGGGTTTCCGGCCGCCCCAGATGCGTGGTCGGCATGATCGGCAGCTGTGCCGCGTCGGCCTTGTCGTCCAGCATGCGCAGCAGGCCGCGCCAGTCACCGGGCTCGATGCGCTGCCAGCCGCGCGACTCGAGCAGGGCCTGGAGCTGCGCAGGCTCGCCGGCGTACTGGAGGTTCAGCGGCCAGGCATCGCGATCGCGCAGTTCGTTCCGTCGTTCGGGCAGGCGCAGCGCGGGGTCGGCCTCCAGCCAGCGCATCAGCGCCACGCCCTGTCGGTCGATGGGCCGCTCCAACTGGGCCAACTGCGCGGCCGAGCGCTCGCCCGCCAGCAAGGTGACCGACAGCAGGGCCGCGCCGAAGAACAGCGCCGCCACCGGCTTCATCCAGAACGCGCGCGCCGTGCGGCGGCGATAGCCGATGCCCAGGGCCGTGGTCCACAGCAGCCCGAGCGACGCGCCGGCCAGCACCTCCGACAGCCAGTGCGTGCCCAGGTAAAGCTGGGCGAAACCGACCAGGCCGACGACCAGCGCCGCCACCACATACGGCCAGACGCGCGCCCGCCCGGGCAGTTCGCGGGCGATGAGCACCGCGAAGAATCCGTAGACGCTCGCCGCGAGCGTGATCGGCAGCGAGGGAAATCCATGACCGCTCGCGCCCATCGCGGTGGGCGGCGCCGGCAGCTCGATCAACCAGCCCAGCAGCAGGCTGATCAGCCCGGCAGCCAGCGGCGCGACCAGCCAGTGCGAGGCGGCGACGCGCTGGCGCCGCCACCACAGCCAGGCGAACACCAGCAGCACGGGCCCGATCAGCAGCAGAGGGTCGCCCAGCGTCGACAGCGCGCCCATCAGCGGATCGGCCAGCGGGTGGCGCAGGCCGAACATGAGCTGATTGACGTGGGTATCGAGCCGCGAGGGCGCGCCGCCTCCCTCCACCGACACCAGCAGCTGGAAGAAACCCCAGACCGCCAGCACCAGACCGAGCGCGAAGACCAGCAGCGAGGGCGATTCGCGGCGGCGCGGGTCGATCAGGGCCTCGGAGTAGCGACCCAGCACCGGGTGTCGGTGCGACCAGTCGAGCGCGGCCGCCAGCAGCCCCTCCGCATGCGGCACCAGCCAGCGCCAGAGGTAGAACACGCTGCCCCACAGGGCGGCGACCAGCACCAGCACCAGGGCGATGACGATGGCCAGCCGGCCGGCGACCGCCGCAACCAGATCCAGCGAAGCGCCGAACAGCCAGCCCGGCAGCAGGAAGGCCAGCGCCCACAGCAGGGCCGCCACTGCGGTGGCGAACACGTAGCGCTGCGCCGGCATCGCCAGCATGCCGGCAATGGCGGGAATGAAGGGCCGGATGGCGCCGACGAAGCGGCCGATGACCAGGCTCTTCATGCCGTGGCGGCGGAAGGAGGCGTCGCCGCGGGCCAGCCACTCGGGATGCTGGGCGAAGGGCCAGCGCTGCTTCAGCGAATCGCCGTAGCGGCGCCCGGCAACATAGCTGACGCCGTCGCCGCAAAAGGCGCCGAGCGCCGCACACGCGACCGCGTAGAGGCCATCGATATGGCCCAGCCCGACCAGGGTGCCGACCGCGAACAGCAGCGGCGCAGCCGGCACCACCACGCCGATGATCAGCAGGGCGTCGCAAAAGGCGATCAGGAAAATCACCAGCCCCGCCGCCAGCGGGTGGGCGGCGATCCAGTCGAGCAATTCGTTCCAGCGCGAAGACTCCATGCGCGGATTCTAGGCGGCCCGCGGCGGGCACAGGCAGACGCCGCGTGCCGCTGCGGCCTGAGCAGGGCACGTCGGGATCGCGCGCCTCATTGCGCGGTTCTCCGGCCCAGGGCGTCGAGCACGCGCGCATCGCGACCGTAGAGGTCGTCGATCAAGCGCAGGCCGCCGGCCTCATCGGTGACCGCGGTGAGATAGAGCAGATGCACCGGCAGGGGCTCGACGAGGTCGACGCGGGTCTCCTGCCCGCTCGCGACCACCGCGTCGATGCGCGCACGGTCGAAGCCACCGGCGCCGTCCAGCACCCATTCGGCGAGCCCCAGCGCATCGTCGACGCGGATGCAGCCGGACGAAAAACTGCGGCGGACCCGCGCGAACAGGCCTCGCGTGGGCGTGTCGTGCAGGTAAACGTCATGACGGTTGGGCAGGATCAGCTTGACCTGCCCAAGGGCATTGGCGGGGCCGGGTCGCTGACGCAGGCGGTAGGGAAAGCGGTTGCGCGAGAGCTGGCTGAAATCGACGCCGGCCGCGTCCACCGGCTGGCCCTGGGCGTCCAGCAGCTCGAAGCCGCCGCGGGTGAAGGCCTCGGGATCGCGCTGGAACAGCGGCAGCTTGTCCTGGGTGGCGAGCCGGCGCGGCACCTCCCACCACGGGTTCAGCACCACGTAGCGCATGCGCGCGGAAAAGCTTGGCGTCTGCCGGAAGCCGGTGCCCACCACCACGCGATGCACGCGCTCGATCCGACCTTCGTTCAAGGCCTCCAGCCGGTAGTCGGCGATGTTGACGCGCAGGTGGCGGGCGCCGAGGTCGGCCGGCAGCCAGCGCCAGCGCTCCAGGTTGACGCGCAGCTGGTCGACCCGCTCGGCCGGACCGCGGGCGAGCTGGGCTAGGGTCATGCGCCCGGCGACGCCGTCGGGCTCGAGGTTCAGGCGCAGCTGGTAGGCCTTCAGCGCGGCTTCGAGGCTGTTGTCGAACAAATCTTCAGCGGGACGGCCGCCCTGCTGCCCACCCGTATCGAAACCTGCGCCGAAGAGCGGAGCGACCTGCCCCTCGCCAGCGCCTTGGACAGCGGGACGAGAACTGGCACCGGCAACCAGTCCGCCATTCGCGCCGACTGCATCCAGCGGTGTCGCCTCCGTCTGCAGCGGCTCCGCCGCATGCCCTTCCGCCCGCAGCAGCGCGCGCAGCTGGGCCACGCGTGGGCCGCGGTCGCCGGGCTTCAGGCTGTCGCCCGCCTCGACCGGCGGCGGCCGCGGCGCATCGAGCTGGGCGCGCTCGCGCTGCAGGGCGTCGCGCAGCGCACGGTAGTAGGGGTCCAGTGGCGCCAAGGCCTCGAGCGCCGCTGCCACCTGGCCCGAATCCAGCGCCGCCTGCAGGGCCGCCGGCGCATCCAGGCTGGGCCGCTGCACAGTCCAATCGGGCTCCACGCGGACGGGGTCGATGCGCCCGCCGCGCAGATGCGATGCCAGGGTGAGCCAGGCATCGCTGGCCAGCAGCTCCTCGGCGAGGGTGCATTCACCGACCGCGCGCAGGGGCTCCAAGTGGTAGTCGCGCGGCTCCAGGCCGTGGCCGGCACTGTCTTCGAGCGCCGAGAGCAGCTCGGCGTAGGCGGCACCGCAGCCGCCTTCGGTCCAGGCCAAGCGATAGCCGCGGACGGCATAGAAGGCGCGCACGGCATCCGGCGCGTGCAGGGGCTGACCCTGCACCTGCAGGGCCTGGCCGGGCTCACCCAGCAACGCCTGCAGCGGCGAGCTGGCCGCGGCCGCAACCGGCTGTGGCTGCGCGGCGGCGGCGAGGGCGAACAGCCCGCCCACCAGCGCGGCGCCGCAGCGGAAAACGGAGACGGCAGACAGCGCGGGAGGCATCGAAACCAGACGGGGCCAGCAGGAACGGGCTCCGCATTGTGCCGGCTGCGGCCCGCGCGTGCGCGGGCGGGCCCTCAGGGCGCGCCGATCGGACCCTGCGGGCCCGCGCGCCCTGCTCTCGCCACCCTCAGGCAGGACAGGCTGCGCGCGTTGGCCAGCCACGCGGGGTCAGGGTAATAGGCGAACAGCAGCTGGCCATCGCGCAGGTGGTTGATCAGCGGTCGAGCCACTTCATCACGCACCGCAGGGCAGCCGTGGCTGCGACCCAGCCGACCCTGCTGGCGGGCGAACTCCGGGTCCACGTAGGGGGCGCCGTGCATGACGATCGCACGCTGGCGGGCCAAATCGTTGAAGCCCGGATCGAGACCATCCATGCGCAAGGAGTAGCCGTTTGCGCCGTGGTAGGTCTCGTCGGTGAGGAACAGACCGAGGCTGGTCTGGTGGCTGCCTTCGATGTTGGAGAAACGGGTGGCAAGGTTGTCGCCGCTGCCGCGGCCGTGGGCCACGTGCTCGGCGTACAGCAGGCGCTTGCGCGCCATGTCGAACACCCACAGGCGCGGCTCGGTCGAGGGCAGCGAGTAGTCGATCACGGCCAGCCGCCGCGCCTGCGGGGCCTCGCCGCCGCGACGCGCGCACTCGTAGGCCGACACGGCCAGCTCCAGCACCTCGGCCTTCAGCCCGGGCGCCTGCGGCAGCAGGCGCTTCGACAGCTCACCGGCGAAAGCGGGGCTCAGGCTGCAGGCAAGCGCCGCGGAGGCGACAAGGCGCGAGGCTGAGTGAAGGATCGATCGACGCATGGGGTCGGGAGCTTACGTGCCCGGCCGCGACGCGTCGCGTGACCGCGGGCACAGCAGGCGGCCTCAGCGGGCCGCTCACGGCCGCTCAGTCGTCCACCGCCGCCCGCCACCCGCCACCCGCCACCCGCCACCCGCGTGCCGCGTGCCGTGAGCAGGGCGAGCACCGCGTTCTGCAAAGCGACACGCTCGGACTTGAGGATTGGTTTGAACGGAGCGCCACACAGCCAGGCGCGCGGCTGATCGAAAGGGATCAGGAGATCCAGATCGCCGAACCCCGGTAGGAAGACCTCGCCCTGCAGTGAGGCCCTGCGATGGCCGAGCTCGATGCCGATCCGCGAGGACGAGGTGCAGGCGATCTGCCGCGCCGCCAGCGAACCCCTGCCCGGCTCAAACCGCCTCCACCTGCACCACGGTGCCATCGACCGCGACCACCCGCACCCGCGTGCCCTGCGGCAGGTCCGGCCCCTCGGCCCGCCAGAAGGCATCGCCGATCTTCAGCCGGCCGCGGCCGTCAACGATGGCCGACTCCAGCGGAAACACCTGCCCGACCAGCTGCGCACCTCGGCGGTTGAGCGTGGGGTGATCCTCCGGCTTGGCGTTGATGCGGGTGCGGAGCCTCCAGCCGATGCCCACCGACACCAGGCCCAGCACGCCGAACAGGAACCACTGCGTCACCGGATCGATCGGCAGGGCCAAGGCCAGCACGGCGGTGGCGACCGCGGCGAAACCCAGCCAGAGGAGCAAGGTGCCGGGCAGCATCGCCTCGGCGGCGAACAGGGCGAGTGCGACGCCCCACCAGAACCACGGTGACTGCATCCAGCTGCCCATCGCGATCACTCCACCTTGAAGCTGGCGGCGCCGGCCGGACGCGGCGGCGGGGTCGGCGCCTTCGGCGCGTTGTCGCCACGATTGGCCTGGGCGAGATCGGCGATGCCGGCCAGCGCACCGAGAATGCCCGTGCTCTCCATCGGCAGCAGCAGGGTCTTCTGGTTCGGGCTGCGGGCGAACTCCTTCATCGCCTCGACGTACTTCTGCGCAACGAAGTAGTTCACCGCCTGCACATCGCCCTTGGCAATCGCCTGGCTGACCATCATGGTCGCCTTGGCCTCGGCCTCGGCGAGGCGCTCGCGCGCCTCGGCATCGCGATAGGCGGCCTCGCGGCGACCTTCGGCTTCAAGGATGGCCGCCTGCTTTTCGCCTTCCGCACGCAGGATCTCGGCCGCGCGATGGCCTTCGGCGTCGAGGATGTTGGCGCGCTTCTCGCGCTCGGCCTTCATCTGCCGCGCCATCGAGTCGACCAGGTCACGCGGCGGCTGGATGTCCTTGATCTCGATGCGGTTGACCTTGAGCCCCCAGGGATGGGTGGCCTCGTCGACCACGGTCAGCAGCTTGGCGTTGATCTCGTCGCGCTTGGACAGCGACTCGTCCAGGTCCATCGACCCCAGCACGGTGCGGATGTTGGTCATGGTCAGGTTCAGGATGGCGATCTCCAGCTGCGCCACCTCATAGGCCGCCTTGGCGGCGTCCAGCACCTGGTAGAACACCACGCCGTCGACCTTGACCACCGCATTGTCGCGGGTGATGACGTCCTGGCTCGGCACGTCCAGCACCTGCTCCATCATGTTCATCTTGCGACCGATCGCGTCGACCCACGGAACGATGAAGCCGAGGCCCGGCGTCAGCGTGTGGGTGTAGCGGCCGAAGCGCTCCACCGTGTACTCGAAGCCCTGCGGCACGGAGCGCACGCCCTTGAACAGGGTGATGACGACGAAGCCGATCAGGATGACGACGAAAATGCTCATTGAATCCTCCATGGAGCCCTCCCCGGGGCGGTGGATGCGGTGATGGGACAGACAGCGGGACGCGCTTCGCCGGATGCTACGTGAGGCCCTGCGGAATCGCGACGCGAACGGCCAACGCGGCGAGGGACGCCGCGGGCAGATGTTCGTGACAGCCCAGCCCCACACCGCGGCGCGCTTCGCCACCGAGGGGCCATTGGCTACACTGCCCTACGGTCCGCCACGGGCCCTGTTCCGCCACCGGGGATGCGCATGGGAATTCTGGACGAACTCAAGCAGGAAGCCGAACGCCGTCGCACCGGCGAGACGGCCGCGTTGCAGGAGGAGCCCAAGGAAGGCCTGTGGACCGAGCGCCTCGGTCCCAAGGTGCAGACCCTCTACGAGTTCCTGAAGCAGCTCAGCACCCACCTGAACGAGCTGAAGAAGCGTATCCGCGTGGTCTACAGCCTGCCGGGCTACGGCGATGTCGTCGCCCAGGTCGAACCGCCCTACGCGCTGCGCGCCACGCCCGGCGCCGACAACGTCGAGATCCAGTTCGAGTGCTTTGCGACGGTGGTGTCGGAAGAGTGCCCGGTGCTGGAAACGGAGGGCCTGGTCCGCACCCAGGCGGTGAACCAGATCTTCAGCAAGCATCGCCTGTCAGGTCTGCAGGAAAGCCGGAAGAACGCCAATGGCGAAGTGGTGGCCGGTCGCTTCCAGGCGCGCGGGCGTATCCCGCTGACGCTCACCGTCGAGGCGGGTCAGGCGCTCGGCGTCGCGCGTATCACCCTGACCAACTTCTATGGCTTCGCCAGCACCGTGCGCAGCTTCCGCCATCCGCAGCTCACGCCCGAGCTGTTCGACTCGCTGGGACGCTACCTGACCCATGACGACGCCAGCTTCGGTCGCGAAAGCGTGGATGAGGACGTGCGCCGCACGCTCGCCGCCAAGGTGCAGCGCGAGCAAGCCAAGCGCCGCATCGAGCAGGACCTCTCGGAGCAGGCGATTGTCGATGAGGCTCGCGTACGTCAATTGATGGCCGGCAACCGGCTGCTGCAGCTGGTGCAGAAGCTGACGGGGCGTTGAGCCCCGCCTCGGGAGCGCCTACCTGCTCGTTGAAGCACTCGCACCCCGGGAGATCTTCAGGTCGGCGGTCCGGCGCAGATCCGCACCGCCTGGGAAAGAATCCATCGCCTACCTGCTTGTTTCGTCGTCCCGGCCATTCCTGATCTGGCCAGCTGTCTGTCTTTCGGCAGACTGTCAGAGGCGCTCGCCTGGCTCCAGCCCCACCGCCTCTCCCGGCTGCGGCGCGTGCAGCGCATGTCGGCTCTGGCGCAGGTAGAGGGCCCAGAACGCGATCGCCAGCACACAGCCAGCGAGCGCGGTCAGGGCAAGACCGAGAACACTGCCGCTGACCAGCGGCGAGACCAGCCCGGCCACGCCGGCATTGATCAGCAGGCTGACGAAGCTCTGCATCGAAGAAGCCGCACCGCGGTGGCGCGGATACAGGTCGAGGATGGCGAGGGTGACGATGGGAAACACCAGCGCCACCCCCACCGAGTTCAGCGCGATGGGCAGCACCGCCCAGGGAAAGCGCGGCGTCTCCGCCAGTGCCGCGTAGGCCACGCCGACCAGGGTGGCGAACAGGCAGATGCCAAAACCGATCGAGGCCGCGCGGCGTGCGCTCAAGCGTCCGGCCGTGCGCCCGGACAGGAAGGCACCGAGCGCCATGCCGCCGACTGCCGGCGCGAAGAACCAGCCGAACTGCTGCTCGTTCAGTCCCAGGTGCTGCATGACAAACACCGGCGCCGAACTGATGTAGATGAACAGCGCGCCGAAGTTGAGCGTTCCGATCACGCTGAGGATGAGAAACGTGCGGTTGCCCAGCATGGCGGCGCTGGTCTTCCACAGGCTGCCCAACGAAACGGGCACGCGCAGCGGGGCCGGGTGGGTCTCCGGCAGCATCGCCGCAGTGACCAGCATCAGCACGGCGGCAAAGGCGACCAGGAACCAGAAGATCATCTGCCAGTTCGACCAGCCGAGGATCCACCCGCCGATGATCGGGGCGATCGCCGGGGCGATGGTGAAGATCATCGAGATCTGGCTCATCAGCCGCTGCGCGTCCGGCCCTTCGCGCAGATCACGCACGATCGCACGCCCGACGATGATGCCCACCCCCGAACTGACGCCCTGCAGCGCACGCCAGACCAGCAGCTCGGTCAGATCCGACGACAGCGCACAGCCGATCGAGGCCAGCAGGAACACCGCGATGCCGACCAGCAGCACCGGCTTGCGGCCGTGAGCATCCGAGAGCGGGCCGTGGATGACGCTGGCCAGCGCATAGGCGAACAGATAGACGCTGATGCTCTGCTGCATGGCCGCGGCGGTGATCGCGAAGTCGCGCTGGATCACTCCGAAGGCCGGAAAGATGCTGTCGATGGTGAACGGCCCGAACATCGCCAGCCCGCCCAGAATCAGGGCAAGACGCAGCTGCGGGATCTGGGGACGGGTGTGGGGCATGGGGTGATCGATCGGAGAGGGAGCGAGAGGCCGCCGCGGCCTGACGACCATGGTGGACGATGCGAGCGTGGATAGGGTGGGCCGGGGCCCAACGTGGCCTCGACACTCGCCCCATCCCGGCAACTATGCACGGCGGTTAGCGATAGCGATGCCCGGCTGGCAGGCACCTCATGGTTTGAACACCGGGGCCCCGCGCCCGCGTTTGCGGGGCAGACTCTTCGCGCAGGCGAGGACACCGCGGCCGGGCGCGACGCCCCTATTGAGGCAAGCGCGGCGCTCTACGATCCCAGGCCCAGCTCGCGCACCAGCTTCTCGGCCATGGCTCGCGTGACCTCGGTCGGCAGCACCGCCTGCCGCAGCACCGGCAGGGCCTCGCGCAGCAGCGCATGCGCCTGCGCACGCTCGCCGCGCAGCTGGTGCACGCGGGCGCGTTCGGTCTGCAGGCTGGCGATATCGAAGGCCACGCCGCCGGTGCGCCGCAGATGCGCGATGCCCGCGTCAAGCGCGCGCGCCGCGCCTTCCAGGTCGCCCTGCAGGCCCAGCAGGTGGCCGCGGACGCGCGCCATGTAGGCGTGGATGGCGTGCTCGGGCGGCAGCAGCGGCCGCATCCGCGCCTCGGCCACCGCCAGCGCCTCCAGCCCGGCCTCGGCCTCGCCCAGATGACGCGCCAGCACCGCGCGCTGCCACGCCAGCATGGCCGGCTCGAAAGCGTCCTCGCCGTCCAGCGCCAGCGCCTGTTGCTCCAGCGAGCGCAAGGTTTCGCGCGCTTCGTCTCCGCGCCCGATGAGCCCCAGGGTGCGGGCCCGCGAGCGTCTGGCCTGGCGCAGGCGCAGGCTGTCCATGTCGGGCTCACTGTGTTCGAGCAGGGCGAGACCCTCGTCGAACAGCTGCAGGGCGCGCGGATAGTCACCGGCCGATTCCGCCACCGAGGCGAGATTCAACAGCAGCGGAGCCCGCTCGGCTGCGACCTGGGCCAGCGGATCGCTGGCCGCGAGCGACTGTTCAAAGGCCTGCTGCGCCTCGCGGAAGCGCGCCTGCTCGTTGAGCGCCAGACCGAGCGCATTGAGCAGAAAGGCCATGCGCGCATTGCGCTCGCCCACCGTGCGCGCCTGGATGTCGATGGCCTGGCGCGCCAGTGCCTCGGCCTCGCCGGCGCGCCCCAGCTGCACCAGCGCCTCGATGCGCCCGCGCAGGTAGGTCACGCGCTCGGGAGCCTCCGCAGCCACCCTGCCCTGCATCAGCGCTTCGCCGGCATCGAGCACCTGCAGGGCCTCCTGCGGGCGGCTCAGGTTGTTGAACATGCCGGCCAGGGCCTGATGCGCATTGGTCAGCACATCGAACGGCGCGTCGGGCACGGCCGAACCGGCAATCACTTCTCGCCACAAGCCTTCGGCGCGCTCGAAATCGCCGAGCCGGTAGTGGGCGTAGGCCAGCTGGTCGGCGCTGTGCAGACGCTGCACCGGGTCATGCGGCGCATGCCGCTGCCGCAGGGCCCAGGCCCGCTCGGCCTTCTCAAGGCCGGCCGCAGGCTCACCCAGCAGGCCCAGCATGCTGGACCAGGCATCGAGATCCTTGGCCAGGGCCAGGGCCTCCTCCGGATGCTCAGGATCGGCCTCGGGAATACCGCGCGCCAGCAGCTCGACGGCGATGTCGGGCTCGCCCAGCGCCACGTACAGATGCCCTAGCACGCGGCGCACTTCGGCCTGCACGCGCGGGCGCTCGGCGAGCGCCTGCTCGAGGTCACTGCGGGCGGTGTCGGCCAGCTCGCGGACGCTGATCTCGCGCTTCTGGATGCGCTCAGGCGTCAGCGCCACCAGGGTGCGCGAGAGAAATCCAAGGGCCGCACGCGCATCGTCGGCGGCGCTTTCGGCGCGCTCGCGGTCAGCCAGCGCGATCGCCTCGGCCGCCAGCGCGCGGTCGCGCTCCACATCCAGGCGCCACACAAACAGCAGCATCGCCAGCAGCAGGCCGGCCGCGACGGCGACCCCGGTGCGGTGGCGCCGTGCAAACTTGCGCAGCCGGTACATCGCGCTGTCGGGCGCAACCCGCACCGTGCGTCCCTCCAGCCAGCGCTGCAGGTCCGCGCGCAGGGCCTCCACAGTGGGATAGCGCAGGCCGGGATCGTCGGCGCTGCCGGCCTCGAGGATGCCGCGCAGCTCGGCGTCGAGCTTGAGCCCGATGAAGCCCGCCGGCAGCGCGTTGGCCTGGCCCGGCTGGCGCTCGCCGGTCAACATCTCGCGCAGCAGGATGCTGAGCCCATACACGTCGGTCGCGGTGGTGATGAGGCCGCCGGCCCGCTGCTCGGGGCTGGCATAGCCCGGCGTCCACACCCGCGTCGAGGTCTGCCGGCTGTCCTCGCCCTGGCTGACGTCGACCAGCTTGGCCACGCCGAAGTCGAGCAGGCGCGGGTCGCCGTCGGCGCGCACCATCACGTTGTTCGGCTTCAGGTCGCGATGGATCACCAGCCGCTCGTGCGCGTGCTGCACGGCATCGGCGATGCGGTCGAAGAGGGCCAGGCGCTGGCGCAGGTCGAGCGGATGCTCGGCCAGCCAATCGAGCAGGGTCTGGCCGTCGACGTACTCCATGACGACGTACGGCTGGCCGTCTTCGGTCTCGCCACCGTCGAGCAGACGCGCGATGTTCGGGTGGTCGAGCTGGGCCAGGATGCGCCGCTCATGGCGCAGGCGCCGGCGTTCGTCCTCGGTGGGAAAGCCGCGGATCAGCTTGATCGCGACCTTCTGAGTGAAGTCACCGTCGGCGCGCTCGGCCAGCAGCACCGTGCCCATGCCGCCGGCGCCCAGTTCGCGCAGCACCCGCCATGGGCCGATGCGGGCACCCTGCCCCAGCTCATGCGCACTCGCCTCGATGATCCGCGTCACCACGCGGCCGACGGGATCGCGCAGCTCGCGCGTGCCGCGGGCATCCAACGCCAGCAGCCGCTCAAGCTCGGCGCGCTGCGCCTCGGGCAACTCGGCCAGACGGGCGCGCTGCGCGTCCGCCGGCAGATCCGCCAGCGCGTCAAACAGCTCGGCCAACGGCCAGGAATCGCCCGCCATCATCGTTCTCCGGAGGTGCGCGCAGCATACGACCGTGGGGCCCACCCCGACATCCGCCGCCAGCTGGGCTCGGTGGGCCGTGACGGCGGCCTTGATCCGGCCTGCAGACCCGCCCGGTATACTCCGCGGCTGTCACGCCGAGGGGCGCTGCGACCGGGGTGGGCCCGGCCAGGCTCGGTGGGACTTTCACGTTCAACGGCGCCCGGTGGCCGCGACCCTCAGGTCGTACGACGCTCGCTTCATCGAGCCGTCATAACCCGGAGCAACACGCATGAACGCACAAGTGAAAGAACTGCCCTTCACCGACTTCAAGGTCCGCGACATGGGCCTCGCCGACCTCGGCCGCAAGCGCATCCGCATGGCCGAAGAAGAGATGCCCGGCCTGATGTCGATCCGCGCCAAGTACGCCCCGCTGCAGCCGCTGGCCGGCGTGCGCCTGTCCGGCTCGCTGCACATGACCAAGGAAACCGCGGTCCTGATCGAGACGCTGAAGGCACTGGGCGCCAATGTGCGCTGGGCCAGCTGCAACATCTTCTCGACCCAGGACGACGCCGCCGCCGCCATCGCCAAGGCCGGCATCCCGGTGTTCGCCTGGAAGGGCGAGACGCTGGAGGAGTACTGGGAGTGCACCCTCGACATGCTGACCTTCCCGGGCGGCAAGGGCCCCGAGCTGATCGTCGACGACGGCGGTGATGCGACCCTGCTGATCCACAAGGGCCTGGACATGGAAAACGGCGACACCTGGGTCGACAGCCCCGGCGCCAACCATGAGGAGCAGGTCATCAAGGACCTGCTGAAGCGCACCCGCACCGAGCGCCCCGGCTTCTGGAAGACCGTGGCGGCCGAGTGGAAGGGCGTGTCGGAAGAAACCACCACCGGCGTGCACCGCCTGTACCAGATGATGGAAGCCGGCAAGCTGCTGGTGCCGGCCATCAACGTCAACGACTCGGTGACCAAGTCGAAGTTCGACAACCTGTACGGCTGCCGCGAGTCGCTGGCGGATGCCATCAAGCGCGCCACCGACCTGATGATCGCCGGCAAGGTCGCCGTGGTCTGCGGCTACGGCGACGTCGGCAAGGGCTCGGCCCACAGCCTGCGCGGCCTGGGCGCCCGCGTGATCACCACCGAGATCGACCCCATCAACGCCCTGCAGGCGGCGATGGAAGGCTTCGAAGTGAAGCGCGTCGAGGACGTGCTGGGCGAGGCCGACATCTTCGTCACCACCACCGGCAACCGCGACATCATCACGCTGGAGCACATGCAGGGCATGAAGAACAACGCCCTCGTCTGCAACATCGGCCACTTCGACAACGAGATCCAGATCGACCGCCTGAACGCCGAAGTCGCCGCAGGCCGCGTCGAGCGCGAGAACATCAAGCCGCAGGTCGACCGCTACACCTTCAAGGCCACCGGCCGCTCGATCTACCTGCTGGCCGAGGGCCGCCTGGTCAACCTGGGCTGCGCCCACGGCCACCCGGCCTTCGTCATGTCCAACTCGTTCTCGAACCAGACGCTGGCGCAGATCGACCTGTGGGCCAACAAGGACAGCTACGAAGCCACTGTCTACCGCCTGCCCAAGAAGCTGGACGAAGAAGTCGCCCGTCTGCACCTGGAGCAGATCGGCGTGAAGCTGACCACCCTGACTCCCGAGCAGGCCGCCTACATCGGCGTGCCGGTGGAAGGGCCGTACAAGCCGGATCACTACCGGTATTGATCGCTCGCGCCCCGGCGCGAGGGGGTGAAGCAGAAACGACAGGGCGTCCTTCGGGACGCCCTGTCGCATTGGGCTCGGGCGACAACGTTTGCGATCGCGGCGTCGTGTCCAATCACCACGTCGTGTCCGATGACTACGTCATGTCGGATCGCGACGTCGCACTCCCTTTCAGCGACTGTCGTGGGCTTCAAGGCAACCTGTCGAACCCCAACGCGGCCCATCGCGCGAGTCCTGACTAAGCGGCCGACGAGCCGCCGAAGCCGGCGCCTCGGCGGCATGGGTGCCCTGCATGGCTCTCAGCGGAACAACGGGTCTCGGCGGCGCTCAGCCACCCTGGCCCCGGATGCGCCAGCCAGCCATGCCGATGAGGCTGAGCACCAGCAGCCACAGCCAAGGCGCGCCGTTTACAGGAACCACCGCCGGCGGGACGCCGCCCAGCATGGAAACGTTGACCGCATCCAGTGCGGCGCCGCCGCAGCCCACTGGGCTCGAGGTATTGGCGAAGCTCAGGGTCGTGCTTGCGCCTGAGGCGACGAAATCGAATGCGCGGGGGGACCAGCCCATGTTGGTGGGTGTGCGCCCGGTGACGTCAAAGCTGAAATCATGCGAGGTCAGCCCCGCCGAAGCGCGCAGCGTTTTGAGGCTCGGCGCTGTGCCGGGGTTGCCCGCCATGAGGAACGACACGCGGTAGCGCGCGCCGGGCACGGTGTCGAAGGTCTGGCTGACCGCGCCCTGCAGGCAACCCACCAGATCCAACGAGCGGGTGCCCTCGCCGGCGCTCCAGAGCGGGCCGATGTAATCGACATTGCCGGCGGTGACGGTCCAGCCGGTAATGCCGGTCGAGCCTGCCGCCAACTCGATGAAGGCAGGGCCGGTATCCGTGCCCTGTTCGAAACTGCCGTTGGTGAACGGCGCCGCGAGGGCAACGCCGGGCAGTGACGCAGTCACCAATGCCCAGCCCCGAAGCTTTCCACGAACCTTCATCTGCGGTTTCCCCTGTTGGATGTTTGTCGCCAGACCGATTGCAGCCTGCGCGGCGCGCGGGTGAATCCGCGATGCGCGCATCATAGAGGATCGAAATCACCGCAGGGCCCGCGTCGAAGCTCTCCGCGCGGTGCAATCCTCAGGAGTTTCCGGTCTCAGGGCGCTTCCGCCCGGCCTGTCGGGAACGCCCCGACGTCGTTCCAGCGCAGGGGGAACGGCCGGCGCGGCTGCGGTGTCGGAACGCGCGTTCGGTTCTGCGCCGACGACCGATCCGCCGAAGGAGAGGCAAAGCGCCGCGAGACGGGCTGCCGGGCGCGTTCGTGGGCTGCCTGCCCGGCACCGATGGGCGCGAAGCCTTCCGCGCAGCCCCGCAGAGCACGGGGCTTCGCGGGGCTATCGGGGGATCAGCAGCCAGGCGGCAGTGAGGATCGCGGCCACGATCAGCACCGCCAGAAAACGGCCACGCGAGGCGCGCGGGCGACGCGGCCCGCGCAGCAGGCGCGAGGTCGTGCGCGGTGCGATGTCGGCCGCGGCGGGCTCGGCCAGCACCAGGGTTTCGATGACCTGCAGCACCGCCTGCGCGGAGTCGAGGCGGTCCTCGGGGCGCTTCGCCAGCAGCGCGTCAATCAGCGGCTGCAGCCAGTCCACCGCGCGCGGCAGCTCCGGCAGCGGCGCGCGCTCGTGCAGCTCGGCCAAGGTCAGCGGATCCTCGCTGCGGTAGGGCAGCCGACCGCTGAGCAGCTCGAAAGCCATCACGCCGAGGCTGTAGAGGTCAGCACGCGCATCGACCGCTTCGCCGCGCGCCTGCTCCGGCGCCATGTAGGCCGCGGTACCGGCGATCTGCCCGGTGCGCGAGGAGCCCGCGCCAAGCGCTGGAACGAGCACGCTGTCGGCCGGCCCCGGCGCCTCCGCTGCGCGGATCGGCTGCAGCAGACCGAAATCGACCAGCACGGCGCGCCCCTCGGCGTCGAACAGCACGTTTCCGGGCTTCACATCGCGATGCACCAGGCCACGGAGGTGCAGGGCCGACAGCCCCGACAGCACCTGCTTCAGGATCACCAAGGCCTGCACGGCGGGCAGCGTCCCGGCCTTCTCCAGACGCTGCCGCAGGCTGCCGCCCGGCAGGTACTCACTGACGATCTGCACGCCCTCGGCGCCGCGCTGCACTTCGATGACCCGCTCCAGGTGCGGATGACGCAGTCCGCGCGCACGCTGCACGGCCGAGAGCAGCTCCTCCAGCCCATCCTCGTCGGCTTCGAGATCGGCGCGGATCAGCTTCACCGCTACCGGCCGATGGCGCAGCGGGTGTTCGGCCAGGTAGACCCGCGCACTGCTGCCGCCGCCCAGCAGACGCTGGATGCGGAAGCCCGCGACCTCGCGCGGGCTGTCGGCCGGCAGGCGGTGCAGTTCGCGGCTCACGCCTCGGCGGCCTCCGGCCACAGGCTGCGGCCGCCGCTGGCGCCCTTCAGCTTGTCGACCCAGGCGCGGTGCGCCTGCAGGTCCTCCTCGCTGGCGGCCACCACGCGCAGCTGGCCCGGATCGAAGCTGACCCGGCGCGCGCTGGCCGCGGCCGCGCTCTCGGCGGCGACCGCGAGGCCCAGATCGGTCTGGCCCGAGGTCATCGCGAGGTAGACATCGGCCAGCAGCTCGGCGTCGAGCAGCGCGCCGTGCAGGTTGCGGTGGCCGTTGTCGACGCCGAGGCGCTTGCACAGGGCATCTAGGCTGTTGCGCTGTCCGGGGTAGCGCTCGCGCGCCATCGCCAGGGTGTCGGTGACGATGGCGAGATCGCGCACGCTGGGGCCGTTCGGCAGGCGCGCCAGTTCGGCGTTGAGGAAGCCCACGTCGAAGGCCGCGTTGTGGGCGATCAGCTCGGCGCCGCGGAGGAACTCGATCAGCTCGTCGGCGATGCCGGCGAAACGCGGCTTGCCTTCGAGGAACTCCAGGCTGATGCCGTGCACCGCCTGCGCGCCCTCGTCGATCTCGCGCTCGGGGTGGATGTAGTGGTGGAAGGTGCGCCCGGTCAGCCGACGGTTGATGATTTCGACCGCGCCGATCTCGATGATGCGGTGGCCGCGCTCGACCGGCATGCCGGTGGTTTCGGTATCGAGGACAACCTGCCTCATGCGGCCTTCTCCTTGATGCGCTGCGCGGCCTCGCGGGCCAGCTGGTCGACGCGCTCGTTCTCGACGTGGCCGGAGTGCCCGCGCACCCAGCGCCAGTCGACCTTGTGGGACTTCTGCGCGGCCAGCAGGGCGCGCCACAGATCATCGTTCTTCACCGGCTTACCGTCGGCGGTCTTCCAGCCGCGCCGCTGCCAGCCGCCGATCCACTCGCTGATGCCCTTCTGCACGTACTGCGAGTCGGTGTGCAGCACCACCCGGCAGGGCTCGCGCAGGGCCTCCAGCGCGCGGATCGCGGCCAGCAGCTCCATCCGGTTGTTGGTGGTGTCGGGCTCACCGCCGGCCAGCTCCTTCTCGTGCTCGCCGTGGCGCAGCAGGGCGCCCCAGCCGCCCGGGCCGGGGTTTCCGAGGCAGGCGCCGTCGGTGTAGATCTCAACCTCTTTCATGGGGCTCCCAGTCGTGCAGCCGCCAGCGCGCGACGCGCGGGCAGCGGGGTGAGGCCGTGGCGGCGGCGCTTGAACTGCAGCAGCAGGCTGGCGCAGAGGGTGGTCGACTGCAGCACCGCCGGGCCGGGCTCGGCGCCCAAGGCCCAGGGCCAGCGCGGGCCGAGGCCACGCACGGCGCGCAGTTCGAAGCCGGCGGCCTGGGCACGCTGCCGCACACCGTTCACCGACAGCGGCCGCAGGCCGTAGCGCTGCCAGTGCAGGCGCCAGGCCGACAGCCCGTTCAGGCCGACCAGCACCAGCTCGCCCTCGGGCTGCAGCAGTTCGGCGGCCTCGGCGAAATCGAAGTGCTCGAAGGCCATCTGCGAGGGCAGGTGCCAGGCGAGGATCAGGCCAAAGCTCTCGCGGCAGAACGGCAGGCCGTCGATATCCGCGCGCAAGGGCCCGGCCAGCGCCGCGCTGCGCGCCTCGAAGCCCAGCGCGACCGAGGCGCGCGGGCCGTCGAGGTCCAGCGCGAATCCGCTGGCACGGCTGCCGCAGAGCAGCAGCGCGCGACTGCCCACGCAGCGGCCGCCGAACTCCTGCAGGCCCGGCGCCTCGCAGGCCAACAGGCGCGCGCCAGCCGCGCTGGCGAACCAGTCGAGCGAGGGCGTCGCAGAGGCAGAGTGCAGTGCGGGCATCGCCGCCATTGTCTGCGAATCGCCGCCGGTGTGGCAGCGGCGCTCGGCAGGACGGCGCTCAGGGCGTGCGCCGCACCTCGCTGACGCCGGGCACCGCAGCCAGCTTGCCAAGCAGCTCGCCGAGCTGCTGGAAGTCGTTGACGCGCAGCGAAAAGCGCAGCTCGGCCTTGGAGGTCTCGGGGTCCATCCGGCTGTTCACGCAGATC
>VFQU01000784.1_pt1 | contig 23225 bp, 22 predicted proteins | sample 3512311 | NCBI WGS metagenome assembly VFQU01 (sample SAMN10412377, study PRJNA504923) | tailings metagenome | isolation source: Relicate 3 Philex TSF3 active mining site | place: Philippines: Tuba, Benguet | collected 2017-08-29
GCGGCCAATCTTCCTCTCGTCATTCCTCTTCCCAAAGAAATAGTTCCTACATCGTAGCCGAACCAAACGGAAGTGACTAATTCGGGAGTGTATCCTACGAACCAGGCGTCTCTGAAATTATTTGTAGTACCTGTTTTTCCATAAGCTGGACGAGAGAGACCGTAAGAAAGAGCGCCTCTTCCTGTTCCGTCTTTGACCACATCCGACATCATAGATGTGATGAGAAAGGCGGCTTCCGGGCTGATGACTTGTTTGCGATCAGATTCATCGAATTCCTTTCGAAAGTCTTTGATGATTTCTCCCGATTGGTTTTCCACATACAGAACGGAGATCGGATTTACCGTTTTTCCTCCCGACGCCAAGGCTGCGTAAGCTCTTGTCAATTCGTAAGGAGTGAGTTCGAAACTTCCCAAGGATACACTGAAGTTATAAGGAATGTCTCTTCCTTGAAGTTGCAATAACCCTCGTAAGGTGTCCATAATATTGGAAAGACCGATTTGTTCCAACACCCTTACTGCAACCGAGTTTTTGGACTGCTCCAAAGCCTTTCTTAGAAGAACGAATCCTGAATATTCTGCACTGTAATTTTCAGGAGCCCATTCGTCTCCGTCTTCCATCAGATATTGAAGAGGGGAGTCTGCAAATAAGGTAGCGGGCGTTACGTTTTTTTCCGGATCGGGATTTTTACCTGAGTAGTCCATTGCCGCAGCATACAAAATGGGTTTGAATGCGGAACCAGGTTGTCGGAACGCCTGAAAAGATCGGATTTGTTGGTTGTCGGAACGGAAACCAGAACCTCCCACCATGGCAGTGATATAACCTGTGTTTGGTCTGATGGAGATAAGAGAACCTTCCACGGAGAGAAGATGGTCTTGAGGAGATTGTTGGATATAATTTTTATCCAAAATGTCTCCTAAGGAATCGTCTCCCACAAGCAGGTTTAATGTGGTGAAAATATCGCGGATCTCTTCCTGGTAGGCGGAAGAGAAAGTTCTTTCCGAACGGGAGATTTTAAATTTGAACTCTGGAAGATCGTAAAGAAGCTCTAATAACTGATAGCTGGAACCGAATAAATCGTCGAATGCATCCACATTACGGAAAGCTCTTTGGTTGGATTCTTGGCTTTGTCTGTGGAGTGCGGGAAGAAGAGCTTTTTCCGCTTCTTCCTGGTGTTTGATATTGATCGTAGAATAAATCTTCAGTCCGCCGTTATATAATCTTTCCTTTCCGATGGTTCGGAGGAGATTTTTACGAATATATTCAGTGATATAAGGGAATCTGTTCAATCTGTCCGAAAAAGCGGAATCGTTCGGAGAACGGTTCAGGGTCGCATAATAGTCCATTAGGTGAGTGTATTCTTTTTCCGCATCTGCTACGCTCATCCTTCCGTTTTCGATGAGCTTTTTGAATACGACTCTTACTTTATTTACACTCGTAATCGGATTTGTCAGAGGACTGAATTGAGTGGGTCTTGTTGTGAGACTTGCTAAAATGGCAGCCTCTCCCCAACTGATATCCTGTACTTCCTTTCTGAAATAAAACCGCGCTGCCGCACCTACACCTATGGTTCCATGTCCTAAAGGAATTTCATTCAAATACACTTCCAAAATTTTATCTTTGGAGTAGGCGGTTTCCAGAAGAGTAGCAAGCCAAGCTTCTCTGGCTTTTCTTGCAATGGATCTTTCGATTGTAAGATACTTTAGCCTTGCCACCTGTTGTGTGATGGTAGAGGCACCTTCTTTCACTTTTCCTGCCAAAATATTGACAACGAAGGCGCGTGCGATTCCCCTCAAATCGATTCCATTGTGGGAATAGAATTGGTTGTCTTCCGTAGAAAGAAAACATTGAATCAGTTTGTGTCTATGATCGGTAGAAAGAGGGTTTGCTTCTTTTTTTAAAGAAGCAACTTCTACGGGAATTCTTGAAAATTTATAATATTCTGCAATCGGCTCGAACTTACCTTTTTCGTTCTGTGCAAAAAGAATGGAAGGGATGTCGTATTCAGCAGCTTCCTTCAGGCGAAAAAAATCTTTTACTGAACCTGTCAGAAGAAAGACGTTCAATGTCCCTAGGATCAGTATGGCGATCGTAGTTTTTCGAAGAACGTTTCCCTGATCCCAAATCCAGGAAGTAAGATCTCGAAACCATACGATAAAAACTTTCTCAAAGAGCCCTACGGGTTCTTGTTTCATTTGCGATTCTCGTTCATAAACATTTTATTTATATAGGAAGAAGGACTAAATCAAAGGGGAAAATTCTTTCATGCTGGAAATTCCCTGATAACGAAGACCGGTATCCAGATTGTATCCGCCGTATGTCTCCAAGATCTTGGATCTGCTTTCTGGAGAAAAGCTATATTCGTAGGCGCGTGTTAGGATTTCTTTTGCTGCATGACTGGCTTGGTTTAAAAGTTCGATAAACGAATCTTTAAAAACCCGTTTCGGGTCTGCAGGATAATGCCATTCCCTTTTTTCTTCGTTCATGATTTTAGGATTGATCGTTTCCAAAGTGGGAAGCATAAGAACGCTTGCGTTGTATTTATGGAAAGTTAGGTTGTCTACCAAAGTGACAAGCCCTCTCATCCAGGGACTTCTGGAATCGATCGTGGAATTGAAACGATAAAAACCCATATAAGATTCGTTTAATATATCACCCGGAATGATTTTCTTTTCAGAGCCTAGATAGGAAGATGTGAATTCCTGTGGAAATGTTTCTTTGAGTGCGTGAAGCCAAAACTGCCAAAGAATGGGATCCATTTTATTTTTGATTCCCACGGTTCTATGGCGGATGTCAATGTATTGGGGGAAATCGTATTCTCTGGCACTCATTCCCCATCTGTAGTGAAGGAGCATCGTATCCAATCCGAACTCTACCTTCATATGGTTGACTTGCGCCTGATAGGAGATCTTCTTATCGTCGTTATAGTAATCGCCGGATATATAAAAAATATAAGGATGGGTTTGGATGTCCACCACGCAGTGGCAAATGTATCCCAGTGCGAAAGCGAGATAACGATCTCTATAAAGACCCATCTCCGTATCGTGGATTTGATTCAGGAAGTTAAGTATAAGTTCTGTTACACGAGAATGATGGGATAAGTCCCCCCAGAAAGCCGCTTTTTTCGTTCTGGTCGGCTGCAGTACATGGTAAAAATAAAAAATATCGGGGGCGACCGCACCTAAATTCGCATAGGAAGCGACATCCGGCCGATTGAGTAGTGCTGCGATTTTCCTTTGAGTGGCATTGCCGTGTTCCAAGTGTTTTTTCACCTGGGAGAGCGCTTCTATGTGGGTGATCTTTCCTGCCATATTACTTTTTTTGACTTTTAAGAATGGAACCTATTGAAAGGTTTATCTTAATTCTTATGACATCAATCGAAAAACTAAAGTTTTTGAATGAGGGACAGGTTCGTTCCGTAGCGGAAAATTTCGGAACTCCCGTCTTTGTTTATTCCCAGTCCTTGATCGAAGAAAAATGTGAAGAAACCCTGAAGTTTCCCAATGCTTACGGTCTAAGCGTTCGTTATGCAATGAAGGCCAATCCGAATGCGAATGTCCTCAAAATCATGAAAAAAAAAGGGATCTTAATCGACGCATCCTCAGAACATGAAGTCTATCGTGCTTTGGCGGCAGGATTCTCCCACTCTGAGATCATGATCACATCCCAGCAAATGCCTAAAGATCTGGAATCTCTTGTCAAATCGGGAGTTTTATTCAACGCCTGTTCCTTGCAGCAATTGGAAGCATACGGAAAATTATTTCCTGGAGGCAAAATCTCCATCCGCTTCAATCCAGGACTAGGTTCCGGCCATACGAAAAAGGCAGATGTAGGGGGAGCCACTTCTTCCTTCGGAATTTGGCACGAAAAAATCGAAGAAGTGAAAGAGATTGTCAAAAAATACAATTTGAACGTCCACAAAGTCCACACACATATCGGTTCCGGAAGTGATCCTGAAGTATGGAAGGCTGTGGCTCATTACACTTTGGAATACGCAGAGATTTTCAGGGATGTATCGACCGTTAGTTTAGGTGGCGGTTACAAAGTAGGAAGGATGGAGGATGAAAAAACTACAGACCTTCAAAAAATCGGCGCTCCTGTAAAACAATTGTTCCTCGACTTTGCGGAAAAACACGGCAGAAAGTTGAAATTGGAAATAGAGCCGGGAACTTATCTGATCGCTCTTTGCGGAGCTATGGTCACTACGATCGACGATCAAGTAGATACAGGCTCTAAGGGATTCACTTTCTTAAAGTTAGACGCAGGAATGGATTCCAACACCAGACCTTCCTTATACGGCGCCAGACATCCTCTTGTGACTGTTTCCAAGTCGGGACAAACAAGTTCCGAAGTGAAGGATTACGTAGTGGTAGGCCATTGCTGCGAATCCGGAGACGTATTCACTCAAAAAGAAGGGGGAGAACCAATCATTCGCCCTATGGCAAAGGCGAATACAGGAGATTATGTGGTGATGGAAGCTGTGGGTGCTTATTGTTCCGCTATGTCCACTAAGAACTACAATAGTTTTCCTGAAATCGCAGAAGTGCTTCTCACGAACGAAAAGGAGTTTAAGCTCATCCGCAAAAAACAAGAACTTTCGGATATTTATAAAAACGAAATTCAAGTTATTTCTTAAAGATGAGAAATATATACGCCTTGGTTCTTGCGGGAGGAGTCGGCTCCCGCATCGGAGGAAACACTCCGAAACAGTTTTTAGAATTGGGGGGCAAACCCCTTTTTCTTCATTCCTTAGAGGTCTTTCGATCTTGGGGACTTCTTAAATCTCTAACACTTGTTTCTCATAAAGACTGGATTTTGAAAATAGAAGAAGAGGCGAAGGATCATCTTGAGTCGAACGATCGAATCGTTCCCGGAGGAAACACTAGGCATCTTTCCACTTTGGAAGGGATCCGTTCCATTCCTTGGGACGAAGACGATTTAATTTTCATCCATGATGCGGCAAGGCCGTTTTTCACTCATGAAGAATTGGATCAGCTCGTAGGAGTTTGTTTGAATGTGGGAGCCGCCACACTTGCATTAGGTTCTTCGGAAACAGTGGTTCATGTGAAAAAAGGAACAGGTTTTACGGAAAAGTCCGTATCTAGAGAGGAAGTGTATTTCGTGAAAACCCCCCAAGTGGTTTACGGTAAAACGTTAAAAGAATTATTGGAGCTTCCTTTGGAAAAAGAGGAAAGCTCTCATCCTACCGATTTATGTTCTTGGTTGGAGAGAGCGGGGAAAAAAACGGGAATCGTAGATTCCTCATCCAAAAATATTAAAATTACTACACCTTCCGATCTGTTAGTTGCGGAAAAAATATTAAAATCGTAATTACCTTCCGTGAAAGATTTTAAATCTTTGTTTCCAAACCCAAATTCGAAAATGGTTTAGATTTTCCACAGACTCTATCTGAAGCCCGTAACCTTTCGGTTTACCGTATTTCGCTTGCGGGTTGGACCATCTTACGATTCCTTTCAAAGGAATGTTTCCCGATCGAGTGTTGATTCTCACGGAGATGACCTCTCCCATTTCGTAAACGGTTTCGGATCTAACATAAAGACCTTCGGTAGAAATATTGACTAGTTCTCCCGAAGATTCTCCCGCTTCTTTTCTTCCTGCCTCTACGGAGTTTTGTACCGGATAACGAGGAGCAAACACTCTTCCTAAAAATCGAACGAACTCTTCTTTTTCTTCCTTTTGAACCGGAAGAAATTCAAACATAATGCCTGCTAAATCGGAACCGTTTTCTTCCCGATCCAAACGAATGATCGTTCCTTTGACGGAAATAGAGATGAGTTCTCTTTTTTCGTTTTCCAGTTTCATGAGAAGATTGATCGGATCTCCTTCTTTTAGAAAATGATGAGCGGGAAGGGGGATGAGAGCACCTGACCCCGAAACGTTGATGGTGAACCCGTCTCCTTCTCTTTCTCCGTCCATATTCGTCCAATGGAAAGGAATCGGATGAGTTTCTCTGTAACCCGCTCTCCATCCTCGATTCACCAAACTAAAATATGGTGCTGAAATTTCCTTACGAAGGAAATAAAAAATGAGACCAAGGATGATCGTAGTCAAAACTGCGTTCCAAACGATATCGGATGCTTGAATTCTCATCCCTGCCATAAACAGTTTTTTTCCCAAACTGATCCAAGCGATCATCCAGAGATTATAAGATTCTAATACGATCGAAAATATTAGAAATAAATAATAACCGAATTTCTTTTTTGCGATGAGTCCGTAGGAAATGACTAACCCCAAAACCGACAAAAGATATTGAAGTGGCTGAATGCGCTCGAAAACATGATCCCATCTTTGATTCAGGTCGTAAAGAGCAGCAGTCATAAAAAAATTGAGAAAGGGAATCGAGAAGAAGATGACTGCGACTAGGACGATAGGAAGAGGATAACGAAACAGATGGAGCGCCATTCCCAAAAAATGGGAGTGAAATTAGGGGAAGTCAAGAAATTTTTAGATATAATATTTACGGAATGATCCTAGTTTATCAGGCGCAAAGCCAAAGGCAAGGGTTTGTTTGGTTACGACGGTTCCGGAGGGATAAACTCCGCATCCGTTTTTTCTTGGGAACTTTTTTCCCCTTCGTTAGGTGGCTGTGAGGTGTTTTGAGTTGTTGTCGTTTCTTCCTCTTGATTGAGTATCGCATGAATCACTTCTTTGGATTCTGAGATTTTTTCTTCAACTTCTGTTAGACGACGGATGACAGTATTCAAAAGAACGGATAAAAACCCAGGGCTTTCATGTCCCATTCCCAGAAAGGTTTCTCTTGTTATGATTCCTAATCTCACTTCTTCGGAAGATGCGATGATGGTGGCGGCACGAGGGAAGGGGTGGACTAGAGCTAATTCTCCGAAAAATTCTCCCGGTCCGATTTGGCGCAGAATCAAATCCTCTCCGGAACCTGATTTTTTAAAAACTTGAAGTTTGCCGGAGAAAACGAAATACATGATTCCGTTGGATTCTTCTCCTTCGGAGAAAACTTGGACGCCTTTGGGAAAATGTTGTACGGTAACTTCGCTTAGGTATTGTTTTAGATTTTCAGCACGGATCATTTTTTCACATCCTTCATCTCTTCGATGAGTTTTTCCAACTCGGAAAGACGCATTTCCGCATGATGCAATTTTTCCACGGAGCTTCTCAGCAGATGAAAAAGAAAATGAGCGTTTGTTTTGGCCAGCTTTTCGAATTGTTCTTCTCTTAAGATTCCCAGTTTTGCGTTAACGGAAACCACGCTGACTGTCATCGCTCTTTGTCTCCGAGTGAGTAGGGCCAGTTCTCCGAAATATTCTCCCTGTCCCATTCCTCTGATGATCTCTTGCATACCGTTCGGATTTTTTTTTGTAACTGCAAACATCCCTTGCATGATGCAGTACATACTTCCATCATGAGGGTCTCCTTCTTTAAAGATCACATCTCCCCGCAGGTAGGTTTGTGTGGAAATGTTTTGCATATAATCGAGGATATTCATATCGGTCGGCCTGAAACATTTATGCGAAGAGGAGAGTTGTTGTCATTCCTTAAATGCGACATTGATTTATCAGTGAATTTGTTTCTGGAAATACTTTCTTAAAGAATAAAACAGCTAGACAGCCGGGGATGATTCGAGAAGATGCCCTTACACACTACTTGCGGGCGTGGCGAAATTGGCAGACGCACCAGATTTAGGTTCTGGCGCCGTGAGGCGTGGGGGTTCAAGTCCCTCCGCCCGCAGGAAGTAAATCCCCTTCCTTTTTTATTCCTTATTTTCCCGCTTGTTTTTGATTTCTGTTTGAGCCAGTTTGGTTCGGCAGGTTATTGATTGTTCTCTCTATTTAGACTTTTGTTCTTTCTGTCCTCACGGTCTCTCTATGTTTTCTTTTATATAAATTTTGTATGAAATCCTTTTGTTTTACTTGAAATTTTAGATTTTCATTCTATTTGAATAATTTTATATATTGAATTTCTGGAAAAATAAAAAGCCGGACTTGAATCCGGCATGAGTAGAAAGAAAAAAGGTATGATTTCAAAGAAAGGCTTTCTAAGTTCGGAGGATAACTTAGAAAGCCAGTGGGAAAGCCAAGGTTGTTTTTTTGCTAAAAATTAAGAACGAGCTAGTGGAATGAAAGAAACTACAATCGCTTTCGTTTTCACTTCCGCAGATAACTTAGAGAGTTGTTTTTTCAATTGTTCTTTGTCGGAAGATTTTCCCATTTGAACAACGAAGTAACCGTTTTTGTAAACGATGAACGGTTTGGAGGATAATTTCGATTTGCTGTGGGAAGTTACCTTCGCTAAGAAAGATTCCGCTCCATCTCTTGTTCCGAAAGCACCCAATTGTAAAGTATACAATTGTTTTCCTGGCGCAGGAACAACTACTGTTTCTTTCTTAGTTGCTTTCGTTTTCACAGGAGCTTGGTTTTTGAATGCAAGTTCCGTATGTTTTGCTGCCGTTTTTTTAGGAAGCACTGTAGGTTTGTTTAAATCAACCACTTGCGCTTTTTTCTCATCCTCTTCGTCTTTGGCAGTAGAAGTTTCCGCATAATATGGATTCGTTACATTTCCAACATCCGCCATGGGAACTTCCATACCGGAACCTAAAGCAACTGTTTCCTTGGACTTGGACGGTTTAGTATTAGGATCGGAAGAACTCATAGGCGCAGGGATCGATTCTTCTTTATTCGCTGGAGAAGACGTTTCTTCCGTGTTCGTTTGTTGCAATGAAGCTGTATTCGGAGTAGGTGCGCTCTCTAGTCTTCCTTTTCCTACGGATACTCCCAAAAAGAAAAAGGAGAAAAACAATGCGAATAAAAACAGGGAAAGAACACCTATCCTTTGTTTGTCTAAATTAATTACGTAAAAAACTCTCTCTTTCATACCGAACCCTTGGCCGTGGCTAAAATCGTTTCGTACACGGACTTTATTTGTTTTTTTAGCTCTTCTATAGAATTATCGTTCGTTATCACGAAATCGGAGAGTGCCTTTTTTTTCTCCAAATCCATTTGGGCGGCAGTTCTTCTTTCTAAATCCTCCCGGCTCATTCCCCCTCTTTTTTCCACTCTTTCCCAGGCGGACTTCTGGTCCGTGGTGACGCATAGTTTTCCGTCGCAAAGAGTGTGGGCATCCGTCTCAAAAAGCAAAGGAACTTCCCAGGCGATGATTTTGTCCTGAGGAGCTTCTTCGTATTGTCTTTTGAATTCTTTACGAACCAAAGGATGGATCAATTGATTCATCGCTTTTAAAAGATCGGGATTGGCAAAAGCCAGTTCTGCGATCTTTGTTTTGATCGGAGCACCTTCTTTATCGAAGATCTCTTTCCCGAAAATGGATTTGAGTTCTTCTTTGATGGGCGAGTCAGGATCTGTGAAACGTTTGGCGATTTCATCCGAGTTGATGCGAAAGGCACCTAATTCGGCAAAAAGTCGAGTCACTGTGGATTTCCCGGAACCGATGGATCCCGTGATTCCCAATAGATACTTTCTGTCCTCTTTCCAAGCCACGAGTTTATATCATTTTCGAGCGTGGAAAGTACAAGCATTTTTTTAAGAAAAATGAAAAATTAGAAAAAAGAATTCAGCAAAAAAGAGAACAGGTCGAAACTTTAGGCTTCGGAAAGGCTTCTCCAAAGATAAAAAACGAGATAACTTTCCCAGCCTTTGTATGGTTCGAAAAACTCTGTTAGTTTCTCTTTTTCGTTTCTGTTTTGTATGATTCGATGTCGTTCCAGCGCATTCCATAATCCCACATCTCCGTAAGGAATGCAGGATGGTTCTCTGAGGGACTTCATCAAAGAGTAGTTAGCTGTCCATATCCCCACACCTTTCCATTGAGTGAGAAATTTTTGCTTCGATTCCAAGTCAGGTAAGGAAACGAGATCGTTTTTATTGATTTTTCCTTCTGAAAAAGATTTTGCAATTCCAATGATGTATTCCGCTTTTTTTCCTGAAAATTGAAGTTTCCTTAGTTCGTCCACGGTCAGATCCGCAAGGACTGAATGTTTCGGAAAAAGGTAGTAGGTATGATCTTTGAATTTTAATTTTTCTCCATAGTTTTCCGTCAGTCTTTTTTTTAAGGTGTAGGCGAATGTAAGATTGATCTGTTGTCCTATGATGCACCAAGAGAGCGCTTCGAATAGGTCGGGGATGCCGATCAGTCTCAATCCTTCATAAGATTTTGTCATATAAGACAAACTGGGATCATGATTTAGAATTTTATAAAATGGTGTTAAGTCTCTTTTTAAATCGAACCATTCCGTGATGTAATCTCTTAAAAAAAGAATATTTTCCTGAGAGGGTTCTCCTTTGATCACCTCATAATATAATTTCGTTTTTTCACTAAAAATGCGAACGAGCAGTTTTCCTGACTTCGGCTTTAGTAATTTGAAGACGGATCCTTTTTCGATTCTCAGCAAACAGTCGTCATAATTTCGATCCAAAAACCATAAACATTCCTCGAATTTGAATCGTTTGGGAGTTTTGACTTCAAACTTAGGGACTGGCTTCAATTTTCAGAGATCCAATCCGCCCAAATCTCTGCCGTTTCTTTCGGTTTTTCGATCATGGGTCCATGGCCTACTTCCGGCAGTATGAGTATTTTATGTTTTACTTTTAATTTTTTTTCGAGAACGATCGTGCAGCTTTTGTCAATGATATTGTCTTGATCTCCCCATAAAACAAGGGTAGGCGCTTTGATTTTGGGAAGCAGAGGCTCCAAAGGAAAACCTTCCCCTCTGATTTGCCGAAATATACTTTCGTTCCATTCTCTGTTTCTGATTGAGTTTTCCGCAAAATATGTTTTGAGAGGCCAAGGTATATAAGGAGGATTTACAAAACTAAATCGAATTAGGCGGTCGAAATCTTCAACGGAATTGACAAGAAGTGGGTTCGGTTTTCCCTCCAAATACATTTTCATCGCAAGGCTTGGTTCCGGGCTTTTGATTCCTGCCGTATCGATCAAAGTCAAGGTTTTGACTTCATCCGGATAATTGGCTGCGTAGACACCTGCGATGCTACCTCCCATGGAATTGCCGACGATATGGTATTTTTTTAAACCGAGAGATTTGGCAAATTCATGAAGTCGTTTGGATTGTTCTAAAATGGAATAATTGCGTTCCGGGATTCTTGCATTTTCTCCGAACCCCGGCAGATCGGGAGAGATCACTCTGTAGCGGCCTGTCAGAGTTCTTGCAAAACGGGTCCAATGGTCTTTCTCTCCGCCAAATCCATGTATGGTGAGAACGGTTTCTTCAGAATTCCCTCCTTCCAGATACACCCAGCGGAATTCTCCCAAAACGATTTCCTTTTTGGAAAGATCCGATTTCGATCTTTCCCACATAATTCCGGTTTTGTGTAAAAAAGAGGAACAATTTACAGAAAAAAACAGGCAGATAAGGATTAAGAACATCCTTACGCCCCCCAAAGGATTTGTATTTCGGGAAAATAAGAATGAATGTTTGTTAAAAAATGAAAGGATCGTTGACATAGACACCCTCTGCAATATTTTGGTCGTAACCAAGGCCCTGTAGCTCAGTCGGTAGAGCAGAGGACTGAAAATCCTCGTGTCGGCAGTTCGATTCTGTCCGGGGCCAAGGTTACTTTCCAGCCTCATTTTTTCTTTCTTCTCCCATCCCCCAAAGACCTAAAAACTCATTCTCTTCAACGGACTTACAAAGTTCAGGTTTATATAATTTTTTGACGGGAGGCTTCGGATAGATATGGATTTCATCGTTGTCCGGGATAAAGGTCAACATTCTAACGATTTGATCTTCTCCTTCAATTTCATACATGGTGTATGACATTCCCTTGGAAGGAATGATTTGGCTTGTTTCCAGATATTTCATCGATTTCTCCTGATTGTGCTTTCGTTTCCTTATAAATAAGAAGGATTCGTTTATTTTTACTATACCGTAGGTCTCGAAACAAATGCAAATCGGATATTTTTTTGAAAGTTTCCTAAGAGGATTTCGATACGATTTCCCCCAAACCGATCAGTGCGTTTTCCAGATCGGAATTCCATTTGAGTCCCACGTTGATTCGGAAATATTTTTTCCAGTGATGGGAGAGGCCGAATAGGACTCCTGGAGCGATCGTGATTTTTCTTTTTTTCGCTTCCTGCAGAACCTTTTGACCATCTAACGGAGATTTGATCCATAGGACGAATCCTCCGTCCGGTTTTTGGATTTTCATTTTGCCTTCACTCGCATTTTCCAGGGTCTTAAGGGCCAATTGAATGTTTGAGTGAAACGATTTTCTAAGGAAAGTTAAATGCCTTTCGTAAGGATATTTTCTGAGGAATTCGTATGCTGAGATTTGTGACAGTTGGTTGTGAGAGATTTTGTAGGCTCTGGCAAGTTTGGTGACGTTTCTGATCTCGTTTTTCGAACTCACCCAGCCGATTCGAATTCCTGGGGAGATCGTTTTCGAGAAAGAACTGCAAACGAACAAGGGAGGATTGGATTTCGAATTTGGAAAATAAGAGATCAGTGGTCTCGGTCTTGGCCCAACATGGGGAAGGTCTCCGTAAATATCATCTTCGACGACTGCCACATTGTATTCATAGAAAATTTTTGCCAGTTCCAGTTTTGATGATTCGTCCAGCATTACCCCATTCGGATTGTTAAAGTTAGGTGCGATAATCACAGCGTTCGGTCTGTGTTTTTTGCAGAGTTTTTCCACTTCCTCTCCATCCAGTCCCACTTCGTCTCTGTAAGGAACTTCTATCGCTTTGAGTTTGAGTGCTTCCAGGATTTGAAAAATTCCCACATAGGTGGGAGAAGGAACAAGAACAGTGTCACCCGGGGATACGCACGACTGCAGGGAAAGGGAGAGCGCTTCCGTACATCCCGTTGTGATGAGGACTTGATCGGAAGAAATATTGTGACTGTATCGTCTCGATCGTTCCGCTATTTTTTCTCTCAGAGGAGGGAAACCCTGTAGATCCCCGTATGTGTGCATGTCTTTGTACAGTAAGGCGGTTTTGTAAGAGGTGATAAATTTTCCCAAAGGCAAAAATTCGTTTCCAGGGATGGCTGCCCCCAAAGGGATCAAGTCGGGGTTCATTACATCCCGCATAATCGATTGTATGCGGTCGTCTGCGGATATATGGTCGTGGAATTCGTTTTGCGGACCTGTGATTTTGTTCTCTATATTTTTTCGAACGTAATAGCCGGATTGAGGTTTTACTTCGATAAACCCTTCGTTTTCCAGTATGCGGTAGGCTTCCTTTGCAGTTGTTAAACTGCAGTTTTTGAGTTCCTGAATTTCCCGAAGAGAGGGGATTTTTTCCGATTCCTTATAAAGTCCCGATTCTATTTCCGATTTGAGGGAGTCTGCAACTGTTTGGTATTTTGTCATAAAAACTGTATATGGATAGATTTATCTAACTGTATATTTACAGAATTTAGAAATCAAACTAAAATTTTTTTATTATGAAATCCAGGCTGCCCATATATCAAGTCGATGCCTTTTGCGAAGGTAATTTTACGGGGAACCCTGCTGCGGTCATTCCTTTGGATCGTTTTTTAGATGATGAATTTCTTCAGAACATTGCGATGGAAAACAATCTTTCCGAGACAGCTTATATCGTTCCCGATCAGGAAGGTTATCAAATCCGGTGGTTTTCTCCCACTCATGAAGTGGATCTATGCGGCCACGCCACTCTTGCCTCCGCATGGGTGATTTTCGAAAAATTGAATCCTACTTTTTCAGAGATTCGATTTTTTTCCAGATCGGGAGAACTCAGAGTGACCAGGTTAGGTGATATACTTTGGCTTGATTTCCCTTCTTATTCTTTCAAAGAGAATTCCTCTTGGAGTTCGGAAAAAGGAAAGGTTTTGTTTGGAATTTCCCCTAGTAAGTATTGGAATTCGGAAGATCATATTTTACTTTATTCCCACGAAGAAGAAATTTTGAATCTTTCTCCCGATTTCGAAGCCTTAAGGAAAGAAACGGGAGGAAGAGGCTGGATCGTCACCGCTCCTTCTTCGAAACCTAATTTTGATTATGTGTTTCGATTTTTTGCTCCCTGTTTAGGAATCGACGAAGATCCCGCCACAGGTTCCGCTCAATGCAGTCTAACGCCACTTTGGTCCGGAATGTTGAATCGTAATTATTTCCGATCCTTGCAGTTGTCCCGTAGACAAGGATATTTCTCAACTGAGGTAAGGGGAACCAGGATAGGGATTGGAGGTAAGGCGGTTTTATTTATGCAAGGGGAGTTGGAAATATGGATGTAGAATGGAAACAAAATCTTTTATCGGAAAGAACGGAAACCTTTCGTCCTTCTCTTATCCGAGAAATCCTAAAGGCTTCGTTGGGGAAAAAGGATCTATTGTCTTTTGCGGGAGGTCTTCCCGATCCTAGTCTATTGCCTTTGGATGTGTTTCGATCTGCCATAGATAAAGTGATTCTGGATAAGTCCGGAATCGCGCTTCAATACGGAGAATCTCAAGGTTACTTGCCTCTTCGTGAATGGATCTCTGAGTTTTATTATGGAGGTTTCAGGGAAGAAGTTTCTCCTTCGGAGATCATCATCACTCATGGTTCTCAACAAGGTTTGGATTTAATCGGTAAATTATTTTTAGACAATCGTTCCAGAGTATTAACGGAGAGTCCCACTTATCTGGGAGCCTTACAGGCGTTCCAGGTATATTCTCCTTCTTTTTCGACTCTTACTTTGGAAAAGGATGGAGTCGATTTATCCGAGCTGGATGAGATACTGAAAAAGGAAGATATCACTCTGTTTTATACGAATCCTGTATTTCAAAATCCTTCCACTTATACTTGGAGTGAGTCCAAAAAAAGACAAGCCGCCGAAATTTTGGATTCTAACGAATGTTTTTTGGTGGAAGATGAAGCGTATCGTCTCTTGGATTTTGAAGGAAAAAAACATAGTTCTATCTCTTCCTACAGAAAAAGAAAAGATTTATGCATTCAGCTGGGTTCTTTTTCTAAAATTGTTTCTCCCGGTTTCAGATTGGGGTGGATGAGAGTTCCTTCCGGTATTTTCGGAAAGATGATCCTTGCCAAACAAGCGAACGATTTGAACTCGAATCAATGGTCTCAACTTGTTGTTTCAGAATTTCTAAAAGAATGCGATTGGGAATCGTATTTGTCCCGAATTCGTTCCAGTTACAGGGAGAGAAGGGATCTATTTGCCGAAACATTAAAATCCGAAATTCCGGATTTCGAATTTCATATTCCTGACGGAGGGATGTTTCTTTGGGTTCGCATTCCTTTGACCGATAGTTTTCTGTTATTCGAAGAAGCGTTTAAAAAAGGTTTGGCTTTCGTTCCGGGAAGGGAATTTTTTCCTGATTCTTCCGACTCTTCGTTTTTGAGAATGAACTTCACCGTTTTGAGTCCCTCCGATATGCAAAAATGAGTAGAGATCCTTGCGGATGTTTGGAAAAATTATCCTCGTGAAGGAACTTGAATTTTATTTCGATTTTGCAAGTACATATTCTTATCTTTCCGTGATGAGAGTGTCTTCTCTTGTGAAAGAGAAGAATGTCAGCATTGTATTCAAACCGATTTTACTCGGGCCCATCTTTAAAACGATGGGTTGGGATACTTCTCCTTTTCATATTTATCCTGCGAAAGGGAAATATATGTGGAAGGATTTGAACCGAAGGGCGGATAAATGGGGAATTCCTTTGGTGATCCCTTCCGTATTTCCTGCAAACGGTTTGTTTGCGGCAAGAATTGCGGTTTTATCTTCTGGGGAAGTTTGGAATTCCGATTTTATTAAACAAGTGTTTTGTGCTCAATTTCAGGAGAACAAAGATATATCTTCGGAAGATACACTTAGGTCCATTTTACAAAAGTTAAATGTTCTTGGTATCGATTCTATCCTGGCAAATTCCAAATCGGATGCCAACAAAGAAGCTCTTAGAAACGAAACGGAGAAGGCTCGCGTCTTAGGGATTTTCGGAGCTCCTAGTTTCGTTTACAAAGAAGAATTATTTTGGGGAGACGATCGTTTGGAAGATGCTCTGGATTGGGTGGAAACTCACGATTGAAGTGAACTAGACATAATCCTTTTATTTTTAAGAAAATGCCCGTCTTTTGAAATGTATATTTTTGTTAAGTAATTATTTTTCTTGACGATAACTATACCAATGATTGGTATTTAAGTGTTATGGCAGTGATCATAAAATCTCTTCATCCGGAAATCAAAGCCTTGAGTTTGGATGAGAAATTGGAGATCTTAAAGAAAGATCCTCATTTCTCTATTCTAGTGGAACAAATTTACTCCGACTATCTGAGCCACCGTATGACTGTAATTATGTGATTTGGAATTTTCTTTCCGATTTTTATTCATTCCCTTTTCAAAAAAGGGAAAATACTAGACTCTTCGTAAAAAATGGAAAGAAAAACACTTGTTTCCTCGTGCTTGCTTGGAACCATTAGGCCATGATTCGTTACCTAACCATTCCCCTTTGTTTATTCCTATTCTTGAGTTGCGCACTCAGTGAAAAAGCGACTCGATTCAACGGCATGCCCACTCCTGATGGCAAACCGGACCACTATCAAAAAACAACCACTTTCGGTTTAAATCTACTCATCATCTATCCATTGAGAAGAAATGCTGAATTTGCGGAAAGTTTGGAATCTTTTTCCGAAGCAGTGAAAAAGAACAAAGGATCCAAATTCAGAATCATCCAAAAAGAATCTACAAAATGGGCTTTTTTGCTTCCTCCTTTCACTTTTATCCTCACACCTGTAGTGACAGAACTCGTTGGAGAAGTTTACGAGTAAATTCTCACCCGAATCTCTTTGGTTAAGTTTTTCTACTTAACCAAAGATTTGGTTTCCTCTTCCGGCGATTCTTTATATAATGTGAATCTATGGAAATTAAATTAAACGAATCCGAAGCAAAACATCTATTAGAGGCGCTGGCCATCTATGAGTGGGTGGTGAACTCTCCTCATGAAGAAAGCGAAGAATCCGTAGATTCTTTCTGCCAATCCCTTTTTCAGAAACTGCATAAGGCCGGTTTAGGAAAACCGATTGAAGTTGATTCCAGCGGAACCTATTCCTTATCCGAGGAATTTTTCCATAATCTGCACGAGTCGTACATCGATCCTTATAACGATGATATTTTTTGGTCCGATCTTGCGTTTGAATTAGGGCAGAGGGATCTTTCTAAAACCGTTTCCGAATCCGATTTGAAAAAGATGTCGGAAGAAGAATTGGAGAGAAAGTCCGAAGTTGAAATTCAAAAATATGATAAAGAGTTCGAAACGCACGGAATCGATAGGCTCTTTATTAAAAAATAAATTCTTTTTATCCCTTGATTAGGGTCTGTCTTTCTGGGATTCCCATTCTATGAACATCATAGTCTGGTCGTCTTCCTGAATGCTCGGCCCTTGGAAGGAAAATAAATCGATCACTAGTTCCGCAACGATCCTTTCTCCTTCTTTATTTACGAATCGTTTTAATACGTTTAAGATTCTATCTCTTCCGTATTCTTCCCTGTTCGTATTTTTTTGTTCCAAAATCCCGTCAGTGAACAAAAAGAGCTTATCTCCCGGATAAAACTTAGTCGTATTCTGAGTGTAAGGTTGTTCTTTTCTTAATCCTATGATGTTTCCCGTTCTGGGAAAAAAATGAAATTGGTCTTTGGAAATTAAAATCTGATCGGGATGGCCTGCGGAACTATAGTAGATTGTGTTCGTGATCGTATCTATATCCACTAAAAAGCATGAGAATACGATCTTTAATCCTGCGAATTTGTTCTGCACTTTTTGATTGAGATGGTTCATCAAATCGTCCGTTTTGGTGATGAACCTTTTGATCGCTTCGTATTCGGATTTGATCGCCATCGTATAAAGAGCCGCTTGGATTCCATGGCCTGTGGCGTCCGCAAGGAAAAAACGAACTGTTCCGTTTTCCAATTCGAATACGTCGTAAAAATCTCCTCCCACTTCGTCCTGAGGTTGGAAATAAAGATGGAATTTAATATTGGGAAGGTGGATGTCCTGAGTCGGCAATATCTTTTGTTGTATCTTTTTCGCAAGCTGGAGATCTTTCTTTAATCTTTGCAATGTGGAATTGAGCTGGGAAGTCCTTTCCGAAACCATAGATTCCAAGTTCTCCGTCAATGCCAACAAAGAGTCGTTAGATATTTTTAGACTTTCCGCCAATTCTTCCGCTCTTGTGAATGCGCTTGCAATCCTGCTGGAAAGAATCAATGATTGGAAGAAGATAAAACTCAAAAGACCGTAAGGAGTCAAAGAAACTCCTCTGTCGTTCAGGCTATGGCGGATGATATCCAACGCCACAGAAGATGCAAATGCAAGTAAACCGATAAGAAATAGTTTGGAATTGGGTCTTTTGTTGAGGATCGCTTTGGTATTGACATGGATCACATAAGCGATCGTAACAACGACGATTGCTGAAAAACCGTTGAGCAGAATCGTGAAAATGGAAATGGGAAGTAAAAGAGTCAGTCCGAATAAAAAGGAAAGGACTAGGATGGTTTTGACGAACTTTTTGTTCGAATCCAAAGGAAACAGATGAGAGATGAATAATAAGAATACAGGAACTGCAAAATAATAGGAAGTGAATTCGATTCGAAAGACTGTCGGCCAATGGAGATCGGGGAAAAGTTCCAATATGTATCTGTTGCCGGTAAAAGCGACACGGATGCCCAGAAAAAAACAAAACAATGCAAAATAGAAAATGGATTTTTCTTTTCTTCTGTAAAAATACAATCCCCAGTGATACAAACCGATGAGTATCAAAGCACCTAACAAGAATAATTCTCTTGCGATGGTGATCATTCTTTCTCTATCTAGCGCATATTTGTTGCCTATCTTTGGAATGGCCCAAAAACCGCCGAAGTTGTTTTCGTAATTGGAGATATGAAATACGATTTCGATCCGATCCGAGTCGGGGATGAGAGTGTAGTATTTCGGTTTGATGAGTGCAGCGTCGTCGAACCGATTGATTCCCGGTTTTCCTTGCCCTCCCAGTAAAACTCCGTTTGCGAACATTCTGTAAGAAGAAGCCACATCGGGGATAAAGATCCTAAGTTCTTGTCCCACTGTTTCTTTGTTGATGAGAACGGTTCCTCTTAATGTGACATGACCCGTTCTAGGAAGCGTTTTTCCGTCCACTTCCATTCCTTGCCAGGAGTTCGGAAGATCCAAATAAGCTGTGAGTTTTTTTTCTCCGTGAAAAGGAGGATAATGAAACTCATCGTAATAGAGTTCCCATTCCCCTTGGATGTCTACTATGCTGTCTTCTTTGAATGTGTAGGTGCTTAGATCCAGAATTCCTTTCCGGAAGACTAAGGTTTCTTCCGGAAGAAGGAACACTCCGTCGCATCCCCATAGGAAAAGGAAAAAGATCCCAACCAGGAAACGGAGCGGAGAAGAAGGATCAATTCGCATAATAGGTTTTCTCTTTATCAGAAAATCTATTAATTTCGTCCAGAATATCCTATTACATCCATAAATGCGGAAACTGAAAAAACCGCCTTGCCGGGTCCGGGTTCTCCGTATCCAGGAGGAGTAGGAAGATTGTATTTTTCAAATGTCTCTTTCCAGGCACGTAAAAGTTCGCAGAAATATACGAGAGGGGGACCTGCTTGTTGGCCTAAGGTAGTGTAAGGTTCCGGGCACCAAGCTGTAAAACGAGGAACAATTCCCTTACTCATAAAAAAATCTAATCCTTGTTTTGTGGAATCGACTGCTTCCTTAACCGTTTTGAAACCCCAAGGTTCGGAAAGTTCGACTCCTCCTACGAAGTTAGGAATCACTTTTTCCGGTCCGAAGACTTCAGCGGAATCTACCACTCTGCGGATCCAATTTTCCCATCCGATCCAGCTTGCTTTCCCCGGGCAGATCTTTTCGAAAAGGTTTTTATCCCAAACTTCATAATTAGGGTGGTAGATTTCGATTCCTGCATCTTTGAATTTTTGGCAGTCTTCTTTTTCAAAGGCCTGCGCTACTAATTTTCCCATCCATCGTTTCGGAAATCTTTCTTCGATGGCTTGAGGATACTGAAGGTAAAAGTCAACTTCCGATTTCTTTTTGAGAGAGGTGAGGACGGATCCTCCTGTGATCGTATACACTTTTGCGATTTGGTCTTCCGCATCGATCCAGGACATCACTTCCAAGATGTCTTCTACGTCTTTAACGCCTGTATAAGGTCGGCCGGCACCTTTCTGTTGTCTATAGTTGTGATTGATGTCGCAGTAAGCGCATTCTTCGTCTTTACCAAAATATTGACAATTTCGAAAAACTGTCAGATAAATGAGGTAGCCCCATTCGATGACAGGAGCGATTTCTCCCGGAAGTTTCCCGCTTTTTGTTTTATGTTTGTACCAGCTGGGAATGGGAGGATATTCTGCGCTTCCGATCACCGTTTCTCCCAAAAAGAGGGTAGGAACCCCCTCTAACGCCTTCATTTTATAAGGGGAATGAGGGTTGTTTCTTGTGGAGATCACCGTTTTTAGAAGGTTAAAGTAACCTCCTTGGATTTTGATCTCTTCCGGGGCCTTCGTATCGGCACCGTCTTTCAGATCCGCCAAAGGAATATGATCGAATGAGAATATGAAATAGTCTTTGGCTTTATAATCTCCCACCACTTGAAATGATTCGGGTAAAAAATGAATTCCCTGTCTGAGGATGTCTTGTTTTACGATGGCTTCCATAGGAAGGTCTTTGTATGTCCTTTCCATTTCTTCCAAAAGAGCAATGCTGGAGGGGGGGCGTTTTTCCAAAGTTGTCGTATCGACCATAATTTATGTAATCTTTTTCACCTCCATTTAGACAAAGACAATTTCAGAGGGAAAACGCTTTCTATAGCTGAAAAACCTAGGGAATTGAGAAAAAATAGGCAAATTTGATTTGCAAAAGGGGCAAGAACATTAGAATTTTGCCAGTTACCTGGGATTTTTTTCTGCAATACTAAAAAAAAAGAAAACTGAAGAAAAATATTTCCAGTTGGTTTGTTTACCTAAATGACGAAAGTTGAATTTCACTAAGGGATAGGACGATATGAAAGCATCGAAATTAGCCATTACCACCGCTCTAGTAGCCGTTCTGGGTCTTACAGTATGTAAGAAGCCGGAAGCAGAAGTGAGCGAAACTTCTAAAAAATCTAACGAACTTTCTGCGATCGTAGTGTTTGCTGTGGGCGAATCCAGCATCAAACATGCGGACAATACGGAAGAAAAAGCTCAGTTGGGTATTTCTCTGAAAACTGGAGACAATATCGTAACCGGCGATAATGGAAAGGTGGACGTACAGTTCCCAGATGGATCGAGCATTCGTATCTCTCCCAAATCCGTAATCGATTTCAGCAAACTTTCACAAAACAATTCTGGTACGACAGACACTCAAATCGCTCTCGTATCCGGAAAAGTATTCGCGAAAGTCAACAAAGCTAAGAAAGAAGACAACTTTACTGTTGTTACACCAACCGCAATCGCGGGTGTTCGTGGAACCTCATTCATCGTAGAGTCTCCTGAAGGAAAACCTTCTAAAGTAAAAGTGGTGGATGGAGCTGTAGCTCTTGCTCCTCGCGTTCCTGCTTTGGAAAAACTCTCTGCGGATGAGATCAATGCAAACGCAGATCTTAAAAAGCTACAAGACTCTCTATCTAACGTAGAAGTAGTTCTTGAGAAAAACCAAGCTTCCTCTGTAACAGGAAAAGCATTGGAGCTTTCTAAAATCGAAAGCGTTGAATCTTTGGATGTAAACAAAGCTTTGAAATCCGTTGGAAACAAACCTGCGGTAGAAACAGTTAAGTTGACTAAATCCGAAGAACAAGACATCAACACAATCGTAACTGTGGATAAAAACACAGCAGAACAAATCGCTAAACTCAGCGAAACTGCTCAAACAGATAAGTTGGACGAGATCAAAAAACAAGAACTCGACAAACAAAGATTAGCTTTGGAAAAAGAAGTAGAGAAGAAACATGAAGAAGACGTGAAAAAATTCGAGTCTAGCCTTGCTTCTCAACCGAAAGAATTCAAATCTAAAAAAGACATCATGAACTACTACGAAAAACTTGAAAAAATCGTATTAGTAGACGGTAAATCAGTGATCGGTGCGATCATCAGCCAAGAAAACGGTGTGATGGTGGTGCATACTGAAAACGGAATCAAAAGAATTGATGTGGATAGCGTAGAAGAAGTTATCTACGAAAAATCCAAATTCTAAAGTTCCCTTTACCCCTTAAGTAGAAAAGAAGCTCAAGGAGAGTCCTCTCTCTTTGGGCTTTTTTTATGCCGTTTCGGTTTCTTTGTTTTTTGACTTATATTCGTTCCAAAGAATGCGGATGGTATGGATGAGAGGAGTTGCTTCGATGACGAGCAGGTTCGATTTGACTTTGAGCAAAAGAGTGCTTTTTCCGAATCGGTCCGATTCTCCCCATTCCACTTCCATATCGGGAATTCGTTTTAATCCGGAAAGGATGAGTTGTTTGACTTCGAAATCGGAAAGATGTTCTTCTACCTGACTTAGATCCTGCAAGATGGATAAAAAAAAGGTTTTGGCCAGCTCTTCCTGCCAGACTTTCATTTCCGATTCGTTCATATCTATCCTTTCGACAGGATTTTAGAATTCGACCAGAGTATCTTACTAAAAAAGAAGAATTAGAAAAGCAGGATTAGATTTCTTCCGGCACATATTCGTCCGCATGATAGGAAGATCGAACGAGAGGGCTGGACGCTACGATTTTGAACCCCAGTTTATAAGCGAAGGATTTCCAATCGTCAAAAACTTCCGGTTTCAGATATTCTTGAACGGGGTAGTGAGTGGGAGAGGGTTGAAGGTATTGTCCGATGGTGAGCATTCTTACTCCGTTTTCGTACAGATCGGAGAGGCATTCTTCCACATCCGAATGAGTTTCACCTAATCCAAGTATGATTCCGCTTTTGGTCATAAATCCGTGTTCCGAAATGTCTTTCAAAACCTGTAAGGATCGTTCGTAATTCTTTTGTGGAGCGATTTTGGGAAATAGGGCACGAACGGTTTCTATATTATGATTGATGATATTGGGTTTGGATGCGTACAGAAGATCCAAGGAATCTCTTTTCGCTTTAAAATCGGGAATGAGCACTTCTATGGAACAATTAGGGCGAAGGCGTCTGATATGATTCACTGTCTCCGCAAAATGTTCCGATCCACCGTCTTTCAGATCGTCTCTGTTGACTGCAGTTAGAACCACATGATTCAATTCCAGTTCCAGAACGGATTCCGCCACTCTCAACGGTTCCTCCGA
>VFQU01000785.1_pt1 | contig 23200 bp, 20 predicted proteins | sample 3512311 | NCBI WGS metagenome assembly VFQU01 (sample SAMN10412377, study PRJNA504923) | tailings metagenome | isolation source: Relicate 3 Philex TSF3 active mining site | place: Philippines: Tuba, Benguet | collected 2017-08-29
AGGAACGAGGTGAAAGCCCCCGAGAGTCCGCTGCGATTCGCCGGCAGCGTTTCCCAAGTGCCCCCCAACGCATCGATGTTGGCGTCGATGATGCCGCCGATCGAAATCAGTTGGCCCGCGTTGGCACCGACCTGGAATGCTTGGCCGCTGAAACTCCCGTCCAGGAGCTTGGTGCCATTGAACTCGGTCTGCGTGGCGACGCGATCGATCTCGGCTTTCAATTGGGCGACTTCGGCTTGCAATGCGCCCCGATCGCTGCTGGAGTTGGTCGCGTTACGTGATTGAACCGCCAGTTCGCGGATCCGCTGGAGGTTTTCGCTGACGACACCGAGAGCGCCCTCCGCCGTCTGTGCCAGCGAGATGCCGTCGTTGGCATTGCGGGTGGCGACGTTCAGGCCGCGGATCTGGGTGCTGAAGCGTTCGGAAATGGCGAGGCCGGCGGCATCGTCCTTGGCGCTGTTGATGCGCAGCCCCGAGGACAGACGTTGCAGACTGGTGGCGAGTTGCGCCCCCGAGCTCGCGAGATTGCGCTGCGCATTGAGCGAAGCGACGTTGGAATTGATGACCTGCATGGGTGATCCCCGATATCAAGGCGCCCTCTGGCGCGTTGCCGCCCGAGCCGTGCCGCGCCACGCGGGCACGTGGCCTCGGCCCGATTGAGGGCGGGCGCATGGAGGTTTGAAGCTGACCTGCACCTCCGGCGGGCGCGAGCCCGCTGGAGGGCGGAGGCTTGCGGGGATCAGCGCAGCAGGCTGAGCACGTTCTGCGGCAGCTGGTTGGCCTGGGCGAGCATGGCGGTGCCGGCCTGCTGCAGGATCTGGGTGCGGGTCAGCTCGGCGGTTTCCTTGGCGTAGTCGGCATCGCGGATGCGGGAGCGGCTGGCCGAGAGGTTCTCGCTGGCGGTCTGCAGGTTCTGGATGACCGAGCTGAAGCGGTTCTGGATGGCGCCCATGTCGGCGCGGGCCGAGTTGATGCTGGTCAGCGCCGAATCCATGATGCCGATCGCCTGCTGGGCACCGGCAAACGTCGAGATATCGACGTCATCCACCTGCGATGCCGTCGTCGCGGCGGTCGTGCCGTTGGCGAAGCCGGTTTCGGTGGCACCCGTGCCCGCCAGCACCAGATCCCGGCCGGCGATCGTCGAGGTCAGTGTGATCTCGTTGTTGCCTGCACCGCCGACCGTGGCGACCACGCCGGTTTCGGTGGATTTGGCGTTGATCGCGGTGACCAGGGACGCCGCGAAGTCCGCGCCACCGTTGGCTGCATTGATGGCGACATCGTCGATGGCGACGCTGTTGATCGTGAGGCCTGCCGATGCAACGGTGCCATTGACCGCAGCGCCCGTCACATCGGCCGCGAACAGGGTCTGCCCGAGACTCGATGTCTGCGCGTTGGTCACCGCATTGACGGTGATCAGCTGGCCGGCGTTGGCGCCGACCTGGAAGGCCTGGCCGGTGAAGCTGCCGTCGAGCAGCTTGGTGCCGTTGAACTCGGTCTGGGTGGCGACGCGCTGGATTTCCGACTGCAGCTGGGCGACTTCCTTCTGCAGGGCCTCGCGGTCGGTGGCGCTGTTGGTCGCGTTCGACGACTGCACGGCCAGCTCGCGGATGCGCTGCAGGTTGTTGCCGATCTCGGCCATGGCGCCTTCGGCGGTCTGGGCGAGCGAGATGCCGTCGTTGGCGTTGCGGGTGGCGACGTTCAGGCCGCGGATCTGGGTGCTGAAGCGCTCGGAGATGGCGAGGCCGGCGGCGTCGTCCTTGGCGCTGTTGATGCGCAGGCCGGAGGACAGGCGCTGCAGGCTGGTGGCCAGCTGGCTGCCGGAGGTGGACAGGTTGCGCTGCGCGTTGAGCGAGGCGACGTTGGTGTTGATGACTTGCATGGTGCTCTCCTCGGGTTCGGTTGCCGCCGGTGATGGCACCGACGGGTTCCGCAGGAAGCTGGCCTGTTGCCGAGGTTCCAGCTGCTGCTGCATCAGGTATCGGCGGGCGAACTGCGATCTTTAGCCCTGCACGGAACATCGCTCTGTCGGGCTGTGCACTACCTCTCCGGGTCTGAAGGCCATGCCGCGCGCGACCGAGTGAAATCCGAGCGCGCGCCTCGCTGTGGGCGGGACCGAAACGCGCGAGGCCGGGTCAGAGACCCGGCCTCGCTCATCAGGCGTGCGGGAATCGATCAGCGCAGCAGGCTGAGCACGTTCTGCGGCAGCTGGTTGGCCTGGGCGAGCATGGCGGTGCCGGCCTGCTGCAGGATCTGGGTGCGGGTCAGCTCGGCGGTTTCCTTGGCGTAGTCGGCATCGCGGATGCGGGAGCGGCTGGCCGAGAGGTTCTCGCTGGCGGTCTGCAGGTTCTGGATGACCGAGCTGAAGCGGTTCTGGATGGCACCCATGTCGGCGCGGGCCGAGTTGATGGTGGTCAGGGCCGAATCCATGATGCCGATGGCCTGCTGGGCGCCGGCGAAGGTGGAGATGTCCACATCCTCGACGAAGGTGGCGTCACCCGCTGCCAGGGCGGTGTTGGTGAAGGTGCCGCCCGCGATGGTCGACGTGATCTGATCGCCGACCTCGCCCGACTGCAGGGAGGTGAGCGTCACCGTTCCGGTGGCGTTGTCCAGCGAGGCGACCACGCCGGCTTCGCCTGACTTGGCGTTGATGGCCGATACCAGGGCTGCGCCAGCTGCATTGCGGCCCGCCAGGGCGGCATCCGCCGCTGCAGTGCCGCCGGTGAAGGTACCGTCATCAATGCCCGCCACGCTGATCGCGTCGAAGCTGGTGGTCACGCCGTTGGACGTAACGGTGAATGCGGCGATCGTCTGTGCATTGACGCCGAAGGTGGCGGCGTTGGAGTCGTCGTTCGGTCCGGCCGCGTTGGCTGCCGAGGTTGCCAGGAAGGTGGCATCGGCGAACAGCGTGCTGCCGAGCGCGCTCGTCTGCGCGTTGGTCACCGCGTTCACGCTGATCAGCTGGCCGGCATTGGCACCGACCTGGAAGGCCTGGCCGGTGAAGCTGCCGTCGAGCAGCTTGGTGCCGTTGAACTCGGTCTGGGTGGCGACGCGCTGGATTTCCGACTGCAGCTGGGCGACTTCCTTCTGCAGGGCCTCGCGGTCGGTGGCGCTGTTGGTCGCGTTCGACGACTGCACGGCCAGCTCGCGGATGCGCTGCAGGTTGTTGCCGATCTCGGCCATGGCGCCTTCGGCGGTCTGGGCGAGCGAGATGCCGTCGTTGGCGTTGCGGGTGGCGACGTTCAGGCCGCGGATCTGGGTGCTGAAGCGCTCGGAGATGGCGAGGCCGGCGGCGTCGTCCTTGGCGCTGTTGATGCGCAGGCCGGAGGACAGGCGCTGCAGGCTGGTGGCCAGCTGGCTGCCGGAGGTGGACAGGTTGCGCTGCGCGTTGAGCGAGGCGACGTTGGTGTTGATGACCTGCATGGTGACTCTCCTTGAAACCGGGGCCGGCGAGCGGCGCGTGGGTCGGATGCTGCAGGCCGTGCTTGCCTGCGCTTGAACCAGTTATCGGAGGCCTGCGGCGTTTCTTTAGGGCGCGATCTGAAGATCCGTCGCCGTGGGATCCGGACCGTCGCAGGCGGCGCAGCGGCAAGGCCGCTTCCGCGCATCGGGCACCGCAGCGCTGCGCAAAGAAAAAGCGGGCCGAAGCCCGCTTTGCCCTCGCCACTGGGAAACTCGCCGTCAGCGCAGCAGCGCCAGCGCGGTTTCCGGTTTCAGGTTGGCCTGCGCATTCACCACCTGCGCGCCCGCGGTTTGCGCCTGCTCGCGCAAGCGGCCGAGGCTCTCGTTGATCCGCTGCGCGGTTTCCGTGCGGGTCTGATCCAGCAGCTCGGATGCCGAGGGAGCTCCGCCTTGGGCGGCGCGCGCCAGCTCGCCGCTGCCGCTCAGTGGGCGCGGGCGCGAGAGGAACTCGGCGCCCAAGGCGAAGGTGTCCTGCCCTGGCTGGATGCGCTGGTCCACCTGCAGACCCAGGTTGGACGCCTGCTGTGTCTCCGCAGCGCCCGTGGGATTCAGCCCGAGTCCGCTGCCAAGGCGCTGACCTGCACGCGACTGCGTGTCGAGGTCGACCGCGCGCGTGGTTTGGGCGGACAGGGTGGGTTTGACGTTGATCTGCATGGCGGCCCCCGCTGGGGTTGAGCTCGACGGCTGGCGCGCAGTCTAGGCCCGGGGCTGCGCGCGGGTCGTCAAGCCGGACACGGTCGGTTGTCAGGGCAAACCTGACATGCCCGCTCGTGATGAAGCGAATCCGTGGCTCAGCGCTTGGGCAGGCGCACGGTCAGTGTGCCCGAGGCCAGCTCGTGCCAACTGCGGCGCTCACGGTCGATCAGGAGCCAGATGAAACCCAGCCCGGCCGCGGCGAGGGAGACCGCGGCCACCGCGAAGCGCAGCGTGATGGCCGCCCAGGACGGCGGGTTGCCGCTGGCGTCCACCGCGCGCAGTCGCCAGGCGCGCATCCCGAGCGTCTGGCCGCCGAAGCGCCAGGACAGCCCCGCATACAGAAAGGTCGCGCCAACCAGGGCTGCGAATTCCAGCCAGGCGCCCAGGCTGCCCGGGGTGACGGGCTTGCCACCGGTCAGCGCGTAGCTCAGCACCGAAACCGCGAACCAGATGCCAAGCACCGGGAAGAGGTCATAGACCAGCGCCAGCAGGCGCGGCAGCAGCGTGGCGGTTTCGACTTCGAGGCGGGGGGCAGGGGCGGTGTTCATGGGCGGCAAGGATACCGGCCCGACTCGCTAAGCTTGCGCGCATGCCTACGTCGCCGACGCCCAAGCCCAGAGCCAAGCCCGCCTCCGCTGCCGATCGACGGGAGCAGACCCTCGCTCTGCCGCCTGCGCGTGAGGCCGACCAGCGTCTGATCGGGGCCTTCATCGAGCGCGCCTGGGCCGAGGACGGCCTGTCGCGCAACACCCAGGACAGCTACCGCCGTGATCTTGAGGGTTTCGCCCGCTGGCTGGTCGAGCACGGCCCCGGCCTGTTCGAGGTGGGTCGCAGCGAGGTCTACGCCTATCTGGCGTGGCGCAGCGCGCGGGGCTACAGCCCGCGCAGCGGTGCGCGCCTGCTGTCCAGCCTGCGCCGCTTCTACGCCCAGGCCCTGCGTCTGAACCGCATCGGCGCCGATCCGCTGGCCCTCGTCGAGAGCCCGAAGCTGGGCCGACCGCTGCCCAAGGCCCTGACCGAGGCCGAGGTCGAAGCTCTGCTGGCCGCGCCCGAGCTCGACACCCCGCTGGGCCTGCGCGACCGGGCGATGCTGGAGCTGATGTACGGCACCGGCCTGCGCGTGTCCGAGCTGGTCGAGCTGCCGGCGGCGGCGGTCAACCTGCGCCAGGGCGTGCTGCGGGTGATGGGCAAGGGCAGCAAGGAGCGCCTGCTGCCGATGGGCGAGGAGGCGCAGCACTGGCTGCAGCGCTACCTGGACGAGGCCCGCCCGCTGCTCGCGCGCGACCGCCTGCCGCTGGCCCTGTTCCTGTCGCGGCTTGGCGAGGGCATGAGCCGGCAGATGTTCTGGCACGGGGTCAAGCAGCTGGCCCTGCGAGCCGGCATCCCCGGCGAGCGCGTCAGTCCGCACACCTTACGGCACGCCTTTGCCACCCATCTGCTGAATCACGGCGCCGATCTGCGCGCCCTGCAGATGCTGCTGGGTCACAGCAGCTTGTCGACCACCCAGATCTACACCTTCGTGGCACGTGAAGGCCTGAAGCGCCTGCACAGCCAGCACCATCCGCGCGGCTGAGCGCAGCCGTAGCGGCCCCGCAGGCTCGGGTACACTCGCCGCCGCCCGCGCCTGCCGCGGCACTGAACTTCCGGCCCGGGGCACGGTCGCAGCGCGACAGGCCCGCAGCCCGCCGGCCCCATCCAGCTTCGAGGAATCGCATGACCCGCATCCTTGCCGGCGCCGTGATCGCCGCCCTGAGTCTCGTGGCTACCGCCACGCCCGCCTTCGCGCAGTCCGGTGAGTCCGCGGTGCGCGGCGCCATCGAAACCCTGGTGCCGAACGCCAAGATCGACAGCATCTCGGAGTCGGTGGTGCCGAGCCTGTACGAGGTCACCATCGAAGGCCGCGTGGTCTATGTGACCGCCGATGGCCGCTACCTGATCCAGGGCTCGCTGTTCGACATCCCGAACCGCGTCGACGTCACCGAGGCCAGCCGCGCCAAGGTGCGGCGTGAGGCGCTGTCCCAAGTGACCACGGGCCGCATCGCGTTTGCGCCGCCGAATCCGAAGTACACGCTGACGGTGTTCACCGACATCGACTGTGGCTACTGCCGCAAGCTGCACGAGCACATCACCGAGTACAACAGCGCCGGCATCGCCATCGAGTACCTGTTCTTCCCGCGCGCGGGCATCGGCTCGGAGAGTTACCAGAAGGCCGTGTCCGTGTACTGCTCGACCAACCAGCAGAAGGCCATGACCGATGCCAAGGCCGGCCAGCCGCTGGATATCAAGGAATGCGAGAACCCGATCGCCGACCAGTACGCCCTGTCGCAGCAGATCGGCGTCACCGGCACTCCGGCGATCTTCACCGCTGACGGCACCCAGCTGGGCGGCTACCTGCCGCCGGATCAGCTGATCCAGCGTCTTGAGGCGATGGCCGCCGCGCCCAAGCAGTAAGACCTGCGCGCATCGCTCGCAAGCGGACGGCGACCCTGGATCCCGGGTCGCCGTCTGCGTTCTGGGCAGGCTGATCCGGAGCAAGCTGGTAGAATCCGCGCCCCGCATTCCTCGCGCCGCGTGCGCGTGACAAGGTCAGCATGATCGTGTTCGAGGGCCAGGCGGCCCTGTCGTCCTTCCGTCTGGCGGCACTGGCCGCCCGCGTTGGCAGCCTGGCAGCGGGCCTTGGCCCGGTCTCCACCCGCTGGCTGTATTTCATCGAACTGGAGCCCGGTGCGGTGCTTGGCGAAGCGGACAGCTTGCGCCTTGGGCGCATCCTGGAAGCCCGTCCCGGCAGCGCGCAGCCCGCGCCGACCTCGCCCTGGGTGCTGCCGCGTCTGGGCACGCGCTCGCCCTGGTCGACCAAGGCGACTGAGATCCTTCGCGGCGCCGGCCTGCCGGTGGCGCGGGTCGAGCGCGGCCTCGCCTATGCGCTGAACGCCGAGCTGCCGGCCACGCCGGGCCTCGCCGTGCTGCTGCACGATCCGATGACCCAGAGCCTGGTGGTCGACGGCTCGCGCCTCGCCGGCTTGTTCGCCGCGCAGGCGCCGCAGCGCGCCGAGCGCATCGCCCCGGTCGAGCTGCCGGCGGCCAACCAGCGCCTTGGCCTGGCCCTGTCCGAGGACGAGATCGAATACCTGCAGGCGCGCTTCGCCGAACTCGGCCGCGCGCCCTCCGATGCCGAGCTGATGATGTTCGCGCAGGCCAACTCGGAGCACTGCCGGCACAAGATCTTCAACGCCAGCTGGCGGATCGACGGCGAGGACAAGGCGATCAGCCTGTTCGGCATGATCCGCAACACGCAGAAGGTCTCACCGCAGCTGACCCTGTCCGCCTACAAGGACAATGCGGCCGTGGTCGAAGGCTTCAGCGCACGTCGCTTCGCCGCCGGCCCAGATCGCGTCTACGTCGAGCGAGCCGTTGCGCCCTCGGCGTTTGCGATCAAGGTCGAGACCCACAACCACCCCACCGCGATCTCGCCCTTCCCGGGTGCGGCCACCGGCTCGGGCGGCGAGATCCGCGACGAGGGCGCCACCGGTCGCGGCGGCAAGCCCAAGGCCGGGCTCACTGGCTTCACGGTCAGCCATCTGCGCATCCCCGGCCTGCCGCGGCCCTGGGAGAACGCGCGTCCGCTCAATCCGCGCATGGCCACGGCCTTCGAGATCATGCGCGACGGCCCGATCGGCGCAGCGGCCTTCAACAACGAGTTCGGCCGGCCGGCGCTGACCGGCTACTTCCGCAGCTTCGAACTGCCGACCGCGCAGCCCGGTGTGCACCGCGGCTATGACAAGCCGATCATGCTGGCCGGCGGCGTCGGCAGCATCGAGCGCGACCAGGTCGAGAAGCGCCGCCTCCGGCCCGGCGATGCCGTGGTGGTGCTGGGCGGGCCGGGCATGCTGATCGGTCTCGGCGGCGGTGCGGCCTCCTCGGTGGCCTCGGGCCAGAGCAGCGAGGACCTCGACTTCGCCTCGGTGCAGCGCGACAACCCCGAGATGCAGCGCCGTTGCCAGGAAGTGATCGACCGCTGCTGGCTGCTGGGCGAGGCCAACCCGATCCTGTCGGCGCATGACGTCGGCGCCGGTGGGCTGTCCAACGCCCTGCCCGAACTGCTCAACGATTCCGAGGTCGGCGGCGAGATCGACCTGGCCCAGGTGCCCTCCGACGATCCCGGCCTGTCGCCGATGCAGCTGTGGTGCAACGAGGCGCAGGAGCGCTACGCCCTGGGCGTCGCCGCCGAGCGCCTGGCCGAGTTCGAGGCCCTGTGCCGGCGCGAGCGTTGCCTCTATGCGGTGGTCGGCCGGGTCACCGCCGAGCGCCATCTGCGCGTCACCGATTCGCGCCCGCAGGCGCTCGCCGTCACCGGCGCGCCCGAGCCGGTGATCGACCTGCCGATGGACGTGCTGTTCGGCAAGGCGCCGAAGATGCACCGCGACACCCGGCCGCCGCGCGCGGTGGCCTGGCCGCGGCTCGACCCCGCCGCGGTGGACCTGCGCGAGGCCGGCCTGCGGGTGCTTTCGCATCCCAGCGTCGGCGCCAAGCAGTTCCTGGTCACCATCGGCGATCGCACGGTCGGCGGGCTCTCGGCGCGCGACCAGATGGTCGGGCCCTGGCAGCTGCCGCTGGCGGACGTTGCCGTCACCCTTGCCGACTTCGAGGGCTACACGGGCGAGGCCATGGCGCTCGGCGAGCGCAGCCCGCTGGCCCTGATCGACGCCGCCGCCTCGGCCCGCATGGCGGTCGGCGAGGCGCTGACCAATCTGGCCGCAGCACCCGTGGCCTCGCTGAAAGAGGTGAAGCTCTCGGCCAACTGGATGGCAGCCGCCGGCTTCGAGGGCGAGGACGCCCTGCTGTTCGAGGCCGTGCAAGCGGTCGGCATGGAGCTCTGCCCGGCGCTCGGCATCGGCATTCCGGTCGGCAAGGATTCGCTGTCGATGCAGGCGCGCTGGCAGCACGCGGGTGAGACCCAGGCCGTGGCCTCGCCGGTGTCGCTGGTGATCAGCGCCTTCGCCCGCGTCGAGGACGCGCGTGCCACCCTCACCCCGGTGCTGGCCACCGATCAGGGCGAGACCGAGCTGTGGCTGATCGGCCTGGGCGCCGGCAAGCAGCGCATGGGCGGCTCGATCCTGGCGCAGTGCTATGAGCGCTTCGGCGGCGCCAGCCCGGATGTCGACGACCCGGAGATGCTGCGCGAGTTCTTCGCGCTGATCCAAGCCGCGCGCGCGGAAGGGCTGATCCTCGCCTACCACGACCGTTCCGACGGTGGCGCTTTCGCCGCTGCCTGCGAAATGGCCTTCGCCGCCCACTGCGGCCTGCGCCTGCAGCTGCAGGGCTGGTCCGAGCAGGCGATCCCGGCCCTGTTCAACGAGGAGCTGGGGGCGGTCGTGCAGATCCGCACCGAGGACCGCGCGGCTTTCGCCGACCTGGTCGAGCGCCATGGCCTGATCCACTGCGCGCAGCGCATCGGCCGGCCCAGCCGCCGACCCAGCGTGCGCGTGCTCGACGGCGAAGACACCGTGGCCGAGTGGAGCTGGCAGGAACTGTTCGCGGCCTGGTGGTCGACCAGCCATGCGATCCAGCAGCGTCGCGACGAGCCCGGCTGTGCCGATGCTGAACTGGCCCAGGCCAGCGACTTCGAAGCCGCGCCGCTGGAAGCCGCGCTCAACTTCGATCCTGCAGATGACATCGCCGCGCCGTATATCGGCATCGGCGCGCGGCCGCGGGTGGCGATCCTGCGCGAGCAGGGCGTCAACGGCCAGATCGAGATGGCGGCGGCCTTCCACCGCGCCGGCTTCGAGGCGGTCGACGTGCACATGAGCGACTTGCTGGAGAACGGCGGCTCGCTGGAGGGCTTCCGCGGCCTCGCCGCCTGCGGTGGTTTCAGCTACGGCGACGTGCTGGGCGCGGGCCGCGGCTGGGCCACGTCGATCCTCGAGCACGCCCGCCTGCGCGCCGAGTTCGAGCGTTTCTTCCACCGCGCCGATGCCTTCGCCCTGGGCGTCTGCAACGGCTGCCAGATGCTGAGCCAGCTGAAGGACCTGATCCCCGGCGCCGAGGACTGGCCGCAGTTCCACCGCAATGCCTCCGAGCAGTACGAGGCGCGGCTGGTGCAGGTCGAGGTGCTGGAGTCGCCTTCGATCCTGCTGCGCGGTATGGCCGGCTCGCGCCTGCCAATCGTGGTCAGCCACGGCGAGGGCCGTGCGGTGTTCGCTTCGGCCGAGCAGCAGGGCAGGGCGGCGGTGGCGCTGCGCTATGCCCTGCACGGCGGTGGCCCGGCGACGGCGTATCCGCTCAATCCGAATGGTTCGCCCGAGGGAATAACCGGCCTGACCAACCGCGACGGCCGGGTCAGCCTGATGATGCCCCACCCCGAGCGGGTGTTCCGCACAGTTCAGATGAGCTGGCATCCGGCCGGCTGGGGCGAGGCCTCGCCCTGGCTGCGTCTGTTCCGCAACGCACGCGCTTGGGTGCAGTGATGCAGCTCTCGCCACTGCGCCAGTTCATCCTCGCCGCGGCGCTGTGGCTGCCGGCCTGCTTCTTCCTGTGGGCGGTGCTGATCTCGCCGATCCTGATGCCGGTGGCCAAGCTGGCGCAGCTGGTGCTGCTGCAGCTGCTGCCGCAGACGGTGGAGCTGATCGAGCAGGACGGCCAGAACTTCGAGGTGGTCACGCGGCTGTTGACCGAGGCCGACGCCAGTGGCCGCGTGGGCCAGCTCGTGCTGACCTCGACGCCGATGATCTATGCCTGGTGCCTGCCCCTGTTCGCCGGGCTGGTGATGGCCGCCCCCATCGAAGCCCGCCAGCGCCTCAAGCAGTTCGCCATCGGTATTCCCGTGCTGTGGCTGGTGGTGAGCTGGGGCGCGGTCTTCGATGCGCTCTACCTGCTGCAGTTCCAGGCGGGGCCCTTGGGCGAAGCTGCCCTGCAGCAGGCCGGGCTCGCCCCCAACCTCGTCGCTTTGGGCTACCAGTTCGGCTATCTCATCCTGCCGCCGGTGGTGCCGATCGTGCTGTGGATCGGCTTGAACAGCGCCTTCCTGCAGGAACTCGTGGAGTTCACCCGGGAACCACCGGAGCCCCCCGCAGTCTGAGGCCCGCTTCCGCGTCGCGGCAGCCCCTGCGCCGGCCTTGGGGTTATCCTTGCCGGCCCGTTCCCTCTGGCCGCCCGAGGCAATCCGCTTGAACGCAGCGCTGGCTGACCCCCCGCACACCGAAGCCCCAATCGATGCCACTGGCGTCGACGCGGGTCTGGTTGCGCTGGAGAACCGCATCAGCGAGGCCCTGCTGGCCCGCGGCCGACTGAAAGATGCCGACCTGCAGCGCGCGCGCCGCCTGCTGGAGGAGAACCCCGGCAGCCTGATCGGGCTGATCACCCGCATCGGCCTCGCTTCCGAGCGCGATGTCGCCGAGGCCAGCGCGGAAGTGCTGGGCCTGCCCCTAGTCTCGACCAAGGATGTCCCCGAGCAGCCGCCGCAGCACGTGCAGCTGTCGCTGCGCTTCCTGAAACAGCAGCACGTCTGCCCGATCGGCGAGAGCGAGACTCACGTAGACCTGCTGACCGCCGACCCGCAGGACCACTATCTGGTCGATGCGGTGCGGCTCGCCACAGGCAAGGAGGTGAAGCTGCACGTCGGCCTGCGCTCGGAGATCGATGACCTGATCGAGCGCTACTACGGCGCCGGCCGCTCGGCCATGGGCACGATTGTCGAGAACCTCGCCGAAGGCGATGTGCGCAGCGAGGACGACGTCGAGCACCTGCGCGACCTGGCCTCGGAAGCGCCGGTCATCCGCCTCGTCAACCTGGTGATCCAGCGTGCGGTCGAGCAGCGCGCCTCGGACATCCACATCGAGCCCTTCGAGAGCCGGCTCAAGGTGCGCTACCGCATCGACGGCGTGCTGCACGAAGTCGAGTCGCCGCCCTCGTCGAGCACGGCCGCGGTGATCTCGCGCATCAAGATCATGGCCAAGCTCAATATTGCCGAGCGCCGCCTGCCGCAGGACGGCCGCATCATGCTGCGCGTGCAGGGCAAGGAACTCGACCTGCGCGTCTCCACGGTGCCGACCGCGCACGGCGAGTCGGTGGTGATGCGTATCCTCGACCGCGAGTCGATCGTCTTCGATTTCCACAAGCTCGGCTTCACCGACAACTTCCTCGACAAGTTCGTCAAGGTGCTGGAGCTGCCGCACGGCATCCTGCTGGTGACGGGCCCCACCGGCTCGGGCAAGACCACCACGCTGTACACCGCGCTGTCCCGGTTGAACACACCGGACGTCAAGATCATCACGGTCGAGGACCCGGTCGAGTACCAGATCGAAGGCATCAACCAGATCCAGGCCAAGCCGCAGATCGGCCTCGACTTCTCGCATGCCCTGCGTTCGATCGTCCGCCAGGACCCGGATGTCATCATGATCGGCGAGATGCGCGACCTGGAGACCGCGAAGATCGCGATCCAGTCCGCGCTGACCGGCCACCTGGTGCTGTCGACCCTGCACACCAACAACGCTGCCGGCGGCATCACCCGCCTGCTCGACATGGGCGTCGAGGATTACCTGCTGACTTCCACCGTCAACGGCATCCTTGCCCAGCGCCTGGTGCGCCGGCTGGTGCCCGAGTACCGCGAGGCCTATGTCGCCATGCCCGAGGTGATCGAGGAGTTCGGCCTGCGTCGCTTCACCGACGCCGACCCGGTGACCCTCTATCGCCCGGTGGCCAGCGCCGGCTCCAGCACCGGCTACCACGGTCGCACCACGATCATGGAGTTCCTGGTCATGAACGACCCGCTGCGCCGGCTGGTGATGAAGCACGCCGGCATGAGCGAGCTTGAGCATGCCGCCCGCGAGAACGGCATGCGCACCATGTACGAGGACGGCCTGGTCAAGTCGCTGGAAGGCGTGACCACGATCGAGGAGGTCCTGCGGGTGACGCAGGAGGGTTGAGTGCCGGGAATCGGGAATGGAGAATCGTTCGAGCGCGGCGAGGCCTGGTTCCTGGCCCCGATGCGGTTACTTGTTCCCTCGTGAAGCCTTGGCGCGAGGGCTGCGTCGTGGCGCTTAGCGGTAGCTTGCGCCACGGATTCTGCAGGCCGGCTTTCAAACGATTCCCGATTCCCCATTCCCGATTCCCGGCCTGAAAATGCCCCAATTCCGCTACAAAGCCCTGAGCCCCGCCGGCGAGGCGCTGGACGGCCTGATGGAGGCGGCGAGCGCCGATGAGGTGATCGCCAAGCTGCAGGATGCCGGCAACATTCCGCTCAAGGCCCTGCCGGCTGACCAAGCGCAGGGCTCGGGCCTGTCTGCGCTATTCCAGCGCGCGCCGATGGGGGCGAATCAGGTCCTGCAGTTCACCCAGCAGCTCGCCACCCTGCTAGGCGCCGGCCAGCCGCTGGACCGCGCTCTGCAGATCCTGCTCGATCTGCCCGAGTCCGAGCAGGCGCGGCGGGTGATCGACCGCATCCGCGAGGCGGTGCGTGGCGGCACCCCGCTGTCGCAGGCGATGGAGGCGCAGAGCGGGGTGTTCTCGCGCTTGTACGTGAACATGGTGCGCGCCGGCGAAGTCGGCGGTGCGCTCGACGACACCCTGAAGCGCCTCGCCGACTACCTCGAGCGCAGCAAGGCGCTCAAGGAAAGCGTCATCAACGCGATGATCTACCCGAGCATCCTGATCGTGCTGGTGCTGGGCGCGATCGGCCTGCTGGTGGGCTACGTGGTGCCGCAGTTCCTGCCGCTGTTCGAGGACATGGGCGCCGAGATTCCCTGGCTGACCGCGATGATCATGAGCCTCGGCCTGTTCGTGCAGGGCTGGTGGTGGCTGCTGCTGCTCGGTGCGGTGGCGGCGGTCTGGCTTGCCTCGAAGTCGCTGGCCGATCCTGTGCGACGCCTGCAGTTCGACACCTGGATCCTCGGCCGCGGCCTGCTCGGCCAGCTGCTGGCCAAGCTCGACACCGCGCGCCTTGCCCGCACGCTCGCGACTCTTGTCCACAACGGCGTGCCGCTGCTGACCTCGTTGGCGATCGCCCGCAACGTGCTCACCAACAGTGCCTTGTCGGAGGCCGTCGGCCAGGCTGCGGAAGAGGTGAAGACCGGCGGCGGGCTGGCGATCGCGCTGGGCCGCAGCAAGCTGTTCCCGCGGCTGGCTCTGCAGATGATCAGCGTCGGCGAGGAGTCCGGAGAAATGGACACCATGCTGGGCAAGGTCGCCGACACCTTCGACGCCGATGTGAGGAACACTGTCGACCGCCTGCTGTCTGCTCTGGTCCCGGTCATTACCATCGTGATGGCCTTTGCTGTCGCCATCATCATGATGGCCATCCTGATCCCGATCTTCGAACTCACCAACACCGTGGGATGAATGCCATGAACACTTCCAGCTCCGCGCGCCTGCGCAGCCTCCGCCAGAGCGGTTTCAGCCTGATCGAAATCCTGATCGTGGTCGCCCTGATCGCGGTGATCGTCGGCTTTGCCACCAACCAGATCTTCGGCGGGCAGGACAAGGCCAAGGCCAACCTGGCCAAGGCGCAGATCCAGACCCTGGTGGGCAAGATCGAGCAGTACCAGCTCGACAACGGCGGCGCGCCGACCAGCCTCGAAGATCTCGTGCGCCAGCCCTCCGGCTCGCGCACCTGGCTGGGTCCGTACGCGAAGGAGTCGGACCTGAAGGATCCCTGGGGTCGCGTCTTCCAGTACCAGACCGGCGGCGATGCCGGCTTCGAGATCGTCAGCCTGGGCAAGGACGGCAAGGCCGGCGGCGACAGCGTGAATCGCGACATCAAGAGCAGCGAGTAAGCGCGCGGACCGCGGGCGTCCCGAGGGCATTGCGTGCGCGCGCGCGGTTTCACCCTGGTGGAAGTGCTGGTGGTGGCGGCGATCGTTGCTGTCGCCGTGGCCATGCTTGCTGGAGCGATGGGCTACAGCCTCACCGGCCAGCAGATGCGCGGCGCCAGCCGCGATCTGGTGGCGGCCCTGCGCTACACCCGCGGCCAGGCCATCGTGAAGCGCGAGCCGCAGGTGCTGGTGCTCAATCTGGACGACAAGAGTTACCGCGCCGCCAGCCGGCCGCCGGTCAAGCTGCCGCCGAAATTCGAGCTTGCAGTCGAAACCGCGCGTCAGGAAATGCGCAGCCAGAGCGAGGCCGGCATCCGCTTCTTCCCGGACGGTTCCTCCACGGGCGGCAACATCGAGCTGTCCCGTGGCGATACGGTCTGGCGCATCGACATCAACTGGCTGACCGGCGAGGTGAATCTGCGTGAGCCAGGCAGCCGCTGACATGCGCCAACGGGGTTTCACCCTGATCGAAGTGGTGATCGCACTCGCGGTGTTCGCCGTCGCGGTCGGCGTGTGCATGCAGATCGCTACCGCTGGCCTGCGGCAGAGCCGGATCGCCGCCGAGCAGACCCAGGCGGCGCTGCTGGCGCAGTCGCTGCTGGACATGCATGGCGTCGGCGAACGGCTTGAGCCTGGCCGCAGCAGCGGCCGCCTGGAAGGCGGCTACCAGTGGGAGATCGAGGTCGCGCCCTACGAGGTGCCGCTGCAGACCGACAGCCCGCTGGCGCCCGGCTTCAGCGCAGTGCAGCTGTTTCGTCTGGATCTGACGATCCGCTGGCCCGCTGGCCAGAACGAACGCAGCGCGCGTTTCTCCACGCTGCGGGCGATGACGCCAGACCCGAACGTGCCGGTGGATGCGCCGGGAGCCGGCGGATGAAGCGAGAGTCCCGCGGTTTCACCCTGGTCGAGATCCTGATCGCCACCAGCCTGCTGGCGCTGATGATTCTGGGCGCCATGGCGGCGCTGTCGAGCAGCGTGCGCGCGGTGCGCTCGGGCGAAGCGCTGGTCAACCGTACCGACAGCGTCCGCATCGCCCAGGAGTTCCTGCGTCGACAGCTCTCCCAGGCCCTGGCGCTTCCGTTTGAACGCACGGACGACCTCGGCATGGTCTTCGTTTTCGAGGGCGGCGATCGCGACCTCAAGTTCGTGGCACCGATGCCCGGGCACCTCGCCCGCGGCGGTCCTCACGTGCAGCGCATCAGGATCGGCAGCGGCGAGCGTGGCCTCAAGCGGATCGAGTTCACGCACGCGCTTCTGAATGGCTATGACGATTCGCGCGGTGCGATGGACGAGCGGCCGCCGGTCGTGGTTCTCGAGGGGCTGCAGGACGCCTATTTCGAGTACCGCTCGGTCGACGAGAACGGCGAATTGCTGCCTTGGAGTCGCGACTGGGACTACCCCCAGTTCCTGCCGATGATGGTGCGGCTGGTCGCCGAGTTTCCGTCGGATCGACCGCAGCACTGGCCGCAGTTCGAGGTGCCCGTCCACGCTGGCGCAGCGGGTTCGGTCAGCAGCTTCTACAGTCGCCTGCCGTTCTCCCGACAGCGCCGCGATCGCGAAAGCGACAGCCCGAACAGGCCGCAGCAATGAGCCGCATGCGCCGTCCCTCCGCTGCCCGTGGCGTCGCCCTGGTTTTCGTACTCTGGTTGCTGGCCCTGCTGACCCTGCTGCTGGCCAGTTTCGCCCTGGTCACCCGGACCGAATCCCTGCAGTCTCGGCATCTCTTCGACAGCACGCGGGCGCGCTATGCCGCGGAAGCGGGCGTCAACCAGGCCGCCTGGTCGCTGTCGCTTCCAGACCCGCTTCTCCGCTGGCTGCCCGACGGCCGGGAGTACCGGGTGCAGTTCGAGGAGTCCGAAATCTCGATCCGTATCACCGATGAATCCGGCCTCATCGACCTCAATGCCGCCGAGCCGCAGACCCTGGCCAACCTGTTCGTGGGGGCCGGGGTCGAACTGCCGCAGGCTTCGGCCTTGGCCGATGCCATCCTCGACTGGCGCGATGGCGATGACCTCAAGCTGCTGAACGGCGCCGAGGACGACGACTACCGCGCCGAGGGCTATCCCTATGGCGCCAAGGACGCGCCCTTCGACCTGGTGGCCGAGCTGGAGCAGGTGATGGGCATGACCCCAGAGCTGTACCGTCGCGTCGCGCCTGCGCTGACGGTCTATTCCGGTCAGGCGGTGCCCAATCTCGCCTACGCGCCGATCGAGGTGATCCGGGCCTTTCCCAATATCGATCCGGCGATGGCGCAGATGTTGATCGAGCAGCGGCACGCGTGGCTTCCGGGCCTCGGCTTGCCGCCTCCGACCCTGCCCGATGGCACCCCGCTCGTGGCGGAGGGTGGCACCGGGACGTATAGTATCGAGTCGCGTGCCACCCTTCCGAACGGCGCTTTCACGGAACTTCGGGTGACTCTGCGACTCGGAGGCTCCGGTATTTCCGGTCGTGCTTTCAGCGTCCTGCGCTGGCAGGACACGAGCGCGCTGTGAGGACCCCGGTCCTTTCCCCGTCCCTACCACTCGAAGCTGGCGCATGACACTGGCGGATGCCTTCAACCCGCTGCTTGCGCGACTGCGGTCGCGCCTCGCCCAGACACCGCTGCCACAGTTCTGGCGCTGGTGGACGGGCGAGTTGCTGTCTTTCCTGCCCCCCCGCTGGCGCGAGGCACTGGCGGTGGAGCAGTCCTGTCTGCTGCTGTCCGCTGCGGGCGATGGAGCCACTCTCGAACTGGAGCGCGCGGCGCGCCGCAGCGTGCTGTATGAATTTGGCGGCGAGCCCGACGGCTGGAGCCAGCAGTTCGCGGCCGAGGTCGATGACAACCTTCGCGATTTGCCCTTGATCTTCGGCCTGCCGGCGGCGAGGGTCCTGCGCCGAACCCTTTCCCTCCCCGTGGCCGCGCTGGAGAATCTCGACGCGGTGCTCGGCTTCGAGTTGGACCGGCAGACCCCCTTCAAGCCTGAGCAGGTCTACTTCGCCAGCCGCGTGCTCCGTCAGGATGCAGGCGCCAAACAGGTGCAGGTGGAGCTGGTGGTGGTGCCGCGGCCCGTCCTGGAAGACGCCGTGGCGGCGCTCGCCGGTCTGGCCGATGGCTTGGCCGCCGTCGATGTGCTCGATGCGCGCAACCAGCGGCTGGGCGTGAACCTGCTGCCTGCTGAGCGCAGGGCGCGGCAGCCGCGCACCCAGCCGCTCATCCAGTTCGGTCTGCTGTGTGCGAGCGTAGTGCTGGTGTTTTTCGGACTCAGCCAAGTGGTCGAGAACAGGCGCGCCGCGGTGGCTGAGATGGAAGCCCTGGTGCAGTCGCAGCGGGAGCGTGCGCGTGAAGTGGGTGCGCTGCGGGCCCAACTCGAAGACGCCGCAGCGGCGGCCAATTTCCTCGCGGTGCAGAAGCAGACCCAGGCCTCGATGGTGCTGCTGCTGGACGAGGTGACCCAGCGTCTTCCGGATGACACCTTCCTCACCCGGTTGTCGGTGAGTGGCAATCAGGTCAGTCTGAGTGGCTACAGCGCACAGGCCCTGAAGCTGGTCGGCGAACTGCAGAAGTCGGGCGTCCTCAAGGACGCGGCGCTGAACGGTGGCGTCCAGCAGGAACCCCGCGTATCCCGCGACATGTTCACGATCAACGCCACGTATGGGCCTGACCCGAAGGCCCAACCATGACGCCCGGCAATCTCACCCCCCAGCAGAGCCGCTGGCTGGCTTTAGCCTTGCTTGGTCTCGTTCTCGGTCTGGTCTACCTGTTCTTCGTGCACTGGTGGTTCGTCGAGCCGTTCATGGAGGCGCGCGCCAGCTTCATCGAGCAGCGTGAGCAGGAGCAGCGGCTCCGCGCCAATGCGTCCCAGCGCGAGGAGATCGAGGCGCGTCTGGCCGAAGTGCGCGCTTTCGAGGCCGGCAACCCGGGGTTCCTGTCCGAAACCAGTTTCGATCTGGCCGCCCCGGCGCTCATCATGCGCATTCAGAGCGCGGTGGAGCGGCAGGGGCAGCCGGAGCGCTGCCTCGTAATCAACAGCCAGCCCATGCGCGGGCAGCAGGCGGAAAAGTTCGAGCGCGTGACCATCCAGGTGCGGCTGCGCTGCGAGCTGGAGCACCTCTATCCTGTCCTTCACGAGCTTGAGAGTGGCAGCCCGCAGCTGTTCCTGTCGGAGCTGAACATCATCGCCCGGCGCATGCCGTCCACCCCTGGCGGCGAAGTGTTCGTCGGCTATGTCGACGTGTCGTTCAACGCGCATGGCTACTTGCGCCCGCAGGGAGGCGGTTGATGGCGAGCCGATCGCAGATTCTGCTGACCGCCGCCCTCGGCGCGGTGACTGCGTGGAGCGCAGGTTTCGCGGCGCTGGGCGTGGCCGGCCTCGGCGGTCGCTACGGCACGCTGCCGGATGACCCCTCGCTGGTCGCCCCGCTCCCCGCGATCAACCTTGAGCAGGCGGTGAGTACGCTGGAAGGCGTTGGCAGCTACGCCGCCATCGGTGACCGGCCTCTGTTCAATTTCGATCGTCGCCCCTTGCCCGCGACCAGCGCCACGCCCGACGAGGGCGAGGGGGGCGCGCCGCCGCCGCCGCCGCCCGAGTTCATTCTCACCAGCGTGATCAAGAGTGGGGACAAGCAGATCGCCATCGTCCAGCACACGCCCTCGGGAAAGAGCCAGACCGTCGCGGTTGGCCAGCCGCTGCAGGCCGAGCTGTCGGGCTGGACCCTGGTCGAACTGGCACCCCGCGGCGCGGTGTTCGAGGGCGGAGGCGGGCGCAAATCTTTCGAACTGCGCGTCTTCGATGGGACCGGCGGCCAACCTCCGACGCCTGTGGATGCGCCCCCGGCCCAGGCTCAGCCGCCCGCCGACGGTGCGGCTCCGGTCGTTGGGGCCGACGGCCAGCCCCAGCCTGCAGCCGTCGATACGCCGGAAGCCCGCGCCGAGATGATCCGCCGTCGGATCGAGGAGCGTCGTCGTCAGATGCGCGAGGAGGCAGAGCGTGCCCGCCAGTGATCTGTCCGCCGTCGGCGGGAACCTTCACCGGGAAGGGCGTTCTGTCGCCGTCCCCAAGCCCGGGGCTGCCACCGCAGCCCCCGTTGCAGGAGTCACACGCGTGAGCCAACGCATCCTCGGTCTGCTCGTCAGTGCGAGCCTGGTCCTTCTCAGCGGCTGCGCCAGCACGGGCGGCTATGCACCGCTCGAATCCCGCCCTCAGCCCAGCCAGGCCTTGGCGCGGGACCTCGATCTGTCGGAGGGCTCGGGCACCGATGCGGACGAGAGTCTCGATGCCGCAGAAAAGGACTCCGCCGAGGATGCCGAGGCGGTGCGTCTGGGCACCGGCAGCTTCATCAACCGTGACCTCGCCAGCCGCGGACCGGCGGGGGCGGGTGCCACCGGTGAGGTGACCTTCAATTTCGAGGGCGAGTCCCTGCATGCGGTAGTCAAGGCCATCCTCGGCGACTTCCTGCAGGAGAACTACGTCATTGCTCCGGGCGTGCAGGGCACGGTGACCTTCTCCACCGCCAAGCCTCTGCGTGGCGATCAGGCCCTGTCCATCCTCGAGATGCTGCTGCGCTGGAACAACGCCACCGCGGTCTGGCAGGACGGCCGCTACACGATCCTGCCGGTCGCCCAGGCGCTGCCGGGCAATCTCACGCCGCGTACGGGTTCCGCCGCCAGTGCGCGCGGCTACGAGGTGCGTGCGGTGCCGCTGCAGTACATCTCTGCAGTCGAGATGGAAAAGTTGCTCAAGCCGTACGCCAAGCCGGAAGGCATCATCAACGTCGATCCAGCCCGCAACATGCTGGTGCTGGCCGGTACCGCCGCCGAGCTGGCCAACTATCAGCAGACGATTGAGATCTTCGATGTGGATTGGCTGGCGGGCATGTCGGTGGGCACCTACCGGCTGGAGCAGGCCGAAGCGGCCAAGGTGGTGACGGAGCTGGACAAAGTGTTCGGCGAAGGCGCGGGCACGCCACTGTCCGGCATGTTCCGCTTCATCGCCCTTGAAGGCGTCAACTCAATCATCGTAATCACGCCGCAGCCGAAGTATCTGGCGCAGGTGCAGGAGTGGATCGAGCGCCTCGATGCGGGCGGCACCCAGAGCGGGTCCCGTCTCTACGTCTATGACGTCAAGAACGTCAAAGCGACCGATCTGGCTGGAACACTGGGCGAGATCTTCGGCGGCCAGCCGCGCCAGCAGACAAGCTCTTCGTCGGGTACCGTCGCGCCGGGGCTCGATCCGGTCCGCGCGAGCACCCTGGGCCGCGGCGAGCAGCCGCGCTTCGACAACAGCCCCGAGCCAGCGAAGGTCGACGCCACCGAAATCGCGTTTGGGGTCGCGAGCCCGCCTTCCTCCGGTGGCGCTCCCGGAATCGCTGGAGCCGCGGGCATTTCCGGACCGGTTGTCGATGCAGCCGGTGGCATTGCGTTGGGCTCCGAGGAGAATGTGCGGGTCTCCGCCATCGAAGAAAACAACCAGCTGCTGGTCAAGGCCACCAGTCAACAGTGGGAGTCGATCCGCCGGGTGATCGAGCGCCTCGACCAGATTCCGCTGCAGGTGCATATCGAGGCCAAGATCGTCTCCGTCGTGCTCAACGACAACCTTGAATACGGCGTGAGCTCCTTCTTTGAAGGCGCGGTCCCCGCTGAGCTGCGAGGCGCTGCCGCTCTGCGCAACAGCTGGAGCGCGATCAACGGCACTATCGCCACCAGCGGCGCCCTGTGGAACTTCATTGGTCCGGATGCCGCAGCGACGCTGAGACTGCTGCAGTCCATCACCAACACCCGGGTGTTGGCGTCGCCCTCGCTGCTGGTGCTCAACAACAAGAGCGCCACAATCAATGTCGGTGACCAGATCCCGGTCAGCAGCGTTTCGATCGGTGTCCCGGGCACGGGGGTGGGTACGGGCACGGGGCTGGGCACCAGCAGCTACACCCAGTACCTGCAGACGGGCATCACCCTCAATGTCACGCCGCGGGTCAATCCGGGTGGCCTCGTGTTCATGGAGATCGAGCAGGAGGACAGCCAGCCGGGTGCGACCGTCGGCGACACCGGCAATCGCGAGATCTCCACCCGCAACATCTCCAGCGAGATCGCGGTGCAGTCCGGCCAGACGATCATCCTCGGCGGATTGATCCGGCAGACCGACAGCCGTGGCTCGGGCGGTCTGCCTTTCCTGAACCGCATTCCCGTCCTCGGCGGGCTGTTCGGATCGCAGACCCGACGCGATGAGCGGACTGAACTGCTGGTCATGATCACCCCGCGTGTCATCACCAATCAGGACGAGGCGACGCGGGTGACCCAGGACTACATGCGCCAGTTCCGTGGGCTCTCGCCCCTCCGGGTCATCAACGAAACCCCCGCCGCCGACCTTCCCTGAGGCCGGGCGGCACTAAAGAAACCGCCAAAGTCGATCGAGGAATCCCGATGCATCTCAAGCGTTTAGCCTTTCTGGCCTTGTTGCTGCCCCTGCTGGCTGCCTGCGCGGCGGGTGGCGGTGCCAAACCGACGGGGGCTGTGCCCTCCGATGAGGAGCAGCTGACCGCTCGCCCGGTTGAGCGTTGGCAGCACCTCATCGCCAAGCGCGTTGATCAGGCTTGGGAGTTCCTGAGCCCCGGCTACCGCAGCACCCGCAAACGCGAGGAGTACATCGCGGCCATGACCACGCGCCCGGTGCGCTGGATTGCCGTGGAGTACCACTCCCATAGCTGCATCGACGTCGGAAGCTTCTGCGAGGTGAACCTCAAGGTGACCTTCACCGTGGTGTCCCGCCAGGCAGGAGTGGGAGAGATCCAGAGCTACGGCTTCGTCACCGAGCGCTGGCTCAAGTCCGGTGAGTTCTGGTATCACGTGCCGGAGAACGTGTCCGGCTGAGGTGTTCGGGTCGTGCCTCGGCGCGGCCCTCTTCCTTTGGGCTTGGCTCCCGGGCGGGGCGGAGCCGGCCCAAGCCGTTCGGGACCACGCCCGCGACGACCGCTTCAGGTGGCGTTGCGTGGCCTGTATCGATGTGGCAGACTGCCAGCGCTCTTGTCTAACCTCGCCCATGTAAGGCGGGTGGAACACCGCCGTCATGGCGTGCGGTTGGTCGGTTGGCAAAAGCACAAAAAGCCCTGTGGTTGAATTTAGGAGTGTTGTGATGAAAAAGAGTTCTCTGACCACTGCCGTGGTCGCAGGCATCGTGGGCGCCGCCGGTCTGGTGAGCGTCTCCAACGCCGTCAACATCAACCCGGACGGTCTGGGCCAGGCCCTGATCTACCCGTACTACACCGTG
>VFQU01000786.1_pt1 | contig 23161 bp, 17 predicted proteins | sample 3512311 | NCBI WGS metagenome assembly VFQU01 (sample SAMN10412377, study PRJNA504923) | tailings metagenome | isolation source: Relicate 3 Philex TSF3 active mining site | place: Philippines: Tuba, Benguet | collected 2017-08-29
GGGCTGAAACTCACACTGTTGACATAAGATTCGTGCCCTTCAAACGTTTTGAGTAATTGTCCATTCAAATTCCAGAGTTTAGCTGTGTTATCCCAACTTGCAGTCGCGATCGTTTGACCATCGGGACTAAAACTCACACTATGGACAAAGCCAGTATGTCCTTCAAGAGTCTTGAGTAATTGACCATCTTTGCTCCAGAGTTTGACTGTATTGTCTCCACTGCCAGTCGCGATCGTGTTGCCATCGGGGCTAAAACTCACACTATTGACAGCAAGGCTATGTCCTTCCAGTCGCGTGCGTTCCTTCACCCCGTAAATTAACTGGTGCAGCGTTGTCGCAACCTGCATTGCTGTATTGTCGATCTGAAGGTTTGCTTGTTTGATCTGTTGTCCTGCCTTCAGCCCTGCGAGTAAAGCCTCAATCTCCAGATGAGATGAGAACAGATTTAACGCGCTGAGGCTTTGAGCATTTAACTCCGCATTGACTTTTCGCTCGATCGCTTCTTGTCGCTGTTGAAAGGCAACTCCCGCAGATCCTAATGCTAGTAGCGCAAATGTTCCGACTCCAGTCAAAAATGCTTGTTGCCGTCTCGCTTCTTTGCGCCGTTGCTTGCGCTCTGCCTCACGGCTTGCATTCACATACTGTCCCTGTCGTTCGGTCGGTTGCGGGTGCTTTCCTGTCCCGCGCAGCAATGCAGTTTCTGCGGCTTCTAAATCTGCTCCTCGTAACAAATAGCTCTCGTTGCGCTGATGTTGCTCCCACTCGATCGCTCTAACTTCCAAGCGAGTATGCGATTTCACGTACTCTAAATCCATCTCGATCGCAGTTGTTAACTGCTGAAACTCACGATCGAAGTCATCCAATTCTCGAAAAAACAGCCAGTTATGTCTTGCGAGTGCCGGATGAGTGTGCCCAAAGCCTTCGCGATACACAATCGGCACAAGTCGCTTGTTATGTTTGACCGCATGATTGATTTCACGAGTGCAGACTTCTGACGCGATCGAATCTGGACTCAAGATAAACACAAAGGTCGCAGTCCCTTCAATTCCACGCTCAATCTCCTGCCACCAATCTGCGGTAAGGGGAATATCCTGCCAATCCACCCAAGTTTCGCGTCCTTGGTCTTTCAGCGCATTGTGCAGTCGCTCCACAAAAAGCTTATCTTTCCGAGAATAGGAGATAAAAACGTCAGTCATGGCAGCAAAAGCGGGTCTCTGCGTGGGTAAAAAAGATACTAAATTCTACTCGCGTTTTACGGAGATGCTCGAAGCATTTTTAGGTCAGCGATCGAGTGTAGTAGGGAGTGGGGAGTGGGAAAACGACAGAGTACTACAAGCCGTCTTTTGAATCCAAGCTACGCCTGTTTTAGAGTTGGAACGACCTGTGAACGTGCAGTTTATGAAGATTGGTGTTTCTCTGTTTGGACTTTCGATCGCGTCTTGTTTGATGGCTCAACGTGTAGCGGCGCAGGAAACGCAGCCGATTACGATTCAGTTTCGCGGCATGGCGGGGCAGCAAGTTTTTCGATGCGATGCCGCTTACTCGCTTGGGACACCTGCGATTTCTGTTAACCCAACTGATTTTCGGTTCTATGTCTCGGAAGCCGCATTGATTGATGCTCAGGGTCGCACAGTGCCCGTTACCCTCACACAAGATCAGAAATGGCAGTATCAGAATGTGGCATTGATCGATTTTGAAAACAAATCTGGCATGTGTTCTAATGGCACGATCGACACCAACGATCGCATTGTTGGCACAGTTCCGAAGGGGACTTACAAAGGCGTGAAATTTACTTTAGGGGTGCCGTTTAATCTCAATCACAATGATGCTGCGATCGCACCTTCTCCGCTAAATCTGACTTCGCTCTGGTGGAATTGGCGAGCGGGCTACAAATTCGCTCGAATTGACTTCACGCCTGCAATGTCAGCACATTCCAAGCATGATGCTCCAGGTAAAACGCCTGCCCATCATCGCGATCGGGCTGGATTTATCATTCACTTGGGAAGTACTGGCTGTATGGGTGGAGCACAAAAACCAGAAAGCTGCAAAAATCCCAATACTTCAACGATTACTTTGAATAATTTCAATCCAGAACAAGATGCAATTGCTGCCGACATCACGGCGCTCGTTGCCAATACAAATCTTGCAAAAAATCAGCCTGAAACACCACTCGGCTGCATGTCTGATCCAAAAGACGGCGATTGTGCTGGAGTGATGAGAAACTTCGGTTTACCTTGGAACGGACAACCTGCCCGTCAAACCTTCTTTCGTGTTGCTCCGAAACAATGAAGCGCTTTCTCACGTTAATCGTTCTGGCAGTTCTCTCATTCTGCTTGTCTGTGGGATTGAGTTCGGCTCTTGCAACCGAGCGCTATCAATGGAATCTGCCGGATTGGACACCCACGCCTATTGTCCCGGCAGATAATCCCATGAGCAATGCCAAGGTTGAGCTAGGACGGCACTTGTTTTATGAAAAACGCTTGTCGATTACAGGTGAGTTTTCTTGTGCAACGTGTCATGAACAATCGAGAGCATTCACCGAGAAGAAATCTGTCTCGATCGGAGCAACAGGGGATTCTCATCCTCGCAATGCGATGAGCTTAACCAATGTTGCCTACAATTCGGTACTCACTTGGGCAAATCCCAACTTGATCAATTTAGAAGATCAATTGCTCGTGCCCTTGTTTGGAGAGCATCCGATCGAGATGGGCATGGTCGGCAAAGAGCAAGAAATCCTAGCAATGTTGCAGAACGATCCGAAGTATTCCAAATTGTTCAAAGCTGCTTTTGATGGAGAGGTCAGCATTAAAAATTTGGCAAACGCGATCGCAGCTTTCGAGCGCACGTTAGTATCATTCAATTCGCCTTACGATCAGTATCGATATGGAGGCAACGATCGCGCCATTTCAGATGCAGCAAAACGGGGTGCAGCCTTATTTGAAAGTGAACGGCTCGAATGTTTTCACTGTCACGGGGGAATCAATTTCTCGGATTCTGTAAAACATTCGCGTTTAGCTTTTCATGAGATTGCGTTTCACAATACTGGGCTTTACAACCTAGATGGAAAAGGCGCTTATCCAAGCAATAACACTGGAATTCAGGAAATCACACTCAAACCCTCTGATATGGGTCGATTCAAGGCTCCGAGCCTCCGCAATATTGCTTTGACTGCGCCTTATATGCACGATGGCTCGATCGCATCTCTCGAAAAAGTGATTGAACATTACGAAGCAGGCGGACGAACGATTCATGCAGGCGCATTTGCCGGGATCGGCAGCGAGAATCCTTTCAAAAGTTCATTTGTCAAAGGGTTTCAATTGAGCGATCGAGAAAAGCAAGATCTCCTCGCTTTTCTGAAAAGCTTGACTGATGAATCGTTCATCCAAAATCCAGCGTTTAGCAATCCAAATTCCTGAGGATTGCAAATAAAAGACTTTATTCTGCTGCTCTCTCAACGATCCTGTTAAGAGAGCAGCAGAATATCTTTAACGCTTCGAGTCAATCGTTACTTCTAGAAACTAAACTGGGTGCGAACATTTCCCACAAACACGGTCGGATTACTCTCGAAATTGTTCGCGTTAAAAATCGCATAGAACGAAGGCACGATCGCAATATTTCGCGTCAACGGATAGTAGTAAGACACTTCTAAATCGTACTGCGTTCCCCCATCACCTCCACCTGACAGTAAAAATTCCCGACCATCAATGTAGTCATGTGGCATCACAAACGAAATCACGCCCAATGCCCCTTTCTTACCCAAATCCGGGAACCCCAATCCCGCTTGGAAAGATTGCACCTTCACATCACCACCCGCGCGCACAGGATTCACCGGATTGATGTTGGTACGTCCATAAGAATACCGCCCAAAAATTCCAAACCTCGGCGTAATCAACCAATCAAAGTTTGCAATAAACGCATCCGAAGTTGACTCTCGGACTCGCCCCCCAAATCCATCATCTGCAAAACCGTAAGGCAACGGTTCACCTGCTGAACCTCCTGCAAAGCCATTCGTCGGGTCAAGATTCGATCGTGTATACAAAAACCGGAAATTAAAGCTAGGACTCGGAGCATAAGCTAATTCAGCACTGAGCGTATTTGTGCCCTTGAATAGTCCTCTAGCCGGATTACTCGAAGTATTGAACCCCGCAGCAGAGTTGAGAAATTCTGTGTTCTCAGCTAAATAAGCTGCTGTGAGGCGTAGTTGTTTATTAATGTTCCAAGCAACGACAGCCCCCGAACCGCGATCGACTGCATTGGACAACGTACTTCCATTCGAGTTAAAGCTACTTGTCCCTGTCAAGTAAAAGGTAAACCGATTTTGATCAAAGTGGCGATAGAAGTTGACTCTCGGACCGACAACAACTCGAACTGCATCATTGAGCGGAAACGAGTAAAACAACTCACGAATTGCTAGTCCTGAATTCGGAGGCAATCCGGTTTGATCCAAAAAAGGAGTTCCCCAAGAGTTAAAAAAGCCCGAAGATACTAACTGATTGGCTGGGGAGTTGCCGTTTCCAGAAACAAGCTGAGTGACTAACTGATCTCGCCCTGTAAACGAAGTGGTTAAGTTTAAGAACGTATAGTAGCTAAATGTCGGATTTACATTGCGGCGCTGAACCCGCGAAGGCACTCCACCCGCTCCTCGCACAGGCGGCGCAAAAGCACTATTTCCACCACCTGCGGGATTTCGTTCTGCGGTGATATCTCCACTGGGAAAAGCGCCCGTGAGATTAAACCAGACATTCCCGGTGAGCTTTGTCGTGGTTGAGAATTGTTGTTTTTCGAGCGTCGTTACTTTTGCTTCTAAAGCATCGACTCGACCTCGTAACGTTGCAAGTTCTGCAGCAAATTCTTCTTGCAGTTTCTGTAGTGTTGCTAAATCTTCTTTCTTGACCAAATCGGCAGTTGCAGCCGCAATCAGTTCATTCACTCGATCGAGACACGCATTTAACCCGGCGGCAAACTCGTATCGCGTCAACGCCCGATTGCCGCGATAGGTTCGGTCAGGATAGCCTGCAATGCATCCATATCGCTCAACCAAGGATTGCAGAGCTTGAAACGCCCAATCGGTCGGTCTCACGTCTGAAAGTTGCGAAACAGAAGTAACCTGACTCACGCTTGCAGGCACAGACTTCGATTCAGAAGTCTCAAGCTGGGAAAGAGGAGCAAAGCGCTGCATTCCATCCGCTGCTGGTTTTTGCTCGATCGCTGATTCTGCACTCACACTCGAAGCGAACCCAAGGCTCGCTATCCATGCAGCAGCCGGGGCTAACAGAAGCCGCTTATTCATAGATTTATTCACTCCTCCACCACCCGGATCGTATCCGGTATACAGACTTATTACTGACCTAATAAATACAGCGAGCACAATTTAATCTTCTGTAGTGCTGTATACATACTTTTGCTGGAGAACAGCATTTCCTAACTTTCCGCCTCTGTCGTAAGTAAGGCTTCTAACTCTTGAATTTCTTGTACGACTCGCTCCTTACTCGCGATTAAGTGATACTGAATGGCTTGCATCGCGGCGAGAGCATCCCGCTGGCGAATCGCTTCTAAGACGCGGCGATGTTCCCCGCGAATTTCTAAAACATTCGGGTTATGCTCGATCGTTCTCAATCTCAGCAGCGCCATCTTATCGAACACCTGATCTAAAATCTGCACCAGCCACGTATTACTAGAACTCTCCGCAACTGAGCGATGAAATTGATAATCCAAATGCAAAAGCTGATACGGAGTGAGCGAATTTGCGGGAGTCAAACTTGCTTTCTCTGCTTGTTGCAAGGCGCTTTCAATGCATTGAATTTGCTCATCACTCGCAGTTCCACACGCCGCAGAAACCGATAATTGCTCTAGCGCAATCCGGCAATCATAGAGTTGGATTGCATCCTTGATCGATAACACTGCGACTCGCATCGCTCCCTGAGCATCAGTCGTCACCAAATGATCGCGTTGCAATAACCTCAGGGCTTCTCGAATCGGCGTTCGGCTCACTTGCAACTGGTCGGCAAGTTGGGTTTCAATCAAACGACAGCCAGCAGCCAGTTCCCCAGACAGAATCGCACTGCGCAACATTTGATAGGTCTGTTCATGAAGCAATTGAGCACGTTGGAGAGATTGACCAGACATCAGCACAATAGAGTCCTCGCTCTAAAAAACTTGATAAGCGATCGGGCAATATTTTCGACGCTAAACCACAAAAATTTACTTCGTAAACGTTGAAAGCGTGAATGGTCGAGTTTCTTCATCATTCATCTTTCAAACTGGCAGGAAAGGGAAGTATATAAAAATTTTTATATTAGTTTGGAAATCATCCAAGCGCTTAAGAAACTCTAAACCCAGTAACGAAAGATACAGAAAGCAGGATAGATGATCTCAATAATGCTCTAAGGGAAGTTTTGTATCCTGTATGCACTACAAGCCTTGTTATTTACGGGCTTCGTAAGGGCAGCGATGCTGTACTCAATCCGCAACGCCTTCACTCAGCGCGCTATCTTCCTAACCCTACAACCCATCTTATACATCTTTGCGGATTTTGCGGTTTCGCTGACATTTAACGCTGGAGAATGATTGTGAGTAAGATATCAAGACGTTTATCAAGCCTATCCTTAATTGCGGCATCGATCGTGGTTTTCGGAGGATGCGCCTCTCAGCCCACGGCTACGGCTCCAACAGGCAGCGCTGCTAACTCGGCTAGCCCTGCCGCCAATCAGCAAGGACTCAAAGCCGTTCGCGTGCAACTTTCGTTTTTGAAACAGAGCTTAGATGCTCCCTTGATTGTTGCCATGAACAAAGGCTACTTCGCTCAAGAAGGCTTGAATGTCTCCTATGAACGAGGATTCGGCAACGCAGACACCATTAGCAAACTCGGGACTGGAAAATTTGATCTGTCTTTCAGCGACATGTACAACGCGCTGGAATTCAATGAGAAAAACCCGAATGATAAAGTGATTGCGGTGGCGGTGACGCAGAGTAGAGCGCCTTTTGCGATTTTGACCCTCAAGGAGAAAGGGATTAATTCTCCCAAAGACCTCGTTGGCAAGAAGCTAGGCGCACCCACCGGAGATGGGCCTCGCAAACTCTTTCCCGTGCTCGCCAAGGAAGTCGGCTTTGATCCCAAATCTGTAGAGTGGACGACCATGGAACCCCGACTTCGGGAAAGCTTCTTACTTCAAGGTCAAGTCGATGCGATCAGCGGATTCTCAACCTCTGCATTGCCTAGTTTGCTCAAAGGCGGCAAGAAGCTAGAGGACATCAATATTTTCTACTACAACGACAATGGCATGGACTTTTATGGCAACGCCATTTTAGCCAAAGCCAGCTTTGTCGAGCAAAATCCTGACACCGTGAGAGCATTCGTCAAAGCTTACATGCGTGGCTTGCAGGATGTGCTGAAAGATCCAACGGCAGGACTGGATGCGGTCATGGCATCAGATGATTCAAAGCTGATGGATCGCGAAGCTGAGAAGGTGCGATTACAAGTCGCTTTAGAGCGGATGTTTATCAGTCCTGAAGTGGAGCAAATCGGGCTAGGCAGTGTTGATCCGGCGCGGCTAGAGAAAACCTTGAAGCAAACCGCCGAAGGGTTTGGCTTAAAAACAACGCCGTCTGTCGCAGATATTTATACCGACAAGTTCTTGCCCCCGAAAGAGCAGCGGACTTTGCCCAGCGATCGTAAACCGTTGTCCTAACCTCGTTCACACCAGGGCTGAACTGTTCAGCCCTTTTTTCATTTACATCTTGAGGAATTATGCAGCCACAGGTTGATTCTCTATCGGTCAATTCTGGTTCGTCATCTGGAGAGCCATTATTGGAGTTTGATCGGGTTGGATTGGAGTATCCGTTTGAAGGGAAAATGCGACGGATTATTCAAGAAGTGAATCTCTCGATCCAACCAGGTGAGTTTGTGTCGTTTGTCGGTCCCAGTGGATGTGGGAAGACTTCAATTTTGCGGATGGTCTCAGGCTTGAGTCCGGCTCCGATCGGGGAAATTCGCTATCGCGGCACACCGATTAAAAAGCCCCTGCGCAATACTGGAATTGCCTTTCAGAATCCAGTCATGCTGCCGTGGCGCAATACGATCGACAATGTGATGCTGCCGCTGGAAATCGTCGATTCGTACAAGAAAAACTATCGTCAGCGCAAAGAAGAGTATGTGCGGATGGCGCAAGATCTGCTGGCAACGGTGCGCTTACAAGATTTTCAGAAGCAATATCCTTGGCAGTTGTCCGGTGGGATGAGACAACGGGCTTCTTTGTGTCGATCGCTGATCCATAGCCCAGAAATTCTGCTCCTCGACGAGCCGTTCGGAGCATTAGATGCTTTTACCCGCGAGGAAATGTGGGGCATGTTGCAAAACCTGTGGATGAAGGTCAAATGCGTCGGTATTTTGATTACGCATGACTTACGAGAAGCGGTCTTTTTATCCGATACCGTCTATGTGATGGGCGCGCGTCCTAGCTCAATTATCTATGAAGTCAAGATTGATCTCCCCCGTCCAAGAACCTTGGAAATGGAGCTAAGCGACGAGTTTAATCACTACTTTGCCAGCATTCGCAAACACATTCAGCACAACTAGCACCGATGGAAAAATTTCTGAAATCAAAGTCAGCAGGCTTTGTGTTGCCATTCATTGCAACTGTTGTCCTCTTCATCGTCTGGGAATTGGTCGTGATCATTTTTAAGATCCCGCCCTTCAACTTGCCTGCACCCACCAATATCCTCAATGCTTTGATCAATTTTGCACCGCAGCTCACTGTCAATGCGATCCGCACGCTTTGGACAACGATGCTAGGGTTCATTATCGCCGTTGCAGTCGGAGTGGTACTTGGATTCATTATTGGGTATTCACGGACAGCTTATCTGACGCTGTACCCCCTGCTTGTGGCATTTAACACGATTCCCAAAGCTGCATTAGTGCCGCTGCTCGCCATTTGGTTTGGCGCGAATGCAATTCCAGCGACGTTAACTGCATTTTTGCTGGCTTTCTTCCCGATCGCGGTGAATGTGGCGCTCGGATTAGACACCGTTGAGCCAGAAATGAAAGATGTGCTGCGGGCATTAGGCGCAAATCAGGTCGAAGCGTTCCAGAAAATTGGTTGGCCTCACACCCTACCCTACATTTTTGCATCGCTGAAAATTGCCGCTTCATTTGCATTTATTGGAACGGTCATTTCTGAATCCGTGGCTTCTAATGCAGGACTCGGCTTTTTGATTGTGCAGGCCACCTCGGATTTCAATGTTCCCTTAGCCTTTGCAGCGTTGCTGATTCTGGCACTGATGGGAATTTTGCTGTATGGCTTTTTCGTTCTAGTTGAGAAAAAAGTAATTTATTGGGCGCGGTAGCCCATCTCCTGTATAATCAATTCAGTTTGAAGGGGAGTAGCTGCTGACATTTGTTCAGCCCGCTTGAGTCAACATACTGGCGATGAGCCTGGTTCAAGCGACAAGAAGCTTTTTTACTTGGAAGCGAGACCTTCACTAAGTTCACGAATTGCAGTGAGCTTGGTGAGGTCTTTTGTCTTTCATCAAGCTTGCTCAGTTCATTATCAACTGACTGAGAGGAAGCCTGATGTTAGAGGCATTTACAGCTGGATTATTGTTTATCACGATCGGGGAATTGGGCGATAAGACGTTCTTTATCTCGATGTGTTTAGCAATGCGACATTCGCGGCGGTTTGTATTTTTGGGATCGATGTTGGCATTAGCTGCGATGACGATCCTTTCGGTTCTACTTGGACAAGCTGCGAATGTTTTGCCTCAAAGTTGGGTGCATTACGGCACGATCGTGTTATTCACAGTGTTTGGATTCAAAATGCTCTACGATGCCAGCAAAATGAAGCCGGAGTGCCAAGACAAATCGCTGCTGGATAACTCGGAATGTGCTTCTGAGGCGGAGAAAGAAGCCATAGAAGCGGTTTTCCAAGCAGAGGCAAATCTCAAGAAGAAAACCCGTCTTGCAATTATGTTGGAAGCCTTTACGCTGACCTTTATTGCCGAGTGGGGCGATCGCACTCAAATTACCACGATGGCACTAGGAGCCTCGAAGAATTTAATCGGAGTGACGCTCGGTGCAATTTTGGGACATGCGATCTGTTGTGCGATCGCCGTATTTGGCGGTCGATTGATCGCGTCTCGAATTTCAGAGCGAACAGTGACGATCGTGGGGGGCTTATTGTTCTTTGTGTTTGCGATCGTAACTTGGGTACAGCCTGCTTAACTTCTTCTTTACTAAAACCTGCACTGCTCAGTTTCGCAGTGCAGATTCCTCGCGATTGCGCCCGCACTAGAATGATCATTTTCTCGAATTCCGTTACTCTACCCCAAGTTTTCAAGTTCTCAATGATTTTCCTTCTCAAAGCTGAGTGACCTTCTCTCTCAAGGAAGGTCGCTTGAGCTAGAGACATCCTATATATTGCACATAGATGGCAAGCATCTACACGACAGAACGAAACCGTTAAAACAAATTACTGAAGAATTCTATCTTTGTTCAAACAGGAGATTATCACTATGGGTATTCTGGCTTGGGTTATTTTAGGACTATTAGCTGGAGCGATCGCCAAAGCAATTTATCCTGGCTATCAAGACAGCAACATTTTAGGAACAATGCTTTTGGGAATTGTTGGTGCTTTTATCGGTGGCACCTTGTACACCTTGTTGACTACAGGAACGTTATCCCTCAGTGCAGTAGGCTTCACCCTGCCTGGGCTATTGATTGCAGTAATGGGTGCTATCGTTGCCTTGTGGCTCTACTATGCTTTCGTCAGCCGCCGAAGAATCTACTAACGTCATTGAGCGAAGGTAAGGATTTGTCGTTTTCGCTGCAGCAGTCTTTCTACACCTAGTCCTAAGACTGCTGCGAAAGCGAGTATTACTCAGGCCAATCCACGACCGCCGGTATTCGCAGGAATACTTTGTTCAAAACTGAAAAAATTACCCGGATCGTATTGTTGTTTCACCCGCTTTAATCGTTGCCAATTACTTCCGTAGTAGGCGGTTTGCCAGTTTTTAATCGAGCGATCGCAGTAATTCACATAGCATCCCCCAGTAACATACGGCTGCATGGCTGAGCGGAAATTTTGCACCCAATTGATATGGGCAGCTTGCTCCTGCGGTTTTGTCCAATATGCTTGATATTGAATGTTCCACTTCACTTGGCGATGGCAGAACGCTGTGGCATCAGGGGGAATTTTGGCGATCGCGCCGCCATAACTATCAAATTGCAGCACGACATTTCGACTGGGTGCTTGCTTGAGGAATTTAACAACCGTGGCAATGCCCTCTGCATTTAATGGACGAACAACATAATCAGAAGCATTCTTAAATTTCGTCTGTGAACCATGCCAATGAGCTAAGCGTTTTGGATAATCTGGCTTTAATCCAGCAAAGGCATAGACTGCTTCAAGGTAAGGCAAGGTCTCGATCTCGGTTTCTTTCGGTGCGATCGCGAATAAAGGCGCGAGCACAGTGCGTAATTCTGCTTCGGTTCCCACAAATTGACCCACGATATAGACCGAGTTTCCCGGTGTGAGTTTCAAAATGCTCGTATGACGATCGTCACTGTCTGGTGCAAAAGCTTGCCATTGTTGAATCACCCGTTCTATCTCAGTCGCATCCCATTTGAGTTGATAGATGGTGACTTTATCGATCGCATGAGTTTGAAATTTCAGCGCAGTCACAATGCCGAAATTTCCACCCCCACCACCCCGCAACGCCCAGAACAAATCAGCATTCTGAGTCGCATCCGCAACAATGAGTTTTCCTTTAGCCGTCACCATTTCCACGGCTTGCAAGCTATCACAAGTCAATCCTTTCCAGCGAGCGAGTAATCCATAGCCGCCTCCGAGCGTTAATCCGGTAATGCCTACCGTCGCACAAGATCCACCTGGAATTGTGACCCCCTCTGCCGCAAGAGTTTCATAGATCGCAACGAGTTCTGCGCCAGCTTGGATGGTAGCTTGTCCTGTGGTTCGATCAAATCGAATCTGCTCCATATCGTTGAGATCAATAATCAGCGCATCATCTGCAACCGAAAACGCCTCATAACTGTGTCGTCCACTCCGAACTCGCACCGGAACTCCACTCATTTGCGCCCAATTTACAGCGTTGACGACATCTTGCACAGACTGACAGAAGACAATCAACAGCGGCGAGGCAGCAAATCGCGCATTGAAGTTCAGCCGCGCATCTTCATACCCTGCTTCGCCTGCGTAAATGACTTTTCCAGTAAGTTCAGCCATTGCATTGTTCCAAATCGCTTGCCTTTCATAGACACAAACACACTGAGGAGCATTTCAGAAAATTCGCAGAGGATAATGACAGTTCAGCCGTCAAAATTCCCTAAGTACATCGGGCAAATACTACATTTCAAGTTGCGTTGCTTCAATCATCATGCCAAGCTAACGCATCAGCAATCTGTTGGGCAAGCGTGAGGGGACGAAATGGCTTAGTAAACACAGCGGCGATTTTTAAATCGTGGAGATTATGTTGCTCTGAAGCTTGCACTTTAGCAGTCATCAAAATGACAGGGATAAGCTGGGTCTCAGGATTTTGCTTAAGGTGATGTAACGTAGCACAGCCATCCATATCCGGCATCATCAGATCCAGCAGAATTGCATCCGGTTGATGTTGAGTCGCGATCGCAATTCCTTCTGCACCCGAACTTGCCGTTAAGACGTTCCAACCTGCTCCCATTTGCAGACCGAGTGTGGCGATCGCTCTCACATCTTCTTCATCATCCACAATCAAAATTTGCTTGTTCATTTCTAATCTTTGGAGGTCTGATATTCACAAAGTAGCAATGAATCGAGGAGAAGTCGGGGAGCTATTCTTAAATCGTTTCATCGCTAAGCGGCAATTCAACATGAAATGTGCTGCCCTGATTGACGATGCTTTCAACCCAAATTCTGCCGCCATGTTGCTCGACGATGTTGCGACAGATCGCAAGTCCTAGTCCAGTTCCTCCCTTTTGTCGGGCATCCGAGGCATCGACCTGCTGAAATCGCTCGAAGATGGTCTGGATCTGATGAGCAGGGATGCCTCGTCCTTGGTCACAAACACTAATACAGATGCTTGAAATCGTCGATCGTGCCTGCATCCAAACTTGATTGTTAGGTTGTGAGAATTTGATCGCATTGCTGAGCAGATTGGTTAAGGTCTGCACAATGCGATCGGGATCAACTGTGAGAAACAATGATAGCGGCTCTGTGATCAGTTGAATGTTTGAGCCATTCGCCATTGATTGCATTTCTTCGGTGGCTTGTGTCATTAAGTCGGCTAAATTGCACGATCGTAGATTCATCGTGATTTTGCCTGAGCGAATTCGTTCGAGATCGAGAATGTCATTGATTAATCGAATCAATCGTTCAGCATTCTTGATCCCAATATTGAGAACCTGTTGCCCTTGTTCGGTCAGGTTGCCTAACTGTCCGCTGCCGAGTAGATCCAGCGAACCCATCATTGAAGTTAGCGGAGTCCGAAGTTCGTGGCTGACCAAAGAAATGAATTCGTTTTCAAGGCGTTTGCGTTCGGTGATGTCATTCGCAATCAGCAGCGCATAGGATGTGCCATTGAGGTCAATGTGATCAACCGAAAGTAAAATATTTTTTCTAGTTTGGGAACGAGTGAGCAATTCAAACTCTAGATTGTGAAAAGCAGTCCGGGTTTGAAGCCGACGCATGAACGCATCAATATCACGACCTAGATGTAATTGCGCGATCGTACAACCAATCACTTCATCCAGCGAGTAGCCGCTAATACTCAAGAAACTAGAGTTGACTTCGATGAATTGACCTTCAGGAATGGTCACGATCGCGATCGGGTTTGGACTTTGCCGAAAAATGGTTGCAAACTTTTCTTCTGCGTGTTGACGATCTCGGATCTCTTGCTGGAGTTGTTCATTTTTCGATTGCAGTTGATTTTGTAATCGCCGCAGTGTTAGATGTGTTTCAATTCGAGCCAGCACTTCTTCGATTTGAAATGGTTTTGTAATGTAGTCAACGCCGCCCGCTTGAAATGCTTTTACTTTGTCGTTGACCGCTTCTAAAGCACTGATAAAAATAATGGGGATGTCACGAGTGCGATCGTCGGCTTTAAGCTGTTCACAGACTTCGTATCCATTCATCTGCGGCATATTGACATCGAGCAAAATGAGATCCGGCGGCATCACCTGTGCGCCGCGAATACCCGTGGAACCCTTTGTCACGCTCCGAACTTTGTAGCCGCGATCGATCAGCATCGTTGAGAGCAGATTGAGATTTTCCGGGGTGTCGTCAATGACTAAAATGTCAGCTTTCGGCAAATCGGACTCGGTCATTACAAAACTTCAGTGGAACGCTCATCAGATTTTATGACGTGACCGTAAGTCTCCAAAGAACCTTCATCAAAACAAAATTTCTTTTCTCGATGTTGTTCCAAATTTTTTCCACCTGCAAATTTCGGATTGATTTGTTGCTCTCTCTCGCACGGGGTTTTCAATCACGGGCGGGAGAGCGCGATCAACGTTCAACCGAAATTTACAGGTAGATTTTTTTCAGCATCTCCCCGACTTTTCCTCGATCGTTCCGTACTTTAAGGGTCATCAGCAAGTTAAAGCTGATGTATCCAATTCAGAACTTTCTCAGAGGTTATTATGTTGCACCATATTTCCGTTGCAGTTAACCATCCATTCCACGTTGGAAATGTACTAGCAGAAGTTTTACAAGGTCGTTGTTTTCCGTTTCCACCCCATCCGGGAAGCTATATGGTAGTCGTTGGAGACGAGTATGGAACTGGAATCGAACTTTATCCGGCGGATACTCAACTGACTCCAGGGCTAGAAGAAGTGGAATTCTCTTCTGGAAATATTGCTCAATCGTTTACTTCGATTCATGCAGCGATTTCCGTTCCTACTTCTTTAGAGCAGATTGGAGAAATTGCAAACCGAGAAGGCTGGCTGGTTAGACTGTGCGATCGTGGCCCCTTCAAAGTGATCGAATTCTGGGTGGAAAACAAGTTAATGCTTGAATTTCTCACGCCTGAACTGGCGAAGGACTATTTACAGTTCGCACAGCCAGGTGTCTTTGAGGCATTTTTCAATCAAGCTGCCGCCCAACTCGTTGAAGCTTAACTATTACTGTTGAACATTACTTGGAGTGAAAGACATCATGTTGACAATGGAAAGAATCGAAGTTGCTCCTCAAGAAGCAATGCTCAATCTCATTAGTGGGTTCTGGATTGCTCGATCGCTCTATCTTGCTGCAAAAATAGGGGTTGCCGATTTGTTTGACGACCAACCGAAAACGATCGCTCAACTTGCCGCCGGAACGAATACCGATCCGCGATCGCTGTATCGACTTCTGCGTGCTTTAGCCAGTATTGGTGTCTTTACTGAAGTATCTGATCAACAGTTTGCGCTGACTCCGCTGGCTGCAACCCTCAAAAGTGATCATCCAGCTTCAATGCGGTATGCAGTCATGGCGCAAATGGGATACGACCATTCTTTAGGCTGGAGCAATGGATTACACAGCTTGAAAACAGGCGAGATTGCGTTTGATCAGGCTGCGGGAATGAACATTTGGCAGCACTTCGCTCAACATCCTGAAGATGGACACATCTTCTCACAATCGATGTCGAGTATGGGAATTGCGATCGCGCAAGCGGTGACTGCAAGCTATGACTTTTCTCAGTTCAATACGATCGTTGATGTCGGTGGAGCGCAAGGCAGCTTAATTTCTACGATTCTGCAAGCGAATCCTCATCTTAAAGGCATTCTGTTCGATTTACCCGAAGTTATTGGGAATATTGAGGGCGATAGAAATCTTCAACGAATTGCTGGAAATTTCTTTGAGTCTGTTCCGACGGGGGGTGATGCTTATGTGATGCGATGGATTATTCATGATTGGAATGATGAAAAGTCCTCGATCATTCTGAACAATTGTCATCGAGCCATGCCAGATCACGGCAAATTGCTGCTAGTTGAAAGCATTCTTCCACCCGGTAATGAACCGTCTCCAGCCAAGTTGATTGACATGATTATGTTGTTGATGACGGGTGGACGGGAACGCACTGAAGCAGAATATCGATCGTTACTGCGATCGAATGGCTTTGAACTGACACGAGTCATTCCCACACCTTCAATGCTCAGCATTATTGAAGCTGTCAAACTTTAACGTATTTCCTCCCAACTGTTATGAAGCGCCATTTTGCTCTCCTGCCGTTGACTGTTGCTCTCACTTTAGCGTCCAGTGCCTGTCTGAACATTTATGCATCTGCTCCACCTTCTAAAAGCAGTCCGGTTGAAGTAGCATCTGCTCCACCCTCTAAGAGCAATCGTTCGGTTGAAGTGGCACAGAACTCGAATCAATCGGTACAAGTTTCTCACGATGCGAGTAATGTTAGTTCTGACAACTCTCAATCAGAGCAAATCGGGGGCTTGAGTCCGTCTCAGCAAGCTTCACTCAAATCGTTAGGGATTGCGATCGCAGTGCCAAGCGCGATTCCAGCAGGCTATACGGTCATCAAAGTTGATACCGAACCTTGCCCTGAAAATGCGTCTCGTTCAGAGAAAGGCACGTGTCGGTTTGGGCCACAATATGGCATTGTTTATCGCAATGCCGAACAGAATAGCTGCTTTGCCATCGAAGCGACAGGCGGCGGAGTGGGTGGTGTGCCGAGAGAGTATGCAGCGAAAGTCAAGACTGAGTTGTTGGGAGAGACTTCGCTGCTATTTGGTCAAGAAAATGGCGAGTTCAAAACGCCTTCAGCAGAACAGCTTGATTCACCACAGCCCAATTTATTAACGGATTGGGCAGGTGTGGGTCCGTTCTATCGCATCAGTGGAGGCGATATTGCTCGGGACACTTACTACAAAGGTGGATCACCTCTATGCCAGAATACGATTACTCCAAATCAAGCGATTGAGATTATGCAATCAATCACTTGGCTCAATTAGCTTGTTATATTGCTCATTGCTAAGCGCAATTTCGATCGAGCATCAGATTGTATGATCTTCGGACTGAGAAAGCTCGGCAATTTCGTCAAAACCAAACTGTTGAACTAGCTCGGTTAATGCGATCGCGATTTGCTGCTCAGATTTTGGAATTTGCTGAATTAATTGCAAAATTTGATCAGCATCTACCGCGAGCGATGCTTGATGTAGTTGGGCAATCCAAGCAGAAGGCATCGCATCTAGCATGTCACGAGTGAGTTCTAACGTTGGTTCAGTTGAGGGGGTTGTCTCTTCCTCGTAGACATAGTTCACGCCAAGATGCTGAGCTAATTTCTCAAATAAGTGAGCTTCTCGAAACGGTTTTGCTAATAAGTCATCACAGCCAGCCGCTAAGATCGAAGCACGTTGTTCTTCAAAAGCGCTTGCTGTTAACGCTAAGATCTTCGATCGAGTCTGAGCCGATTCCAGCGATCGAATTTGTCGAGTTGCTTCGTAGCCATCCATGATGGGCATTCGCATATCCATCAAAATCAAGTGCGGCTGCCAGTGTTGCCATTGTGCTATCGCATCTTCTCCATTGATTGCTGATCTCGTTTCAAATCCCACCATTGTGAGCAATTGTTCTACGAATTCTCGATTTTCAGCGCGATCGTCTACGACTAAAATTCGATAGCTCGATTGTTGTGGTGTAAGCTGCAACACCCGTTTTGAATTCAGCATGGGTATAACATCTTTGGGATTCGCGATCGCGATTTGAATCCCAAATGAAAACGTTGATCCTTGTCCGACTGTCGATTCAACCTGAATATCACCGCCCATCAATCGCACAAAGCGACGACTGATTGTCAGTCCAAGCCCAGTACCTTCCCGCAATTGGGAACCGCTATGAGTTTGAATAAAGGGACGAAATAGCTGGTCAAATTCTTCTGGAGCAATGCCCTGTCCCGTGTCTTGGACTTTGAATTGGAGCATTGTTTCTGATTGCACTGTTGCTTCGAGCGTAATGCTGCCGTGGTCTGTAAACTTCATCGCATTGCTGAGCAGATTGATCAAGACTTGTCGGAGCTTGTTTTCGTCGGTTTGGATGTACTGCGGAAGATTAGGTGCGATCGTAAAATTCAACGCAAGATGTTTTGCTTTTGCCCGCATGAGAAACATTTCTTGTAGCGTGTACAAAAGATGATGCAAATCAAAGGAAACCAGGTTTAACGTCGTTCGTCCGGCTTCAATCTTGGACATCTCCAACACGTCATTAATCAGATCCAGCAAATGTTCACCACTGCGATTGATAATGGCAAGCGAATTGCGTTGTCGATCGGACAGTGCAACCTCACGCTCCATCAATTGAGCAAATCCAAGAATTGCATTCAACGGCGTTCTCAGTTCATGGCTCATGTTGGCAAGAAACGTACTCTTTGCGAGATTTGCTGTTTCCGCCGCTTCTTTCGCGATACGTAAATCGGCTTCGGCTTTGTATCTGGCTCGTCCGATCGCAATGAGTTCACCCACCAATCTGAGGCTGTTAATATCCTCCTGACTCCAAGCTTTCTGAAAATGAGTCGTGTCCACGCCCATAAAGCCCGTCACGTTTCCCTGGTAAATCACGGGTACTGCCATTAACGATTGAATCGACTGTTGCATAAATAACCGTCGCTCTGGAGAGTCCGGAATCATTGCGATATTGGCCGTATATAAGGCTTCTCCAGAAAGAATCTGCTGATGTAACACCGGAAATTCAGGAACACTCGATCCTCTTGCTTCAGGAGTCAAAGGCACAACATTCTCACCGCACCATTCGTACAACAATTGGCATTCACCGTGATTGTTCCGGTACTCGAAAATGCAGCCGCGCTCTGCACCAATATGGCGAGTAATTAGCTCCAAAGCTTCTCCAATTGCGGTTTCTGCATCCTGGTCAATGAACTGTCGAGAGATTTGACTGAGTAAGTTATCGAGTCCAGCGCGACGTTGCAGTGATTCTTCGGCAGCTTTACGATCGCTAATATCCACAATCACGAACTCAAAGCAGCCTTCTTCTAAGCTCGGACGCAGCGAAAACAAGCCCCAACCTGTTGAATCGTCTGCTCGACGCAATTGCGTTTCTAAATCGCGTACTTCTTCGTTTTGCTGAAGGGCATTCAACATCAACTGCCGTGCCTGCGGATCAACCTGAAACTCGCTGGTGTAGCGTTTATCAATCAAGTCGTTTGCCGATTCAAGCCGCAGAATATCCGCACAGCGTTGATTCGCATCGAGAAATAAACCATCTTCGATGCGGGTGCGTCCAATCCCAACTTGAGAATTCTCGAACAAATGACGGTATTTCAGTTCACTCCGCCGCAGCGCTTCTTCGGTTTGTCTGCGGGAGGTAATATCGGTAAAGACAGACTCTAAAACATTTTCGGCAGCATTGATCGACAAAGTAAACATTCCCCATCGCAATGATCCATCCCGATAACGAAACTGCATTTCATAGTTCGTGACTTTGCCATGCTTTTGAATTTCATCGAGAATGATGTCTCGATCGTTGAGATCGGCATAGAAATCGATCGTGTATTTCTTAGCAACGACTTCATCAGCGCGATCGTAACCAAGAGCCGCGATCGCATACGGATTTGCTTCTAGAATTAGCCCATCTTCTAAGCGAATTCGGTAGATGCCAACTTGAGCGGTTTCAAATAGATTGCGGTATTTGAGTTCACTGCGCTGTAAGGCTTGTTGTTGTGCTTGTAGTAAAGCATTTTGACGACGCAATGATTCTTCCGCTCGTTTTTGTTCAGTGATGTCGGTTTGCGTTCCAATCCATTCTTGAATGTTGCCTTGATCATCAAAAATTGGGACACCTCGCACCGCAAACAATCGATACTCACCCGATGCTATCTGCACCCGTTGTTCAACTTCATAGATTGTTCCAGAATTGACTGCGTCTAACCAAACCTGTGCGGTAGGAGCGCGATCGTCGGGATGAACGCTTTCAAGCCATCCCCAGCCTTTTGCACTTTCGGCGCTGCGTCCCGTGAGCGCACACCAAAGCGGAATATCTTCGACTACTTCTCCTTGAGCATTGGTCATCCAAACCGCTTGAGCCGTTGCGGTGACAAAGGCACGATATCGACCTTCACTACGACGAAGTGCTTTCTCAGCACTCTTACGCTCGGTGATATCTCGAAAGAATGAAATCCGCCCGTAGTATTCACCTGTTGGAGACTTTACTGCTTTACTATGGCGTTCGATCGTTCGTCCATCTTTCAACAAAAGCTCATCGTGCAGAACTTCATCTAAGTTCTGATAAAGCGCTTCGATGTCTGCTAAAAAAGCTTCTGGGTCTTCCACCTGGTCTGCAACCATTTCTGCAATCTGACGCGAGCTTCTAGCCGTTAGAATTTGTGGCAATCGCCAGATTTCACAGAACTTTTGATTGTAATCAACAATGTTGCGGTATTCGTCTGCAACTAGGATGCCATCGATCGAGGCTTCTTGCTGAGCCTTGAGCAACGCATTACTACGTCGAAGTTGTTCTTCGATCGCTTTTTGCTCGGTGATGTCTCGCATCATTGAAGAAACGAACTTCAACGAGCCATCTGGATTCTTGTGCGTCATGATCACTTGGGACGTTGGAATCTCTTGTCCATCCGTCCTCAGCAGGCGCGTTTCGCCTATCCAAATCCCGTGCTGTAAAGCAATCGGAAAAGCTTCTTCCATCAAAAACTTAGCAGCTTCGGGGGAATGATAGTCGAGAATGCGTTTCTGTAAGAGGTCTTCGGTTTCTCCAAACCCCATGACTCGGCGGGTTGCGGGGTTGACATAAAGCGTTCTGCCTTCTGCATCGGCAATTCCAATCAAATCAACGGCTGACTCTAGAACGGTAATCAAATCGTCGCGTTGGAGTTGCGGAACTGAATTAGAGGCGTTACTCATAGGTTTAACCTTCTAAGCAGAGACTTGCAGCTTGATACAGCGCTTGTACGGTAAATCCATCGACTGGATATTGCACAATTGCAAATTCATACCTCATTGGGATGGCTGAGAGTTGTTTTTGCAAGGCTTCTTTTGAAGTGTGAGAAAGTGCGATCGCAAATTCTCCATTCCCCCAATATCCTAAGATTGCCGTGTTGCTAAAAGTCATTTCTAAATGTTGACTTAATTGTTTCAAGGTTTGATTTCCAGCCGCGTGACCCTGTTGAATATTGATTTGTCTGAGTGTTGGCAGATATGCGATCGCAAAATAGCCCGATTGGGTTTGTGTTATGAGCGTCGCGATCGCTTGACTCGAATGATATTGATTGGAAAGTCCAGTGATCGAATCTTTAGTGGACAACGTTTGCAGCAATCGAATTCGCTCTAATCGTTGGGTAATCCGTGAAATTAATTCTTGTCCAACCACAGGTTTAACCACATAATCATCGGCTCCCGCCGCAAAAATTTGCTGAACCGTTGCCGGGTCTTGATGAGCAGTGAGGAAGACGATCGGCAAACTTTGCCAAGTTGGATTCGCTCGAATCGCTTGACAGAGTGCGACTCCATTGAGTTGCGGCATCTCCACATCCAAAATCATCAGATCCGGATTAACGCTAGGTAAAATTGTCCAAAATTGTAAGGGATTCTCGATCGCCGTGACGCGCATTCCCCAAGGTTCAAGTTGTTGCTTTAAAGTCGCGAGAATGATCGGATCATCATCGACTGCGAGAATGTTCCACGATCGAATCGAAGCAGGTGTCGTAATGGGTTGAACTTCAATTTGAACTTCAATCTGCTCGATGCTCGACTGCTCAATCTCCAATACTTGACTCAACTGTTGAACGAGCAACTGAAGTGCGGGGTGCTGTTGAGAATTTAGTTGTCCTGAAAAAAGTTCCTCAAGCTGACGAGCAATCTGAGTTCCTTCGGCGCGATCGAACATTCCCAATACGCCCGCCAATTTATGCGCCGCTCGTTCTGCCGCTTGCTGCATATCCTCGGTTAACGTCTCAGTCCTCAACGCTTGAACCGCTTGCTGTAGCACTGTTAGGCGTTCTTCCATTAACCCACGATACTGATTCCAAAGTTGCTCTACCGCTTGATTGTATGGTTCAGAATCGGGGACTTCGGGTTCAGAAACCGGAGAAGCGATTGTTTTCGCGTCATCGATCGCCGTTTTCTTCTCTTCTTTTCCGATGGTTTGATTCAATCGATAGCCTAATCCGTAGACGTTCTCAATCCAATTGATCGCACCGACGGCTTTTAATTTCTGCCGCAAGCCTTTGATATGGGATTTAACGCTGTCTTCTTGCGGGGGATCATCAAACGTCCATAAATGCTCAATAATGTCTCCACAGCTAAATACACGGGCAGGATGACGCAGAAATAGCTCTAAAAGGCTATATTCCTTCGGGGTCAGCGATAATAGCTCTTTGGCATAAGTAACTTGGCACGATTGCGGATCAAGCCGCAAATCTCCAACTTCTAACAGCGATGCTCCCACAACACCGCGTCTCAGGAGTGCTCGAACTCGTGCTTGTAGTTCTCCCAAGTCGATCGGCTTGACTAAGTAATCATCTGCTCCTGCATCCAATCCTCGAATGCGATGTTCGGTTGCATTTTTTGCGGTCATCAACAAAATTGGCGTTTCACAGCGGCGATCGCGAAGTTGCTGACAAAGTGAAATGCCATCGAGTTTGGGCAAATCCACATCGAGCAGAATTAAGTCATAAGTGGTGCTTTCTGCGCATTCCCAGCCGATCGAACCATCATCAGCAATATCAACTGCATAGTGATGTGCTTTGAGCGATTGCGCGACTAAATTCGCGATCGCCTCATCATCTTCAACAATTAAAATCCGCATCCAATCCCAACATCCAACGCTGATTGCATTGTACGGGTTCACGATGCGAGGAAGCCTTACGGAATGCAACAAGTCCCCTAGTTCTCCCCGATTTGACTTTATGCGAGCGAGTCCTTTCGGAGTGCTGAAAATTCTCTTTTTGAGCAAGTTTCTCCACGGCTTCTCTCCGATAAATTGATTCAATTCAAATCAGTTCAGGAATGCGACGGAGACACAACTTAACGCTGCCACCGATAACATTCAGAACCAAGTCACAAATTAGGGGAACATCCACGCTTCAAACTCTCAAAGAATTGCTACAAAACGCACAGTTGCAACAGCAACTCAAAACCACAGCCAATCAAGCAGAAGTCATCGCACTATTAGACCTCCTGCACGAATCAGTTTGAGTGAGTAAGCTCGTAGTTGAGTAAGCC
>VFQU01000787.1_pt1 | contig 23140 bp, 25 predicted proteins | sample 3512311 | NCBI WGS metagenome assembly VFQU01 (sample SAMN10412377, study PRJNA504923) | tailings metagenome | isolation source: Relicate 3 Philex TSF3 active mining site | place: Philippines: Tuba, Benguet | collected 2017-08-29
CATCATTGTCGATCGCTAAAACTTTCGCACCTAACTTTGCGATTGCTACACTCAAAATTCCAGACCCACAGCCTAAATCCAAGACTTCTAATCCAGGCGTGATATGCCGTTCAATCAATCGCAGACTGAGAATCGTTGCGGGATGAAATCCACTGCCAAATGCCAGACTTTCTTGAATGTTGAGCGCGATATCATCCGTTTGATTGGCAGAACCGATAACGAAACGATTCCCGATTCGATAAGATTCAGCAGTCGATTCTATTTTTTGTTCGACGATCGCGGTTTCTAATTCTGTTGTCATTCCGGTTCGATACAACGAAGAAAGAGCCTGTTCGATCTGATTTAATTTCGTACGATCGCTTAAATAAAACCGAACATGAAACGCCCAAGGAGATTCACCTTTCTCGATTTGAAGCTCTCCCGTGTAATTTACAGTTGCGAGAAGCGATCGAATCCAATCGATCGCCTCTTCAGTCGCATCTAAGCTCAGTTCGATCAAACTCATAAATACACAGTCCAGCTTCAGCAAGCACGATTTCTCATTCTAAAGGTACATTGGCACATCACGACCACTGTACAAGCTTGCTGCGCTTTACTAACTTAGCCACCTGTCGGCTCTAATCGAATCAATTGACCATTCGATGCGTCCGTGAGAATGTACAACAATCCATCTGGACTTTGCCGGACATCTCGCACCCGCTGCCCAATCTTGATCGATTGTTGACTTCGGACATTTCCAGCTTGATCTAACTCAATTCGACGCACATCTTGAGACACTAGACCGCCTGCGAATAGATTTCCTTGCCAGCCAGGAAAGCGATCGCCCGTATAAAATGTAAGCCCAGAAGGAGCCTTGGCTGGAGTCCAAACCGTTTTTGGATCAACCATACCAGGTCGCGATCGTTCCTGTGAAATCTCACCACCAAAGTACTCTTGGCTATGTGTAACCACAGGCCAGCCATAGTTCTGACCCGCGGCAATAAGATTCAATTCATCACCGCCCCGCGACCCGTGTTCAGTTGACCAAACTCTTTTCGCGCCAGGATCAAAGGCAAGCCCTTGAATGTTGCGATGTCCATAGCTCCAAATCGCTGAATCTGCCTTCGCATTTGCTGCAAACGGGTTATCCGACGGAATGGAACCATCGTCATTCAAGCGCACAATTTTGCCAAGACGACTCTGTAAGTTCTGAGCTTGCTCGCGAATTAGCTCACTTCCTAGCTGAACGGGAGGATTTCCACCATCTCCGATTGCAACGAGCATCGTGTTATCCGGCAACCAAAGAATTCGCGATCCAAAATGCTGTCCACCCGATTTGGCTTGAGCGACTTCAAAAATGACTCGCACATCGCGCAATGCTTTGCCGTCAAAGGTCGCTCTCGCAAGACGGGTACGATTTGAGTCGCGTGTACCGTGCGCATAGGTGAGGTAGATCCATCGATTCTCGCTAAATCGAGGATGAACAGAGACATCCAGCAATCCGCCTTGCCCTGTTGCCAAGACTTCGGGCACACCTGCGATCGCAGTCGGATCTAGCTTGCCATCGCGAACAATTCGTAGCCGACCGGGTCTTTCAGTAATCAGCATGGTGCCATCAGGAAGCCAAGCCATACTCCAAGGGTTTTCTAATCCTTCTAAGACCTTTGTCTGCCGAAATCCCTGAGTTGTTCCATTGGTTGGGGTTGTTTGAGCAACAGGTGCAGGCGCAGCAGTATTTGCAGATGGGGAAGAACATGCCGCAATGCCGATGGCAAATGCGTGCATCATTGCTATGCCAACCCTACCGATCTGCGTCCTAAGAGTGAACTGTTTCAACATGAGCATTTTTCCTAACCATGCGGTTCATCAAATGTTCTAGCACTGCCTGAAGATCTTGGCAAAGCCCGGTATGAACTTTAGAAGTCTGAATAATCGTACTTCTGGGTGCAACCAGCCAATGAAATCGATCTCGATGGGGAAGTTGTCCGATCGCTCCTGCTTGCTCCCCACCCTGACAAATCTTGGGAATCACCGCGAGATGATCGCGAATCATTTCGATATCTAGAGTTGGGTCAAGCGCGAGTAAGCGCGATTCATCCAACTCAATCCGAGCGTCGAGAAAGCGTTTCACACCACAAGAAACAATCACCCCAACATTGATAAATTCTTCGCGCTCAACTTTGGGGACGACGCGAATAATAGCGTAATCATAAGTAAAATGACTGGGCACGAATCGCTTCCTCCAAAAACACCTGCGATGACTCTAAGCGCTTGAGTAGATACTCAATATAGGCTTCCCGATGCTGATCAGGCTCTGTAAATGGAGAACCTTCGACCAGCCAATTTTCTGGGATGAGATTGATAATGTGACGGATGATATCAGGTGTCAGGCGTGCCGTCATCTTGGTATGAGCTGCTTCGAGGTGAGTGGCAAAGCGCAGAAGCACATGATCTTTAATCGCAGGAAAGCGATCGAGACTGCGATCGAGATAGTGCGTCCAAGTATGCTGAAAGTACAGAGCCGCGCCATGATCAATTAGCCAAAGTTTGCGATGCCAAACTAGCATATTGGCGTTTCTAGCAGTGCGATCGATATTGGTCACATAGGCATCGAACCAAACAATGTCAGAGGCAAGCTCAGCTTCGGCTTTGCCTGCAACGGGGTCGAACGTAATCGATCCAGGTAGATAATCGAGTGCAAGATTCAGACCCGCACTCGCTCGAATCAAATCTTGAATTTCTGGATCAGGCTCAGTGCGGGCTAAGTCTGGATCAAGTTCAATGAATACAATTTCTGGAACAGGTAAGCCGAGCGATCGCGCAAGTTCGCCAGCGATCAGTTCCGCAATCAGAGATTTTACACCCTGTCCCGCACCCCGAAATTTGAGGACATACATGCCATCATCATCAGCTTCTACGATCGCAGGAAGTGATCCACCTTCGCGTAAAGGGGTGACGTATCTCGTAGCTTGAATCGATCGTAGTTCCATCGTCAGCATCACTCATGAGGTAAACAGGCACAAACAGCAGTTACATTTCTGCTAAGAGGATGTTTGAAACATATCATTCATCACATTCGCCCGCTAGGAGGGTGTTTGAAACGTATCGTTCATCGGATTCACCCGCCCTGGAATGGAATTCCGGGCTAGTTGAACAAAGTCCACTAAAGGGACTAACAGCCAATCAGAATGGGGTCTTCAGTCCTTTGAAAAGGACTTCGCACCGTTAGCCCTGGAATTCTATTCCGGGGCGAGATAGACCGGAGCAAGGAAACTGTTGATACTTGTCAAACCCTTTAAAGCATCCTCTTACAGAAGCTTAGCGAAGTCGAAACCCACCTCCTACAACTAATTTTACTTGGGTTCTTCTCCTCACAACTTACAGCACGATGTCACCGTTTCCGAAGCTTTACCTTCCAGCTTTTGTTGTCGGAGCAATTCATTCCAAGCTTCCAAGATTGCTTTATTCGGTCTTTGAGCCGTTTGAATTTGTTTGCCCAAGACGGTTAAAGCATCATACCAAATGCCATATCTTGCATAGACTTTTGCTTGGTCTAATGGAGTTTTAGCCGTTGCTAATTCTTGTTGCAAAGCTGGAGGCGTGGCAACTTTTTGAACTCGTCCTTTTTTCACTAAAGGTCGATCGATAATATCGTCGCTCGGATTGTTCGGGTCGCGAGTTCCACTCTCACAGTAGATTGCAAAATCCCATTGATACGTCGAAACTGCTAATGGAGCAACAGTTTCGGGAATCGAGAAGCTTACAACGCCTGGATCTGTTTTCGGTAAGCGCATTGTAGTTCTGTAAATCACTTTATTCGTAGCATTCCGTAGTTTCCATTCAACAAGCGTGCCTGCTTTGACCCCGGTTGGAATATTAAACCAAATGGTTGGTCGATCGCTGACCGTTAAGCCCCACTGATCATTCGGAGATGGCGATGGCACTAAAGCTTTTAATCCCGCAAATTCTTTATCACATCCGCGAGCACCTGCACCTGTGCCACGATCGGACGGAGTACTGGTACTCGGAGAAGGCGGTGGAGTAAATCGAATGCGTTGCTGAGCAGAAGTAAATTGAGAGATCGAGACAACGCTGAGCAATGAGACGCTTAAGGCAATTTGAGACGGTTTGAACTTCATAATTGATCCTTCTTAAATTCGGTTTAGAGTGAGTTCGGTTGAGATGAAGCAAGAAATCGGTAGGCAACTGTGCCGCCATTGAGCAAAAATCCTAGCAATGCTGGTACGAGCGGAATCCATCCGGCTTGAGTTAGCACAAACCAACATCCAGCAATCAGGAGGAAAATGCAGCCTGCACCTGCGATCGCGATCCATTTCAACTGACGAAACCGCCAGATGAGTAAGCCTCCGAACACTGTCCAAGCTCCGATCCACATCACCTCGATCGCAGTTGACCAAACCCAGAGTAAAGGTCGTTTATCTAAAACAGCACTGATCATCTGGCTGACCATATGTGCCTGAACGATCACCCCTGGAAGTTGTTGCGAAAAGCCTCTGCCATAAGGCGTTGCAAAATAGTCTTTTGCGCTCGGAGCCGTTACGCCAATCAGCACAATGCGATCTTGAATAGCATTGAGATTCATTTCCCCATTAAGCAATTGGCGAACGGTTACTTGCTGCGCGACCTCGATCGGGGATTTTGTCGATCGATAGTTCAGCAAAATCTGACTGCCGCGTGCATCAAAGCGCTGATAGCCACTCGTCGGTTCAGTTAAAGCCGGAAATACAGTACTGCCAAACTTCAAATGCTGATCAGAAGTAAACTCTGGCGCGATCGGAGACGGTTGAGTACTGAGATAGCGAAAGGCAAGCTGAACGCTGAGAGAATAAGCCGTCGCACAAGTGCCAATCTCATCGGCACTTGCAAAGAGAAGATGCCGCCGCAAGACACCATCGCGATCTTGCACAACGTCACTGAACCCAACGGCATCAGCACTGATTTCAGCAGGCGGTGCAATGCCTGTCGGATCATTGGAGTCAGGATCGCGACGTTTGCAGATGGCGACGAGTTGAGCATTTTGTGCCATCTGTGCCATGCGCTTTTTTAAGCTCGGACGTTGCGTGGGAAAGTCGCGATAGAGATCAAGCCCTACTACACGCGCTTGATGACGTTCTAACGTTTCTAAAACGCGATCGAGCGTTTCATCAGAGATCGATCCGCCATTCTGAGGCTGTCGCTGAATGTCTTCTTCTTCAATTTTGACAATCAAGACTCGCGGGTCAGGTGGTTCAACTGGGCGATGTTGCATCAACACATCAAACGCTTGAAGTTCGATCGACTGCATTGCTCCAAACCAGCGAATTCCTGAGACTAATCCAGTAATCGCAAGGGTGCTGAGTGCGATCGTTTGTAGCTGCGATCGCGACATTGGGGGCAAGAACTGCCGTTTTTGACCACACCAATCCTGCCAAGTTGGAGGCACTTCAGAGGGATTCTGACAAATCACAGGCAGCCAAGTTGCACAAGGAAAATCAGATTCTAATGCCTGTAATTTCTCTCTCGCTTCTCGCACTGACTGATAGAGAGACTGCCCACTCGAAAATGAACTGAGAAACGATTTGAGGAATTCTTGAGCAATGTGATCCGGTACAGGTTCGCGCATGACAATCACTTGCGGAAGTTGTAAATCAGCTAAGTCTTGAGCTAGCCCCAACCCATCACAAGAGTTAAAAATCGCAAGCTTCAGACCTTGAGCGATCGCATGACGCAAACTGTACTTTAATTGCTCGATCGTTAATGTTTCGGTTCGATTAATTTGAATGTAGCCTTTCACATCTGTCGAACTATGTCCCGCAAAAAATAAAACATCCCAAGCAGATTGCCAGAGCGTCTCTTGTAAAACTTGAGGGGTTGGTTCAACTAAACAATGAACTTCTGCATTCGGAAGCTTTTGCAGCAAAGCGCGATCGCGTTCGACATCAATGCCTTGAGAATTGCCGAGAATGCTGAGAATTCGTACTTTCTTGCGGCGGCTTGGATTCGGAAGTTGCAGCGATCGCGCAAATTCCGGCAGGCTCAATGCGACCTCTGCGTAAGGATAGTCCGATAGAAAATCCCATAAGCACCAAGGTAATTGAAGAATCTGTCGATCGTGCGCTACAACCATCAGCCGAATTGAATCTTTTGGAGAAAGGCGGGTGCGAAGTTGTCGATCGATCGCCCGAAAGGAACTAGCACTAAGCCAGAGATTAAATTGACTTTGAACTTCGTGCGTCAGTTGATGAAATTCAGCCGCAGAGATATGAGTCGGTTCATCGTCATCGAGTTCAAATTCTGAGCGACGTAACCCAAGGTGAGCATAGAGGGCTGTATAAATTGACCGCCAGCGAGTTAAGCGATCGACTAAAGTTGGAGTCGCAGGCAGACTGCCCGTAAACTGCATCGGGGTCGATCGTCCAGATTCCCACAGTTGAGCAATAACTGTGGGAAATCCATCTTTCCAGTTGCCTTGCCCTAGATTGAGAACAATCAGATGATCCATTGTTCGCACCTATGCAATAAAGTCTTCAGTGACTTGAACTCGATCGAATGAAATCTGTAAGCTGAATTCAGTTCCCGCCGAGCATCGGAAACGACGGAGTTGAATCAGATTATCTTGGTCGCGGGCTTCCACCGATTGCACAACCTCGCCTGCACTCGAAAGCATCGTTAGCATTACTCCACTCGGTAAGATTTCATCGCGTTCTGCACCTCGCAGTTGCACCCGCACCGATAAGCGATCGTCCTCTTCTTGCTCGATCACCACTGACAACCAGAAGGTATGTTCTCTGAGTTCTAAAATTTTGACACATTGAACCGTGGGACGAGTTGCATCAGCCGTTTGACGAAAGCGATAAGCTAGAGCAGGTTCATCACCCAGTAAGCTGTCTAGGGTTTGCCAGCCTTCTGCGATCGTGTTTTGCAACCATTGGCGCAGCGATACACTTCTTACCCCTTGTCGCAATTGCCCTAATCTTTGTTGCCATTCTGATTGTTCGAGCAATGCTCCCCAGAGTTGGAAAGGAATTTCTAAGCGAGGTTGGAGAATTTCGGGATTCGCTAATCGTTGTACAAGATTCTCGGCTTGAGTCGCAGAAACAGGGGCAAGTGCCGCAATCTCAGTACGAGTCACCGCTTGCGGATACAGTTCTCGCGTCAATGCAAAGACAGCAAAATCTTGAGACATTTGTTCTGCATCTAAGCTGTACATGCGATCGCTTGCATCATACTCTCCCAAAGCTTTCAACTGAGCATGAGTCGTATATCCCCAAATTAAAATCGTCGCCTCATCGGGATCGACCTGAGCCGCAAAGTAGTAATCCCCCACCCAACTTGGAATATCCACCCATTCTTGCGGCACTCGAAATTCGCGCGTATCCATTGTTTTATCTGGAATCACAATGATTCGGTGCGCGTCGAGCCGAAACGATGTTCCATTGACTAATTGCCAGAGATTCTGCAACGCAGTTCGATCTAGAGTTTCACGAGCGTCTTGAAGCCAATCTGAAACGGTTTGAGAACAGACCTGATTGAGGTATGTGTTCCAGCGAGCCGGAGCAGTGCGAGATCGATTTTGCCAAGCAGCAGCATTGATCGATGGCGGAATTTCTAGAACAGGTTGAGCTAGAGCGTTTAAGTAAGTCATAGGAAGATCGTTTGGGTGTGCGACATAGCGGTATTCACGTTGCAAGATCTAAACTTATGCAACCTACCAAGGATTTCCAATCAGCGTAAAGGCTGCCCAATGATACGGATGCGCTAAATTCTGATCCGCCAAGGCTCTGATTTCTTCCGGCAATCGACGATCGCGAATTTGTGCTCGAAGGCGATCGGAGTTCTGAATCATCTCAATCTGGGCTTCTCGTAAGGCATCTGCTTTGACCGGAGCCGATTTCAAGGCTCGATAAAACTCCTTCATCAACATTAATGTACTGGCATCACTGACTGACCACAAAGACGCGATCGCCGCTTTACTGCCTGCCTTCACTGCCAATCCTGCAAATCCCATTTCTGCTCTCGTATCTCCCAGTGCAGTCCGACAAGCGCTGAGGACTAACAACTGTACAGGCGGATTTTGCAAGCCCAATTCTTGAAGCTGACTCAACTTCAACTGTTGATCCCAGAATTGAATATAAGACCGATTCACATCGCCAGACGAGAACTCCGCATGAGTTGCTAAATGCACAATGCCATAGGGAGTTTTTTGTCGATGTGCTCTGAGGTTTTTTAGCGTAAATTCTTGATTCAACAGAGATGTGCCTTGCCAGGGAGTTTGGGTGATCGATGCAATTTCGATCGGCACACCCGGCAGGGGCGGTTTATTACTAAACGTGGAGGCTCCCATCGCGAGAATTTCAGTATTGGGAGAATTGCGCGATTGTCGATCGAGTAAATTAAACGCCGGAATAATCGCTAAGTTATACTTCTCAATCAAAAATTTCTGCCCATCATGTAAAGCCGCGAGGGGTAAACTCCTTAGCCCACTGCCCAAGCAGAAGATAATCTGATTGATCCCCTCAGCGCGAAGTTGCGCTTCTAAGGGTGCGACGATCCAGCGATAAAGTTGCTGTCCGGGGACTAAGTAATCGTCCGGGTCAGAATCGTCTCGCACAACTCCCATGCGAAAAGATTGCAGCGTTTGAGTGAGAACAGATCGATTTGCGGCGGGAATGCGGCGATGAATCGGTTTACCGTTGGCAGTGACCAGCATCAAGTCTAAATGGTTCGCGCTTGGAATTGCATAGAATAAAGCCGATTTCCGTTTCGTGCGTTGATTGATCTGATTCAGCGATCGTGCAATTTCCGCAGCCGGGACAATTTGTGTTTTGAATTTTCCTTGAAAATAGTCTTCGTATTGGCTTTTCCAGCGGATTTCGATTTGTCGAATGGCTTCAGGCACATCTGAACGATCGAGCGCTTCGGTCACGCGATCGGGTTCTGGTTTGAGGACAGAACTCGGACTTTGAGCAAGAACATCCTCCTGTGCCGAGATCGTGACATTGGAGTGGGAACATCCGACTGTAATCAGCAAGGCAACCAGAACAATGGGTAGGAACCATTGAGGATATTTCATAGCGTTCTCACCAAGGGATTTGAATAAAGCAAATGAATCACAAGCTGAGAATTAGGGCGTTTCAGTCTTTTTAACATCAAAGCTCAGGGGATGGAAAAAGATTAAGAAATAGATCAGACTGCATCGAGCGATCGTGTTCATTTACACGAATGAAGATGAGCAGTTATGCAACGCCCTGAAAAAGTCGCCTCGCATTCAAAATCAGGCTGGAATATTGGGTGGCCCCGAAAAGCTTTTTCTCAACGACCTTGCCATCGCGCCACAATTTAACCTAGACTTTTTCTCAACAACTTAAGTTCTAAACAAGCAAATTTAAACCAGACTTTGCGCTCTCAAAGCCTTAGAAAGTCTGGTTTTTCTTATTTGCTCGTTTTTTTAATATTTTTTAACAGTCCTTAGATGCAAATTTATTTCAATAAAAATGGTAAGCTTGGTCTTGAAGCTTATTGAGACTTTTAATCAATAAGGCACGCATAAGTAACTCACAGAATGAAGGATCAACGATGGCAAAGGTCGGCTTATTTTACGGCACGCAAACTGGCAACACAGAGACAATTGCAGAAGCAATTCAAGCTCAACTGGGAGGAGACTCGATCGTTGAGTTGAGCGATATTGCCAATGCAAGTTCTGAAGATTTTGAACCGTATGAATACCTCATCATCGGCTGTCCCACCTGGAACATTGGAGAGCTTCAAGCCGATTGGGAAGGCTTTTACGATGAGCTAGACAATATCAATTTCAATGGCAAAAAGGTTGCCTACTTTGGCTGTGGCGATCAGATTGGCTATGCGGATAACTTCCAAGATGCAATGGGGATCTTGGAAGAAAAAATTTCTGGACTCGGAGGACAAACGGTGGGGATGACTTCCACCGCAGGCTACGAGCATCAAGAATCGAAGGCAGTTCGCGGAGATAAATTTTGCGGACTTGCCATTGATGAAGATAACCAATCCGATCTGACAGACGAACGGATCAAAGCTTGGGCGACTCAACTCAAATCTGCATTTGGCATCTAAGTTGTATTGCCTGATTTTGCAACAGTAGGTCTAGGAGTGACAAAGATGGACAAATTATTAATCCTGATTCTGAGTTTGTGGTTAGAGCAGTTCACTTGACCTAAAGCTTGGTAAGCCGCTCGCACTGATGCTCATCTGCCTCGAATTCTACTCCGGAGCGGATGAGCATGAGCGCGAGTTGATTGGTCGAAGCTCAGGTCAATTTAGAATTCAATTTGTTAAGGAGATGGCGATGGATCAGGTGGTAGATGCGGTTTGGGTTAGTGCAAGTGCTGGAGTGAAAGCTTTAGATCGTCCTTTGATACAGTATCTTTCTCGACAAGCAACGATCGCATTATGGCAGTACGAACAAGATCTAGACGAAGCAAGTTCTTTAGCGAGTGCCGTTGAACTTCTCCATCAGTATTTAGAGACTCAGCACCATTCTGTTCATCTACTTGGACATGGAACCAGTGGCATTGTCGCACTGTTATATGCTCGTCTCTATCCTGAAAAAGTGAAGTCACTGACGCTTTTCAGCGTAGCTGCTCAACCTGCAATTACTTGGCATACACATTATTACGTTCAACGGAAGCTTTTACCCTGTAGCCGTCAGCAGGTTTTGGGACAAATGGTACGAAACTTATTCGGCACACATCTGCCCTTCCAGACTCAAGCGTTTGTGGCATTACTTGATCGAGATTTAGAAACATCGCCGAGTCTCCATTCACTGTACGGATTGGTGCAATTGCCAAAAGGTGGAGTCGAAATCCCATTATTAGTCTGTGCTGCCAATGATGATTCGGTCATCGATCGGCGATCTCATGCTCAATGGAGCCGGATGCTGAAATTAGGCGATCGCTTATGGCGATGCCCAGAGGGCAAGCATTTCTTTCACTTTTTTCATCCAGAGCCAGTTGGAAATGAAGTGGTGCAGTTTTGGCAATCTCTTTCTCGAATGCCTGAGCTAGAGTTGACAGCTTGAGGAGCAATCAAAATGACGACACAATTTAGACAGATTATTCTCATGGTTGAGAATGTTAGTGCTTCTGTAGAGTTTTACCGGGAAGGATTGGGGCTAAAAGTCAATGTAGTCACAGAAACTTGGGCAGAGCTAGAAGCAGACGGAACAGAGATTGCGCTACATGCTACAACTCGTTCATATCAAACTGAAAGTTCACCGATTTTGAGTTTTCATGTGGCAGATGTGTATACCACGGTCGAAGATCTCGAAGCGATGGGCGGAAGATTAGAAGGGATTGTTCGCCAACTATCTTTCGGTAAAGTCGCTTTGGTGAGAACTCCTGACGGACATTTGCTCAATCTATTACAGCCTGTCGATGATCATCAACTTCGTGAGCTTTTGAGCTATGAGTCCTGATCCGCGATCGCGATTGAACTCTTAATTCATGATCAAGCCATGGATCAGAGCAGGCAGATCCGGAATCAGGTTGATGGTAATTGTGTAAATGATTGAGCACACAAGCGATTTTGAGTTGCTCGATTCTTTACTCATTGTATTTTCAATATCATGAAATCTTGGTTATGGTGTGTTGCCTTTGTTGGCATGGCTTCTGTTGTTTCTCTAAGCGCGATCGCAAAAACTCCGGCTCCAACTTCTGCAAATTCAGCACGCGAGTTTATTGTTCGAGGAAATGAACCATTCTGGAATATTACGATCGGCAAAAAAGGCATTGTTTATACGACTCCTGATACAAAGCCACGCACCTTCCCGTATGTCGCTCCAATCGGGGCACAGGGTCGCCCGATCGACAATGTTCGAGTCTACCGTTTACAAGGCAATAACATCTTAGTTCTTAAAAAAGTCGATTCCTGTAGCGATACGATGTCAGATAAAAACTATCCCTACGCTGCAACTTTGATGATGGGAAATACAGTCCGCGAGGGTTGTGCAGAACCGAAATAAGGAAATGGGGAGAAATAGCGCTTGTCCCTACTCCCCACTCCCCACTAAACCCACTCCGCGATCGTATCTGTCGATTTCACAATCTTCATTCCAGCCGCTGCGAATCGTTCATACGCCTGATCTGCTTGCTCAGTGTAATCGACAACGCCCGGTACAACGACTGCGGAAGTGCAATCTTCGAGCAGATACACTTTCTGAGCTAGGCTAGGATCATAGACTTGAATTTCCGTGAGCAAATCATCGATCGTCCAAGCGACACAATGACTTTTTGCCTGACCTGCAATGATCACGGCATCGAACTTCAACAATTTCTCAATCAATCGGCTGTTTTTCTGTGCAAGCAATTCACCACCCGTGGTTGTCAACACTTCAGGACGCAGAACAGAATAGTTTTCAGTTAAAGGGTGATTGCCTTTGATTTCAAAACTGGTCTGACTACTGCGAGCAATGCAATGAAAGAACATTGCTTCTTCAACGGCTGACACTAACGCATGTCCAATTCCACCTAGCATAGAGTGATAGGGCCATACCGTTAGAGGATATTTCCCTGCGTCGGTGAGTTGCTTCGTATAATGCAAAGCGTGCTGATTCAGCGTGTCATAGCTTGCTTGCAAACTTGCTGCAACCGAGGGATTGACCCGCCAGACTCCATTTTGCACATCCTCGAATTGAATTAAGGTTGCCGCTGGAATCGGATGCTCTCCTGCTTCATTCACCCAGAAAATCGGATGAAAGATTTGCATTGCCGTGTGAGTATCCATCGTGGGAGCAATCTCGGTGATCGTTCCTAAATTTCGATAGATAAACTCACACAGCCGCACATTGTCTTCGATCGCACCCTGACCCGATCGACCCCCCACAAACAACTCAAAATTGGGAAGACAGAAGGTATTTTGTACATCGATCGCTAATAGACAAATGCGTTTGCGATCGTCAGCAGCGGGGGTGATCTGATGCTGTTTTGCCCAGGCTTCTGCATCTGTGGCGCGTTGCTGATAAGGAACACGCCACACCGAACTCACAGAAGTACGATCGAAGAATGAAGGAATGGGATACATAGGCTGACCCGATTTTTATCGATCGTAGATGAATTCTCTTAAATTGATTCACTCGGATTTTGTTCTGCACCACAGTTGCGACAGTAGGGAAGATGCTGATAAGTCGGTTGGTGACAATTGTGGCACTCGTGATGTTGGTGATAGCCGCAGTGAGGACAGTAATCTTCTCCGCCTTTGAGAACTCTGGTGCAGTTAAGACAGCGAGATTGTTGAACTAAAATCGAAGGCTGAGGTTTCGATTTTTTCACAATGGTCTGGAACAGTTTGATCAGCGCAAAACCTGCGATCGGGATAATCAAAATGTAGGCATAACTGACCAGAAAGACTAATCCTCCAAAAATTGTACTGATCAGATCAAACAGAACTTTGAACAGGACACCGACTTGGAGAAATTCAAAGACTTTCAGAATCAACGGAATGAAGAAAATGATCAGCAAGTGCCAGCTAATCAGTGCAACTAATCCGTAGCGTTTGCGCTCGGCAAATCGATTGACGATCGCGGCTCCAATCAAGAGCGGGACGAGAAAGAGCGCTTGTAAGGTCAGTTGAATGCTGGGATACCAGAATGAAGCATGTTTATAGCTTCTTTCAACTTCACTAAAGGTGTTGCCGTCATTCAGAAGTTTGAGAAATGCAGTGCTTTCTGGTTTTGCTAACAAATCAGCTTTAAGTTTCTCGATTTCTTGTCTCAGTTGAGCAATTTGCTGATTATTATTATCGAGTTGTTGTTTTGCTTTTTCTGCGCCAACATTGTTGATTGATTGCTCTCGATTCTGACCTGCAATCTTTTCGAGTAGAGTTGAATCATATTGAGCGCGAATATTTCGATTGCTATTTTCAAGTTTCGCGATCGCGTCTTGTTTTTGAGCGATCGATTTCACGAGCTTTTCGTTGTCTGGCGTATTGACTTTATCGGCAGCGGTGGCAAACCCTTGACAGGTCGGCGATACATCGCCCAATTGTCCTCTTGAATTCTGTCGATAACTGTCTTGTAAGGTCTGATTTGCTGAGTTTGGCGGGAAGCTCGAAATTGGAGGGTAGAAATCTTTATCTGCGGCAGCACGGACGATATTGAAATCTTTATTTTTGTCTTTGGACTCTCGATAGTTTTGCCATTCGGTGTAGCAAGGATTGGCTTGAGTGGGGCTGAGAACCCAATTGCTAATATCATTGAGTCCTGTAAAGACATTTACAAGGATGAAGATGTCGATCAAGATCAGCACGATCAGGCTTGCCGGGTTTAAGGGCTGTTTATTGACCGTTCTGGTTCTAGTAAAAAATTGCCGAATGATTCGCCGAAGTCTTGAAAGCATAGGTTTTTTCTCACCGCCTGAATCGGGGAAGCTTCAGGGCGCGTCTGTATCGATCGTATCCCCGTGATTATTCTTCTATTAAGCCGTGATCTCAGTGGTTTGAAGCATCTAATTTGTGACAGGTCTTCAACCTGCCTAAGCAACTCAAATTTGAAGAGAAATTTGAAGAGATTGTCTTGCTGTATTTTGTCCGTCAAACTCTCCTCAGCATTTTTTCTCGCGATCGCTCATCTATTGCCTGAATGAGCTACCTCATAGATTAATTCATCTGAGTCTAATACTTTGTGAAAAGTGAACAAGAGGAAGCGCTGTATGCCTTTAAATGTTGAATTGTTAGAGTCCAGTTTTGCGCAGATTAAAGCACAGGAGCTTGAGTTTACGAATCACTTCTACACAAATTTATTTGCCGACTATCCAGAGGTCAAGCCGCTTTTTGCAAACACCCATATGGAAGACCAAGCCAAGAAGCTCTTTCAATCGCTTGTCCTAGTTGTAGAAAGTCTCCGTCATCCTAATCGCTTGGCTCACCCACTTCAGGGTTTAGGCACTCGCCATATCCAATACGGGGTGCTGCCCGAACATTATCCGATGGTGGGCAGCACGTTGTTGAAAGCACTTGCCCTTTGTCTAGGAGAGGCTTGGACTCCTAACGCTGAACAGGCATGGAGCGAAGCATATTCAGTTGTGACAGAACTGATGTTAAGTGGTGCAGTCTATTCCACTGAAATTCTGTCTCCTGCCCTTCAGAAACGTTAGGAGCTTGCGGATGTGAGATACTGATGGATCTAGTTCGCTCAAATTAAGTGATGAGTTGCGATCTCAGAGACTATTCTCTGTGAAGTTAGAAGCCTAGACCATACTGAAGGTTAGTACAGATCGTTCACGAATAATGCTTCTGTAACCATTCTTCCAAAACTAGACCCATGCTCTTAATCACTTCTGGGTCAGTTGCAGGATTGATCGCTTGACTCCACCGAACTAATTGCAACAGTAATGCCTCCCGCGCTTTCGATAACTTTCGGGACACTGTGTACTGTTGCACCTCAAGCTGTTTCGCAATCTGCTGCTGAGTGAATTGTTGCTGGTAATAAAGCTGTAACAGTTGTTGGACAGACACATCGAATTCGGCGATCGCAGTTTCCAAGACTTGATTGAGCTGCGATCGCTGATCCTGCCTTTCCCGCTGTTCTTCTTGCTCAATCAACTCAGTTAATAGCGAATCTCTTGAATCTATAACCTCATCTTGTAATTCGCCATCGTCTTGTCCAGGTCTTGGCATATTTAAAGAGGAGACCGTCGGAAAAGACTGCGATCGCACCCGATTTGCACAATCGGTTAGCCAACGCTCCAAAGTGGCTGGACTCACCGCTTCGCCTGTTTCTTTTTTATATTGAGTGACGATCGCATTCCAAACTTCTGCACTGGGAGCCGCACTCTGTCTCATGCCTAGCGTTTTTGCAGGTAGATAACACAGTTCAAAGCATTTCCAAGCTGTGAGATATTGCTCGATCGTTGAAGCATCTAATCCTTGTAGCGCTTCAATTAAGCGTTTGCGGCTCAGCTTCAAGAGCAATCCCCAATGATTGCACAGATCAATCTCTCGACGCTGGCGTAACCAATCTCGAACTACGTTGCCAAATGCGGAACTGGCATAAGTCTTCAGGCTGGCTCGTTCGTCGGGATCGCAGGCTTTGAGAATTTTAGGCACGGCAGCGATCGCAACTTGAAACAAATCGGCAAGCTGAAATTGCTGCGACGAAGTTTTAGGTTGAATCTTTTGCACACTCCAGTAGCACGCTTCTTGCAAATAAGCCGAAATATGCCCTGCTGAAATTTGCTGACGTGGAGAGGCTTCCTCTTTTCTCCAGCAGCGATGCCAATACATTACCCAAAAGCGATCGACTGTTTCTTCGGGCATTTGAGCCAAATGCTTCTGAATGCTGCGATGCAATCTCGAATCGGTGCTCCAACTTGTGATTTGATCGGATTCAAATCGCAAAAAGGTTGAGAATAGTTCGGGAATGCTTTGACGGACACGCATATCGCCAACATCCTAGATCATTGCCGTTCTCATCATGACCTGTTGCCCAATTCGAGTCAAATCTTGTTTGTTAACATAAGTTTATAGTTCTACCTCTTATGAATATGCTGCTTAATCCGAATCAACGCGAGAAATTAGATCCCACCGATGACAAATTGTTTTACGACCAGCCTCGATTTGTCACGCATGTTGATACAGGATTTATTCAACAATTGACGGATCTGTATCGCGATCGCTTAAAGCCAAATTCGCGGATTTTCGACATGATGAGTAGCTGGGTGTCGCATTTGCCGGATGATGTGCAGTTTGAGCATATCGAAGGACATGGATTGAATGCCGCAGAACTCGCTCGCAATCCTCGGTTAAATCATTACTTTGTACAGAATTTGAATTTAGATCCGAAGTTTCCTTTACCGGATCAATCCTTCGATGCGGTTTTGAATACGGTGTCTGTGCAGTATGTTCAATATCCCGAAGCCGTTTTTACTGAGATTCATCGAGTGCTCAAACCGGGTGGAATTGTCATCATTAGCTTCTCGAATCGGATGTTTTATCAAAAAGCGATTGCCGCTTGGCGAGACGGATCAGAACGCGATCGCGTTGAACTCGTCAAAAACTATTTCAAAGCTGTACCTGGTTTCTCAGCGCCAGAAGTCATTATCAAACAATCCCAGATTCCGCCTGTGTTCCAAATGCTAGGGATGGGAGGTGGTGATCCGTTTTATGCAGTGATTGCGAGTCGGGTCGAATAAAATGGAGAAAAGTGAGGCTCGTTTCTATGACCACTGAAGAATTAGTCATTGAAAAAATCCGCAAACTCAACCCAGAACAGCAGCAGCAAGTCTGGGAGTTTATCAACACACTTCCCGAACCTAAAGAGGAGCCTGAAATTAGCCCACTGGGTAAGAGACTGCGTGAGCTTCGCGCTGAAATTGTTGCATCGGGTGAACCACTGCTTAGTCGAGAAGACCTTGAGCGAGAACTCGCAGAACGACGTGGAGGCATCGGCACTTGGGATGAATAAGACGAACCTTCCTAGATGCAGGAGTTCTGATTATTGCAGCACGAGGTAACACAGTGGATTCTGCTCTCGCGTTGAATATCTTGAGTGATACGAATCGGGAGTTTGTCTCTAGTCCTTTCATACAGCTAGAAGTTCTCCCGAAAGCGACCTATCACAAAAAACGGCAAGAGCTTGAATTCTATGAAGCTTATTTTGCAACAGTTGCGCATTGGACAGTGAATCTCGAAAAACTGCTTCAGGATGCGAGACAAATCGCTTCTACTTACGGTCTAGCCAGCATTGATGCTTTGCACATCGCAGCAGCACTTTCCTGCAATGTAGATGAGTTCATCACAACGGAGAAACCCACGAAACCCATGTATCGAGTGCCGAATTTGAATTTTGTTTCAATTTAACGCATTGCGCTTCTGTAATTTGAGCAGAAGCGCAATGCTTTTAAGTAATCCGATTCATCTAAGTAATCCGATCCATCAATCGCGATCGATTTCTTCCAAAAGCGCGATCGCGGTTTGGCACAACTCCCCATGCACCTGTCCGTTACTTGCTAAAATTCCGCCCCACTGGCTGACATCTTCGCGGTTGTACTGAATTGGAGATTGATCGAAGTAAGTGAACTGTCCGCCCGCTTCGGTCAAAATCAACTCTGGAGCCGCAAAATCCCAATCTTTTGCAGCCGATTTGCCAGAAAGAGACACGTATAAATCTGCTTTTTGCTCAACGATCGCTGCAATCTTACATCCGACACTGCCAATTTGTTTTTGCTGCGTGACTGGAAAGTGATCCATCAATTGATTAAATCTGGCATCGCGATGGCTGCGGCTGGCAACGACTGTTAGATCAGAAAATTCAGTTTTATTTGAAACTTGTAAGCGTTGTCGATCGCCATTCTGATTTTCTACCCAAGTTCCGCCTCTCAAGGTGGCTGAATAGAGTTTTCCAAAGCCTGGACAAGCCACAACTGCAACCACCGGACGACCTCGATAAGTCAGTGCAATATGCATTGCATACTCACCCGTGCGATTGATAAAGTCCTTTGTTCCATCTAACGGATCAATAATCCAAACCCAATCTCGCCCAATTCGACTTTCGAGGGGTTCAGATTGATACGTCTCTTCGCTTAAATACGCAAACACCTGCGGATCAAAAACTGCTTGCAGCTTTTCTAAAATATATCGATTTGCCGCTAAATCCGCCGAAGTAACAGGACTGTCCCCTGACTTCTCAACTTCAAAGCTCTGAGCCTGGTTTGCGAGAATCTCTGCTGCGCCCCAGCCGACTGAGCGAACAATTGCACAAATGCCTTCAAAGTTTGGTTCCATTGGGTTGAATGCTAGAGGGGTGAAGAGGTGGGGAGTGGGGAGGTGGGGAGTGGCTATTTCCCCATCTCTCCCTGAAATGCAGCGCTCCAATAGCGCCGACAACTCCAGAGCAATGCTGCACCAACTGCCAGGTAGATCAATCCTCGGATCTCATAGCTCACACCTGCGATTCGCAAACCTAAGCCAAACAGCATCATTGTTGCAATTAAGGCGATCGTTTTGCCGCCAAATAGTTGAAATACACTCTTTAATGGGTTCGGTTCCTGTAAGGTTTCGGCGCGTTCAATCACTCGGTTTGCTGTGCGATCGAGGACGAACTTTCCTTTGATTAGCCCGACTGACAAGGCAAGGGAGCCAAATCCTAAATGCTGAGCATCTAGAAAACCGAGATACGGTAAATGAAACCAGAACAATAGTCCCATTGCTAGCAATCCGGCTCCCACAAATGTCCAAATCGCACCAGCGATCGAGAGATGCTGTCTGTAGGATAAACCGACACGAGGTTGAGTACTTTCCATGTCCACAGAGTTGTCAACGAGCCTCAATATTATAAGAGTGCGCTGATCGCATCCATTGTCTTGTGCCAAAGAATTCACACGAATAAGATGCTACCTTCGCAGCTTCCGCCAAAGCGGTAACAAAGTCATGCTGCAAAATGAAGTGGCAAAAGGCTCCGTGAAAAATGTCTCCGGCTCCTAATGTGTCCTTTACATTGACTTGGGGCACTGTGATTTGCGGATGATTGAACACCTCGATCGCATGTTCACCCTGAGTGATCGCAATGTTCTCAATTCCATAACTATATAAATAGTCAAAAACAGATTGTTCAGTCGGAGCCTGAAAGTTGGCAGAACAGATCGCATAGTCCACATATGGGAAAATTTGCTCAAATCCAGGTTTCCAACTTCCGGCATCGATCACCACCGGAATAGTTCCAGCCATTTTGGCAATCTCTGCCCCAACTGCCATCTGATGACCGTCAATTAATATAATGTCTACTTCATCTAAAATGCTGGACGGAATGCAATCTGGAGAAAGCTGAGTGCGAACTGCATTCAAAGAAATCACCGCTCGATCGCCTGTAGATTGACTCACCACGATCGAAGAAATAGGCGGCGGCTCTGGGCTATCAGGGTTCAAATCCATCACATTGATCGATTTCAAGTCTGCTTTAATCAAATGACAAATTGGATGACACCCGATCGCACTGAATAATGTAGAAGAATTGCCAAGATGCTGAAACGCGATCGCTGCATTTGTTGCTGGGCCTCCGGCTGCAATCGTCGTCTCTTGTGCCACAATTTTCTGATTTGGTTGAGGTGGCGCATCTGCAAGATAAATTAGATCTAGCGTCACCAAACCCACAAACAACCCACGATTTGCCATAATTCTCACATGACTGCAACTCTATATATTGTGGGCACACCACTGGGCAACTTAGAAGACATGACCTTCCGAGCGATTAAAACGCTGCAATCAGTCGATTTAATCGCCGCAGAAGACACGCGCCACACCGGAAAACTCTTGCAACATTTCCAAGTCAAAACGCCACAAATTAGCTATCACGATCACAATCGCCATTCTCGAACAGCAGAACTCGTCGATCGACTCCAGCAAGGAACCTCGATCGCGCTCGTCACCGATGCTGGAATGCCTGGAATTTCTGATCCGGGGTATGAACTAGTCAAAGCCTGCGCCGAATCCGGCATTCCTATTGTTCCAATTCCGGGCGCAACGGCAGCGATGACGGCTTTGAGTGCATCGGGTCTCAAGAGCGATCGATTTGCGTTTGAGGGCTTTTTACCCACGAAAGAACAAGAGCGCAGAACTCATCTTGAAACCTTAATCATCGATGAGCGATCGCTGATTTTTTACGAAGCTCCTCACCGCATTCAGAAAACCCTGCAAGACATTGCCACTGTTTTAGGCGAGGATCGACAGATTGTTCTCGCGCGCGAACTGACAAAACTGCATGAAGAATTTTGGCGAGGAACCGTCAAAGCTGCGATCGCACATTGCACCACGACTGAACCCAAGGGAGAATTTACACTGATTGTTTCTGGTGCAGAACCGAACAATGTGCCCCTGACGGAGGATGTTCTAAAAGCTGAATTACTTGCACTCATGCAGCAGGGAATTTCTCGCTCCCAAGCGAGCCGACAGTTAGCCCAACAAACAGACCTCCCCCGGCGACACCTCTATCAACTTGCTTTGCAGATTGAACTGACATGAAGGAATCTGACCTGGATGCTCTACTCGATACAGCCTTCCAGCAATGTGAGTCGCTGGGACATCCTTTAAGTGAGGAGCAAAAATGGATACTCCGCACTACCTTAAAGCAAGCCACGCGCATCAATCCGCTCGACCAATTAACCCCGCAACAGCGGCAAGCTTTCCTACAATTCGCCCAAGAGAATGCGGAGTGGAAAACAGTCATTTTGAACGATTGGCTCGAAAGTCGAGATTCAGGCACCGTTCAATTCATTCGAGATGAGTACGGGATTGAATGGTTAAACTCAATTACCGCCGATGATCTGGCTGCTTATCGAGATTCAGAAGCAGTGTTGAAAATCGGCGATCGCATTGAAGTTTCGAGTGCCCTCTGGGAATGGGTACAAGAGAATGACAATGAATGGGTCTCGTGTACTGTAATCGGATTGAATGAGTCAGAAAATGCTCAAGAGACAAGCTGTGTGGTTCGATTTGACAATGGGCAAGAATTTGAAATTCAAGGTCTGTATGACTGGAATCGATCGAACTGGCGCTAATCTATTTACGATTGCTAAGCGAAATCAAAACTAATCCCCCTAACACACAGCTCATGCCAATCCATTCATTCAATTGGGGCTGTTCTCCAAGCTGCAAGGCTGCAAACAACACACCCAGAACAGGGGTTAACAACATGCCTAAGCCTGACATTCCTGCTGATAACTGGGTCAAGACATACAGCCACAACACCATCGGAATGGCTGTACCGGGCAGAATGTTATACAACAATGCACCGATAAAAGCAGGTGTCCATTGAATCGGTTGTTGTGGAAGCAAGAGCGCGATCGCGATCAATGGCAAAGCCCCAAACAAGGTCTGCCAAGCGGTCAACGCTAACAAGTTGACCTGCGCTTTAGCATTAATTTTTTTCGCAACAATCGAGCCAGCTGCCCAACTCAACCCTGCCAACACAGCTAAAATGCCACTGAACACCGAGCCTTGCATCTGAAATGGGTCAAGAATGATCAACAATCCTGAGAAAGCAATGGCGATCGCGATCCATTGTGTTCGGTTCACCCGCTCTCCTAGAAAATATCCAGCCAGCAAGACTGTCCAAAATGGCATGGTATAGACCAGAACTGAGGTCTTTCCGGCTCCGCCGCTCACCAATGCCCAAGATGCCAATCCATACACTCCAGCCGTTTGAAATACGCCCAACCAGAACGTCAATGAGAGTTCTTTGATCTGAAAAGGCTGACGTAGGATCACCATGCCGCCAAACAATGCCAGCCCACCGCAGAGAGTTCGTAATGCTGCGAAAGTGAAAGGCGACGAATATTGAACCGCAATCTTCATCTGCGTCCAGTTATAGCCCCAGAGAATTGCGATCGCGAGTAATGCCAAAATTGCCAGCTTCGGAAATCGAGCTTGAGTCATTGTAATTGATCAGAATTTCGGATCAACATTAGTCCTAAAAATTAGCTCTGACAATCTATCGAGCGCGTTACAAAGCTTAAAATAGAAGAAAAAGGCTTGAACAATGTCGAATTCAGTCAGCAACTCCTCACAATCAACTTGGCAAATCAAGCTACTCTACGACAGTGAATGTCCGCTATGTATGCGAGAAGTGAATTTCTTGAGAAAGCGAGATGGCGATCGTGGCTTAGTCGAATTTGTAGATATTGCCGATGAGAACTATTCGCCTGAAGCCAATGGTGGCATTGACTACGAAACGGCAATGGGTCGAATTCATGCCATCTTGCCAGATGGAACTGCCATCAAGAATGTTGAAGTCTTTCGCCGAGTGTATGAAGTGTTAGGCATGGGATGGGTCTATGCGATTACGCGCATTCCAGTGTTCGGATGGATTGCAGATCAACTTTACGCGATTTGGGCAGATTGGCGATTGAAGCTGACGGGTAGAGCGGATTTAGCGACACTTACAGCCGAACGGCAAAAGCGTTTGGAGTGCTCAGTTGCAGGGCGCTGCCGGATCGAAGAGAATTAGAGCAATGCCGAAAAAGCTTAAGTATCAAATGGTGATTCAGTGGTCAGAAGACGATGATTGTTTTCTGGTTGGGTTCCCTGATTTTCCAGGTCAACAATGGCGAACACATAGCGATACTTATCAAGATGCTCTAAACAATGGCATCGAAGCACTAGAATCTCTGGTTGCTGCTTATCAGGCGACTGGAGAACCTCT
>VFQU01000789.1_pt1 | contig 23068 bp, 26 predicted proteins | sample 3512311 | NCBI WGS metagenome assembly VFQU01 (sample SAMN10412377, study PRJNA504923) | tailings metagenome | isolation source: Relicate 3 Philex TSF3 active mining site | place: Philippines: Tuba, Benguet | collected 2017-08-29
GGGGGAAGGAAGCGGAGAGTTGGAGATTGAGCTGTACAGCCGGCAGGGGTGGGGGCGGGCGGTGGTAAGGGTGAGGTAATTTCGGGGAAGATGCTATCTTTGCGTTTTGCGAGAAGGCCCGGTTTCATTACCAGCCGGATGCATGGCGGGGGGGAAGTTGTGAGCCTGATCACACTCATGGTTAATGTCGAAGCAAGTCTTGGGGACAAGCTTTTTTCAGAGCCCGGTGATCCGCCAATTGTTGGCTATTTCCAGACCCTTGGCGTTACCGCTACGGATCGCGCGGAACTTGAGGATATGGTCCGCCAACATGTGAGCGATGATCTTGGAGGCGAACTAATTGGCATCGACGAAGAATGGGTACCCGATTTTGACGGCGATGATAGCGATATTCGGGATCAAGTGGATGACATCCACAGCATGGGAATTTGGTTCAGGAGTGGCCGTGCGTTCTACGGCCCAGAGGATTAGACCTTGGGCGGCACCTACGCATCACTGTAAGGTTGCGCGGGTGTTGGTGGGTGTGAAATTTGATGTTCCCCGGTAAATCGCGAATTCTGTAGCCGGAGTGACTGGGGACTGCATGCCCAACAGCGAAAAACTTAACGGCCTTCCCACGGATTCAGGATCGAAAGCCCCAAGTGCTCGAAGTCCGCGACGTTCCGCGTGACAAGAGTCAGGCCGTGCTCAAGAGCAGTCGCAGCTATCTGAGCGTCAGGCACATGAAGCGGACGGCCGAGGCGCTGCCGCTCTCCCTCGAGGACGCCCCAACGCTCTGCAATAGCCTGAGTCACTGTCAGAATGCGACCGGTAAACCATTCCGGGATCAAGGCAGTGCTGGCTTTCTCCAACTGATTCCGGCGCACGCCGACCGGCATGAGAGTAAGACCCTTACGAATTTCCCCAAGCGATACAACGCTCAAAAACAACTGGTCCCGGTCGGTGGTGCGGCACCATTCCACAACATTCGAATCAGGTGCCGGGCGCAGCACTTCAGAAATCACATTGGTATCGACGAGAAAGCCGGTCATTCGAAACTGACCGGGCGGCTGGATGAGGGAGTTCTGCCAAAGTAGGTATCCACTTCCTCGTTGGTCAGCAGGCCGCGCACGGGCGCAAGGAGATCATAGAGATTTCCGACTTGGGAGGTAGCCGGACATTGCGACGATTCGTTGGGCGAGGGCATCACCTCACGGGCCAAAATTTCCTGCGCAAAATCCGCGAGCGACACACCCCTGGCTTGAGCGCGGGCCAAAAGTCCACGCTCAACATCGGGTTGAAGATCGATTGTCAGCGTCATGAATTATGCCTCCCTCTTCTAAACATTAGCGGATACCGCAGGGTCTGTCACTCTTCATAAACTGGGGTGGGGTGGAAGCCAGTCCCCATTTCAAGGGCGACGGCTTAACATGAAAGAAGAATCAATCCTATGGCAAGGTGAGAGCCCACCCCGCGTGCCGGAGCAGCATGATGCAGCGACTACTGATCTTGACATCTATTGGCGTTTTCATCTCCTTTGGAGGACTCACCCTTTCTAGCTCATTAGGACATCGACTGGGACTGCTGCTTGGTGTGCCGAAGGCTGTTTTCGAAGTGGACTTTAACCATCCTCAGGCTATGCTTATTGCCGTTTGGATACAGCTAGCAATCGTATCGACTAGTTATTATTTGGCAGGATCCGTGATCAAGGCTACTTTTCAGCTGAAGAAATGGGAAATGTTACTGATGGCGAACCCAATCGTTGGCTTGTTTGCCTTTCTGCTATACCGTATCGTCCAACCGTTCCAGCCCGAGCATGCCTATTTCGGACCGGTAACCATATTGATGTCTGCCTTTGGTTTTCCAATTTGCTTTCTTGCGCTAAAGTTGGGCAGCAGAGATGTTTGAGTGAGGAGTCTTTTCTTCGGGCTCTCGCCGACACAGATTAGTTGCCGCAAGTGGAGCATGTTTATTGCAAGAACAACAATGTAAATCCGCGGCAGCATATGATTCGGAGTGCAGGAATGACTATGCCGGAGCGGTATGGCGTGAAAATTGCAGGTGGAGAGAAGTCAGAGAAACGCAATAGACTGAAATGGAACGCAGCGTACCAATCCTAGCGGCTATTCTTTTATTCCGCTTCGTGGCTATTGAGGCGACAGTTCAACGCGGACGACAAGTTGGAGCCGAGATGAGGTTTCCCATTGGTGTAGTGGCACGTACTCTGCTTGGCGTCAGTCTTCCCGTTTTCTTATATCTAATGTTTGAGACGGCCAAGGACGCACGTCAATCGGGTGAGTGGTGGCTGCCGCTCATTTCCTTGGCGATCCTCGCGATCAATTTATTTGCGGACCCTGGCGAAATTCGCGTCAACCCTAAGGGCATAATTCTGACTCGCTTTTTCGGTCTCCAGCGCAAGCGGATTGAATGGCTTGGCGCTGAGGCTCGAAACTATCCCGGACTGCGGGAGGTTTTGGTCATCGGCAGCGACGGCACGGCAATCACTCATTCGCAGTACCATGTTGGCCACGACCAGTTCCTCGTGTTGTTGAAGAGGTATGGCATAAAAGTTCAGTGAGTAGCTTTTGGTGCGACAACCGTTCTGAGCTTGTCGTGAATGCAGTCATAAACGGGCGGCAGCGTTACGACCTCTATGGGCTGAACCGGTTGCGGCAGTTCCGGGAGGAGCAGGTAGCGGGTGGAGCACCTGCCTTGACGGAAGACTACTGCTAAGACTGGCACTGGAACCGGGCAGTGCTGGCGTAGCCGGGCTGGAGCGCGCTGGCAACGAACACAGAGGCGGCCGGTCGGGATTTTCTTCGGGGAACCGGGGTGCGGCACAGCCTGCCCATTTTGATGCCCGATTTAGTTGTGCAACCGAGAGGGCGATAAGTTAACGACGTGCGCAACAAATTCGCGGCGGTGGTGGAGCAGGACGGCCCCTGGTGTGTGGCCTATTGCCCCGAGGTGCCGGGTGCGAATGGGCAAGGCGCTACTCCGGAAGAATGCCTGGCCAACCTGCGTGAGGCGATTCAGCTGATTCTGAATCACCGCGCCGACCAAACCGAAAGCTGAAGGGTGGCGCGGCTAGAAGCGCGGCAGGCGGGAGAGCACGGGATAGGTGTTGGAGCCGCCCTTCTGATTGACACTATCGACCACGTGCCAGTCCGCATCCAGAGCGCCAATGTAATGCACTTCGTTGCGCTCGCGGCCGGAGAGGATGATGTTCAGCTTGCGGTCCGGGTAGACGAGGACGCGGTACTGGATGGATTCGCCGTCGGTCTTCCAACGGTCTGTGGCCGGGTTGCCCAGCTTGCGGACGACGGCAAAGTAATCATCCTCTGGGCCAAGGCCCAGGCTTTGCTGCACGACGGTGCGGTAGGAAACCATCTCACCCGACTGGAAGCCACGGAAGAAGAAGATGACCGCCGCCACCAGCACCAGTGCGCCAGCAAGGGCATAGAGAACCAGCCGGCCCACTTTGCGTTCGGAATCATTCAGCCTGAGGCCTTCGGCCAGAGCCGAAGTTGGGGTGGTTTCGGGCAGGGGCGCGGCCTTTTCGCCCGCCGGCGGACGCGGCATGGTGATGACACGCTTCTGCACCGGCCAGACGGCGCCCGCGCGATAGTCCAGCTCGCGATTAAGGCCGACGATCATGACGGGACGGTCAGTGGCGGAGACTTCGCCCAGGTAGCGGCGAGGGACCCAGAACTGCGATTGGTCAGCCTGATTCTCGACGAGGAACTCGTTCCAGTTGGCGTCGCGCAGGCGCCAGAGGTTGGTTTCAAAATTGCCGATGGAGGGATAGAAGGAGAACTCGCGGTCGCGCAGTTGGTCAAGGGGCGGAGTGAAGTGTTCTTCCGGCATGGCTAGGCGAGATTGAGCGTGGCGAGGTGAGTGAGCAGGTCGTCACCCGCGGGAATGATGTGGGCCGGGAGTTGGGCCGGGGTAGCCGCCTCATCGAGGGCAGCGAAGAGGGATAGCTTGGCCAGGGCGTAAAGTTCCTGCCAGCGGAGGGGCGAGCCGAGTTGGGCCTCGCAAGGGGCCAGTGTGGCAGGTGAGAACTCGATGATGATGTGTACGGGGGCAGCACCGGTGGCGGTGACAGAGAAGACATGGTGGGGCCCGGCGAGGCCTTCGAAGATGTACTGGTAGACGAAGCCGGAGGCGGCCGAGTAGGTTTTGAGCCGCTGGGAGAGGGGTAGTGGCTTGAGCGGTTCGGGTTTGGGCTTGAACCAGGACAACATGGAGTCTGACTACAGTCTAGTATGAGGATAGTGAGAGTCCTGGCAATATACGGAATGCTGTTGCTGCCACTGCTGGGGCAGGATACGCCGCCCGCGCCACAAGTGCCGGCGCCGGAAGAGCCACCGGTGTTTGTGAGCGCCAAGGGGCCGATCCTGCTGCCGAACCGTTGCGCGGAGGTGGACCTGGCGGCGCTGGGTTTGACGTGCGGCGAGGGTGAGCCGTGCGAGACGTATCTGGAATGGTCGAGCGTGGAAGTGCTGGGAACGGTGATGGTGCTGGCGGGGAATGCGCACACGACGAGTACGACCATCCATTCGCTGCTGCTGGTGAGTGAAGACAACGGGGCGACGTGGCGGGAAGCGCACAAGCGGATCGCGGGAGCCACGCTGGACAGCGTACAGTTCTTCGACTTCTCGACCGGATGGCTCAGCGGGCAGACGGCGCTGGGGGGATTGCCGCGGGACCCGTTTCTGCTGCTGACGACCGATAGCGGGCGGAGTTGGCGGAAGGTGGATCTGTTTGCGGAAACGCGGGTGGGGGTGATTGAGGACTATGCGTTTCAGACAGCGCGGCGCGGGTGGCTGCTGGTGGATAACAAGGGGAGCGGGGAGGCGGGCAAGTATGAGTTTTATGAGACGCAGACGGGGGGCACGAGCTGGGAATTAAAGGAAATTTCCGATCGTGTGCCGAAGGGGGCACAGGTGGGCAAGCGGCCGCCGGTGGTGAGTGCGCGAGTGCGCGTGGACGACAAGCGCGGGCTGTTGCGCGTGGAAGTGAGAGCGGGCAATGGGTGGCGCGAGGTGAGCGCGTTCAAGCTGAAGCTTGAGGACTGTAAGCCGAATCCGGAGCCGTAGCGCGGCGGGGGCGGGCATCGAGCCGCGTGGCGATGAGTTGCTTGCGGAAGGCAAGGCCTTTGGGCGACGTGGGGTCGAGGCCTTCGGCGGCGATGGTGTCGGGGGTGACCTCGAGGGCCGCGGGCAGGTATTTCTGGAAGTAGTTCTTGATGCGGTCCTGCACGAGGCGCTGGCTGGAAGAAGCGAGCAGAGCGAAGACGATTTCAGCCGGGGCGGGTTCGAGGGCCTGGTAGACGAGTGAGGCCTTCTGGAGCTTGGCGGATTTCAGGGTGTTTTCGAGGGACTTGGCGCGGGTGGGGAGATTCTTCCAGGCGTCGGCTTCGCGTTTGGAGAGTTTGCAGTTTTTGACGAAGGTCTGTTTGTCTTTGGGGGTCCACTTTTCGCTGATGGTGTGGAGGAAGGTGATGAAGCGGTCCTCCTTCAGTTGAGCGCCGAAGGGGACGAGACCGCGGAATTTGATGAGCTTGGCAAAGCCGTTGGGGTTGAGTTTGGCGCCGGTGAAGCCGGGGAAGTAGAGATTGAGGAGGGATTCGCGGTCGAGGGTTTCGAGGATGGGGAGGGGGTTGAATTCCTCACCAATCTTGATGATTTCGCGGCGTAGGGCCTCGGCGGAGATGTGCTGTTCGAGCTGGGCTTCGCGGGCGCGCTGGTATTGCTGGCGGGTGCGCTCATCAAGGGTGAAGCCGAGGCGGGCCTGGAGGGTGACGAGCTTGAGCAGGCGGGAGGGCTCGTCGGAAAGGGTGTGGGAGGAAGTGGTGCGGAGTTCGCGGAGGGCGAAATCGGAGAGGCCGTTGGTGGGGTCCAGCAGCAGGCCGCGGGAACCGCGGGCGAGGGAGATGGCGAGCGCGTTGATGGTGAAGTCGCGGCCGCGGAGGTCTTCGTGGATGGTGGCGGGGACGACCTTGGGGGGTGCGCCGGGTTTGGTGAACTTTTCGACGCGGGCCATGGAAAGTTCGGCGAGGACGCCGTTGGGGAAAACGATTTCGTAGGATTTGCGGGCGTCATCGGAGTTGAGCAGGCGGACGCCGGAATCTTTTTCGAGGGCCTTGAGCAGGCGCGCTGGGGAGCCTTCGAGGGTGAAGTTGAGATCGCGGACGGGCAGGCCGGCGAGCATGTCGCGCAGGGCCCCGCCAGTGAGGAAGACGTTGATCTGGAGGCGGGCCATCTGGCGCTGGACTTCGGAGATGACAAAGTTCTGGGCCTGGCTCAGGTGGCTTTCGAGCATGAACATGTAATCGCTCATGATTGGTGGCTTCCTCTGGGATGGAATTTGTCGACGATGCCGCGGAGGCGGGAGCGTTCGAGGTGGGTATAGATCTGGGTGGTGGCGATGTCGGCGTGACCGAGCAGGGCCTGGACGGAGCGGAGATCCGCGCCGCCTTCGAGCAGGTGAGTGGCGAAGGAGTGGCGGAGCATGTGGGGGTGGAGGGGGCGGTTGTCACCGGCGGCGAGTTGCAGACGGCGCAGGGTTTTCCAATAGGAACGCGGATCGAGACGGGGGCCGCGTCGGCTAACAAACAGGAAGGGAGACGATTTGCCGGCGAGGAGGGCGGGGCGGGATTCGGCGAGGTAGCGGTCCAGCGCGGCGGCGGCCTGGGTGCCGACGGGGACGATGCGCTGGCGATTGCCTTTACCGAGGACGGTGAGGCGCAAGGAGAGGGGCTGGTAATCAGTGAGGCGGACGCCGACGAGTTCACTGACGCGAAGGCCGGAGCTGTAGGTGAGCTCAAACATGGCCCAGTCGCGGAGGCCGGTGGGGGTAGTCAAATCGAAGGCGGCGGCAAGCTGGGCGAGGCGGGCCGGGGCAATGGCCTTGGGCAGGGTGCGGGAGGCCTTGGGAGCTTTGAGGAGGGCGGTGGGGTCGTGGGGAATGCGGCCTTCCGCGGCGAGAAAACGGAGCAGACCGCGGAGGCTGCTGGTGAGGCGGGCGAGGCTGCGGGGACTTTGGCCCTGGGCGGCGCAGTGGGACTGGAAGCGCTGAAGAGTGGAAATTTCAGAAAAGGAGGCCTCAGGCGACTGGGAAAGCCAGGCCGAGAAGGACGCAAAGTCCCTGGCATAAGCCTTCAATGTCGCCGGTGAAAGGTTCTTTTCAACTCTGCAGTAAGTCAGATACGCCCTTACGGCAGCCGCGTAGGATGCCTGGCCGGACATTGCACCAATGATACAATATGCGCGATTGTGTTTGAAACAATTCTGAAGGGATTTGGATTGAAAGCACGCAAAAAAGGGAAATTTTCGCATTGACCGCCTCGTCGACCAAAAAAGCCCAGATATACCGGTTTGAGCGGAATCCGCTGCCGGGGTATCTGGACGCGAATGCGTTGGGGGCCGGCGGGGAATTGCAGTTACTGACGCCAGAGGGGGTGGTGCAACCGGTGGCGCTCGAGCAGGTGAAGGCGATTTGCCTGGTGCGGGAGTGGCTGGAGGGGGCGGCGTGGACGCGGAATCAATATGCGGTGCGGCCGCGGCAGCCGGGATTGTGGGTGCGGCTGCGCTTTCGGGACGGTGAGGAGTTGGAGGCGACAATGCCGAATAGCCTGGCGTTGCTGGAGCCAGTGGCGATTACGGTGACGCCACCGGAAGTGGCAGCGGGGGTGCAGCGGGTGATGGTGCCGCGCAGTGCGTTGAGCGGCTTTGAGGTATTGGGAGTGGTGGGCAGCCCGCTGAAGAAAAAGAGCGCGGCGGCCAGCAATCAGCTGAGTATGTTCGAATAAGCCGGAACTACGGGCGCGGCGACGGGGGCTGACGGCATGGCGAGCAGCGGAAAGGTGCGCAGGTCCAGCCAGCGATTGGAAGCGGTGTTCTGGACGAAGACAACACGATCGAGCAGAAATTCACGGGGCCCCTGGTAGGCAGCCCAGCGGGACTCGGCGAGTTGCTGGCGTTCAGCGAGGGTGACGGGGTCAAAATTCTGTGCGAGGGTGATGTGGGGGTGGAAGGGGTAGGGCTCGTTGAAGGCGAAAGAATCGCAGGCGAAGGCGTCGTGGAGAGTAGTGAGTTCCGCCTGGCCCGCTGCGAGTTCCAGATAGATAACGGAAGTCTGGGGGAAGACAGCGACGTTGGCGAGGCGAATGACGACAGGCTGCAATCGGCGCGTGAGGGATTCGATCTGAGACTCAGCCTGCTGGGGGGAACAACAGAGGGGACGGGGGGGAAGAATCGAGAGGTGGGAACGGGCGGTACATTCGGCTACCAGATCCCTTCGCAACTGATCTAAAAACTGGCCTAGCTCATCCGGGAGGTAGGTAACCAATGCATATTGATTTATCGGCTCAACGGGAGCCGAACAACTGCCCATGTCCGGGAGTGTAGCGCAGTTTTAACTGTTTTGCATGGTACTGCAGGACTACTGAGCGGCGACAGGTTCCGGTTGAACGGGCGCGTCCGTACGGGGAGCGGGAATGAACCAGACGGCTTCTTCGAGTCCGACGAACTTGAAGATGCGCAGGGAGCCATCGGGAAGTTCGAGAATGTCACCGACGCGGAGGGCGTTGGGGGTATCGCGAAGCTGATTGAAAAGGGCGTAAGCGCTGGGGGCTTCGACTTCGCCGGCGAGTTCGTAATCGCGCTGCTTCACGGTGGCGGAACCGGAGGTGTGGGGGGCGAAACGGAACTGGGCGGCGGCCTGTTCGCGGATCCGGTGAATCTTGAAGACCGTCATCAGAAACAAGTTAGCATGGGAAAAAGAACGAGCCAATGCGCCCAACCCATTGTCAGAACTGCGGCACCGCGTTGATGGAAGCAGCGATTGTCTACGAGATGATCGTGGGCGAGGAACTGTTTCAGATTGAGGACGTGCCGGCGCTGGTGTGCCGGGAATGCGGCGAGCAGTGGATTGAGCAGGAAGTGCGGGAGAACCTGGAGCAGTTGGCGGCGGAGAATGGGACGCCAGGCGGGCATGTCCAGTAGCTGGCGGGAGAGCCTGCGGGCGCGGACGCCGTTCGGCCTGAAGGCGGTGGATGGCGGGCGGTTGCAGGGAGTGGGCGCCGGAAAGCGGGAAGATTTTGCCGGGTGCCGATTGCCGGAAGAGGCGCGGGCGGGGTGGTTGATTTATGCCGGATACGCGGCGCAAGGGCACGGGGTAGCACAGGATCTGCATACGGCGGAGGGCGAATACTGGCACGCGATTTACCACCGGCTGGAGCCGGATGCGTGGAATGCGAAGTACTGGCTGCGGCAGGTGGGGCAGCACGCGATACATGAGGAACTGGCGCGGCGGGCGGCAGAACTGGGCTATGGCGAAGGGAAGACCTGGGACGGCGCGAAGTTTGTGGACTTTGTGGAGGGAGCGCGCGGGACGGGGCGGGAAGGGCTGGCCGAGCGGGTGCAGTTGGTGGAATGGGAGTTGCTGTTTGGGTATTGCACCGGGGAGGAACTGGGATGAAGATGGCGCTGTGGGCAGGCCTGGTGGCGGTGGTGGCCGTGGGAGGCGTGGTGGCGTGGCGGAGTATGGGCGCGCCGCAGCAGGTGCCGGTTTACCGCCTGACGCGGACCGATTTTGTGAATGAGCTGACAACGAACGGGCGGGTGGAGCCGGCGCGGTGGGTGAGTGCGCGGGCTGAGCGGGAGGGACTGGTGCAGGAAGTACCGGTGGAGAACGGGCAGAGCGTAGCGCGAGGAGCGGTGCTGGCGGTGCTGGACGCACGGGATGCGCGGGCGGATCTGGATGCGGCCGAGGCACGGATGGCGGAAGCGCAAGCGCTGATTACGCAACTGGAAGGGGGCGGCAGGCGGCGGGAAGTGGTGGAGATTGATGAGGGCTTGCGCCAGAAGAAGGCGCTGCTGGGGCAGGCGGAAGCGGACCTGGCAACGGCGGAGCGATTGTTGAACCGCAACGCCGGGACGCGCGAGGAAGTGAAGCAGGCGCAGGACCGGGTGGAGTTGATCCGGCTGGACATTGCAGCGCTGGAGGCACGGCGGCCGACCCTGGTGGCGGCGGCGGATCTGGCCGCGGCGCGGGCGCGCCTAAGGGAGGCGCGGGCAGCGGCGGCCGTGGCCCGGCGGCGCATTGAGACGGCGGTGGTGCGGGCGCCGCAGGCGGGCAAGGTGTACCAACTGGAGGCACGCGTGGGGACCTACCTGAGCCCCGGAGCGCTGGTGGCGCAAGTCGGGCAGTGGGACACGGTGAAAGTGGTGGTGTATGTGGATGAGCCGGAGTTGGGGAAGGTGAAGCGGGAGATGCCGGTGCGGATTACCTGGGATGGGCTGGACGGTAAGGTGTGGCGCGGGAAGGTGGACAAGCTGCCGACACAGGTGGCGCCGCTGGGGACGCGGCAGGTAGGGGAGGTGGAGTGCCGGGTGGAGAATCCGGACGGGGACCTGCTGCCAGGGACGAACGTGAATGCTTTCATTGAGACGCAGAGCCGGGGCGGCGTGCTGATGGCGCCGAAGGAGGGGATGCGGACGCGCAACGGGGAGACGGGCGCTTATGTGCTGACTGGCGGGAAGGTGGAATGGCGGGCGGTGAAAACAGCAGGGGGGAATGTGACGAGTGTGATTGTGGAAGCGGGGCTGAAGGAAGGGGACCTGTTGGTGTTGGGGCCGGAAACGGGGATTGTGGTGGATGCCCCGGCGGTGGCGCAAGAGAGTGCGCGACAATAGGAGAAGGAAGCAACAATGGCGCTGATCAAGCAAATACTGAACAATGCCGCGGCCGTGGCGAAGGGCATGAGCGTGACGCTGACGGAAATGCTGCAGCCCACCATCACGGAGGCTTACCCGGAAGGGCCGCCGGTATTCCAGGAGCGATTCCGCGGCGTGCACGTATTGCAGCGGGATGAGAACGGCCTCGAAAAGTGCGTTGGTTGTTTTCTGTGCGCAGCGGCCTGCCCGTCGAACTGCATTTATATTGAGGCGGCGGAGAACACCGAGGAAGGGCGCATCAGCGGCGGGGAACGCTATGCCAGCGTTTACAACATCGACTACTCGCGGTGCATCTTCTGCGGCTACTGCGTGGAAGCTTGCCCGACGGATGCGATTACGCACGGGCATGACTTTGAGATTGCGAGTTACAACACCTCAACGCTGGTGTACCGCAAGGAACAATTGCTGACACCGCTGCCGGCCGACTTCAAGCCGCTGGTGGTGGAAGAACAGACAAGCGGCGGCGGACACTAAGGCGGAGGGCGCCCGGCCCATGCGCGCAGACCTGCTGGTGGGGGCGGAGCGGTGCCGGGACTTTCGTGTGTCAAGCCGGCTGGAGTGGCTGGACACGAACGGGGCGGGAGCCTACGCGATGGGGACCGTGGCGGGCATACGCACGCGCCGCTACCACAGCCTGTTGAATGCGCCATTGCGGGCGGGGTTACCGACGCAGGTTTGGTTGAGCGCGGTAGAAGACACGCTGGAACTGGATGGGGAGCGGTATGAACTGGCCGCGCATGGGTACCCGGGAGTCGTGAGCCCGCGCGGGTACGAGATGCTGGGGGAATTCCGGTTGGGACCGCACCCGTGCTGGCTCTACCGGATGGGCGAGGCTTCGCTGGCCAAGGAAGTGCTGCTGGTGGAGGGCAAAGCGGCGGTGGTGGTGCGCTACTGCTGTTCCGAGGACGCTGTACTGCGTTTGCGGCCTTTTGTGGCGGGGAGGGGACAGCATGAACTGGTGGCGGCGGCGCGGAGCGAGAAGTGGGAGACCGGGGGCGAGGCAGGGCATGTCTGGTTGCGGCGGGGCGAGGCGAATCTGCATCTGCGGGGGGATTTCGGGGTGTTTCACCGGCAGCCGGACTGGTACTACCGCTTTCAATACGCAGTGGACCGGGAACGGGGGCTGGACTTCGAAGAGGATCTGTTCACGCCGGGGGTGCTCGAGTGTGAGTTGCGGGCGGACCGGTGGGCCTATTTCGTTTGTGCGTTGAATGAAGACCCCGGGGTGCTGGAACCGCTGGAAGTGCTGGGAGCGATTGAGGCGAAGGAGAAGCGCTTCCCTGCCCCGCGGCGGCTGGAGGAGCAACTGGCGAACGCGGCTGAGCATTATGTGTTCGAGCAGGGCGGGCGCAAGAGTGTGATTGCGGGCTACCCGTGGTTTACCGACTGGGGCCGGGACACGTTCATTTCGTTTCCGGGCCTGTTTCTGGCGCGGGGCAAGCTGGCGGAAGCGGGAGAAGTGATTGCGGGGTTTCTGGGGCTCAGGAAGGACGGGTTGATCCCGAACCGGATTACGGATGATGGGTCCACCGCCGAGTACAACTCGATTGACGCGACGCTGTGGCTGTATGTAGCGGTGTGGCAATGGCTGGACGCAGGTGGGGAGCGGGCCCGGTTTGAGCAGGAATTCTATCCGGCACTGCGGGACATGCTGGGGCGGCTCGAACAAGGCACGCGGTATGGGATACGGTGTGACGGGGAGGACGGGTTGCTGGAAGCGGGGGAGCCCGGCGTGCAACTGACGTGGATGGATGCGCGGGTGGACGGCATACCGGTGACGCCGCGCGGGGGCAAAGCGGTGGAGATCAATGCGCTCTGGTACAACGCGCTGCGGCTGGTGACGGACTGGGCCCGGGCGCAGGGTGATTTTGAAGCGGAGGCGCACTTCGGGAAGCTGGCCAACCGGATGATAGAGGGCTTCACGCGGAAGTTCTGGAATGAGCGGCGGGAGTGTCTGTTTGATGTACTGGGGGATGAGGCGGTGCGGCCGAACCAGCTATTTGCGCTGTCTTTGCCATATCCGCTGGTGATCCGCTCGAAGGGGGAGGCGATTCTGCGGCGGGTGGAGGAGGAACTGCTAACGCCGGTGGGATTGCGGACGCTGTCGCCAGCGGACCGACATTACCGGGCACGCTTTGAAGGGGGGCCGCGGGAACGGGATACGGCCTATCATCAGGGGACGGTGTGGCCGTGGCTGTTGGGGCCGTATGTGCGAGCCTGTTTGCGGTTGCGGGGCTATCAGCCCGGCGTGAAGGAGGAACTGCGGGCGCGGCTGGTGGGGTTTGCGGAGCGGGGCATGCAGGAGGGTTGCCTGGGGCAGTTGCCCGAGGTGTACGACGGGGATGAGCCGCGGCGTGAAGGCGGAACCCCCGCACAGGCATGGAGTGTGGCGGAGATTCTGGCACTGCTGCGCGGGGAACTGGCATTCTAGTGGGAGTGTCTGGAGTTGCCCAAGGGAACAATCGTGCGTTGGCGCTGGTGTACGCCACAATATTTCTGGACGTCTTGGGACTGGGGGTATTGATTCCCATTCTGCCGTTCTATGCGGCGCAATATCGCACGGATGCGATGACGGTGGGAATCCTGAGCGCGGCGTTCTCGATTGCGCAATTCACGGCGAGCCCATTTCTGGGAGCGTTGAGCGACCGGGTGGGGAGGCGGCCGGTGATTGTGTACAACATGCTGGGGTCGGCCTTTGCGTACTTTCTGTTTGGTTGGGCGAACACGCTGTGGCTGCTGATGGCGGCGCGGGTGCTGGAGGGCATCACGGGGGGCAGCATCTCGACGGCGCAGGCCTACATTGCGGACGTGACGCCGCCGGAGGACCGCATGAAGCGGTTCGGGCTGATTGGGGCGGTGTTTGGGCTGGGCTTCATACTGGGGCCGGCTTTTGGGGGCTTTCTGAGCCGGTGGGGGCTGGCGGCGCCGGCGTATGCGGCCGGGACGCTGTGTCTGGTGGCGGCGGTGTTCGGATACTTTCTTTTGCCCGAGAGCCTGCCGGTGGAGAAGCGAGCGACAGAAGGCATGCGGCTGGCGGACGCGAACCCCTTCGGACGGATTGCGCAGGCGCTGAGCCGGGATTCGATACGGACGATTCTGATTGCGGTGTTTGTGGTGAACGTGGCGTTTTCGGGGTTGCAATCGAACTTCGCGGTGTACACGATGAAGCGGTTCGGCATGGGTCCACAGGAGAATGCGTGGATCTTCGTCTACATCGGTGCGCTGAGCATTTTCATGCAGGGCGTAGTGGTGCGGCGGCTGCCGAAGACGATACCGCCGGTGGCGACAAGCATTGCGGGGTTGACAGCGATGGCGGTGGGCTTTTTCGGCATCAGCGCAGCGGCACAGCCCTGGCATCTGCTGCCAGCGATTGGCGTGATGGCCTTTGGGAATGGCCTGGCGGCGCCCATGCTGACGGGGCTGGTGTCGCGGCGGGTGGGCGAACGGGAGCAAGGCTCGGTGTTGGGTTCGACCCAGGCGATATTGAGTTCGACGCGGATTGTGGGTCCGCTGGCGGCGGGATTGGTGTTTGACGCACTGGGCGCGGGGGCGCCGTATTGGACGGGGGGCTTGCTGGCGCTGGCGGCGGCAGGCATCGTGTGGCGGACGCCCAAAGCCTGATAGGTTAGGGAAGTCATGCTACGCCGGGAATTTCTATCCACCACCGCAGCCCCTCTGCTGGCGGCCCAGACGGCCAAGAAGCGGCCGAACATCCTTTGGATTACCTGTGAGGACATGAGCCTGACGCTGGGCTGTTACGGGGACAAGTACGCGAAAACGCCCACGATTGACGCATTTGCGCAGAAGGGGATGCGCTACCGGCATGCGTGGAGCAATGCACCGGTGTGCGCGCCGGCGCGAACAACGATCATCAGCGGGATGTATCCGCCTTCGACGGGCGCCGAGCACATGCGGAGCGAGACGAAGCTGGCGCCGGGGCAAAAGATGTTTCCGCAGTTACTGCGCGAGGCCGGCTATTACACCAGCAACAACAACAAGGAAGACTACAACCTGGTGAAGACCGGTGCAGTGTGGGATGAGAGTTCCACCAAGGCGCACTGGCGCAAGCGGGCGGCGGGGCAGCCATTCTTCAGCGTGTTCAACTTTACGATCACGCATGAGAGCCAGATCCGGAAGACGCCGCATGAGCTGAAGCATGACCCGCGGGAAGTGCGCGTACCGGCCTTTCATCCGGACACGCCGGAGGTGCGGCGGGACTGGGCGCAGCACTACGACACGATTGCCGAGATGGACGGCATGGTGGCACGTACGCTGAAGGAACTGGAAGAGGACCAACTGCTCGATTCCACCGTGGTGATGTTTTATTCCGACCACGGGGCGGGCATGCCGCGCTATAAGCGGTGGCCATACAACAGCGGCTTGCAGGTGCCGATGATTGTGCACTTCCCGGAGCAGTTCAAGCACCTGGCGCCCAAGGATTATGAGGCGGGCGGATGGACCGAACGGCTGGTGAGTTTTGTGGACCTGGCGCCGACCACGCTGAGTCTGGCGGGCATCAAAAAGCCGGACTATCACCAGGGATTCTCGTTTCTGGGCGAAAACATCGAACCGGAACAGGAGTGCATCTTCGGGTTCCGCGGCCGGATGGACGAGCGGATCGACATGGTGCGCAGCGTGCGCAACCAGCGGTATGTCTACATACGGAACTACATGCCGCACCGCATCTACGGGCAGCATGTCAGCTACATGTTCGAGATGCCGACGGCGAAGAAGTGGAAGGAAGTCTATGATTCCGGCAAAGCGACGGAAGCGCAGAGCCACTTCTGGAAGACGAAGCCGCCGGAGGAATTCTATGATCTTGAGGCGGATCCGGATGAAGTAAAAAATCTGGCCTTCCGGCCCACGCCGGAACAGCGGCAGGAAATGCTGCGGCTGCGAGCGCAGCAGACCTCGCTCGCGGCACGGATACGGGATGTGGGTTTTCTGCCGGAACACGAGATACATTCGCGGGCTGGTGGAGATGCGCCCGTGGTGATGGGGAAAGACAATGACCGCTATGCGATGCCGCGCGTGATGAACACGGCGGAGTTGGCGACGGGGCCAACGCTGACGGACCCGGCCATCTTCCGTACCTATCTGGGTGACCCGGACAGCGCCGTGCGTTACTGGTGCACGGTGGGCGTACTGCGGCAGGGCAAGAAGGCGGTGGAGGTGTGCGCGGCAGCGCTGCGGACGGCACTGGCCGACCCGGCGGTGAATGTACGCATCAACGCGGCCGAAGCACTGGCGCGATTCAGCGATGAAGAAGACCTGAAGCCCGCTCTGGCGGTGTTGATGAATGCGGCGGATGCCACCAAGACAAGCAACTACGCCGCGATTGCGGCATTGAACGCGCTATCGGAAATCGGGGCGGAGAAGGTAAAGCCGCTGCGCCCACAGATACAGGCGCTGCCGCTGAAGAATTCGCAAAACCCGGAACGCAGTGGCGGCTATGTGGCGCGTCTGGCGGAGTATCTGCTCCAGATGACGGCCTGAAGCAGGAAGAATCCCACCAGGGCATAGGTGGCCGGCTCGGGGACTTCACTGATGGGGTCACCGGGATTCGTCGGATTGTTGGGATCCGTGGGGTTATTCGGATCGTTCGGGTCGTTCGGGTCGGTGGGATTATTCGGGTCGTTCGGGTCGCCCGGATTGTTCGGATCGTTGGGGTCGCCCGGATTATTCGGATCGTTCGGGTCGCCCGGATTGTTCGGATCGTTGGGATCCGGAGGCACCGGGTCTGACACCGGCAGGATGGCATTTACCGGGGTGACGAGATTGAAGGTAAAGCCTGCGGTGTTTGGCAGATATTCGAACAGAAAGAGGCCGAAGTCATCAGAGGTGAGCACCTCGCCGGTTTCGGCATCTTCCACCTGGAAGCGGAGCGAGGCTGGCAAGCCGGAGTCATTCTTCTCGATCTGGATGAGGCCGCTGGTCCAGACATCAATGGAATTGGGGATTTGATCGAGAGGGAGAGCTTCGCCATCATAGACGAAGCGGACGTTCTGGGCCTCGATGTTGGTGAAGCGAATGAAACGGGTGACCGGACGGCCATCACGGTCCAGCATGCGGAGTTGCATGGTGAAGCGGGTGCCGGGACCGACAAGGCGAAAGGCGTCGAGGTCCATCTGAACAGTGGCAGCGCTGGCTAACCATACAAAAAGTAATAGTACGAAAACCCTTAACACCTAGTACCCTCCAGATTGAAAGTACCATACGGCTGGGGGAGCGACGAATCGGGCGAATGCCTGAGTTCGATTGCCAAAAAAGTGTGATGAAATAGCGGCGAACCTTATGGCAAAGCAATCCTCGCGGCGAGACTTCATCACGCGGTCGGCAGCGACCGGCGCAACGACGGCAGGCAGCCTGACGGCAGCGGGCAACAACTCAGCGGCGCACATACCGCCGTTGAAGACAGCCAACACGACGAAGGTGACGTCGATTTGCCCCTACTGCGCGGTGGGTTGTAGCGTGAACATACACACGCTGGGCGACAAGGCGCGAAATGTGAGGCCGGCGATTGTGCACATTGAAGGGGACCCGGACAGCCCAGTAAACCGGGGGACGCTGTGTCCGAAGGGGGCGTCGCTTGAGGAGTTTGTGCAGAGCGACCGGCGGTTGACGAAGGTGCGGTACCGCGCGCCGGGGGCGACAGAATGGACAGACCTGACCTGGGAAGAAGCGCTACCGAAGATGGCGCGGCGCATTAAGGAATCGCGGGACCGGGGTTATGTGGAAAAGGACAGCCGGGGGCGGACGGTGAACCGGCTGGAGAATGTGGCACTGATTGGTGGGTGCACGGATACCAACGAGGTGAACTACCTGTTGTCGAAGTTCCGGTTTGGGTTGGGGCTACTCGCCTACGAGAACCAGAGCCGGCTTTGACACGGTCCAACGGTGGCCAGTTTGGCCGCCACGTTTGGCCGGGGCGCGATGACCAATGGCTGGACTGACGTCGCGAACGCGGACGTTGTTCTGGTGATGGGGGGCAACCCGGCGGAGAATCATCCGGTGGGCTTCCGGTTTGTGATGGAGGCCAAGCGGAAACGCAAGGCGAAGGTGGTGTGTGTGGACCCGCGGTTCACGCGGACGGCGGCGGTGTCGGATTGCTATGTGCCGATACGGTCGGGGACGGACATTGCGTTTCTGGGGGGCATTATCCGGTATGCGCTCGAGACCGGGCGCTACCAACGCAAATACGTGGAGCAGCACACAAATGCGAGCTTTCTGATTCGGGAAGGTTTTGGCTTTGCAGACGGGCACTTTTCGGGCTGGGAAGACGGCAAGTACGACAAAGCCACGTGGCAGTATGAACTGGACGGCAACGGGTATGCGAAGACCGACCCGAAGCTGGAGCACCCGCGCAGCGTCTTTCAACTGATGAAGGCGCACTATGAGCGCTACACGCCAGAGAAGGTGGCCGAGATCTGCGGCTGCACGCCCGCGGAATTTCTGAAGGCCGCGGAACTGGTGACGATGGCGTATACCGAGGACAAGAGCGGCACGGTGCTCTACGCGCTGGGCTGGACGCACCATTCCTTCGCGGTGCAGTTGATTCACGCGGCGGCGATGGTGCAATTGCTGATGGGCAACATTGGCATGCCGGGCGGTGGGGTGAATGCGCAGCGGGGTCACGCCAACATACAGGGCTCAACGGATATGGGCGCCTGGAACATGCTGCCCGGGTATCTGAAAATTCCGCGGGCGAATTTGACGACGCTCGAGGAGTACCTGCGGGTGAACACCCCCAAGGCGCTGACGGCCAAGAGCCTCAATTACTGGGGCAATACGCCGAAGTTCATGAAGAGTCTGCTGAAGGCTTACTACGGCAAAGCGGCGACGCCAGCCAATGAGTATGGCTACCAGTGGCTGCCGAAGATTGATGAGGCCGGGGACCATAGCTGGGGTGCGTTCTTCGATGACGCCTATCACGGCAAGCTGGAGGGGCTGATCAGTTTCGGCATGAACCCGGTGGCCAATGGGCCCAACACGAAGAAGATGCTGGCGGGGCTCGCGAAGCTGAAGTGGCTGATTGTGGCGGAGAACTTCGAGACGGAAACGGCCGGGTTCTGGAAGGCGAAGACACTGGCGGGCAAGGACTACCCGGAGGCAGCGGAGTCCAAAGACATCCAGACAGAAGTGTTTCTGCTGCCAGCGGCGAACTTTGCTGAAAAGGACGGGGCGTTTGTGAACTCGTCGCGGTGGCTGCAATGGAAGTACGCGGCCGTGGAACCACCGGGTGAGGCCATGCGGGATCAGGAGATCCTGGCGCTGCTGATGCTGGAATTGCGGCGGTTGTATACCGAGGAGGGCGGGGCGAACCCGGCTCAGTTGTTGAACATTAGCTGGGATTACGCAGTGCCCGCCAAACCCTTGCTCGAAGAAGTTGCCCGGGAAGTGAACGGCGTCAACATCGAGACCGGCAAGCAGTTGAATGGCTTTGGTGAACTGAAGGACGACGGTACGACGGCCTGCGGCAACTGGATTTACAGCGGCAGTTGGACGGAGGCGGGCAACCAGATGGCGAGGCGTGGACAGAGCGACCCGACCGGGCTGGGGCTTTACCCGGACTGGTCGTGGAGCTGGCCAGCAAACCGGCGCATCCTCTACAACCGCGCATCCACGGATGAGAGCGGGAAGGCCTGGGACGCTACGAGGGCGCCACTCAAGTGGGATGGCGTGCGCTGGCGCGGCGACGTGCCGGACTATAAGGCCGACGCGGCCCCGGAGACGCTCTCGCCCTTCATCATGCTGCCCGAGGGTGTGGCGCGACTCTTCGCGCCGGACCTGGTGGAAGGGCCCTTCCCCGAACATTACGAACCGGCGGAGTCGCCCGTGGCGAACCCCTTGCACCCCAATGTGAGCGCGAACCCGCTGCTGAAGACCTACTCGAGTGAAGGCGCGAAGCTGGGCCAGGCCAAGGATTATCCGTATGTGGCAATCACCTACCGGTTGACGGAACACTTTCACTACTGGACGAAGCATACGAGTTCGTCGGCGCAACTGCAGTCGAACTTCTTTGTGGAGGTGCCGGCGGAACTGGCGGCCGCCAAGGGCATTGTGAACGGCGACCTTGTGCGGGTGAGTTCGGCGCGCGGAACGCTGGAGGGGCCGGCGCTGGTGACGAAGCGGCTGCGGACCTTGAAGGTGAAGGGGGAGAAGACCTACCACGTGGGGCTGCCCATTCACTGGGGCTATCTCGGTAAGGTAACCGGGCCGCTCATCAACAACCTGACGCCCAGCGCGTATGACCCGAACTCGGGGACGCCCGAATACAAGGGCTTTCTCGTGAATCTGGAGAAAATCGGATGATCGTCGCCAAGCTGATTGATACGACGCAGTGCATCGGCTGCAAAGCCTGTGAGGTGGCCTGCCAGGAATGGAACGACCAGGAATATACTCTGGGCACCTTCGGCGGCACCTACCAGACCATGCCGGACCTGGCGCCGAATTTCTGGAACCTGATCAAGTTCACCGAGACGGAGCGCAATGGGGCCGAGGCGTGGATCATGTCGAAGTACCAGTGCATGCACTGCGCGGATGCGGGCTGCATTGCGGCCTGCCCGGCGCCGGGGGCGATCACGCAGATGGCCAACGGCACGGTGGACTTCGTGCACGAGAACTGCATTGGCTGTGGGTATTGCATCACGGGCTGCCCGTTTGACGTGCCGCGGCTGAGCCCGGAGACGAAGAAGGTTTACAAGTGCTCACTGTGTTCGGACCGGACGGCTGTGGGTCTCGAACCAGCGTGCATCAAGACGTGCCCCACCAACTGTCTGAGCTTTGGCGAACGGGATGAGTTGATCCGCATGGCGGAAATACGCACGCGGGAGTTGAAGTCTGATGGTTTTGCCAATGCGGGCGTGTACAACCCGGCGGGCGTGGGCGGCACCAACGTGATCTATGTGCTGAACGATGCCACCAAGCCGGAAGAGTACGGCCTGCCGAAGGACCCGGAAATTCCGTGGACGGTGCAATTGTGGAAGGGTCCGGTGAAGGTGTTGGGGACGCTGGTGTTTCTGGGGGCCATCCTGGGCGCCTTCTTCCACTTTGTGATCTTTGGCCCGCAGGACCCGGAATTGCACGGGCACGGCGAGGAGGAGGCAGCCAGTGAAGGCAACTGAGATACGCATACCGCGGTTTGACGCCTATGAGCGGGTGATGCACTGGATGTCCGCGCTGAGCTTTGTCTACGCGCCGCTGACCGGGCTGGCCATCTGGTCGCCGAAGCTGGGCTTTGTCGGCGAACTATTGGGTGGCGGCTTTGTGATCCGCGGGACACACCCGTGGAGCGGCGTACTGTTCACGGCGGTGATCGGCTGGATGTTCGCGCGCTGGGCCAAAGGTATGAAGCTCGATGCGGATGACCGGGTTTGGCTGACGCGCCTGGACAAATACGCGACGCACAAGCATTCCGAATTGCCAGAGTCGGGCCGCTTCAACGCGGGGCAGAAGATGCTGTTCTGGAGCCAGGTGCTGACGGCGCTGGCGCTGATGGCTACCGGGGTGGTGTTGTGGTTTCCGGAGTGGATGCCACGCAGCCTGCGGCTGGCGGCGATCCTGCTGCATCCGCTGGCGGCGATCGGGAGCATAGGCGGCATCATTGTGCACATTTACATGGGGACGGCAGCCGTGCCGCAATCGATGCGGGCGATGCTGCGGGGGTGGGTGGTGCCGGAATGGGCGCGTTTTCATCACCCGAAGTGGTACCGGCAGTGGCGCGATTCCGCCAACATACGATAGGATTCACACACATGCGATACACCATCCTGGGACTTTGGTGCGCGCTGGCCTTATCGGCCCAAGTCAAAGCGCCGACTGATGCCGCGAGCCTCAAAGAGGGGCATACCCTTTACGAATTTCACTGCGCGTTCTGCCACGGCAAGGGCGACGACGGTATGGCGGCCAATCTGGTGACACCCAACCTTGTGCATGCCCCCACCGATGCGGCGCTGGTGAACATCATCCGCAACGGCATCAGTGGCAGCGACATGCCGCCGGCACTGGGCATGAGTGATGAGGAAATGCTCAAGGTGGCGGGCTATGTGCGCAGCCTCGGACGTTCCGCGCCCACTTCGGTGGCAGGCGACAAGGCCAAGGGCAAGGCGCTTTATGAGGGCAAGGGCGGTTGCGCGAATTGCCACATGATTGAAGGCAAGGGTGGGCGCATGGGCCCGGACCTGACGCTGATTGGCGCCATGCGTAGCCCGTCGAACCTGAAGACCTCCATCGTGGAGCCGGATGCGGCCATGGTGGGGGGCTGGACCATGGTGCGCGTGGCCTTGAAGAATGGCCAGCGCGTGAACGGCATAAGGCTGAATGAGGACAACTTTCACATCAGCCTGCGCGACGGGCGGGGCCAGATCCGCACGATTGCCAAGGAAGACGCGACGAGCATACAGCGGGACCTGACGAAGTCCTCCATGCCCAGCTACGCGAAAGTATTCAACGAAAGCGAAATGACCGATTTGATCGCCTATCTGTTCTCTCTGCGAGGTAACCTCTAATGCGCAGCCTGTTGATACTGATGGCCAGCGTAGTGCTGGCGCAAACGCCGGGCGGTGACTGGCTGCATTTTCAGGGCAACGTGGAAGGGCATCGCTATTCCCCGCTGAAGCAGATCAACAAGTCGAATGCCGCAAAGCTGAAGTTGGCCTGGACGATGCAGATTCCCAAGACCGACAAGTTTGAGGCCAGCCCGATTGCGCGCAACGGGATTCTCTATGTGTCCGAGCCGCCCAGCGATGTGACGGCGCTCGAAAGCCGGACGGGCAAGGTGCTCTGGCGCTACAAGCGCGTACTGCCGGACAACGTGGCCTACTGCTGCGGCAAGGTGAACCGGGGCGTGGCGATACATGGCGACCTGATCTTCATCGGAACGCTGGACGCGCATCTGGTGGCGCTGGATGCGGCAACCGGCCATGTGGTGTGGGACGTGGAGGTGGCCGACATCAAGAAGGGCTACTCTTCGACGGTCGCGCCGCTGGTGGTGAAGGACAAGGTGATCATTGGCAGCGCGGGGGGCGAGTTTGGCGTGCGCGGTTACATTGCCGCATATGACGCCAAGACGGGCAAGCAGGCCTGGCGCACTTACACCGTGCCGACGGCGGGCGAGAAAGGCACCGAGACGTGGCTGGGCGATAGCTACAAATACGGCTCAGCGACGACCTGGGTTACGGGCAGCTATGACCCAGGGCTGAACACGATCTACTGGGGCACCGGCAACCCGGGGCCGGACTGGAAGGGCGACAAGCGGCGCGGGGACAATCTGTATTCCGATTCGTTGCTGGCGCTTGATGCCGACACAGGGAAGATGAAGTGGTACTTCCAGTTCACGCCGCATG
>VFQU01000790.1_pt1 | contig 23049 bp, 21 predicted proteins | sample 3512311 | NCBI WGS metagenome assembly VFQU01 (sample SAMN10412377, study PRJNA504923) | tailings metagenome | isolation source: Relicate 3 Philex TSF3 active mining site | place: Philippines: Tuba, Benguet | collected 2017-08-29
GCATCCGCGGCATGATCAACACAAAGAACCCGTCCGGGAAACCGGGTCAGGCTCCGACAGCCTCGAACATCCCCCGAGTCGAGAGCCCCTCAGTCGCCTCCGCAAACCGCTTTGCGACCGCGCCGATCTGCTCAACCTCCACCTGCCCGGCGAGAAGCAGTTCCGCAACGCTTTGACGACTATCGACATCAGGAGTGTTGATCGGGATCTGTCGTATGCCGTCGCCATGCGACAGCCAGGGTGGGAGGTCGTCGGCGCGATCGACCAACCAGATAACTGGATGCCGCAGTAATCCGAGTTGACCTGGCCGAGGGAACCGAACGAGTTGGTCATTCACAGTGGCATGACTATTTGCAAGCACGAGCGAAGCCAACATCAGCTGCCGGAACCCCGGGTCGTCGGGTGCATTGTCAGCGCGAACTTGAGATGTGTAGTCGATCACGAGTGCCATCGCAGGCTCGTGCGTCGTAGCGACGGCTTCGGCTATGGAATCCATGCCCATGAAGCTGACATCCGCGATGGCCGGGTCTTCTGCCGCCTGTAAGGCGCGCTCGGCGGGAGTCCTCAAGAGGTTCTCGACGAGTTTCGCCTTCGTTCGACGTCCTAGCGACTCGACAACCGACTCGCGATTCCAGCCTTCGGCCAGCTTCCTTATTTCCAAGCCGTTCAAGGGATCGAAAGTCAGCAAGGCGTGGAAGCCGCTCTCGCTGAGCACTTGCCAGATCGCATTGACGGTGGTGTCGGGTCGGAGCTGGCCGCCGACAGGAATCGGGTGAAGATCGTGAATCCCACCGTGCACGACGCAAACGGCGGCGACGGGCAGTGACGCGTACAGGGTGCGTAGCCACATCGGAGTGGACCGCTCACCTGCAGCGAGCCACGCTGGCGCACCCGAAGAGGGCTCGGGCATCTGGTTTGTCATCGAGCCGTCCTCGTCCGCGGCGATGCGTGGCCACGAGGCCGCTTACGGCGAATGCCCGTAGACCGATCCGCTTCACTCTCAACAGGGGTTTCCCCAGGCTGTCTTTCCGATTTCAGCTCAGCAGCGACGCCGTACTTCTCCAGGTTTGTTGCGAGCGCGTGGACCTTCTCGCAGGTTTCATCCTCCGCTCGGACATCCTGTTCAGGAGTCGAAGCACGTTGGGAGACGAGTCGGGTGTAGATCATGCCGTTGGCAGGATTTAACTGAACTCGGACACCGTAGCCCGGATGGTCTGCGTGGTTCGCGACCACGACAGAGCGATCCAAATCTGCCAGCTCGAACCCGGCGCCGATAGCGAATCCAAGCTCTTCCAGAACATCCTCCAGCGCGGCCTCCACGAACTCCACGTCGCTCGCGCGAGCAGCAGCCTCCAAAGCCTTAGCCACGCCCGTACGGACATCAGTGACGTCTTGAATCGAAGCGACCTGTGCCACGCGGGTACGGAGAGCATCGACCTCTGGAGTTGCCATATGCGCGACGTCAAGCAGGGCTTCGGCGGCGAGCCTCTGCAGATCTTGCCTTTGTAGCGCACCTGCCGCCCTCGTCTTGAGGGTCAACAGATCGCCCTTTGCCTGAGCCACGTCATTGAGTGCAATGACGCGTTCGGCGGTCGCCGTCAGCTCGTCACGCAGAGCCTGATCCTGAAGCTGCGCGATGACCTGGACCACCTTGTCTATCTCGCTCGTAATGGGGGGAAGGGCAGAAGTGCGGGCAGGAGGGTCACTTTCCATAGGCGCGGCGGGCCCCCGACCGTCGAGTGTTACACCTGAGACATCGACTTCATGCCTCAACGAATTCAGCCGGGTATCTATAGCCTTGGCGGCTTCCTCGCGGAGGCGTGACTCCGAATGACTGATCGCCTCGCGGAGCGCCAGTTCCCACGCGATCAAGCTGTCATGTGTCCGCTGTGCCGGTTCGGCCACAGGCTGAGGCGTGGACGCCTCGTAGAAGCGGAGCTGACCGTGTAGGCCAGCAAGTGTGATGACATGCTGCTCGCAGCGCCCGGATCGCGCCTCATCCTCTCGCCGGCGACGCTCCGCCTCCGAGATAACCGAGTAGCAGTACCCCTTTGGCCCGCTCATACGGGAAGCCTATCCGTCACTCATGACGCTCAACGGCGCCAGGCCGCGGCTTGCACAGAAACGCGACAATAGGTCAATCGAACAGGTTCACCTGCGCATCCCAGAAGTCTTTCTCATAGGCTTCGGCGGCAGCGGCATAGGTCTCGTCAATCCGCTTCGCATAGGTCCGATCAACGAGCCGAATATCCGTGTGGCCCAAGATTCGGCTAACGCTCAGAACATCGAGGCCAACACCTCCGGCCTTACGAGGCGCAATCAGGATGGTTGCCGCTGTGTGCCTCATCCCGGTTGGGGCGATTGTCTTGGTGATTCCTGCGTCAGTCTGTATGCGTCGCCAGTCTCGACGCTCGAACGTGGTCGTGATGGGCTGGCCGTTCTCTTGCCGCCACACGAGGTCACGCTCAATCCCGTCTTGGTCTCTCCAAGGCGGCATCTTCCTGCTCAGTTCGAGCCGCTTCTCCAGAACGTCGAGGAATGGAGATTCGAGCTGGATACGTCGCAGTCCGCTCGCGCTCTTCGTCTCCTCCTTCCAGACGGCACCTCTGCCACGCTCATCAACGAGCTTGCTGCGTATGGTGATCATCGGGCGAGGACCCGTGAGGTCAACCTCATCCCAGCAGAGGCCCCTGCGTTCGTTTGCCCTTAGGCCGTAGGCAAGACCGACCATGTACATCGACGCGAGGGGCTCTTCACCGCTGAGCGCGAGCACTCGCAACCTCTTGATCAGCGACCTAGCGTCACTGACAGGCAGAGCATCGAAGGCTCGAGGTGCAGGAGCAGAGCCGAGACCCGTCATCCTGGCCGGGTTGGAGTCCATCCACTTCTTCTCGATGGCGTACTCGAACGCCCGAGCGAGGTTGACCCGCATTTGGTTTCTGGTCTGCTTCCGCAGGTGGGCCATGCCGTCATAGATCTCGCCCACCTCATCGGTCGTGATGCTGTCGATGGAACGGTTTGCGAACTTCCCCGCGTAGGCGTAGAACAGCCGCCGATACTCGTGGGCTGTGTTCGGGCTAACTCGACGTTGCGGGAGACTCCTCTCAAAGCACTCCCCGAGGCTCCGCTTCGGTGACTTCGGAACGGCGCCCATAGCCGCCAGCTCGCGCTCTGCCGCAGTCCGTGAGGTGACCCACGGGGTAGACAACTTCTCGCCTCTGACGGTCTTCTGGCCGCGATACAGGTTGCCTCTCTGAACGATGGTTCCGCTGCCTTTCGGACGGCGGGATTTCGAGGAGACCATGCGGCCACTCTAGTTCTCTACCGGTTCACTATCTAGTTCCGTGTTCACTAGCAAGCTGGATTTTGACAGGATCAAAACTGAAATATCGCGACTTTTGAGAGTCCTTGGCGGACTTTTAATCCGCGGGTCGTCGGTTCGAGCCCGACGGGGCCCACGTCACCCGTCCGCGCTATCGCGCTAGTTGTCGAGGCCGTCCCGCGGAGCCGGGGTGTCGTCGCGCACCCGGAAGGTGCCGATGGTCGTCGTGCCGTCCGACTCGTAGACGTCGATGTTGTAGACGGCGTTCGCGTCGGGGTCGGAGCGCACGAGGTTGCGGGTGAACTCGAGCTCGCTGACCCGCACGTAGCCGAGCTTGCCCCCCTCCGCGCGCGCCACGATGAGGTCGGGCACGCGATCGTTGATCGCGCTGCCGTAGGTCTCGCCGTTCTCGTTGACCGGGAACTCGACGGGACCGCCCGCGACCGTCGCTCCGGGCGCCGCCGACTGGTCGACGAGCGCGCCGATCGCGGGAGCAGCGGCGAAGGCGCCGCCGACGAGCAACACGCCCCCCACGATCATCACCACGGTCTTCGGTGCAACGGCCATGGCCGACCCCCCTGTCGAATGCATGCGTGCGTCACGCGGAGAGCATCCCCCACTCTCCGCGCTCATCCAATCAGGTGCGCGCGCCGTCGTACAGCCCCGCGTTCACCCCCCGTTCGCGGGCATTCGCGGTGCTGCGGGATGCTCGACTCAGGCCGGGCGGCAGATTCCCCAGCTGCCCGACCACGAGGCGCCCGGCTCGATCCAGCGCAGGCCCACCCCCGAGTTGAGCGCGTCGGCCGGCGCGGTCATCGGTTCGACGGCGATCGCCGTGACGGGGCCCTCGGCCGTCGGGAAGATCCGGGTGATGAACAGCTGCAGCCACTCCCAGTCGGCCTCTTGCCACACCTCGGTCTCGGTGCCGTCGGGCGCGGCGAGCACGGTGCGGATCATCCCGTCGGCATCGGGCTCGACCCGGAAGGCGTCGTCGAGAGCGAGCGCGCCGACGCGGCGGCCCTCGCGCAGATCCCAGCCGCCCTCGGCCGGCTCCATGCCGACCGGGTTGAGGCGGTCGTCGACGATGACGTGCTCGACGGTCTGGGCGGTGAGGGTGAGGTCGTCGACCGGGTGGTCGCCGACCCGGATGAACGGGTGGGTGCCGACCGCGTAGGGCGCGGGCTCGGCGCCGAGGTTCGTGACGCTGTGGGTGACGGTGACGCCGTTGCCGGTGAGCCGGTACTCGACGGTGGTCCAGAGGTGGAAGGGCCAGCCGTGCTGCGGCACGACGGCGGCGCCGAGGGTCACGGCGTCGTCGCTCTTCTCGACCAGCTGGTACGAGGTGTTGCGCAGCAGCCCGTGGATGGCGTTGATGCGGTCGACCTCGGTGAGGTCGAGCTGCAGCACTGCATCCCGGTGCACCCACCGGCCGTCGCGCACACGGTTCGGCCACGGCACGAGCACGATGCCGCAGCCGAAGGGCGGCGCGGCGCTCTCGTCGAAGCCCTGCACGAGGGCCTGACCGTCGACGGTGAGGTGCCGCAGCGCGGCGGCGACCGAGGTGACGACGGCCTCGACGGGCCCGTGGGCGCCGTCGTGGCGCAGGCGGTACTGCTCACCGGTGGGGGGCGCCGGCTGGTGGGTGGTGGTCATGCGGTCATGCTACGCGCGGCGCGGCGCGGCTCACATGCGACGCGGGGCGACGGTCGTGACGCGCAGCCCGGCCGAGCGCAGGGGCTCGAGCGCCGCATCCGTCGCCGTGTCGTCGGTGATCAGCTCGTCGAGCTCGTCGATGCCGCACACGCGCCCCAGGTGCACCGTGCCGAGCTTCGAGGCGTCGGCGGCGAGGATGCGGCGGGCCGCGCAGGCGACCATGCGGCGCTTCACCTCGGCCTCCGGCAGGTTGACGTTCGTCACCCCCGCCACGGCGTCGATGCCGGTCGCGCCGAGAATGGCGAGGTCGACCCGCACGTCGTCGAGGAGCGTCGTCGCCAAGGGGTTGACCAGCGAGTGCTGCAGCGAGCGCACGGTGCCGCCCGTGACGACGACCGTGAAGCGCGGGATGGCCGGCTCGAGCGCGAGCGCGATGGCGAGCCCGTTCGTCACGACGACGAGCTCCTCCAGCTCGGGCCGCGCGACGAGCTCGTGGGCGACGGCGAGCGCGGTGGATCCGACGTCGAGCAGCAGGCTCTCGCCCGAGCGCACGCGGCCGGCGGTCTCGGCAGCGATCGCGCGCTTGGCGCGGGCGAGCCGGGTGCGCGACTGCTCGAGGCTCGACTCGCGTTCGGCGACGAGCCCGCGCGGCATGGCGCCGCCGTGCACGCGGGTGACGCGGCCCTCGGCCTCGAGGGCGGCGAGGTCGGTGCGCACGGTGACCTCGCTGACCCGCAGCTCGCGGGCGAGGTCGACGACGCGGCCGAAGCCGCGGTCGGCCACGAGCAGCGCGAGGCGCTCGCGGCGCTGCGGCGCAGCATCCATCAGCCGCCCTTTCGATTTCTGTCGATATCGGAAGCGTAGCGCTTGCGATTCCGCAAGTCGCGGGCCGTAGCATCGTCAGGTGCCGATCCGCTTCCACTCCACGACGCTCGCCGACGGGCGCGAGCTCATCTACGTCGACGACGCCGACACGACCCTCGGGCCGGAGCGCTCGATCGACCGCCGCGTGCTCGACCCGCGGCCCGAGACCGCCTCGATGCGGCAGGACGTCCTGACCGGCGACTGGGTGTCGATCGCGAGCAACCGGCAGAACCGCGTGTTCATGCCACCGCCCGACCAGGACCCTCTCGCGCCGCAGAGCGACGCGAACCCCAGCGAGATCCCGAGCCTGTACGACGTCGCCGTGTTCGAGAACCGCTCGCCGAGCTTCGGCCCGGCGCTGGCGCACGAGAACGCTCCGCGGGGGCTGGATGACCTCGCCGAGATCGGCTTCGGGCGCAGCCGCACGAGCGTCGGGCGCTGCGAGGTCGTCTGCTTCTCGCCCGATCACGAGGGCTCGTTCGGCTCGCAGACGGTCAGCCGCGCGCGCACCGTCATCGAAGCGTGGGCGCACCGCACCGCGGCGCTCAGCGCGATGGACGGCATCGAGCAGGTCTTCCCCTTCGAGAACCGCGGCGCCGAGATCGGCGTCACGCTGCCGCACCCGCACGGGCAGATCTACGCCTACCCGTTCATCACGCCGCGCACGACCGCCCTGCTGCGGTCGATCGACGCCGTCGGCGACGACCTGTTCGCGCGCATCCTCGAGACCGAGCGGGCCAGCGAGCGCGTCGTGCTCGAGGGCGAGCACTTCACCGCCTTCGTGCCCTTCGCCGCGCGCTGGCCGATCGAGGTGCACCTGCTGCCGCACCGCCACGTGCCCGACTTCGCCGCCCTGACCGACGCCGAGAAGGACGAGCTCGCGCCGCTCTACCGCCGGCTGCTGCGCGGCATCGACGCGCTCTACGAGACCCCCACGCCCTACATCGCCGCCTGGCACCAGGCGCCGGTGCATCGCGGGCGCGACACCGTGCGGCTCATGCTGCAGGTGACGAGCCCCCGCCGCGGCGCTGAGAGACTGAAGTACCTCGCCGGTTCGGAGGCCGCGATGGGCGCCTTCATCGGCGACGTCGCTCCCGAGGCGCAGGCCGCGTTCATCAGAGAAGGAATTGCGAAGGTTCATGACTGACATCCGCGACGACGCCCGCGACGGCTTCGAGGCCGTCTTCGGCCGCACCGCCGACGGGCTCTGGTCGGCCCCCGGCCGCGTCAACCTCATCGGCGAGCACACCGACTACAACGAGGGCTTCGTGCTGCCCTTCGCGATCGACCGCCGCACGGTGGTCGCCCTCGGCGTGCGCGACGACCGCCGCGTGCGGGTCGCGAGCACCTTCGCCGACGAGCTCGCCGAGATCGACCTCGACCAGCTCGCGCCCGACAGCCTGGGCGGCTGGTCGGCCTACCCGCTCGGCGTCGCCTGGGCGTTCAGCGAATACGGTGCCGACCTCGGCGCGGTTCCCGGTGTCGACCTGTTCATCGACTCCGACGTGCCGGTCGGCGCGGGCCTGTCGAGCTCGGCCGCGATCGAGAGCGCCGTCGCCCTCGCCCTCAACGACGTCTGGCAGCTGGGCCTCGACCGCCGCACCCTCGCCCGGGTCGGGCAGCGTGCCGAGAACGTTGCCGTCGGCGCCCCCACCGGCATCATGGACCAGTCGGCCTCGCTGCTCGGGCAGGCCGACCACGCCGTGTTCCTCGATTGCCGCACGCTCGACAGCGAGCTCGTGCCGCTCGGTCTCGCCGAGGCGGGCCTGGCGATCCTCGTCATCGACACCGGCGTCAAGCACAGCCACGCGACCGGCGGCTACGGCGAGCGCCGCGCGGCCTGCGAGCGCGGGGCCGCGGCGCTCGGCGTCAGCAGCCTGCGCGACGCGACCGTCGACGACCTGCCGCGGGCGCAGCAGCTGCTCGACGACGTGACCTTCCGCCGCATCCGCCACGTCATCACGGAGAACCAGCGGGTGCTCGACACCGTCGCCGTGCTGCGCGAGCAGGGTGCCTCCGCCATCGGCGAGCTGCTGGATGCCTCGCACCGCAGCATGCGCGACGACTTCGAGATCTCGGTGCCCGAGCTCGACCTCGCGGTCGAGACGGCTGTCGGCGCCGGCGCCCTCGGCGCCCGCATGACCGGGGGTGGATTCGGCGGAGCGGCCATCGCGCTCGTCCGGGTCGGCGACCTCTCGCGCGTGCAGGTGGCTGTCGACAACGCGTTCGGCGAGCACGCCTTCGGGCAGCCCGACACCTTCGTCGTCACGGCCTCCGACGGCGCCGCCCGCAACTAGGGGGTGTCGTCGATCTCGACGACACGCACGTCGAGCCGGTCGATGCCGACGAAGTCTGCCGGATTGGCCGTGTACAACGGCAAACCGTTCGCAATCGCGGTGGCTGCGATGAGAGCGTCGTACGCCCGTGCCGCTGGCTTGCGCCCGGATGCCCGGAGCCCCGCCGCGACGGTACCGAACGCTCGTGCCGACGCTGCATCGAATGGCAGCACCGCAAAGTCAGCCTCCGCCTGCTGCAGGTGAGCTTGCCGAGCCGCACGCTCAGCCTCGTGAGTGGTGACGAGTGGCCCGACGCTCAGCTCGGCCAGCGTGATCGCAGTGACGACGCTGTCATCGGGAAGCTGGTCAGGGTCAGTCACACGGCCAAGCAGAATCACTGTCGAGGTGTCGAGCACCCCACGCCGGCCCGATGAGCTGGTCACACCGACGCATCCAGAAAACTATCGATGTCATGCCGAAGACGTTGTGGGTCAACCGACGGTAGTGCACGGCGGCGGGCGATCAACTCGGCAGCGGGAAGACTCTGACGACGCGCCGGTGAAAGCTCCGCGACGGGTGCGCCATCACGTGTCACCACCAGACTCTCACCGCGCGCAACGCGGTCGAGAACCTCAGCGCCGTTGTTGCGCAGTTCGCGCACCGTTACCGAACCCATGTGCCCAATGTATCACCGGTGAGACATGTCGAAGCACTTTGTCCCCAGGGTCAGCCTGCAGCGGGCGGCACGTAGCGCGTGCCGCGGTACGCGGCGATCGCGCAGCCCAGCACGAACACGAAGTAGGGCCCCAGCACCAGCGCCATCACCCAGCCGGGCAGCACCACACCGAAGCCACCGAGGGCGCTGATCACAAGCATCGCCGCGAACAGCAGCACCGTGGCTGCGGCGATGAACAGCAGGTCGCTGGCAACGAGGCGCGCGAGCATCCGCCGGCCCGCCGGAGAGTCCCACTCCATGCGCCGCGGAACGTTGAGGGCGGCGAGCGGCATCCGCAGCACCAGGCGCGGCGTCGCCGCGAAGAGGGCGACGAACGCGATGACCGTGAGCGTCACGACCAGCACGAACGGCCCGGTCGGGTCGAGGCGGCGCGGCCGACCGTCGGGGCCGATCTGCCCGGCGACGAACTCGGGTCCCGCGACCAGCACGGTGAGCGCGACCGCGCCGTAGAGGGCGAGCGCGACGACCAGCGCGATACGGGCGATGCGGATGCGGCGCTCCTCGCGATCGTCGCCCGAGCCCGGCCCGCCTGCGCCCGACCCACCCGAGCCCGGCCCGCCGGAACCCGACCCTGCCGCGCCGGCTACCACCGGTTCTGCGCCTGCTCGGCCCAGCCGACGAGGCCGTCGACGCTCACACGCTCGCCGCTCGAGTCGAGCATCCACCCGCTCCAGGTTCCCAGCGCCTGGTGGATCGTGCTCGCGACGACGACCGCGTTCGTGCGCTCGACGCGGCGGTGCCAGGGCGTGAGCGTCACGTCGGCGTGCTCACCGACGATGCGCCACGGCGCGTGCTCGTCGTCGAGATCGTACTCCCAGGCGAGCTCCTCGCCGATGTAGTGCTGCACCCCGTCGACGAACACCGCGTTCTCGGTCGAGCCGGTGCCGTCGGTCCACTTCCCGCCGAGCTGCAGACCGATGCGGCGGCCGTCGACCAGACCCGAGCCGGCCGCCCAGTTCCACGTCATCCGGTAGGGCCAGCGCCCCCGGCCGCGGTCGAGCACCGCCCAGCTGCCCTCGCCGACCGCGTACTCGCGGCCGTCGATCATGATCGTCCCCGAGACGGGGCGAGCCACATCCTTGAGCGTGTACTGGAAGAGGCGGTCGCTCCACGGTACGACCACGCCGAGCGCGTCACCGGCGTCGGGGCTGATCACGTCGATCGCGAAGCCCGGGGCGGTGCCGCGGATGCTCGTGGCCGAGCCCTCGGTGCGCATCCGGAGCTCGCTCGCGGCCATCGGGCCACCCCACCGCGCGCTCGCCTCGAACGGCGGCAGCGTGTCGGGGATGCTCGTGCCGCGCGCGAGGGGCTCCAGCCCGCCGATCGTCCGGTGCTCGCCGGTCGCGCGGACCACGAGGTAGATCGAGGGCACGGCCGCGTAGTCGAGGCTCGCGACGGTCATGCCGACGAACACGTCGGGGGTCATGATGCCCCAGTACTCCCAGCGCTTCGTGCGCCCCCAGCCGCGCAGCGGGCTGCGGTGCAGGGGCGAGCGGGTGCGGCCGACCGCGGCCGGGTTGAGCCGCCCGCTGGGCAGGCACAGGTCGACGGGGTCGGTGATCTCGGGCAGCGTCATCGGTGCCGGTCCTTCCGGGTGGGGCGGTGCGAGCCGATCCGCCGGGGCGAGCGGCGGCGGGCGGGAGCCTGGGCCTAGCGCGAGATCGCGAGCGCCGCCGCCGTCGAGCTGAGCACCTCGTCGGCGAAGGCCGGGTCGTCGGAGACCGCGCGCCCGTAGCTGGGCACCATGGCCTGCAGGCGGGGCCGCCAGCCCTCGACCCGGTCGGCGAAGCATCGCTCGATGAGGTCGAGCATGATCGACGGCGCGGTCGAGGCCCCCGGCGAGGCGCCGAGCAGGCCCGCGATCGATCCGTCGGCCGCCGCGACGACCTCGGTGCCGAACTGCAGAGTGCCGCCCTTGCCGGGCACGTTCTTGATGATCTGCACCCGCTGACCGGCGGTCAACTGGTACCAGTCGTCACCGTCGGCCTCGGGGTAGAACTCGCGCAGGGCGTCGAGCTTCTTCGAGCGCGTCGCCAGCAGCTCGCCGACGAGGTAGGTCACGAGGTCGAAGTTGCGCAGGCCGACCTGGATCATCGGCACGATGTTGTGCCAGCGGATCGAGCCGAAGAGGTCCCACCACGAACCGGTCTTGAGGAACTTCGGGGTGAAGCCGGCGTAGGGCCCGAACAGCAGGCTCGGGGTGCCGTCGACGACGCGGGTGTCGAGGTGCGGCACCGACATCGGCGGCGCGCCGACCGAGGCCTTGCCGTAGATCTTCGCGTTGTGCTTCGCGACGACCTCGGGGTTGTCGCTGCGCAGCCACTGGCCGCTGACGGGGAACCCGCCGAAGCCGCGGATCTCGGGGATGCCGCTCTTCTGCAGCAGCGGCAGGGCGTGCCCGCCGGCGCCGACGAACACGAACCGCGCGGTCACCTCGACCGGGGTCGCACCGACCTCGTGGCGCATAGAGAGCTTCCAGAGGCCGTCCTTGGTGCGGCGGATGCCCGTCACGCGGTGCTCCAGGTGCAGCGACGCGCCGTTCGCGACGAGGCCGCCGACGAGAGCGCGGGTGAGGGCACCGAAGTCGACGTCGGTGCCCGCGGCCATGCGCGTGGCGGCGATCGGCTGCGACTTCGCCCGACCCGGGATGACGAGCGGCGCCCACGAGCGGATCACCGCGGCGTCGTCGCTGAACTCCATGCCCGCGAAGAGCGGGTGGTCCCTGAGGGCCTCGTACCGCTTGCGGAGGTACTCGACGTTCGCCTCACCCCACACCATGCTCATGTGCGGCGTGGCCGAGAGGAAGGCGGTCGGCTCGGGCAGCACGCCCTCGCTCACCAGGAACGACCAGAACTGCCGCGAGACCTGGAACTGCTCGTTGATCTTCACCGCGTTGGCGATGTCGATCGTGCCGTCGGGCCGCTCGGGCGTGTAGTTGAGCTCGCAGAGGGCGGCGTGCCCCGTGCCCGCGTTGTTCCACGGGTTGGAGCTCTCGAGCGCGACATCGCTCAGGCGCTCGTAGATGCGGATCGTCCACGTGGGCTCGAGCTTCTGCAGCATGGTCCCGAGCGTGGCACTCATGATGCCGCCGCCGATGAGGGCGACGTCGATGGGTTCGGTCACGCCCCCAGTTTAGCCGCGCTTCACAGGGCGTCCTCCGCCCGGGGCTAGGCTGGCGCGGTGATTGTGCCCCTTCTTTCGATCGGAGTGATCGGGGGACTCTTCGCGGGGCTCTTCGGGGTCGGCGGCGGCTTCATCATGGTGCCGCTCATGCTGCTGTGGCTGCGCTTCGACCAGCGGAGAGCATCCGCCACCTCGTTGCTCGCCATCGTCCCCCCGGCCGCCCTGTCGGCGACCCTGTACGGCTCGCAGGGGCAGACCGACGTTCTCGCGGCCGCGATCATCGCCGCCGGAGCCCTCGGCGGAGCACCGCTGGGGGCGATGCTGCTGCGCCGCCTGCCGCTGGTGGTGCTGAAGTGGCTGTTCATCGCGGGGCTCGTCGCGACGGCGCTGCGGCTCGTGCTCACCGTGCCGCAGCGCGACGGCGCGATCGACTACGGCGTCGCGGCCGTGATCGGGCTCGCGGCGCTCGGCGTGGTGATGGGCATCGTCGCCGGTCTGCTCGGCGTCGGCGGCGGCATCATCGCGGTGCCCGTGCTCATCGCGCTCTTCGGCATGGGCGACCTGCTCGCGAAGGGCACCTCGCTGCTGGCGCTGATCCCGGGGGCCCTGCTCGGCACGCTCGCCAATCGCCGGGCGGGGCTGCTGCACGTGCGCGACGCCCTGCTGATGGGTCTCGCCGCGGCGGCGAGCTCGCTGGGCGGGGTGGCGCTGGCGTTCTGGCTGCCCGCGCAGCTGTCGGCCTGGCTGTTCGCCGCACTGCTGGTCGCGGTGATCATCCAGCTGGCGCTCAGACCAGCAGGGCCGTCGCCCCGTCGAGCCGACACCGACGTGCCCTGAATGCGACAGGATGTCTGGCATGGGCGAGCGGAGAGACGATGCTGACGCACCTCGTGTGCCGCTGACGACCATCGCCAAAGTGACCTCGATCATCCTCGAGGTCGCGCGCGAGAACGGAGCGATAGGCGTTCGAGAACTGGCGCGAAAGACGGGAGTCGACCGAAGCGCCGTCAGCAGAATCGCGGCGGAGCTCCGTGAGCTCGGCATGCTTGCCGAGACTCCCGACGGCACCTGTGCGCCCGGCCCAGAACTGTGGGCGCTCTCGAGCTACCTACGCCGGTCAACCTCCATCGACGCCGCGGCTGGGCGCGCCGTGAGCGACCTCGCCAGCCGTTTTCGCGAGACTGCAGCGGCCGTCATCGTCGGAGACACCGGCGCTCGGGTGATGCACGCCTCGATTGCGGGGGGGCCTGTCGCGGTGATTCTCACTCCCGGAGCTCTCGCGCCGGTCTCGATATCGAACTCTCGCAACGACAGAACACCCGTCGTAGCCACTCATGACGGCGCAACATACATCTCGGCGGAGATCGGCTCTGACGAAGCAGGCCGCCGGTGGTGGCTACTTCTCGCACTGCCCGAGCATCGCGCCACCGCGGAGACCATCTCACGAGCACAGCACGTCCTGTCGGATGCCGTCAGCACCCTTCGCCTCGAAACCTCTCGGTGAGCGTCACGACGATCGGCGAAGCAACGACACCTCGAGAGTCTGGCCGACCCGCTCAGAGCCCGAGCTCGGCGAGCGCCGCGTCCATGTTCTCGAGCATGAGGGCGTAGCCCTCGTCGTTGGGGTGCAGCCCGTCGGCGGCCATCAGGCCGGGAGCCCCCGCGATCCAGGTCGACGCTCCCGGGATGAACGGCAGGTCGTAGCGCCCGGCCGCGTCGCGCACCCAGCCGATGATGGTCTCGAGCGACGCGGGCCGCTCGGGTGTGTACCAGAAGGGCTCGACGACGACGATGCGCGCCTCTGGAAGCGCCTCCGTCAGGCGGGCGAGATCGGTGTCGATCTGCTGCTCGATCTCGTCGGCACGGCCGTCGAACGAGAAGTTGTCGTTGAGTCCCATCGTCACGATGACGATGTCGGGCTGCTGGTCGATGATGAGTGCCGGCAGGTCGGTGTCGGCGAACGCGCGCCGGTTGTTGATGAAGCCGAGCCCGTTGACGCTCGGGTTGAACTCGCGCCAGCCGCGCCGCTCGGCCAGTTGGGTCGACCACCGCACCGAGAGGTCGCTCGCGCCGGTGCCGAGCGTGTACGAGTCGCCGTAGAAGGCGACGAGCGGGCGGCCGTCGTCGGCCGGGGCAATGCCGGTGCCGGGTGCGGCCGCGGGCGCGCATCCCGCGAGCACGGCGAGCACGGTCAGTGCGGCGCCGACGGCGCCGACCAGCGAACGGGGGCGGCGGATGCTCATGCCCCCTATTCGATGCCCTCCGGCTGAGGGTTCGCCCGAGAGCGCGGGCCGAGCCGGGGCGGAGCGCGCGGGGCGCTACAGCTCGTCGGCGCGGACCGCGGCGAGCGTCGGGCGCTTGGCGGTGCGCAGGTCGCCCGAGGAGCGGCCGGTGAGCCGACGGCCGATCCACGGCAGCACGTAGCGGCGCCAGTACTCCGCGGTGCGCGGGCGGGCGGCCTCGTCGACGCCGGGGAGGTCGTCCGGTCGGGCGTCGGGCGCACCGGGCGGGTCCGGCACGGCGACCGCGAGCGCGGCGAGCACGTTCGCGGCCGCTCGGGCGTGACCCCGCGCGTTGAGGTGCAGCTTGTCGACGGACCAGTAGCCGAGCTCGGGCAGGTGCGGGTCGGACCAGTTGTCGACGTAGAGCACCCCCGAGCCGTCGAGCCGCTCGCGCACCGCGCGAGCGAGCGCGTCGCCGCGGCGCGCGAACGTTGAGCCCATCGGGATGTGCCGGGTCGGGTTGCCCCCGCTGACGATCATCACCCGCACACCCTGGTCGCGGGCGGCGAGCGCCGCCGCAGTCAGCCGGTCGGCGACGCCGTCGATCGAGACGCGCGGGCGCAGGATGTCGTTGCCCCCGCCGTTGATGCTCAGCAGCTGCGGGCGCAGCGCGAGCGCGGCCGGCAGCTGGTCGTCGACGATGGGCGCGAGCAGCCGCCCGCGGATCGCCAGATTGGCGTAGCCGATCGACCCGCCCGCGGCGTGCGCGAGGGCTGCCGCGACGAGGTCGGCCCAGCCGCGCGGCGTGCCGTCGGGCCGCTCATCGCCCATGCCCTCGGTGAAGCTGTCGCCGATCGCGGCGTAGCTCTGCACCGGGGCCATCACGATCTCCGGGCCGCGTCGCTCAGCGCTTCGCGGCGACTAGCTCGGCGAGCTGCACGGCGTTGAGCGCCGCCCCCTTGCGGAGGTTGTCGTTGCTGATGAACATCGCCAGCCCGCGACCGCCGGGAACACCCTCGTCGGCGCGGATGCGCCCGACCAGCGAGGGGTCGTCGCCGGCGGCGTCGAGCGGGGTGGGAACATCCATCAGCTGAACACCCGGCGCATCGGCCAGCAGCTCGCGCGCGCGCTCGGGGCTGATCGGCCGCGCGAACTCGGCGTTGATCGCGAGCGAGTGGCCGGTGAACACGGGCACGCGCACGCACAGGCCGCTGACGCGCAGCTCAGGCAGCTCGAGGATCTTGCGCGACTCGTTGCGCAGCTTCTTCTCCTCGTCGGTCTCGCCCAGGCCGTCGTCGACGAACGAGCCCGCCTGCGGAATCACGTTGAAGGCGATGCGCTTCGGGAAGGTCCGCACCTCGGGATACTCGACGGCGTCGCCGTCGTGCACGAGCCCCATGGCGTCCTGCGCGACGACCGCGCGGGCCTGCTCGAGCAGCACCTCGCCGCCGACGAGCCCCGCACCGGAGACCGCCTGGTAGGTGCTGACGATGAGCCGCTCGAGGCCCGCCTCGGCGTCGAGCACCTTCAGCACCGGCATCGCGGCCATCGTCGTGCAGTTCGGGTTCGCGATGATGCCCTTGACCGCCTGGTCGATGGCGTGCGGGTTGACCTCGCTCACGACGAGCGGCACCTCCGGGTCCATGCGCCAGCCGGAGGAGTTGTCGATGACGGTCACGCCCGCCGCGGCGAAGCGCGGCGCCTGCGCCTTGCTGAGCGTGGCACCCGCGCTGAAGATCGCGATGTCCAACCCGCTCGGGTCGGCCGTCTCGGCATCTTCGACGACGATCTCACGGTCGCCCCACGGGATGACCGTTCCGGCGCTGCGCGCACTGGCGAAGAAGCGCAGCTCGCCGACGGGGACGTCGCGGTCGAGCAGCAGTTGGCGCACGACGGCGCCGACCTGACCGGTGGCGCCGACGACGCCGAGGTTGACCGTGCTCGCCATGATCAGCGCCCCGTTCCCGCATAGACGACGGCGTCGGTGTCGCCGTCGAGGCCGAACGCCGTGTGCACGGCCCGAACAGCATCATTCAGCAGATCAGCACGGATGACGACCGAGATGCGGATCTCGGAAGTGCTGATCATCTCCATGTTGATGCCCGCGTTCTTGAGCGTGGTGAAGAGCTGGGCCGAGACGCCCGCGCTCGTGCGCATGCCGCCGCCGACCACCGAGAGCTTGCCGATCTGGTCGTCGTAGGCGAGCGCCTCGAACCCGAGGGTCGGCTGGGTCGCCTTCAGCGCGGTGAGCACCTTCTCGCCGTCGGCCTTCGGCAGGGTGAAGCTGATGTCGGTGCGGCTCGTCGCGGCGGTCGAGACGTTCTGCACGATCATGTCGATGTTGGCGCCGGTCTCGGCGACGATCGTGAAGATGTCGGCGGCCATGCCGGGCGTGTCGGGCACGCCGACCACGGTGATCTTCGCCTCGCTGAGATCGCCGGCGACCCCGGTGATGATCGGCTCTTCCATCGTCTCTCCCTCTGTACCGCTGACAACCCAGGTGCCCTCGTGGGGCGTGAACGACGACCGCACGTGCAGGGTGACCCCGTGGCGGCGGGCGAACTCGACGGCGCGGATGTGCAGCACCTTCGCACCGGCGGCCGCGAGCTCGAGCATCTCCTCCGCGGTGACGCGGTCGACCTTGCGGGCCTTCTTCACCACGCGCGGGTCGGCGGTGAAGACGCCGTCGACGTCGGTGTAGATCTCGCACACGTCGGCGCCGAGCGCCGCGGCCAGCGCGACCGCGGTGGTGTCGCTGCCGCCGCGACCGAGCGTCGTGATGTCGCGGCTGTCGCGGTTGAAGCCCTGGAACCCGGCGACGATCGCGATGGCCCCCTCGTCGAGGGCCTCCTGCACGCGCACCGGGGTGACGTCGACGATGCGGGCGGCGCCGTGGCGGGCATCCGTGATCATGCCGGCCTGGCTGCCCGTGAACGAGCGCGCGTCGTGGCCCATGCTGCGGATCGCCATGGCGAGCAGCGCCATCGAGATGCGCTCGCCGGTAGTGAGCAGCATGTCCATCTCGCGCGGGTCGGGCAGCGGGGTGACCTGGTGGGCGAGGTCGATCAGCTCGTCGGTGGTGTCGCCCATCGCGCTCACCGCGACGACCACCTGGTTGCCGGCGGTGCGGGTGGCGACGATGCGCTTGGCGACGCGCTTGATGCTCTCGGCGTCGGCGACCGAGGAGCCGCCGAACTTCTGCACGATGAGGCTCACGGCGGATCTCCTGGAAGGGTGTGACGCAGCGGGGTGACGCAGCGGTGCTGAGGGCGAATGGTGGCGGCGGCGCGGTGCGCAGTGCAGGCCGGGCCGCGGGCGCGACGTCGATGGCGAGCCGTGGAGGCTGATTCTACCCGTGCCGGATGCCCGCTCGGGCATGCGGGCGAGCGCGACCCGCGCCGACCGCGGTCAGAGCGTGCGACGCCCCTCGAACGCGCGGCCCAGCGTGACCTCGTCGGCGTACTCGAGGTCGCCGCCGACGGGCAGGCCGCTCGCGAGCCGCGAGACGGTGAGCCCGGGCTGCACGAGCAGACGGGAGAGGTAGGTTGCCGTGGCCTCGCCCTCGAGGTTCGGGTCGGTGGCGATGATCACCTCGGTGACGGTGCCATCGCGCAGGCGGCCGAGCAACTGGCTGATGCGCAGATCGTCGGGGCCGATGCCGTCGATCGGGCTGATCGCGCCGCCGAGCACGTGGTACAGCCCGCGGAACTCGCGCGTGCGCTCGATCGCGACGACGTCTTTCGCCTCCTCGACAACGCAGATGCTCGTGGGGCTGCGGCGCGGGTCGCGGCAGATCGAGCACTGCGCCTCTTCCGCGACATTGCCGCAGATCTCGCAGAAGCGCACCTTCTCGCGCACGTCGATGAGCAACTGCGACAGCCGGGTGACGTCGAACGACTCGGTCTGCAGAATGTGGAAGGCGATGCGCTGCGCCGACTTCGGCCCGATACCGGGCAGGCGCCCGAACTCATCGATCAGGTCTTGGATGATGCCGTCGTACATCAGTACTCATCCCGGAACGGGTCGGGCGCATCGGCGCTCGACGGCTGGTCGGGGTCGCGCGGCGCCGGCGCGGCGTCCGGGATGCCCTCCACGGGCAGCTCGGCCCCGCCGGTCACGCTGACCGCGGGCTCGAGCGCCTCTTCGCCGAGGAAGGTCGCGCCGAGAACCTCGCGCACCACGGCCTCGCCGTAGCGCTGGCGACCATCGACCTCGGCACGATGCACGACCGCGGCGGGGGCGGCGGGCGGCGTGGATGCGGGCTCGGGACTGCTCGCGGGGCTGGCCGCACTGGCAGCGCTGCTGGGGCTGTCGGCACTGGCCGGGCTCGCGCTGGCCGGGCTGGCGCTCGCGGGGCTCGCCGACGCCGGGGTGCTGCTCGCCGGCGTGGTGCTCGCTGGCGTGCTGCTGGTCGGGATCGGCGCGACGACCCAGTCGGTGACCGGGGCGGCCGCGGGCGCGGGGGGCGGCGCGGCGGCGGGCTTGGCGGGCGCGGGCTTCGACGCTGCAGCTGCCGCGGGCTTCGGCGTTGCAGGCTTCTCGGCCGGCGCCGTCGCGGCGGGGGCGGCGGGCGGCGCGGCGGGAGCATCCGTCGGCGGAGCGACCCGCACGATGAACTTGACGCGCACGCCGAGCACCTGCTGGATCGCCGCGCGCACGTGCTCGCTGACGCTGTCGGCGGGCGCGGTGCGCTGCTTGAACGCGGCCGCATCGGCCTCGGTGGGGAAGGCGATCGTGAGCACGTCGTCGTCGAGGGCGGCGGGGGTGGTCGCGAAGACGATGGTCCACGAGCTGCGCTTGTGCTGCTGCACGGCGTCGAGCACGGCCGGCCAGGCCTCCTGCACCCGGGCGAGCGTGAGGTGCTCGGCCGGAGCGGCGGGCGCGGTCGTGGCGGGCTCGGGTGCGACGGGCTCGGGTGCGGCGGGCTCGGGCTGGGCGGGCGCAGCGGCCGCGGGCTCGGGCGTCGCGGCTGGCACCGGTGCTGACGGCACGGGTGCTGACGACACGGGTGCTGCCGCCACGGCTGCTGCCGGCACGGCTGCGGGCGCAGCCGCAGGAGCGGCAGCAGCTGGTGCCGCCGCGGCAACCCGGGCGGGCGCGGCAGGCGCGGCGGTCATGGCGGCCTCGCCCCCGAGGGCGACGAGCACGCGCGCCGTCATGAGCTCGAGGTGCAGCCGCGGCGAGGTCGCGCCGGTCATCTCGGTGAGGGCCTTGTTGACGACATCGGCCGCACGCGACAGCTCGGCGGGCGTGAAGCCGGCGGCCTGCTCACGCATCGCCTGCAGGTCGGCGTCGGGGATGCCGTGCAGCACCTCGGCGGCGCCGTCGGCGGTCGCCTGCACGACGATGAGGTCGCGCAGCCGCTCGAGCAGGTCGTCGACGAAGCGCCGAGGGTCCTGCCCGGTCTGGATGACCCGGTCGACGGCCTGGAAGGCAGCCGCTGCATCGCGCGCGCCGATCGCGGTGACCACCTCGTCGAGCAAGGTGCCGTGCGTGTACCCGAGCAGGGCGACGGCCCGCTCGTAGGTGACCGTGGCGTCGTCGCTGCCGGCCATGAGCTGGTCGAGCAGCGAGAGTGTGTCGCGCACCGAGCCGCCGCCGGCCCGCACGACGAGCGGCAGCACCCCGGGCTCGATGGTGACGTTCTCGCTCGCGCAGAGCTGCTGCACGTACTCGAGCAGCTGCGCGGGCGGCACGAGCCGGAACGGGTAGTGGTGGGTGCGCGAGCGGATGGTGCCGATGACCTTCTCGGGCTCGGTCGTCGCGAAGATGAACTTCACGTGCTCCGGCGGCTCCTCCACGATCTTCAGGAGCGCGTTGAAGCCCTGCGGGGTGACCATGTGCGCCTCGTCGAGGATGAAGATCTTGTAGCGGTCGCGCGCGGGGGCGAACACGGCGCGCTCGCGCAGCTCGCGGGCGTCGTCGACGCCGTTGTGGCTGGCGGCGTCGATCTCGACGACGTCGAGCGAGCCGCCGCCCTCGCGGCTGAGCTCGATGCAGCTCGGGCACACGCCGCACGGGGTGTCGGTCGGCCCCTCGGCGCAGTTCAGGCAGCGGGCCAGGATGCGGGCCGAGGTCGTCTTGCCACATCCACGAGGCCCGCTGAACAGGTAGGCATGGTTCACCCGATCGCCGCGGAGCGCCGCCCGAAGGGGGTCGGTCACGTGACTCTGGCCGATGAGCTCGGCGAACGTCTCGGGCCGGTAGCGGCGGTAGAGGGCGGTGACCACGTGCCCAGCGTAGTCGCCACCTCGGATGCCCGAGCCGGGCATCCCGCCCCCGTGGTTGCACGAATGAAGGACTTCCGGGCGCGGGTCACGGCGAGTCGCGGCGACACGCCGACGCAGGATGCCCGGCGTCCTTCATTCGTGCAGGCGCAGCCGCGCGGCTCAGCCAACGAGGGCGGCGGTCGCCTGTGCGATCGCGAGCTCCTCGTCCGTCGGCACGACGAGCACGGCGACGCGCGAGCCCTCCGGCGAGATGACGCGAGCGTGGCGCGAGGGAGCCTCGTTGCGCGCGGCGTCGAGCGCGAGGCCGAGGTGCTCGAGCCCAGCCAGCGCCCGCGCGCGCAGCGCGGGCGCGTTCTCTCCGACGCCGGCCGTGAAGACCACGGCGTCGAGGCCGCCCAGCTGGGCGAGGTACGCGCCGACGTAGTGCCGGATGCGGTGGGCCCAGACGGCGAGCGCGCGCTCCGCATCCGCATCGCCCGATTCGGCCGCGGCACGCACGTCGCGCATGTCCGACGACCCGGCGAGGCCGAGCAGCCCGCTGCGGCTGTTGAGCAGAGCATCGAGCTCGTCAACCGAGAACCCCGCCCGCAGCAGGTGCAGCAGCGCGCCCGGATCGAGGTCGCCCGAGCGCGTGCCCATGACGAGGCCGGCGAGCGGCGTGAGGCCCATCGAGGTGTCGATGGAGCGGCCGCCGTCGATCGCCGTGGCCGAGGCGCCGTTGCCGAGGTGCAGCACGATGAGCTTCAGCCGCTCGAGCGGCCGGCCGAGCAGGGCCGCCGCCCGCCCCGCGACGTACTGGTGGCTCGTGCCGTGGAATCCGTAGCGCCGCACCCCGTGCGCCGCCGCGACGGCGCGGTCGATCGCGTAGGTCGCCGCGGCCTCCGGCATCGTCTGATGGAAGGCGGTGTCGAACACCGCGACGTGCGGAACCGCCGGAAGGGCCCGCCGCGCGGCGACGATGCCGGCCAGGTTCGCCGGATTGTGCAGCGGGGCGAGCGGGCTGACGACGCGGATGCCCTCCTCGACCTGCGCGTCGATCACGACGGGAGCCGTGAACACCTCGCCGCCGTGCACGACCCGGTGCCCGACGGCGGCGATGCTCGCCGCCTCGGCGCCGAGGCGCTCGAGCACGAGGCGCATGCCGGCGTCGTGGTCGGCGGCGTCCCCCGCCAACTGCCCATCAGGACCGCTCTGCCCGATGCGCTCGAGCAGGCCCGCCAGCACGACCTGCTCGGTCGCGACGTCGATGAGCTGGTACTTGATCGAGCTCGACCCCGAGTTGACGACGAAGACCCGCATCAGGCGGCGCCCTCGGCGAGCGCCGTGCCCCCGATGGTGGAGATCGGCATGGTCGGCGGCGGGGGCGTGCGCTGCGCCTGGATCGCGGTGATGGCGACCGTGTTGACGATGTCGCTGACGAGAGCGCCGCGGCTGAGGTCGTTGACGGGTTTGCGCAGACCCTGCAGCACCGGCCCGACGGCGACGGCCCCCGCCGAGCGCTGTACTGCTTTATAGGTGTTATTGCCGGTGTTGAGGTCGGGGAAGACGAACACGGTCGCGCGGCCGGCCACCGGCGAGCCCGGCATCTTCGAAGCCGCGACACTCGGCTCGGCGGCCGCGTCGTACTGCATGGGCCCGTCGACGAGCAGCTCGGGCGCCCGCTCGCGCACCAGCTGGGTCGCCGCGCGCACCTTCTCGACGTCGTCGCCCGCACCCGAATCGCCGGTCGAGTACGACAGCATCGCCACGCGCGGCTCGATGGCGAACTGCGCCGCCGTCGCCGCCGACGAGATCGCGATGTCGGCCAGTTGCTCGGCCGTCGGGTCGGGAATCACCGCGCAGTCGCCGTAGACGAGCACGCGGTCGGCCAGGCACATGAAGAACACGCTCGACACGACCGAGACGCCGGGGTCGGTCTTGATGATCTCGAAACTCGGGCGGATCGTGTGCGCCGTCGTGTGCGCCGCGCCCGACACCATGCCGTCGGCCAGGCCGAGGTGCACCATCATCGTGCCGAAGTAGCTGACGTCGGTGACGACGTCGCGCGCGGTCTCGTAGCTGACGCCCTTGTGCGCCCGCAGCCGCGCGTACTCCTCGGCGAAGCGGTGCCGGTGGTCCTCATCGAACGGCGACAGGATGCTCGCCTCCGCCAGGTCGAGCCCGAGTTCGGCGGCGCGCGCCCGAACCACCTGCTCGTCGCCGAGGATCGTCAGATCGCAGACGCCGCGCTGCAGCAGCGTGCCGGCCGCGCGCAGCACGCGGTCGTCGTCGCCCTCGGGCAGCACGATGTGCTTGCGGTCTGCTCGCGCCCGCTCGAGCAGGTCGAACTCGAACATGAGCGGCGTCACGGCACCGGCCCGCGTGACGTCGAGCCGGTTCATGAGCGCCTCGGCGTCGATGTGGCGCTCCCACAGCGCCAGGGCCGTGTCGTACTTGCGCTGGCTGTCGGCGGCGAGCCGGCCGCGGGCGCTCATGATGGCGCGCACGGTGTCGTAGGTGCCCGACTCGGCACGCACGATCGGCAGGCTCGGGTCGAGGCCGTCGACGAGGCTCTGCACCGCATCCGGAGTCTCGAACCCGCCGTAGAGGATGATCGCCGCCAGGCTCGGGAACGTCTCGCTGG
>VFQU01000791.1_pt1 | contig 23032 bp, 23 predicted proteins | sample 3512311 | NCBI WGS metagenome assembly VFQU01 (sample SAMN10412377, study PRJNA504923) | tailings metagenome | isolation source: Relicate 3 Philex TSF3 active mining site | place: Philippines: Tuba, Benguet | collected 2017-08-29
ATCACCGCGCACTTGGCCGAGGAATAGGCCAGCGGGCCGAACCCGGCCTGCAGCCCCGCGATCGAGGCGGTGTTGATGATCGAGCCGCCGCCGCGCTTCAGCATCAGCGGCGCGGCGTGCTTCATGCCCATGGCCGGGCCCTTGACCAGCAGGTCGAACGTCGCCGCCCAGCCGTCGGCGTCCATGTCCATCACCCCGGTCGGCGAGCCGCCATGCCCGGCGTTGTTGAACAGGATGTCGAGCCCGCCGAAGTCCCGCTCAGCCACCGCCACGGTGCGGGCGATGTCGGCCTCGACCGTCACGTCGCACCGCATGTAGCGCAGGGTGTCGGGGAACCGCTTCTCGAGCATGGCCCCCTTCTCGTCCTGCAGGTCCGCCGCGACGACGCAGGCGCCCTCGGCCAGGAACAGCTCCACCGTTCCCAGCCCGATACCCGACACGCCGCCCGTGATGACGGCGACCTTTCCTTCAAGCCTTCCGGCCATGCCAAATCCCTCCCTCTTGTCTGTTCTTGGGGTCGCCCCGGCGTGACCGGGGCGCCCATTTCGTTCGTGACGCCGATGGCGCGGCGACGGCGGTCCCTATTCGGTGACCACCACCACCTTGCCCATGGCCTTGCGCGCGGCCAGGTGGGCGATCGCATCGCCGGCCTTCTCCAGCGGGAACCGCTCGGAGACGTACGGCTTGATCTTGCCGGCCGCGTACATGTCCATCAGCTCCTTGACGTTCTGCTGGTGGGCCTTGGGATCGCGCGCCACGGCCGCGCCCCAGAAGACGCCGACGATGTCGCAGCTCTTCAGCAGGGTCAGGTTCAGCGGCACCTTGGGGATGCCCGCCGGGAAGCCGATCACCAGGAAGCGGCCGCCCCAGCCGGCGGCGCGGATGGTCGCCTCGGCATAGTCGCCGCCGACCGCGTCATAGGCCACGTCCCAGCCCTCGGGGCCGCAGGCGTCCTTGAACAGCTTGGCCAGTTCCTTGGCCCCGTCCTTGTCGAACGGCCCGGTCGGATAGACGACGCCGGACTCGGCGCCGTGGCGGATCGCCAGGTCCACCTTCTCCTGCGAGGAGGCCGCCGCGATCACCCGCGCGCCCACCGCCTTGCCCAGCTCCACCGCCGCCAGGCCGACGCCGCCCGCGGCGCCCAGCACGAGCAGGGTCTCGCCGGCCTTCAGATGGCCGCGGTCCTTCAGGGCGTACCAGCTGGTGCCATAGGTCATCATGAAGGCGGCCGCCTCGTCGAACGGCATCGAATCGGGGATCGGCGTCACCCGCGCCGCGTCCAGCACCAGCTTCTCGGCCATGCCGCCGTTGCCGGTGCTGGCCAGCACCCGGTCGCCGACCTTAACGGCGGTGACGCCCTCGCCGACGGCCTCGACCACGCCCGAAACCTCGCCGCCCGGCGAGAAGGGACGCGGAGGCTTGAACTGGTACATGTCCTGGATGATCAGGACGTCGGGATAGTTGACCCCGCAGGCCTTCACCCCCAGCAGAACCTGGCCCGGACCGGCGGTCGGCTCCGGCAGATCCTCCACCACCAGGGTCTCCGGGCCACCCACGACCTTGCTGAGCACCGCCTTCATGCCAAGTCTCCCGCTTTTCTGTTGAGGCGGCAGAGGCTATCGCCGCCGTTCAATCGTTCATAGGCCGGGAGGCCCCCGATGGCGAACAAATGTTTGAGTCTGGTCCTGCACGGCGGCGCCGGCGCCCGGCGCGGCCGCGACTACAGCCGCGAGGTCGCCCACATGCGCGGTCTCGTCGAACAGGGCCGCGACGCCCTGCTGGCCGGCGGCTCGGCGATCGATGTCGCCACCGTCCTGACCCGCGAGCTTGAGGCGTCGGGCCTGTACGTGGCCGGGCGGGGCGCCTCGCCCAACACCGACGGCGTCTACGAGCTGGACGCGGCCATCATGGACGGCGCCCGCCAGATGGCCGGGGCGGTCGCGGCCCTCGAGGGGTTCGAAAGCCCGATCGCCGTGGCCCGCGAGGTTCTGGAAAGCACCCTGCACGTCATGCTCGCCGGCGGCGGCGCGGCCGGCTTCGCCGCCGCCCGGGGCTTCGACCGGATCGCCGACCCGGAGGCCTGGTACACCCGCGCCGGCACGTTCGAGGACAACCACCCCCCGGGCGGCCTCGCCCATGGCACCGTGGGCTGCGTGGTGCGCGACGAGCAGGGCCGGCTGGCGGCCTGCACCTCGACAGGCGGCGTCTTCGGCAAGCTGCCCGGCCGGGTCGGCGACTCGCCGATCATCGGCGCAGGCTGCTGGGCCGACCGCAATGTGGCGGTCAGCTGCACGGGCCAGGGCGAGTATTTCGTCAAGGTCGCGGCGGCGGCCCAGCTCGCCCACCGCCTGCGCTTCGCCGGCCAGGGGCTGGCGGATGCCGCCGACGCGGTGCTGGCCGAGATCGCCGCCATGGGCGGGGACGGCGGCCTGATCGCCGTCGCGGCCGATGGGTCCATCGCCATGCCCTACGTCAGCCAGGGCATGAAGCGCGCGGCCCTGACGCCGGACGGCGAGATCCTCTCGGCGGCCTTCGAGCTGTAGAGGCCGCACTGGACACCACCCCCCTAGCGCGCCCATATCCCTGAATCATGACCCAAGACGCCGACGTCATCATCGCCGGAGCCGGCATGGCCGGCGCCACCCTGGCTCTGGCGCTGGCGCGGGCGGGGCTGTCGGTCACGGTGATCGATCCGGCGCCCTTCGAGACCCAGCTGGCGCCGACCTTCGACGGCCGCTCCTCGGCCATCGCCTATTCCTCCTTCCGCCAGTGGCGGGCCCTTGGCCTGTCCGACGAGCTGGAGCCGCACGCCCAGCGGATCGAGCAGATCCTGGTGACCGACGGCTGTCGCCCCGGCGCCGCGTCTGGCCGTGGCGCATCGGCCTTTCTCCGCTTCGACAGCGCCGAAATCGGCGAAAGCAGCGACGGCGAGCCGCTCGGCTACATGGTCGAGAACCGCCGTACCCGCGCGGCCCTCGCGGCCGGGGTCGCACGGACGCCCGGCATCACCGTCCTGGCCCCGGCCCGCGTCGCCGGCCTGGCGGTGGACGCCGCGGGCGCCCGCGTCACCCTGGCTGACGGCCGCCAGCTCTCCGCCCCGCTGGTCGTCGGGGCCGAGGGCCGCGCCTCGGTGATCCGCAAGGCCGCCGGCTTCGGCCTGATCGGCTGGGGCTATGGCCAGACCGGCGTCGTCGCCACCGTCCGCCTCGAGAAGGACCACGAGGGCGTCGCCCACGAGTATTTTCTGCCCGGCGGCCCCTTCGCCATCCTGCCCCTGACCGACCAGCGCGCCAGCCTGGTCTGGACCGAGAAGGAGGCCCACGCCGCCGCCCTGGCCGCCGCCCGGCCCGAAGTCGTCCAGGCCCATCTGCAGCGCCGCTTCGGCGAGTTTCTCGGCGTCCCCCGCATCGAGGGGCCGATCTTCACCTATCCGCTCAGCCTGGCCCTGGCCGAACAGATGAGCGCCCCGCGCGTGGCCCTGCTGGGCGATGCGGCCCATGGCGTGCACCCGATCGCCGGCCAGGGGCTCAATCTCGGCCTCAAGGACGCGGCGGCCCTGGCCGAGGTGGTCGTCGAATCGATGCGTGTCGGCCTCGACATCGGCTCGGAAACGGTGCTGGAGCGCTACGCCGCCTGGCGGCGGTTCGATAACGTCATGCTGGCCGCGGCCACCGACGTCTTCACCCGGCTGTTCAGCAACGATATCGCCCCGGTCCGCGCCGCGCGGGGCCTCGGCATCGCCATCGTCAACCGAATCGGACCGGCGCGCCGCTTCTTCATGCGCGAGGCGGGCGGGGCGGTCGGCGACCTTCCCCGGCTTCTGCGCGGCGAGGCCCTCTAGCCGGCGTCGACGGCCTTAGTCCGCCAGCTCGCGCGCTTCCTCGGGCAGCATGATCGGCACGCCGTCGCGGATCGGATAGGCCAGCTTGGCCCCCCGGCTGATCAGCTCGCCGGCGGCGCGGTCATATTCCAGCGGACCGTGTGTCACCGGACAGACCAGCACCTCGAGCAGGCGCGGATCGACCTCGACGAGGCTCGCCGGAGGCGAGGCGGGGGTGCTGGAAGGCGCAGCGGATTCGGTCATGGGCGCTTCTTACTGGATCGAGCCGGCTTCGTCGTCCCCCAGGACCGAGCCGATTTCCATCAGGGCCAGCAAGATTTCGGCGCGGTCCGCGTGGGTGCGGGCCTCCAGCAGCGCCTGCTTCTCGTTGGGCTCGAACGGCAGGCCCATCGACAGGCTGTCGATCAGGGCGTCGCCCGGCGCCGCCTCGGCCGCTTCCCAGTCCACGGCCAGGCCGCGCGCCTCCAGATAGTGCTTCATCGCATTGAGGAACGGGCGGCGCTCGAAGACCACCGTGTCCGCAGGCTGGAGGTCGTCCACGAAGGCGGCGAAGTCGGCGCGCGCCTGGCGATACGGCGTCTTTAGGTTCAGCTCCTCGGCCAGGCGGAACCGGCAGACCCCCGTCAGGGTGATGAGGTAGCGGCCGTCCTGTGTCTCGGCGAACGAGGTCACCCGGCCGGCGCATCCCACCGGCGCCAGCAGCGGCCGTTCGCGATCGCCGCCCGGCAGGGTCTGGATCATGCCGATCATCCGGTCGCCGGCCATGGCGTCGTCCAGCATGTTCAGATAGCGCGGCTCGAAGATGTTCAGCGGCAGCTGGCCGCCCGGCAGCAGCACCGCCCCGTCGAGCGGGAAGACCGGGATCACCTGCGGCAGGTCTTCGATCTTGCGATAGCCGGTGAGCATGTCGGGCCTTTCAGGCCATAGGGGCCTTTAGCTGAAGAGGATGGAGGACAGGCGGCGGCGGCCCTGGCGGGTGACCTCGCTGGTCAGGCCCGCCGCCTCGAACACGACCAGTAGCTGCTTGCGCGCCGCCTCCTCGTTCCAGGTCCGGTCGCGGGCGATGAGCTCCAGAAGTTGGTCGGCCGCCAGGTCGTAGCGGCCCTGACCGGCATAGGCGCCGGCCAGGTCGAAGCGGGCCTGATGATCGTCGGGATCGGCGGCCAGGGCCTGCTCCAGCGGCGCGGTCTCGCTCGTCGCGCCCTCGGCCAGGGCCAGGCTGGCGCGGGCGGCGTCGAGATCGGGGTCCTTGGCGTCGGCCGGGGCCATGGCGACCAGTTCGGCCGCCCGCTCGGTATCGCCGCCGGCGATATAGCAGCGCGCCAGCCCGCCCAGCGCCTTGACGTTGGTCTGGTCCATCTGCAGCGCCTGGGCATAGGCCTGCGCCGCGCCGCCGATGTCGCCGAGATCCATGGATTCCTTGGCCAGGGCCAGGATCTCGTCGATCGCCTCGGGCGCCGGCGGTCCGGCCAGGCGCTCGATGAACTGGCGGACCTGGCTTTCGGGCAGGGCGCCCTGGAAACCGTCGACCGGCTGGCCGTTGACGAAGGCGTAGACGGTGGGGATCGACTGCACCCGAAGCTGGCCGGCGTAGGCGGGGTTCTTGTCGACGTCGATCTTCACCAGCTTGACCGCGCCCTTCATCGACAGCACGACCTTTTCCAGGGTCGGCGTCAGCTGGCGGCAGGGCCCGCACCAGGTGGCCCAGAAGTCGACGATGACCGGCTGCTGGCGCGAGGCCTCGATGACGTCGGCCATGAAGCCGGCGTCGGAACCTTCCTTGATGAGATCTCCGGCCGGCGCGGCCTGGCCGCTGGAGAACTGTTCGCCGATGAGGGTCATGGACTGTCCGTGAAGTGGGTGTTCAACGCCTGAGCCGCCAACATGGTCTCACCCGGCGGCCGGTTCAACGCATCAGGCGGCCGGAACCACCGTCATGGCCGCGAAATCCACCACGATCGGGGTGCGGCCATGGTGGGCGAGGAAGCCCGCGAAGGCTTCCCGGGTCAGGGTGGTGGTCGCGGTGTTGACCAGCGGGTGGAAGTTGACGCGGTCGGCTTCCGCCAGCGCCCGGTCCAGCACGAAGGTCACCTGGCCCTCGCCGTCGTTGGCCAGGGCCAGCGCCGTGACCGAGCCAGGCGTCACGCCCAGCACCTGCTCCATCAGCTCCGCCGAGCCGAACGACAGCCGGGCCGAGCCGATGACATGATGCAGCCGCTTGAGGTCGATCACCGTCTCCCCCAGAGCCGAGATCAGCCACAGGCGGCCCTTGGCGTCCTTGAGAAACAGGTTCTTGGTGTGGGCGCCCGGGATCGCGGCCTTGATCGCCTCGCCTTCCTCGACGCGGAAGACGGCCGGGTGGTCGTGGTTGTCATAGCCGATGCCCAGCTGGTCCAGATGGGCCAGCATCGCGTCCCTGCCCCTGAGCATCCGGTCAGTTCCCCGGCTGGTCGCGGGTCGTCATCGGCGCGTTCGGGTCGGCGGGGGGCCGCTTGGCCGCCGGCGGAGGCGGGGCGGGCGGCGGGGCCGGCGGCGTGACGACCGGCTCGGGGTTCAGCACCACCGGCGGCGGGGCCGGTTCGGGCTGCACGGCGACGGGGGGAGCCGCCTTTGGCGCCGGCGCAGGAGCAGGCGCGGTCCGTGCGGGCTGGCTCGCCGGAGCCTGCGAGGCCGTCGCCGGGGCCGCCTTGCTGGCCGGTGCAGTCGCCGGGGGCGCGGGCTCGGCCGGCGACAGGTCGGCGGGCGGCGTTTCGATCGCGGTATCGACCGGGGCCTGCGGCTCGATGGGCGCCGGCGGCGTCGCCACCTGCGGCTCGGGCTGCGGAACGGGGGCTGTCACCGTTCCGGCCGGGTCCGACGGACGGGTCAGCAGAAGGGCGGCCACGCCGACGCCCAGAGCCAGCACCACGGCCGCGCCGATCATCAGCGGCAGTCGGGAGCGGCCCTTGCGCGGCGCGGCGGCCGCCGGCCGGGGAACGAACGCCGGATCGGCCTCGGCGCGCTCGATCGGGGCTTCCGGAGGCGGCGAAGCGGGCGCGGCGGCTGGCCGGGTCGCTGCAGGCGCGGGAGCCGGGGCGGTCGCAGCGTGCCGAGGGGCTTCGGGCTGAGGCGCCGTCGGGGCCTCGGGCGTGCGGGGCGGGGCGTTCCAGCGTTGCGGCGGGGCTTCGCGGCGCGGCGCCGGCGCGTTCAGATCCTCGACCGGACGCGACAGCGGCGAGGCGGCGGGCATGGCGCGCCAGGCGGGGCTGGGGGCCGGTCCACGCCGCTGCGGCGCCTCGGCCTTCGGCATGCCGGACAGCGCTGCGATGCCCTCCGGCGTGATCCCGGCGCCCTGCACCGGCGGGCGCGGCGGCACGAAGGGCTTGCGGACAGGCGGCTGGGCCGAGCCGGTCAGGATGCTCGCGCCGCCCGGCGGAGCCGGCGGCGGCGCGGGCGGGGCAAGGGCCGCCGGATCCAGCTTCAGCGGCGCGGCCGAGGGGATGGCCGACATGATGGGCGGCGGCTTGCGCGCCGGCTGCGGGCGCGGCGTTCCCTTGGGCAGGGCGCCGATGGTGATCGGCGCACCGACGCGCCAGCCGCCAACCTGCGGCTGGACGGGCTGAGCCGGCTGCGCGGTCTGGCCTGGCCGGGCGTCCTGCGCCGGGGTCTTGTCGGCCGGGCCGGTTTCGGCCGGCGTATCGTCGTCGCCGGAAGGCGGCTTCATCCTTGAACCTCGAAGGCTCGCCACGGGGGCGGTCGATGGCTGTTGCGGACCGAACAGATGCCCAAAAGCCGGCCCGGGGTCCAGTGCGGGGCGATCCTAGCGCAGACTTGGCCCATTCCGTGACGGGCCGGCAGGCCCAGGGGGGACCGCCCTCTTGCGAAATCCGCGTCCGCGCGCGAGAGGATAGGGCCATGAGCAATCCTCCCGCCCCGATCAATCCGCCGCTCGTGCTGGAATGCTATCCCACCGGCCTGCAGGCGCCGGACATCGTGCCGGGGCGGCCCCAGCGCGCCTGGATGGACGCCTTCGCCGAACGCCATCCCTACCGCTGCCTGCCGCTGACCATGGCCAACACCACGGGCTGGGAAATCCTCAATCCGGTCGGCTTCACCGCCGAATGGAACGGCGGCGCGCACCAGGACTGCATCACCTTCACGCCCGACCACCAGCACCCGATGTTCCACGAGCTGGTGAAGAGCCACTTCTCGCGCGGCATCATCACCTTCCACACCGGCTATCTGTTCCGCACCCCGCCGGGCTGGTCGATGTGGACCAGCGGCCCGCCCAACCACGTCAAGGACGGCATCCAGCCGCTGACCGGCCTCGTCGAGACCGACTGGCTGCCCTTCCCCTTCACGATGAACTGGATGTTCACCCGGCCGGGCCGGGTGCGGTTCGAGAAGGGCGAGCCCTTCTGCTTCATCACCCTGATGCCCGACCAGGCGCTGCAGGTGACCCAGCCGGTCACCAAACAGATGAACCGCAACCCCGAACTGCGCGATCAGTACGACGCCTGGTACAAGTCCCGCGAGGACTTCAACAAGCGCCTCCTCAAGCAGGACCCCTCGGCCATGCGCGAGGCCTGGCAGCGGTTCTATTTCAAGGGCGAGCTTCCCGAGGATGTCGGCCCCGCCCCGACGACCCACGTCAACAAGCGCCGCCTCAAGGCGCCGAAGGTCGGGCTGTAGATTCCCTTCGGGACCCGCTTGCAAAGCCTTTTGGCCTCTGCCATAAGCCGCGCTCTCGAATTCGGGCGACGTCAGTCGTCCTGGAGCGCGGGCGTAGCTCAGGGGTAGAGCACAACCTTGCCAAGGTTGGGGTCGGGCGTTCGAATCGCCTCGCCCGCTCCATTTTCGAGATCCCCCCAGAGGGGTCAGGATGAGGGCGGCCTTCGGGCCGCCCTCTTGCGTTTTGGGCTCAAGACGGGCGCGGCCTTCGGCCACCCTGTGGCGTTTCAGGCCGTGACGATCACGCCTTCCCTGACTTCCACCGGCCAGGGCTCCAGGGCGCGGCCGGCGCAGGGGCCGCTGGTGCAGTGGCCGTCGGCGATGCGGAACAGGGCCCCGTGGCCGGCGCAGAGGATGCGGTCCTTGTCGCGGGTCAGGTAGCGGTCGGCCATCGCCAGAGGCCAGCCGGCGTGCGGGCAGCTGTCGACATAGCCGAGCACGGCCCCGCCCGACCGCACGACAAAGCCGGCGAACTGCGCATCCCCCTCGCGGAACCGGAACCCCCGCGCGCCCGGCTCGTCGATACCCTCCAGCGGACAGAGAGGAACGCCGGCGGGCGGCCTGGCGGGATTCACGGACATTGCCGGGTTCAGGCCAGCCCCCCGACCGTCACGCGCCAGGGTCGGACGGTGGAGGTCTCGAACAGTCCCGCGGCCTTGTAGGGGTCGGCGTCGTGGAAGGCCTGGGCGGCGGCCAGGTCCTCGGCCTCGACGATCAGCATCGAGCCCGCCATCGCGCCATCCTCCGACAGATAGGGCCCGCCCAGCCGCACGACGCCGGGGTGGTCGGCCACATAGGCCAGGTGCGCCTCGCGCGTGGCCAGCCGGATGTCGAGGGCGCCGGGCTTGTCCAGCCAGGAGATGATGAAGAGAGCCATTGGGTTGTCCTAGCGTTCGCTGCGAATGGGCCGTGACAGCAGGCCGGCGATGGCCTGGTCGACATCGGTGCGGCCCGACAGGATCGCCGCCACCGCGTCGCAGATCGGCATCTCGACGCCCAGCTTCGCCGCCAGCGCCTGCACCGCCGGCGCCGAGGCCACCCCTTCGGCCACCGACAGCTTGCCGGCCAGGGCCTCGTCCAGGGTCTGTCCGGCGCCGAGCGCCAGGCCGACGCTCATGTTGCGCGACTGCGGGCTGGAACAGGTCAGCACCAGATCGCCCAGCCCGCACAGCCCCGCCACCGTCTCCGCCTCGCCGCCCAGCGCCTCGGCCATGCGGGTCAGCTCGGCGAAGCCCCGGGTGATCAGGGCGGCGTGGGCGCTGCGGCCCAGGCCCTTGCCCTCGACGATGCCGCAGGCGATGGCCAGCACGTTCTTCACCGCCCCGCCGACCTCGGCGCCCGGCATGTCGGCGGCCAGATAGGGGCGGAAGCTCGGCGTGGCGATCGCTTCGGCCAGGGCCCGGCCCAGCGCCTCGTCCGGGCAGGCCAGGGTGACGGCCGTCGGCAGACCGCGCGCCACCTCGCCCGCGAAGCTGGGTCCCGACAGCACCGCCGGCGCCGCCTGCGGCATCACCTCGGCCAGCACCTCGGTCATCAGCTTCAGCGTCCCCTGCTCGACGCCCTTGCTGCACAGGATCACCGGCAGTCCCGCCCGGGCGTGCGGCGCGAAGGCCGTCAGGGCCGAGCGCAGGTGCTGGGCCGGCGCCACCGCCAGAATCAGGTCCGCGCCGGCGAGATCAGCCATGTCGGTCGTCGCGCGGACGCCGGCGTCCAGGGTCACGCCGGGCAGGAACAGCCGGTTCTCGTGGTCGCTGTTGATCGCCTCGACCACCTCGGCCTCGCGCGCCTGCAGGGTCACCGCCAGCCCGGCGCGGGCCGCCACCTGCGCCAGGGCCGTGCCCCAGGCCCCGCCGCCGATCACCCCTGCGCTGCGATAGCCGCTCGTCATGCCTTGGCTCCCTTGCGGCCGGGGTTGTGGGTCGGCCGCTCGCGCGCCGCCGCCGCGTCCAGCGGCCAGCGCGGCCGGGCCAGGGCGTCCAGCCCGTCGGACAGTCCCGCCGCCAGCCGCTCGGCCCCGGCCAGGGCGATCATCGCGGCGTTGTCGGTGCAATAGGCCAGCGGCGGAGCGGCGAAGCTGAAGCCCCGCGCCGCCGCCGCGTCCTGCAGCCGCTGCCGCACCAGCCGGTTGGCGGCCACCCCGCCGGCGACCACCAGCCGCAGCGGCTCGCCGAGGTGCTCAGCGGCGTAAGCGGCCATGGCCCGGTCGGTGCGCTCGGTCAGCTGGCGGGCGATCGCCGCCTGCACCGCCGCCGCCAGGTCGCGCCGGTCGGTCTCGCCGCTGACGCCCTCGGCCAGCCGCGCCGCCGCCGTCTTCAGCCCGGAGAAGGAAAAATCACAGCCCTCGCGGCCCAGCAGGGCGCGCGGCAGGGTAAATCGCCTCTCGTCCCCGCCCTCGGCCAGCCGCTCCAGCGCCGGCCCGCCGGGATAGGGCAGGCCCATCACCTTGGCGATCTTGTCGAAGGCCTCGCCGGCCGCGTCGTCGATGGTCGAGCCCAGCCGCCGGCAGGCGCCGACCCCCGACACCTCCAGAAGCTGGCAATGCCCCCCGCTGACCAGCAGCAGCAGGAAGGGGTAGGGGACCTCCGCCCCGAGCCTGGCCGACACCGCATGGCCTTCCAGATGGTTCACCGCCACCAGCGGCAGGTCCCGCGCCAGCGCCACCGCCTTGCCGAACGACAGCCCCACCATCACCCCGCCGACCAGCCCCGGCCCCGCCGTCGCCGCCACCCCGGTCAGCGCGTCATAGCCAACTCCGGCTTCGGCCATGGCCTGGGCGGCGATGGCGTCGATGGCCTCGACATGGGCGCGGGCGGCGATCTCCGGCACCACCCCGCCGAACGGCGCGTGCTGGGCGATCTGGCTGGCGATCACCGAGGACAGCACCGTCGAGGCGCCGTCGCCGTCCAGCCGCACCACGGCCGCGGCGGTTTCGTCGCAGCTGGTTTCGAGGCCGAGGACGGTATGGGTGGTCATGCAAAGTTGCCGCTCGGGCGCCGCTCCTGTAGCAGCACCGCTGGAAAGTCCGCCCCGAGGTAGCCCTCCCGTCATGTCGCCGCAACCTGTCGTCCGCATCGGCACCCGCGCCTCCAAGCTGGCGCTCGCCCAGTCGGGCATGATGCAGCGTCGCATCGCCGCCGCCCTGGGCGAGACGGCCGACCCCGAGGCCGCCGCCCCGCTGGTCCGCATCACCACCACCGGCGACCGCATCCAGGACCGCCGCCTGCTGGAGATCGGCGGCAAGGCGCTGTTCACCAAGGAGATCGAGGAGGCCCTGCTGGACGGCCGCGTCGACGCCGCCGTCCACTCGATGAAGGACGTCCCGGCCGAGATGCCGCCCGGCCTGGTCATCGCCGCCATCCCCGAGCGCGAGGATCCCCGCGACGCCTTCGTCAGCGAAGGCTGGACCACCCTGGCCGACCTGCCCCGGGGCGCGCGCCTGGGCACCGCCTCCCTGCGCCGCGCGGCCCAGTGCCTGGCCATGCGCCCGGACCTCGAGATCATCATGCTGCGCGGCAATGTCGACACCCGCCTGGCCAAGCTGGCGGCGGGCGAGGCCGACGCCATCCTGCTGGCGGCCTCGGGCCTCAACCGGCTGGGCATGCCGGGCGCCCCGCGCAGCTTCTTCGACCCGGTCCACGCCCCGCCGGCGCCGGGCCAGGGCGCGCTGGCCATCCAGACGCGCGAGGCGGACGCCGACGCGGCCTGGTGCCGGGCCATCCACCATGCCCCGACGGCGGTCGCCGTGGCGGCCGAGCGCGGCGCCCTCACCGCCCTGGAAGGCAGCTGCCGCACCGCTGTCGGCGCCCATGCCCGGCTCGACGGCGAGACCCTGATCCTGACGGTCGAGGCCCTGACGCCCGACGGCGCCCGGCGCTTCCGGCGCGAGGCGGCCATCACCCTGCCGGCCGACGCCGCCGCCCGCGACGCCGCCGCCCGCGAGCTTGGCCTGGCCCTGGGCGCCGAGGTCCGGGCCGAGGGCGGCGAGGCCCTGCTGCTGGCGATCTGACCATGGACGTCGTCATCTGGACGCCGGCCGCCGACCAGACCCTGTATCAGGAGTTCTGGCCCGCCTGGTTCGCACGGCTCGAGCCCGGTCTCGCCGAGGCCGGCGTCCGCGCCCGGCCGCTGCCCTGGACCGATCCGCTGGACGGTTCGGCCGACGCCATCCTGCCGATGCTCGCCTGGGGCTACCACGTCGCCCCCGCCCGCTGGCTGGCCCGGCTGGGCGAGGTCGAGGCCGCCGGCCAGCGCCTCATCAACCCCGCGCCCCTGCTGCGCTGGAACACCGACAAGGCCTACCTCGCCGAGCTTCAGGCCGCCGGCGCCCCCGTGGTCCCCAGCCTGATCCTCGACCGGCTGACGCCGCCGGACATCGAGACCGCCCGCCGCCGCTTCGGCTGCGACATCGTCGTCGCCAAGCCGCGCATCAGCGGCGGCTCGCACCAGACCCTGCGCCTCGCGCCCGGCGATCCCCTCGACGGCGCCCCCGACGGCGGCGCCATCCTCCAGCCCTTCCTGCCGGCCGTTGGCGAGGAGGGCGAGCTGTCGCTGTTCTACTTCGACGGCGACTTCAGCCATGCGGTGACCAAGGTCCCCGTCCCCGGCGACTTCCGCGTGCAGCAGCAGTTCGGCGGCGTCAGCCACCGGGTCGATCCCTGGCCGGGCGCGCTGGAGGCCGCAGCCCGCGTTCTGGCCGCCGTCCCGCCGCTGACCTACGCCCGCATCGACCTGATCCGCTGTCTGGACGGCTCGCTCGGCCTGATGGAGCTGGAGATCATCGAGCCGGACCTGTTCCTCGCCGACGCGCCGGAGGCCGGGGTGCGTTTCGGGGCCGCCGTGGCGCGGGCCATCCGCGCCGCCAACCCCTGATCCGCAAAGGGGTTGCGGCGGGGTTAGCCATCTTTCCGACTTGCCAGAACGACGGTCGCGGACAACCTTCCCTCATCGAACGACGGGGAGGCCGGGGCCTTGGATCGCGACAGCTGGAACAGGGTCGAAGCGCTGTTCGACGCCGCCTGGGACCTGCCTCCGGACGAACGCGAGGCCTGGCTGGCCGCACAGGACGCCCCGCCCGAGGTGCTGGACGCCGTCCGCCGCCTGCTGGCCGACGCCGAGGCGACCGAGGGCTTCCTTGAGCCCGACCCCGTCCAGCCGTCCGCCGCCGCAACGCCGCCCCTGTCCCTCAAGCCCGGCGACCGCGCCGGCCCGTGGGAGATCGTCCGCCCCATCGGCGCCGGCGGCATGGGCGAGGTCTACGAGGCCCGCCGCGCCGACGGCGCCTACGACCAGCGCGCCGCCCTGAAGATCATCGGCCGGGCCGGCGCCCAGGCCTGGGAACGCTTCCAGTCCGAACGCCGCATCCTCGCCGGCCTCGACCATCCCGGCATCGCCCGCATCATCGATGGCGGCCTGCTGGCCGACAGCCGGCCCTTCATGGTCATGGAGTTCGTCGATGGCGGCCCCATCGACGCCTGGCGCCGCTCGCGGAACCTCGGCCTGCATGAAACCGCGCGGCTGGGCGCGGCCCTCTGCGACGCCATGGCCCACGCCCATGCCCGCCTCGTCGTCCACCGCGATCTCAAGCCCAGCAACATCCTCGTCGACGCCGAGGGTCGGCCGCGCCTGATCGACTTCGGCGTCGCCCGGCTGATCGACGACGGCGCCGGCGCCGAAACCGCCGCGCCGATGTCGGTGGACTACGCCGCCCCCGAACAGATGGCCGGCGGCGCCATCTCCACGGCCACCGACACCTATGGCCTGGCCGCGGTGCTCTACGAACTGGTCGCCGGCGAGCCGCCGGTCCGCGCCTCGGGCCACCCGCTGGCCGTGGCCGTGGCCCGGGTCATGGACGCCCGGCCCGAAAGCCTCGCCGCCCGCGTCCGGCCGGGCCCCGGCGAGGCCGCCCTGCTGGGCGACCTCGACGCCATCCTCGCCAAGGCCCTGCGCAAGGACCCGGCCGACCGCTACCTGACCGCCCAGGCGCTGAAGGACGATCTCGAGCGCGCCCTGGCCGGCGACCCGGTCGAGGCCCGCCGCGGCGAGCGCGGCTACCGCCTGCGGCGCTTCGTCCGCCGCCGCCGCTGGCCCATCGCCGCCGCCGCCGCCATCGCCGTCAGCCTGACCACCGGCCTTGGCCTCGCCCTCTGGCAGGCGGGCGAGGCGTCGCGCCAGCGGGACGAGGCCCTGCGCGATCAGGCCCGGCTGGAGGCCGTCCAGCAGTCGATCTTCCTGATGTTCCGCAGCGCCGGCGAGCTGCAGGGGGCAGAGGCCACCGCCGCCCAGGTCCTCGACAGCGCCGCCCGCCGCATCGACCGCGAGTTCCAGCTCGACCCCCGTCGTGGCGCGCCGGTGCTCCATGCCCTGGGCGAGCTCTACTTCCTGCTGACCGACTACGAGGCGGCCGAACCCCTGCTCGTCCGGCTGGCCGACGCCGATCCCGCCCGGGTCGATCCGTCCCTGATCGCCCTTGGCCGCTACGACCTGGCCCAGACGCTTCACCGCAAGGGCGACAACAAGGCCGCCGCCGCCCGCCTGGCCCAGGCCCAGGCCTTCTGGTCTGCCGATCCCGCCCGCTGGGAGACCCGCCTCGTCGACAGCCGCCTGCTGGAGGCCCAGCTGATGCGCGAGGCGGGCGATGGCGAGGGGGCGGTGCGGCTGCTCCAGGCCGCCCTGCCGCGCCGCATCGCCCTCAGCGGGCCGGCCCACCGCGAAACGGGCGTCTTCCACAACAACCTCGGCGTCGCCCTGGCGGCGGTCGGCCGCTACGACGAGGCGCGCGAGGCCTTCAAGGCGGCCAACCTGGTCTGGACGGCCGCCGGGCTGGAACAGAGCCCCGACGCCCTCAACACCCTCAACAACTGGGGCGCCGTCGAGATTTCCGCCGGCAACCTCAAGGCCGCCGAGCCGCTGCTGCGCCGCGCCGTGGACCTGCGCCGCCGCCTGTTCGGCCCCTCGGGCGCGACAGCGGCCCTGCTCAACAACTACGGCAAGCTGCTGCTGCAGACGGGCCGCCCGGCCGAGGCCCTGCCGATCCTGCGCGAAGCGGCCGACATGGGCCGCGACTATGCCGGCGGCGGCATGCATCTGGTGGCGCCGCTGGCCGGCGTCGCCGAGGCCCAGCTCGCGCTCGGCCGCACCGCCGAGGCCGAGACGACGGCCGCCCTGGCCCTGGCCGAGGCCCGCAAGAGCCTCGGTCCCGCCCATCCGGGCACGGCCGTGGCCGCCATCGCCATGGCCCGGGTGCGCGCCGAACAGGGACGCAAGGGCGAGGCCGTCGCCCTGCTGGCCGAGGTCGACGCCATCGCCGCCCGCGCCGGTCCGGCGGGACAGCGGCTGGCCGCGATGGCCGGCCAGGTCAGGACGCGATACGGTCTGGCGTCTCCTCGCCGAGCTGGCTGAACAGCCAGGCCCGCGCCTTGACCCAGTCGCGGCGCACCGTGCGGTCGGTGACGCCCAGCAGCCGGGCGGTCTCCTCCTCCGAATAGCCGGCGAAGAACCGGCATTCGACGATGTGCGTCAGCCGGGGGTTCAGCCGCGACAGGGCCTTCAGCGCCTCGTCCAGCGCCACAAGCTGCTCGTCGCTCTCCCAGGCCGGCTCGATCGACTGGTCCTCCAGCGCCACCACCTGGCCCGACCCCCGCTTCTGCGCCAGCCGCGCGCGGGCGTGGTCGACCAGCGCCTGGCGCATGGCCAGCGCCGCCGCCGACAGGAAGTGCACCTCGTCCTTCCAGCCCTCGGCCCGCTGCAACTTGACGTAGGCCTCATTGACCAGGGCCGTGGTGCGCAGGGTCTCGCCGGCCCGCACCCGGCGCCGTTCCCGATGCGCCTGGCGACGCAGGTCCTCCATCAGCAGCGGCGCCAGCCGGCTGGCGGTGGCCAGCACTTCCGGCGGATGGCCGGTCTCGGCGTCCAACACTGGCAGGTCTCCTGATACGCGGCGGGCCCCGCCGACAGATAACACGGATCACGGGCGCGGGAAGGTCGGACAGCGAGGGTGGGCCTAGTCCCACCTTAAGGGCGGATGCTGACCGAGTTTCGGGGCGGAAGAACAAACTCAGACTGAGATGACCTCAACCGCTCGCCACAACGCTTCAATGACAATTGACCCCGCAGCTAGCTACCGTCGGCCACCGGAAATTCTTGTCGGTGGCGACGACATGCCAACCCGCAACATATTGCCTGCCCTGACTATAATGCAGACGTTCTGTTTGCGGTCTCCAAAGTCATACCAAGAGAGATCCACCGTGGGAAACCTCTCCACGCCATCTCGGCTCAGCCCACGGAATATGAGTCTGTAAGATATACTTTCGCGGCCCCCAACAACTCGCTTCCGGACATCGGGCGCCCTCTTGAGGCTCCCGGGAACCATCGTGTTCTCGTCAGAGGGCCTGTCGCACGGCACTAGGAGAGCAAAAGGTCTCGCCAGCCCCCGATCCCGCGCCGCCTCTTCAAGCGATTCAGGGACTGAAACGTGGACGGCAAGGTCGTGGCTCGCATCGCCCGGCTCGTACGGGACGCAGCTATCCGTATCCATGTCCTCTGAAGACCTGCACATCTCCCACTTGGTCACCACCACGTCGTCTACCCGGTAGGCACAACCGCTAGCGGCGATAACGGCTCCGATCAGGGCTAGCTTCCTGAAGCGCCAGAAAGTCGTTGCGCTCAGGGCCTGTTCGTCCAGCCGCATAGCCGTCGCTTCAGGAACAGCCGTGGCAGGACGTGGCGTGGGCCGGGGTTCGATCCAGAACCGCCTGCCACGCTTCGGGGGCCGGAAAACTGCGTCGCCCAATATCGCTTTAGCCCAGCTTGCCATCGCGACAACCTTGCCCGGACTCTCGCTAGGTCGGCAACCATTGGTGTTGCTGGTCGACCCAATCGCTCTTCGGCCGAACCAACGGCTTCAGGACGCCCCCGAGTTGTTTGCATTTCCTGCAAAGAACCCGCGACCAGCCTCGCCCGCCTCGCCGAAAAAAGTTCACCGACCGATGTCCGGTCACGGCCGCGCCTGCCGTTTCTCCTGCCGAGGGACCTGTTTCTCGGAGGGGTCAAACCATGAAACGACTCGTCGCCGCCGCGCTCGCGGGCGCCATCGGCATCGCCGCCGTGGCCGGCATCGCCATCGCCCAGCAGAGCCAGCCTGCCGGCAAGCTGACGCTGTACAACGGCGAGAACTTCACCGGCGAAAGCCGCGTGCTGACCACCCACAGCCCCGATCTCAACGCCCAGCAGTTCAACGACGAGGCCGCCAGCCTGGTCGCCGTCGGCCGCTGGCGCGTCTGTTTCGACGCCGGCTACCAGGGCGAATGCCGCGAGGTCGAGGGTCGCCTGCCGCAACTGGGCGACTTCGCCCATTCCATCTCGGCCGTCCGCTATCTCGGCCCCTCGCGCAGCGGCGATATCGGCGACGCCGAGGTCCAGGCCGGTCCCCGCGACCTGATCCTGTTCAGCGGTCCCAACTACACCGGCCGCCAGATCATCCTGAACCGTTCGACCGCCTCGCTCGGCCAGCAGAGCTTCGAGAACACCGCCCAGAGCGCGAAGACCTCCGGGACCTGGAAGCTGTGCGCCGACAATGGCTACAGCGGCCAGTGCGTGACCATCAGCGCCGACACCCCCAACCTCGGCGGCCTGAACCGCAAGGTCTCCTCGGCCCTGCAGGGCGCCCCGCCGCCGGCCAGCGGCATGGAGGCAGGCTGGGACCGCCCGGGCTCGGACATGATGCAGAAGGCCTTCGGCCAGCAGGGGCCGGAGAAGTGCAAGCAGTGGTGCGACCGCACCAAGGGCTGCAAGGCCTGGACCTGGGTCAAGCCGGGCGTCCAGGGCGACGGGGCCATGTGCTACCTCAAGAACACCGTGCCGGACCGGGTCAAGGACGACTGCTGCACCTCCGGCGTCGCCGGCCAGGGCGAGGTGACCTACGTCCCCGAGTACGGCAAGGACCGCATGGGCAGCGACTACCACAGCGCCGAGCTTGGCCAGCGCGGCTGGGAAACCTGCAAGTCGATGTGCGACCGTGACGGCCGCTGCAAGGCCTGGACCTGGGTCAAGCCGGGCGTCCAGGGCGACGGCGCCATCTGCTACCTCAAGGACCCGGCGCCTTCGGCGAGCCCCAGCGACTGCTGCGTCTCGGGCCTGCCCCAGCGCGCCAGCCCCTCCGCCGCCCTTGGCGGCCAGCGGCCCCAGGCGGAGCTGCCCGAACCGGCCCGCCGGGTCGGCCGCACCGCCCGCGACGCCGCCGAGAACCGCGTCAACAACGAGGTCGGCCGCCGCGTCGACGAAGCCGTGGGCGGAATCTTCGACTAGCCCGACACCCGAAGATTCCGTTCGCGCCCCCGGGCCGTCGTTGAGGGACCTCGGCCCGGGGGTCTCCCCCTCCTCATGCCGCGCGAGGTCCCCATGCCCGCTGTTTCGAGACGCGCTCTCTTCGCCGCCGCCGGCCTGGCCGCCCTGGGCCTGGCCCGCGGCGCCGCCGGCCAGCCCTCGGTGAAGATGGACCGGCGCGTGCGCGCCGCCCAGCGCGCCGCCTGGGCCGCCAATCCGGTCGGCTTCGACATCGACGCGACCATGACGCTGAACGTCGACTCGGTGATCATCGGTCCCGCGCGCAACGCCCTGTCCCAGGATCGCCGCGACCAGATCACAGGCGCCCTGTCCCACGCCGCCGCGCGCTACCGCGAGATGGGGTTCGACGCGCCCAACCTGCCGCTCGACGGCAAGCTGCGCTTCGTCATCAACTACCAGGAGACCTACTCGGCGGCCGCCGGCACCGGCCCGATGTTCCGCGACGGCGAAAGCGGGCTGGATTCCGACCACATCCGGATGCTGCTCAGCGAGAAGACCTATTTCGTCGACCCCGACCTTGCGGTCTACCCGCGCAAGTCCGACGTCACCGCGGTGCATGAACTGGTCCACGCCATCGGCTGGGCCAATCCGACCGAGTCTCCCGACATGCCGGAAGACGGCGTCGCCCCGGTCATCGGCGAGGGCCTGCCGGACGCGCTAGCCCTGTATGGCCTGAACGGCTTTCGCGGCGTCGACATGATCGCCGAGCTGAGCAAGGGCGAGGAGGCGCACGGCAAGCATCTGGGCCTGCGGCCCTGGGACTATCCCCTGTTCCTCGAGACCTGGCCGCGCACCAGGACCTGGCTGACCCCGCGCGTGGGCGACGACCAGAAGGCCATCCGCACCATCCTCGGCTACATGACCAGCCCGTTCTGGCGCTACCTCTTCGAGGACGAGTGCCCCCGCGCCGGTCCCCGGCGCGCGGTCAACGGCGGCTTCCGGCTCGTTCCCGCCATGCTGCGCGAGCCGTTCACGGCCCGGGACGAAACCTACCGCCGGATCCATCCGACGCGCATCTTCGTCAGCTGGCTGGATCGCTACCTCAAGGCGCATCACCCGACCTGGAAGAATGTCGGCCTCTACCGCGCCTTCCCCGCCTTCATCGCCGACCGCATCGAATGGCCGGACCAGCGGGCCGTCAGCCCACGGCGCGGCACGCTCGAGCATCCCCGCTGGCTGGACATGAACTTCTTCGAGGGGGCCCAGGTGGCCGACCTCTCGATCGACAAGCCCGACACCCAGCTTGGCCTGAAGATGAAGCCGATGTCCGGCCGCCCGGTTCGCGTGCGGATCAAGGGCTTCCAGCCCGGCGCCCATCCGGCCCTGACCATCGCCGCCATGGTGCGCGGCGATGTGAAGAAGGGCATCGACAACATCCACATCGGCGTGCGCGGCAATGTGCTGGCCAACGGCGCGTCCCAGGCGGGTCGCCGGCTGCGCCGCTGGACCATCGACGGCAATCCCATGACGAAGGACACCGGCGGCGAGCTGGTCCTGTCGGTCATCAACTGTGCGCCGGACCCGGCCGACAGCCGCGAGGTGACGATCGACCTCTACATCGGCCTGCAGCAGGCCCTGGCCGAGGGCGAGGTGACCTATGCGCCCGAGCCGGTCCCCGACCCCGAGTCCAGCCGCAACATCTTCATTCCGCCCTCGACCCGGCCGATGACCGGCCGCCGGGTCCGCGCCCAGCCCGGGCCCCGGCCGACAGACAAGACCAGCGTGCGGATTCCCCAGGAAGAGGTGGCCATCGACTTCTTCGAGAAGGCCGCCCAGATGGCCGACCTCGCCACCGGCCTGTCGATCGGCGGCCAGTTCGCGGTCGAGCGCCGCACCGACTATCCGCGCAAGGACATCGTCCGCACGATCGGCTCGACCACCCGCATGGAAGTCGACGCCATGGCCCGCAGCCTCAGCTTCGACCTCAACCTGCCGCGCGTCGAGGCCGGCCAGACCGGCGCGCTGGAGGGCGGGACCGCCTCGGTCACCTGGTACGAGCCGGCGTACGAGCGGTTCGACGCGATCGGCGTCTCGCCCTGGGTCGCCGGAGAGACCGACGCGGTCAGCATCGAGATCCTGTCCAGCACCGAGTCCTCGGTTCATGGCCGCTATCGGGCGGACTTCGCCGCCGACTCGCGGGCGACCGCGCCGGTCTGGCGCGGCATCGTCTCGGGCGACTTCACCATCGGCATCCAGCTCGACGAGCAGGAAGACCCCGAGCCGCCGGTCGAGATGGGCGGATCGGTCACCACCGACGTGCTCATCGCCGCCGGCCGGGCCGGCCGCACCCTGCCCGGCATCAATGACGGATCCGCCCCGCCGGCCCGCGACGAGCCCCAGGACCCGGCGGGCGAGGCCGGCGATGTCGCAGGCCAGGGCGCGGGCCAGGGCTCCATCCGCTCCATGGACGCCTGCCAGGTCACCGACGCCGACATGCAGCGCTTCGTGAAACAGGCCTTCGCCGACGCCACGCCGAAGGTCCAGGCCGACTTCCTGGCCGCCCTCAGATCCGACCCCGAGATGGCCCGGCAGATCATCTGCGCCTGGCTTGTTTCCTGAACCCTCGAAGGAGAACCCGCATGATCCTCGTCCGGGGCGCCGCCCTCACCCTCACCGCCACCCTGCTGCTGGCCGCCTGTGGCAAGAGCGACCAGGCCGCGCCCGCCGCCTCGACCGCCGAAGCCCCGGCCGCTGCCGGCGAGGCCGCCGACAGCGCCGAGGCGCCCGCCCCGGCCGACGCGCCGGCCCAGAGCTTCACCCGCGCGGACGTCGAGTTCGCCGCCCGCTGCCATGGCCTGCTGCAGGCCGCCGAGGCCAGCCATCAGGTCCAGTCCGCCGCCGCCACGGCTGCCGGCCTCCCGGTCCCGGCGCGCGGGTCCTCGATGCGCTGGATCGGCGAGACCAGCCGCCGGGCCAAGGCCGCCGGCGTGCCCGACAGCGAGGTCGGGACCCTGCTGTCCGGCGGCGTCCGCATCCTGGCCACCGAGGACAAGATGCGCGAGGCGGCGCCGACCGTTCAACGCTGCATCGACGAGACGCCGAAGTGAGGCCGGGTCTCTGCCTGGCCGCCATGCTGGCCCTGGCGGCCTGCGGCGCGCCGGACCGTCCGGCCGCCGCGCCGCCCGCGCCGGCCTCCGCTGCGGCCAAGGCGCCGCCGCCGGTCGCCGCCGCCCCGCCGGTGGGCGAGGATGTCGGCGCGGGTCCTGACGACAACGAGACCCTGATCCCGCCCAGCGCCTTCCATGGAACCTGGCGCATCGTCGCCGAGGGCGACCGCGCCGACGCGGCCCTGATGACCATCAGCATCCAGCACGGCGTCGGCGAGCGCGAGGCCAGCGCCGACTTCGTCCTGTTCCAGCCCTTCTGCGACGCCGTCGCCGGCGTCCCCATCACAGGGACCAGCGACTGCGAGCTGATCGGCCTGTCCGGCCTGTTCGAGAGCGCGCGGGTCGAGAGGGGCCGGATGATCCTCGTCTTCCGCCCGACCGCCGATGGCGTCGCCCACCGGCTGGTCCTCGTCCGCGACGGCGGCGGCCTCGCCGGCCGCTATCGCAATCCCGACGTCAACCTGCGGCTCAAGATCGAGCCCGCGCCCGGAGATACCCAGCCATGATCCGCCCCGTCCTCGCGCTCGCCAGCGTCGCCGCCCTGCTCGCCGCCTGCGGCCAGCCCCAGACCCGCAATGTCGTCAAGGGCGCCGATGGCGAGAAGGTCATCGTCGAGAGCGGCTCGGGCCTGAAGCCGCCGGCCGACATGCCGGCCTTCGCCGAGATCATGCCCGGCGCGGTGCTGACCTCCGTCATCGCCCAGGCCGGCGGCGCCGACCAGGTCAAGGGCGGCGCCATCGGCTTCAACACCGACCGCTCGCCCCAGCAGGTGATGGACTGGTATCGCGAGCGCATCGCGGCCAAGGGCCTCGTCATCGCCGGCGAGATGCAGACCGGAGAGGCCCGGATGATCGCCGCCCGGGCCGAGGGCTCCGAGGATGTCGGCCTCCACGTCACCGCCGGTCCGACCGAGGACGGCGGCTCGGCCGTGACGCTCGTCTACAACGGCGGCTGATTGTCGATTATCGACACCGGGGCGCCCGCGCAGGCCGCGCGGCGCCCCGCCGTGGCAACACCGTCCTGTTGTTTTTTG
>VFQU01000792.1_pt1 | contig 22994 bp, 16 predicted proteins | sample 3512311 | NCBI WGS metagenome assembly VFQU01 (sample SAMN10412377, study PRJNA504923) | tailings metagenome | isolation source: Relicate 3 Philex TSF3 active mining site | place: Philippines: Tuba, Benguet | collected 2017-08-29
CTTCTTGAACCGGCGACGGGAGCCGGACAAACGGTCTGCCACGATGGCGGCCATGTGGAGCAACCTATTTTTATTCCTCAACGTGATAAGTCAGCTCGCCGGCCGGAATCGGGATGGCGAGAGAATTCTGCCGCGGCGGCAGCGGGCAGGTGGCGAAGGGAGTGAAGGCGCAGGGCGGATTGTAGGCCTTGTTGAAGTCGAAGCTCACAGTGCCGTCAGCATGGAGGGCCCCATAGAGAAAGCGGCCAGCCGGATAGGTGGATTTGCCGCTGGTACGGTCGCGGAAAATCAGCCAGAGTTCATTCGGGCCGGACTTCAATACCTGCGCACGATTGGTCTTGCCCCCCAACTGGAACTCAATCTCGCCCGGGCTCTCGTGTTCCTCCACCACACCATCAATGACCGTGGGTACGCGGAGCATCTTCGGTTGTGGATAAGGAAGAAACTTTCCTTTCACGTTGTATTGCGCCTCGACGGGGTACCAGCTGCGATGGGTGAATTGCTGGCGGTACTTGCTGGTGCGGTCCCGGAGGCGAAGGCCAATACGGCCGCCCCGTTCGATGACGGTGATCGTCAGGTCGCCGAGGGTCACCTTGTCCGGTTCCGCCCCGTGCGAGTCGTTCTGCAGCGTCCCCTCACGAAACGGTTTGCCGTTTACCTGAATCCCGCTGCCGCCAGCCGCCTCAAGCCGCACCGTCTTTCCGTCAAAGTGAAAAACACCGGCCTTTTGCGGCGCCTTCCCCGCCGGCAAAACGAAGCCATTCCCGGCGGCACTGCCAAAAGTGGTGGCGCCCGGCTTTAGCCAGTGCAACCCGGCGACAGTGAGCCAGCCGGAATCAGACTTGAGCGTCTGCTCGGCCTTTTGCCGGTAGTCCTCAACGGACTTGACGTAGGAAGGGTCGATGGCGATGGCCATAGCTGCAATTACCGTAATATTGATCGACATTCGATTGAACTCACTGTCCCATGCATAGGATGTAGAATCAAGCCCATGGGATTCGCTGTTTTGGGAATCGCGTTGGGGCTGCTGGCACAGGATTCGCTGCTGGAGAAGGTCGCCACCGGTCATCTGTATGCAGACTCGCCGTTGTGGTCCAAATCGGTCGGCGGCATGCTCTTCTGTGAAATCCCCTCGAACCGGATATTGGCCTTTCAACCGGGCAAGGGTGTGGGTATGTACCGGGAGAAAATGGGGGGTCCAAGCGGCATCGACCTCGATTCTGAGGGTCGGTTGGTGGTAGCCGAGCAGCGGACCCGCCGACTGATCCGGCTCTATCCGGACAAAGACGGCAAAATGGACGTCCTCGCGGAGCGCTTTGAGGGCAAGCGTTTCAATGCGCCGAACGATGTGGTGGTGCGAAAAGATGGGCACATCTTCTTCACGGACCCAGCCTTTGGGTCGCAGGCCGATCAGAGAGAACTGGACTTTGACGGCGTTTTTCACCTGACGCCGAAGGGGGAACTGGACCTGGTGGCCAAAGTGAAGGGCCGGCCCAATGGCATTACGCTTTCCCCGAATGGGAAGACGCTGTATGTGTCGAGCGCCGACGAACGGCGCATTTACGCGTGGGATGTGGATGGCCGTGGCCGCGCCACCAATGAGCGCGTGTTTCTCGACAACATCGACGGGCCGCCAGCCGGGATGACGGTGGATGAGAAGGGGAACCTGTACTACGCGGCGAACAAGATTTTCATCGTGAACCCACAAGGTCAGCCGGTGGATGCCGTGATCATTCCAGACCGGCCAACCAATGTCGCCTTTGGCGATGAGGACGGCATGACGCTTTACATCAGCGCGAAGTCGGGGATGTACCGTGCGAGGATGAAGGTTAAGGGAGCGGTAAGCGAATAGCAGTTGCACAGGATGACCGTCGTTACCCGCCGCGCCCGGTGCTGGGTGTGGGGGCGCTGATATTTGAGGGAGATCAGATCCTGCTGGTGCAGCGAGGAAAAGCGCCGCTAGAGGGTTACTGGAGCCTGCCGGGCGGGGCGGTGGAAACGGGCGAAATGGTGAAGGCTGCGCTGGCGCGCGAGGTACTGGAAGAGACCGGCCTCGAGGTAGAAGTCGGGGAACTGGCCGAGGTGTTCGAACGCATCATGCCCGACCTGGCTGGACGTACCGAGTATCACTATGTGCTGCTCGATTACCGCTGCCATGTCACCGGCGGGCAACTGGCAGCGGGCAGTGACTCAGCGGATGCCCGCTGGTTCGGCCCGACAGAATTGGATCAGGTGCTGCTCACCAGCGGCACCCGGGAAGTGATTGAACGATGCCGCAAACAAAGCGACAGTGGAGTGAAGAACTACTAGAGTACGAGGGGCTGCGGGCGCTGCTGGGCCGCTATGTCAGCTCACCGGCCGGGGAACGCGAGTTGGCGCGCATGGCGCCGCATACCGACCGGGCAAGACTCGAAGCCGAACTGGCCGAAGTGGCCGAGGCGCTCGAGTACCTGACCGCTGGCGAAGCCGAAGAGAGCGGGGTACCGCGCCTGCGCTTCAGTGGTCTGGCCGATGTGGATGAAGCGGTAGCGCGGGTGCGCATTGAAGGCGCGGTGCTCGACGGAGTGGAAATTCTGGCCTTGCGGGCGTGGCTGGAACGGGCCACCGAATTGCGGCAGGGTCTGGGCATGGCGCCGCAGCGCTATCCGTTGCTGTGGGCCAAGGCGGCGGATATCGGCGAATTCCGGCCGGTGTTGCGCGCGCTCGATGGAAAGTTCCGGCCCGATGGCTCGCTCGAGGATGACGCAAGCGTGGCCCTGAAGCGCCTGCGGCAGGAACTGGGCCGGCAGCGGGAGGCTATTCAGCACTCACTCGAAAAATTTCTGCGAGCCCACCGTGAGGACGGCGTCCTGCAGGACGACTACATCACGCTGCGGGGTGACCGCTATGTGGTGCCGGTGGCGACCAATTTCAAGGGGCGCGTGCAGGGCGTGGTGCATGGCACGAGCGGGTCCGGCCAGACCAGTTTCGTGGAACCGCTCGAAACTATTCAACTCAACAACGAACTGGTCCGGATCCAGGAAGAAGAGATGCGTGAGTGCCATCGCATCTTGCGCGAGTTAACGGCCAAGCTGCGCGAACAGCACGCAGAAATCGCGTCGGCGGTAGCCATTCTGGGCGCGCTCGAATTCGTGTTTGCGCGGGCGCGCTTCGGCGCGGAGTTCCGCTGCAGCATCCCGAGCTTTTCGGATACGCGGCTGAGGGAATTCAAACTGCGCCAGGCGCGGCATCCGCTGTTGACCGACGTGCTGCGGCGACAGGGCAAGGCCGCGGTTCCACTGACGCTGGATTTGGACGAGACCCGGCGCACACTGTTGATTTCCGGCCCCAATACTGGCGGTAAGACGGTGGCCATGAAGACGGTGGCGCTGCTGGCCTTGATGGCGCAGAGCGCGCTTCCCGTACCGGCGGCCGAGGCCGTGCTGCCAGTGTTTGATCAGGTACTCGCTGATATCGGGGATAGCCAGTCGATTGAGTCGAGCCTTTCGAGCTTCAGTTCGCACATGAGCCATGTGGCAGAATTGCTGGAGGCGGCAACACCGGAATCGCTGGTGATTCTCGATGAAATTGGCCGGTCTACTGACCCGGAAGAGGGAGGCGCGTTGGGGGTGGCCATTGTGGATCGCTTTCATCGCGATGGCTGTTTTACGGTGGCATCCACCCACTTGCTGGCTTTGAAGATTTATGGGGTGAATCACGAGGGAGTGGTGAGCGCGTCGATGGGCTTTGATGAAGCAACGCTGCTGCCCACTTTTGAATTAAGGGTGGGAGCCCCGGGCAAGTCAGCGGGTCTGGACACGGCGGCGCGATTCGGCATTCTGCCCGAAATCATTGAGCGCGCCCGTCAGGCTATGACCACGCGGGAACAGGACATCGCGCGATTCCTCAACGAATTGCAGCAGAAACTGGAAGCGGTGGACGCTCGAGAGGCCGCGGTGTCGGCGCGGCTGGCCGAAGTGGACGCCCGGGAAAAGTCTCTGGTGGCGGAACTCGAAAAGCGTGAGGCGCAACGGGTGCGGGACTTCGAAAGCCGCACGCGCAAGTTGCTGGCCGAGTTTGAGCAGAATTCGCGCACAACGATTGAACAGATCAAGACCGGCGCCGAGGCACGGAAGGCGGCCGACCAGGCGCAGTTGAAAGCAGCCCGTCTCAAGCGCGAGTTTCAGGCTGAGGTGGCAGCGGCGGTGCGGCCTGAGGGTAAGGCTGAAGCAGCGCTGGCGATCAAGGTGGGGGCGAAGGTGAAGATTGAGAATGTCCGGGAAGCGGCGCAGGTTTTGCGCTTGCTCGACAATGGGCGCGTGGAAGTGCAGGCGGGCTTCATGAAGATGCAGATTAGCCGCGAAGAGATTGTCGAGGTCGTGACGGGCGCCGAAGGTGGGCGCAAGCTTCCAGCCAACGTTCGCTTCGAGCCAGGCCCCACCTGGGACACGCCAACGCGGGAAATCAACGTGATTGGGCAGAGCGCGGATGAGGCGATCGAGAATGTAGACCGCTTTCTGGACAAGGCCTCGCTCGCCTCGATTGCGCGGGTGCGCATCATTCACGGCCATGGCTATGGCGTCCTGAAGCGAGCAGTGCAGGAATTGCTACAAAAACACCCCCACGTGGCGCGGCACTATGGGGCCACGCCAGCCGAGGGGGGATCGGGAGCGACGATCGCGGAGCTGCGCGGTTAAGCCAAATCTAGCCCGCGTAGGCGATGCAGTCGATTTCGACTTTCATGCGCGGATTGGCAAAGCGGCAGCCGACAGTGGTGCGGGCCGGACGGTCTGCGCCGAAGAACTCGACGTAAACCTCATTCATTGCCGCAAAATCGCGCTCATCCGCGAGGTACACGTTCACCTTCACGACGTCTTTCAGCGAAGAACCAGAGCCCTCGAGGATGCGCTGGATGTTGGTGAGCGTCACACGAGTCTCATGCTGGATGTCGCCGTAGCTCATCTCATTGGCCGCCGCATCAAAGGGAACCTGCCCGGAGACAAAGAGGAACCCGCCAGCCTTGACGGCTGGCGAGTAAGGGTTGGCGGGATGCGGAACGCCGGGCGGGAAGAGCCGCTCGATCATTCGCTCTTCCTCTTGCGGGCCCGCGTGGCCGAAGACTTCTTGGCCGTGGTTTTACGGGCACGCGTGGCCTTCTTGGGCTTGGGCGGAGCGGGGTTGGGATCGATGATGCTCGGCTGGCCTTCCACGTAAGGCTGGATCTCATCGTACTCGCTGTAGAATTCCTCTTCCTTCTCTTCCTTGGGAGCCGGCGGGGGGAAGAATTCGCGGCCCAGGTAAACCACAATGCCGCGCTCTTCTTCCTTCTTCACCGAAACCACGCCTTTCTTTTCGGAATAGGTGAGGAACTCATGGAAGCCCGGGAAGCCGTAGCTGTGTACGTCAAAGCCGGGATGTTCGGTGGCGATCCACTGAGCCAGATCACCTGGCTCAACGCCATCGCCCATTTCCATTTCGTAGCGGTGTGCTTCAAGCGCATCGCGCAAGAGCGGCAGAGCTTCTTCCGGTTCCGGCAGGGGCTTGGCATTGGCGCCGCCACGGCGCTCAATGGTGAGCTTGCCGCCGGTGCCGTGCACTTCAATCAGCTCGGCCTTCTTGAGCTTGTCGATGAAGTCACTGAAGCTGGAGGCTCCAAATCCACGTTCATGGAATGTGGGGTCGAGTTGCATCATGGTGCTCTTCAGCAGGCCCAGTTGAGCCTGAACGCCACGGCGCTCGAGGGTCTGCAGCGAACGCTCCACCAGAGGCAGAGCGGCGCTGATGTCGAGCACCACGCGGGGTTCCTGCGAAGCAGCCTGACGCTCGGGACGCGGTTCACGTTCGCGATCGCCACGCTCACCACGATCACCGCGGTCACGGTCACGATCGCCACGGCGCTCTTCGCGACGGCGGTCCCGGCGTTCCCACCGGCTTTCGCGTCCGGACGAAGGCGCGGCGGAAGAGCTGCCCGCCGAAGCACCACCACCCGAGAGCTTCTCACCGGGCAGGAGCATACGGTCGCTGCGCTCGGCACGGTCACCTCGATCACGATCGCGGTCACGCTCCCAGCGGCCGCCACCCTGATCAGCCCGCGAGAGGGCTTCATCCAATTCCTGCTTGAGCTTCTCGAGTTGCGGACCACCTTCGGTGCCATCCATGCGCGCTGCGCGATCCATCAACAGGTTTTCGTAAGCGATGAACTCGTGACAGTTCGACTGCAGAATGTTTGAGGTGAAGGCCTTGCCGCCCACCACGAAAACAGTCTTGCCGTATTCCTTCAGCTTGTTGACAAGCGGAATGAAATCACTATCGCCGCTGATGATGGCGAAGGCATTCACGTGGCTGTGGGTGAAGGCCATTTCGAGTGCGTCGAGGGCAAGGTTGATATCCCCGCCGTTCTTGTCACCCCGCGGGCTCGGCAGCCGCTGCACCATCTGTACGGCGTTCTCCGCCATTTGCCGGGCTGCGCCTTCCTGGCGGCCCCAATTTGCGTAGGCGAACTTTGCCACAATGTCGCCCCGCTCTTTCAATGCATCGAGACAAAGCGAAACGTCGAATTCCCGGCGTAGCGTTGTCTTCAGTCCAATTTCGATGTTGTCGTAATCGACGAACACCGCAATGTTCATTTTGTCAATGAGAGGCATTCGCTCCTCTTCTCTTTCAAATAACGTTAGGCGGGTATTTTCACAGCACCGCGAAGGAAATCCACCACCGACTGGAGTGAAGTTCCGGGCTGAAAAACCGCCGCGACTCCCAACTGCTTGAGTTGCCGGACATCGTCATCAGGGATGATGCCACCCACAACCAACAGCACATCTGTCATGTCCCGCTCACGCAAAAGCTCCAGCACCCTCGGCACGATCGCCATATGCGCCCCGGAAAGAATCGACAACCCAATCACCTGGACGTCTTCGTCCAAGGCCGCGTTCACAATCATTTCCGGTGTCTGACGCAAACCGGTATAGACAACTTCCATGCCGGCGTCGCGAAGTGCCCTGGCAATTACTTTGGCCCCGCGGTCGTGACCGTCGAGTCCAGGCTTGGCTACCAATACGCGTATGCGGTTCAAAACCAGACGCCTTCATTATAGTTCTTTTTGCGAGCAGCAAATTAAACTGGATGAAGTGCGCTACTGGCTTCTCTTCACGACTTCGCTGCTGGCGGCCGCGGAATACCCCGTTTGGCAATCGATTGGCCCCTGGGGTGGAGCGGCGCGGGTGGTAAGGCTGGATGCGGATCGGCCCGACACGCTGATGGCTGTGGCCATGCGTGGCACCGCCGTCTTCCGCAGCCGCGACGCCGGCAGGCAATGGCAATTCCTGACGGCGTTTCCGGAACTGCCGAATGCGCGGCTGGATTGCGGCCTGATCGTGCGAGGCCAGTGGCTGGTGGGTGCTGCGCCGGGTGGGTTGTGGCAATCGAAAGATGAGGGCGAAACCTGGGAGGTGATTCCCGGTACGGCCAAACTTTCCGTTTATGCCATCACAGCGTGGGCCAAGGATGAGCGCGTGCTGGCCATTGGCACCAATCAGGGCGTGTGGCTCTCGCATGATGGTGCTGCCACCTGGCGGCGCGCCAGCCCGGCCAGCATTGCAGACCTTACCGCGATCGTTTCCGTAGCCTTTGATCCGCTGCGCGCCGGAACCCTCTATGCCGGCACGCCCCACCTGCCCTGGAAGACTACCGATGGCGGCCAAACGTGGCGGCGCGTGCACGTCGGTATGTTTGACGACTCAGACATTTTCTCCATAGCGATTGATCCGATCGCGCCCAATCGTGTGTTCGCCAGCGCTTGCAGCGGCATCTACAGTTCCGACAATGCCGCAGCCGCCTGGCGGAGGGTACAGGGGATTCCCGGCACCAACCGCCGCACGTATGTCGTTACCCAATCCCCGCACAACCGCCAGTTGCTTTACGCCGGCACCAGCGCCGGCATGTGGGTGAGCCTTGACGGTGGAGCCACGTGGAGCAAACGCAACAACTATGTGGCTACTTCAATAGCCTGGCATCCAACTGCACAAAACCGGATTTTCATTTCCACCGAGCGGCATGGGCTTTTGAAGAGTGAGGACGAGGGCGCCACGTTCGTTGAGATCAACGAAGGCTTTTTGAGCCGCAGCATCACCGCCATCGACGCCTCGGCGGAGACCCTCTTCTCTCTCACGCCCTACGAGGGGATCAGCGCTCGCGATCCCGAGGGCCACTGGAGAAATCTCGTACGGCAACACTTCGACCGCCTCTACCTGAGCGGCGATCAACTCTTTGTCCGTCAGCCCGAAACAGGCTGGCAGGCGAGTTCGGACGGGGGCAACACCTGGAACAAGGTCTCCCGCCAGGCCAGCGAACCGGAACGCGGAGACTGGTTTGAAACCGCAGTGGACCCGTTTGACCCACAAACACTCCTGCGCGCCGCCCACAGCGGCATGACCAAGAGCACCGATGGCGGACGCACCTGGCGAACTGTACAGCAGGAATGGATTCGGAGTGTTGTCTTTCACCCGAAACAGCGTGGACTCTGTTTCGCTCTAAGGCATCAGCGGGTTTTCTGGTCGCCGGATGCAGGCGAAAACTGGTACTGGTTTCCAGCCACCGAATCGTCGCACCTGGTCTTTGAAAAGTTGCATATAGCCGCAGAGAAACCAGATGAGCTGTTTGCGATCAGCCCGCACCGGGGTATCTATGTGCAGCAAATCCCAAAACTACGTTAAAATAGCTAAAGTTAGGGCCAATACATAACTATGAACATCAAAACTATCGCTCTTGCGATGTCGCTGGCCACGATCAGCGGCGTCAGTCTGTCAGCGCAGACAGGCAGCACCAGCGGCGGAGCCCGCTACGAAATCAATCTCTTTGGTGGCGGCAGCTTTTTCAACCGTCAGAATAACCAACCCCATCAGGATCAAGCCAATGGCGGCGTGGCCGGTTTCCGCTTCACCCAGAACTTCTGGAACTATATCAGCCTGGAGCAGACCGGTACCGTCCATGCCGTAGCCAATACGGTATATCGCATCCCCGCCACCCAGAACGACTACTCGTTCGGCACGCGCATGCGGCAATTCCATTTCAACCCGGTATTCCACTTCAAGCCGCGCGAATCGCGCATCCGTCCCTTTGTGACGGCCGGCTTTGGCATGGACTACTTCAATATCACCGAGGAAGCCCGGCGCCAGATCGGCAATGGCGTCAACACCCCGTTCCGCCAAATTACCAATCTCGAATCCACCTGGAAGCTGGCGTTTAACTATGGCGCCGGTCTCAAGGCCGCACTGACTGACCGCATCGGTTTGCGCTTTGACGTGCGCGGCTTTGCCACCGGCTCTCCGGATCACGGCGTGATTGGTGTGGCACCTCCAGGAGCCATCGCCTTCACGCGCTCCACTCCCGTGCAGCACTTCCAGACCACGGGCGGTGTGATTTTCATGCTCGGAAACATCGATCAGGGTCCGGTCTGCGAATTCCGGCCTGGATCGATCGACCCGGCAAACCTCACCATCTGGACGGGGCAGAATGCCAGCTTCAACCTGCCCGTATCCAATTCCTGCATGGGCGTCACTCCCAAATATCGCTGGAGCCTGAACGGCAATGCGGCCGGTACCGCCAATTCTCTGGCGCTGACCAATCCGCCTGCCGGAACGCACCAGATCAAGGCCATGGTGGAAGCCGATACAACGGGCGTAACCGACCGCAAGACCCGCAACTTCCTGAAGAAGTTTCCGATTCCTGCCGCTGAGCGTTCCGCGACGCTCATCGTGAAACCCCGGGTGATCGAACTCGTCAGCGTTGTGGCGAACCCTTCGACCATCAACTATAACGGCACTTCGCGCATCACTTCCACGATCCGCTACGAAGGACCTGACGCGGGTGAAGAAGTCACCCTTCGCTACAACGTAACGGGCGGCACCATAACCCCCACGGAAGCGAAGCTCAATCTCAAGCCAGGCAACAATACCCATACGGCAACCTATTCTGCTGCCGGGTTGAACCTGCAACCGGGCGGTCCTTCGCGTTCCGTAACCGTCAACGCGGAAACCGTTGGCAACACCAAGTCGGTTTCCCTGACGGTCACCGCGCCGCCGGCGCCGCCAGTTGCGGCTCCGCCGCCGCCGCGCCCGCAAGCCCAGCAAATGGATGACGTGGTGTTTGCCCGCGGCAGCGCGCGCGCCAACAACTGTGCCAAGCGCATTCTCGACCAGGTCTTCGAACGTGCCGCCTCCATGCCGGATTTCGACATCCTGCTGGTGGGTCACTACGACGCCGTGGAAAAGAACATTAAGGTGCGTGACCGCAAGACCCGCAAGACCCGGACGCTCGATGAGGAGCGCGTGCTGAACGTAGCCGCTGTTCTCTCGGCCGGCGTTGAGCCCTGCAAGCGCCTCGAACGCAGCCGCATCAAGGTGGCTTATGTCGGCGCTGAGCAGCTTTCACCCTTCCGCACCTCGCTTTGCGAAGCGACGGTGAAAGAACGGGCTGGCAGCAAGATCACCGCGCGCGATGGCAATGCCAAGAACCGCCGCGTGGAAATCTGGATGGTGCCGAAAGGTGGCCCGATGCCGAACGGAATCGCCGGTATTCAGGATGCTCCCGCTGCGGATATTCAATCCAAAGGCTGCCCGCGGTAATCCAATGAGGAGTCATGAGTGATTCCTTCCACGAGCCCCGTTTAGCCCTGAACCGGATCTATACCAAGACCGGCGACAAGGGGGAGACGGGGCTGGTGGGGGGACAACGGGTCCCCAAGGACGCTCAGCGCATCGAAGTTTACGGAACAGTGGACGAGCTCAACAGTTTTGTTGGGCTCGTTCGTGTTTCTGCCGCCGAGAACAATCTGTACACGCTCGAAACCATTTTTGAGCGTGTACAACATGAGCTGTTCAATCTGGGCAGCGTGCTGGCTACGCTGCCGGAAGACTTGCACCCCAACCAGCCACGCGTTAACCAGGAAACCATTGCCCAACTGGAACGCGATATTGATGAGCACAATGCCGTCCTGCCGGCGCTGCGGAGCTTTGTGCTGCCGGGTGGCTCGCGCATTTGCGCTGAATTGCATGTATGCCGCACCATATGCCGCCGCGCCGAACGGGAATTGGTCACCCTGAGCCATCACGAGGAGATTCCCACGGAGGCGCTGCTGTATCTCAATCGCCTGAGTGACGCATTTTTCGTGTGGAGCCGCTGGGTGAATCAGGCCCTGAACATCCCGGAAGCGCTCTGGCAGCCGAACAAAGGCGCCCGCTAGATTATCGTCCGAGACTGGCAGGCCAGTTGAGGATGAGGTTCAGCGAGCTGGTGACGTCGGCAGTGGGGTCTTTCTTCACCATCAGAAAGCGCTTGCCATCCGGGTGCAGCGCATATTGACGGTTCCACAGGTCAGGCGCCACATAGCCGTCGGCGAACAGAATCTGTGACTCACCCAGCTTCGGCGGCTGGCCCGGCTGAAAATCCACCCCAACCATGTGCTCCAGATCGCGGTAGTAGATGCGCTTACCGTCCGGGCTCCAAAGCGGGGCATGACCACTGCGGGCAGCCACCACAATCGGCGCACCCAGCTCGGGATAGGGACGCAGATGAATCACAGAGGCCAGAGTGCGCGTTAAGAGCCAGCGCCCGTCGGGGCTCAACGAAGGTGAATTCTCCGCCTGCAGTATGGTTTCGTACCCGTTTCCGGGTCGCCAACGCAAGACGTCGTGGCCGCGGCCCGGCATGTAGCCCTGAGTAAATAGCGCACCCCCGTCAGCCAGCGGGACAGAAGGTGATTGGCGATAGCTCGAATCCGGTCCGGGGTATTGGGTTGCGGAATTTGCATCCAGGCGTTGCAGGGCCAGCCGGGAGTCATGCGAGGTATAGAGAATCGAAGCACCGTCTTCGAGGAAAACAGCAGACGGACGGTAGGCCTCCCCCTTGGTCACCTGCCGCCAGGCCCCACCCCGGAGATCCGTTACCCAAAGCGACCATCTCGCGTCCTCCGCATCATAGCGCCGCAGCAACAAGCGCTGGCCATTCGCACCAAGGCTGGCTACTTCCAGCGATCCCGGAGAAATTCCAATTGGTGTTTCCCGTCCTTGCATATCCACCCAAACCAGTTGACGCTCCCCAACGAGTTTGGGAATGGGCTCATAAAGCAGGGTTCCATTACTGGCGTAAGCAAAATTGCCGCCACTCCAGGCAGCCCTTTTCAAATTACGGATGGCCACCACAGGACTGCCGGAAGTGCGAAGGGAATCCAGATGAGCCGCCACTGCCTGCAAATGATCCCCATCGTGGAAAAGCAACCAGCCGGAAGGCAGCCACAGGCCCCCGCTGCCAGGGCTGTAGAAGGTTTGCCGTTGTTTGCGGCTGATCGAAAAGACTTCAATGGTCCGCTGCGTATTGCGAAAAGTGGAAATCAGCAGACGGTCCCGATCCAGAACCATTAACGGCAGGATGTACTCGGGCATTGGATTTGGGGTATTGCCCATCAGCAACAGTTCCGGGCTGCCACCCTCCAGGGATACGCGCCACAGACAGGCAGGCTGAACTTTATCGCCCGGGCTCCTGGGGGCCGCAAAGTAAACGAACCCATCTTTCCCCCATAGAGCGGCCAATGGCAGACCGGGACCGAGGTCGGCCAGAACCCGGCTCACACCCTGATCTGGATCCAGCACCAGCAATTGGTTGCGGCGTACCAACAATAGCCTTGTACCGTCGGGCGAAAGCTGCGCATACTGGGCGCTTTCCGTGCCAGCCACAAGCTTTGGCTCCGCCTCACTCAGCTTCCGTAACCAGAGATGGGGCGGTTGAGATCCTCGACGCGCAATAAAACCGATCACCTGACCGTCATCGCTAATTGTCAAGGTGGGGCCGAACCCATCCAGCAGAACATGGCCAGCCGGCAACGGTATGCTCAGCCGGGCAGTGGGCGTGGAACTTCGACTCCCATAGGGCAGCCACCAGGCAAACGCCGCGATGGTGAGCAGCGATGCCGCCCCGAGCAGAGCCCAGAACCTCCAGCGTTTAGGGGGTTGGGAAGGAACTGGCTCGGGAATTTGCGGCCGGAGTTCCCGCTCCGGGAGGGCTTCTGGAGGGTCCACACTAAGCCCTTGAGACTCTACCCAGACAATTGGGGCGACAAACCGGTACCCCTGGCGAGGGACGGTTTCGACATAGACCGGGTTGTCCGCATCATCTCGCAGGGCATGACGCACTTTCCGTATGGCCGTGTTCAGACTTCCATCAAAATCGACAAAAGTGTCTTGTGGCCAGATTCGACTCCGAAGGTCTTCCCGGGTGACGATCGCTCCCCGGGCTTCGAGTAGTGCGGCCAGAACCTTGGCCGGCTGCTCCTGAAAGCGAATGGGAAAGTCGTTGCGGTATAGCGACCCAGTTTCAACTTCGAACCGAAATGGGCCAAACCGCGCCTCCATAGGCTCCAAGATAGCAGATTTCCTGGTTCAAGCCCTGACTCAAGCAGTTCACACAATTGTATTAGTTGTTGAAAATAAGCATCTTAGTGGTTCATATAGAGATTTCTGGAATTCAGACAGAGTCCATCGGGATTCTTGAGATGGCGAGTGAAGGAAAAGCGCGGACCCGGCTGAAGGAGGTTGAAATGCAACCACACAAAATAATTCTCTTCGGGCTGATGCTGGCCTCGCCAATGCTGGCGAATGTCACATGGTCCAATCCAGGAACCGCAGTAAACTCCATTCCGGCCAATAGCGGCACGGGGCGCATCTGCCGCGTACAGTCAGGCAGCAACTTTTACGTTGGTGTTGCCACCGACGGAATTTGTACCTATGTAGATGGCAACACCACCACCAGTTCCACCAACTTCCTGGTAGCCGCTGGACTCGGCAAATGGGAAGCACCCAATCTGCCCAATCCAGTTGAAGTGGGCAATCTGAATTTTGCCCCGACGCAGGTTTGCCGGCCCACGCTGCATACCCAGGAAATGGCCACAGGTTACACGCTGGGTTCTCCGGCGCGGTGCTACTTGCCCACCAGTGCGGGCGCCGTGATAACCGGAAACTTTGAAGTGCTTTATCCGTTCGACACCTCTGGACCAATGCATGTTCTGCAATACGGTCTTTGCCTGACCACCCGCAGTGGTGTTCCCAATGTTCTGGTATTCCAGGCGTGCAACAATTTCCCCACTGACCAGTGGAGATTGGTGTCCGCCACCGGTGGCTTCCGGCTGGAGTCGGTGGGAACACCGGGTTCGTGCCTGGCCCAGGGCACTATTGTTACCTTCCCGGTCACGATCCAGGGTGGCCGCCTGGTTGCCTGCGCGAGCGCCCCGGTTCTCAACCTGGAGAACTTTGGGATCCGGACCTTCCGTATCCGCGATACCGCCGCCAATCTTGTCTTCAGCCGGAGTAACAACGGACGGAACACTGGCGTGCCAAGCACCTTCCGCGCGGCAACTGATTCTGCGTCTGAATTGTTCGAGTTCTTCACGCTGAACGAAGCCAGCCGTCGACTGACTGCTGTTTCGTACAATGCCTATCTGCTGGCGGACGACCAATTCCCGGCGCTGAAGCAGGATGAACGCGCCGAATGGATTGGCGACGCGATGGATCGCGAGGGACTTCTGGCCGATGTAGTGGCGTTCCAGGAAGGCTTTCAGGCCTCAGCCCGTAATAAGCTCCTGGCCAAGCTAATTGGGAAGGGCTACCTGTACTTCACCGGCGTCCCTGACTGGCCCCAGGCTGTTTACGATTCGGAATTCCTCAACCCGATTACTTACATTACCTTTGGACAGTTTCGCTCGTTCACAAACGGTGGCGTGTTCATCGCCAGCCGCTGGCCAATAGAACGAATTCAATACACGCGTTTCGCGAATACTTCCGATAGCCTCGACATCTTTGGTGTAGGCGCTGATCGCTTTGCAGCCAAAGGCGTAACTTACGCACGGCTGAACAAACTGGGTCGCCGTTATCACGTTTTCAATACGCACCTGCAAGCGGGATCCTCGGAAAGCGCTGTTCGTCGCGCACAGCTCCAGGAAATGCGTACCTTCGCCGACTGGATGCTGGCGGGACAATCCCCCGAAGATGGAGTCATTTTCGCTGGTGACTTCAATGTCGAGATGGAGACGGAAGTGTCGGACTACAACAACATGCTTGACCGGTTGTCGGCGCGCTTCTTCGACCAGACCCGGCCGGCCGGAACTTCGTCAGACGCCAACAACCCGCGGTGGACGGTGGAACCAGCTCGGAACGCCATTAAGACCTTCACAAATGGTTCCAATCAGTGGTTGGACTATCTGCTCACCAGCACCCGGCACGCCGCCGTGGACTTTGCCCGCTACGAAGTATGGCAGTTGAAGCACACCGAGAACTTTGACATGAAGACCGCTGTCCTCGGCGCAGGATCGACGCTGAGTGCGCGTGATCTCTCCGATCACGGCCTGGTCTTTGCCCGCTACCGCTTCGCCCCCACCAGCAACCAGGTGGATCCCATCCTGACTACCCGCCTGGCGCTGGAGACGGAGAGCGATAGTGACATAGCCAACGGAGTCATTCGGATAAATGGCGGCGCAGTCAACACACCGTCAGTATTCGAAGTCGAACGCAACGTTCCACTCGAAGTCGAAGCGTTCACCTTCCTGCCGGGCGGCCCAGGTCGCCGATTCCGCTTCGAGCGCTTCGATAACCGGGGTACTTCCCCCACCTTCACCTACACGCCCACCAGCAACGATGACAAGATTCGAGCGGAGTACACGGAGGAATTCGAGCTGCAGGCACAGGCGTCCCCCGCTGGCGCTGGAACCGTCACCGGTAGTGGCTACTATGCGCGCGGCACGGAGGTGAGCATTTCCGCCACGCCCGCGCCCGGCTTCCGCTTTGTCCGGTTCAACGGCAGAGTGCGCGATGTGAATCTCAACCCGACGAATGCATTGTTGAGCCGGGAACCACTCACAGTCACCGCGGAATTCGAATCCACTGGCGCGCCGCGGCTTTCCGCTACAACTTTCGGCGCGCGCACGGATACGCCGAACGGACTGCGGCGCATCTTCTTCAAGGTGCATAACTCGGGCGCCGGCGGAGCCACCAACGCCCGCATCGCAAACCTCGTCAGCGCCACGGTGCTGAGCGGTAGCGGCGCCGTAAGCCTGCCCCAGGGCGCCATCGCCAACTTCGGCGCGATTCCGGTGAACGCCACTTCGGCCGAGGCTTCTCTCGACTTCGTCTGGCCCGCCACTGCTACCCGTGTTCGCCTCGTGCTGCTCATTGAAGCCGATGGCGGTTACCAAACCACCGCAACCCTGACCCTGTTCCGCTAAAGGAGAAATCACATGTTCAAGAAACTCACTCTGACCCTCACCCTGCTGGCCGCCACTTCTTTCGCGGCTCCCCTGCTCACCCTCGACCCGCCCACCGGCGCGGTCGGGGGGGCCCCAGGCACAACCGTCGGCTGGGGCTTTACCCTCACGGCAGACCCCAACCTCTGGCTGAGCGCCATTGGTTCCTTCATCCTCAATGAGACCAATCCCAGCCTCGGCAACTACACAGATCTGATCGGAAGCTTGGGCGGGCCGACCAATTTCTCGCTGGCACCCGGCGCGGGCCCCTGGCAGGAGGTGTTCAACTTCCCCAATCAACTCGGCCTCGGGTTCTTCGAAATCAGCAATAGCGCCAATATCGGCAGCACCAACAGCGGCACCATTCGGGTGCTGGTGGAAGCTTACAACGACGACCCAGCAGTGTGCGGCGGCAACTGCGTCGAGAACACCTTCGAACTCGATGTGCCGTTCAGCGTCACGGTGAACGAACCGGCGCCCGAGGTACCGGAACCGTCCACCTGGGTGATGCTCGCTACGGCGCTGGTTCTGCTGTCGCGTCCGTGGTCGCGGATTCCTTCAATGCTACGCGGTATGCGTGCATCTTCATGAAGATTTCCTGAGCGTGATCGCGCGTGATACCCAGCAAATGGAATAGCGGCTTCCGTTCCGGAAAGATCAGCTTCAATTCCATGTGCTTCAGCCCGTCATGCACGTTCGCGTCGGGAAAGGAATCGAGAGGATAGTCAATGCTGGCCCCGCCCGCCACAAAAATCAGGCGCGTCGGGGTCAGCATTACATGGCCAATCGAACGGCGAAACCCAGGTACGTTTTCCGCCGCGATTGCAGGCACCAGATAGGTTGGTTTTTCACCAGCGAGGGCCTTCTTCAGGCCCTCGTGGTATTTCTGATCTACCTGCTCAATGGAGCGATAGAAAGCCAATCGATCCGCGAAGCTGTGCTGGTAATGTGCGATCAGTCCGCGAAAGCGGATGAAGAAGCTGTAGATGGCGAAACCGATGAGCAGCGCCACCAACGCCAGCGACAAAAAAAGAAATGTGCGGTACTCGATCCAGACCGTGATCGGGTCCAGACCCAGCAGCGAAACGAAATCTACCCAGTCGGGATACTCGTTCATTTCTTGCGGCGCGCCACCAGCTTGACGCGGCGCGGGCGAAGTTGCGCGGTCTGGGTGAAAGCGGCATCGAGGAACTCAGCCAGTTCCTTGGCATGTTGCTTGGGCGAACCGGTAGCGGTCGAGGCCGATTCCGGACGTCCAGCGTAGTTCACGCTGCGGCGGCTGGGCGCCAGAATGAAGTTGATCTGTTCCTGCACAAAGCGCCACGCGCCCATGTTACGCGGCTCTTCCTGCACCCAGATGATTTCCGCCGAAGGGGCGTAGCGCTGCAGCATGTCGCTCAATTGGTCAGCCGGGAAAGGATACACCTGCTCCAACCGGACAATTGCCACATGGTCGGCCTGCCGTTCAGCCCGCGCGGCCACCAGGTCAAAGTAAACCTTGCCCGAACAAACCAGCACACGCGTAATCTTGCTGCCCGCGTCGGCATTCGAATCGCCGATCACTTCGCGGAAACCACCCTGCGTGAAATCTTCCACTGGGCTGGCAGCCTTCGGGTTTCGCAAGTTGGCCTTCGGGGTGAACACAATCAGCGGTTTGCGCAAGCCGCGCCGGTCTTCCCCGCCATACATCTGACGGCGCAACAAGTGGAAGTAATTGGCCGAGGTGGTGCAGTTCGCCACGATCATGTTGTCTTCCGCGCACAGTTGCAGGAAGCGCTCGATGCGTCCGCTGGAATGCTCAGGTCCTTGCCCTTCATAGCCGTGCGGCAAGAGCAGCACCAGTCCGCTGGGCTGTCCCCACTTGGATTCCGCGGCGGCGATGAACTGGTCAATCATGATCTGCGCGCCATTGGCAAAGTCGCCAAACTGCGCTTCCCAGAGGACAAGCGTCAGCGGGTCGGCTACGCTGTAGCCAAACTCGAAGCCCATCACGGCGTATTCGCTCAGCGATGAATCCACCACTTCAAACTTCGCCTGGTCAGAGGACAGGTGCTGCAGCGGGATGTAGCTGTCACCGGTTTCAAAGTCCACCAGTTCGAGGTGCCGTTGGGAGAAGGTGCCGCGCGGACAATCCTGGCCGCTCAGCCGTACCGGCGTCCCTTCCAGCACCAGGCTGCCGAAGGCGACCATTTCCGCCGTGGCCCAGTCCAGCGCCGCCCCGGTCAAGACTTCACGCCGCTTGTCGAGCGTATTCGTCTTCAGTTTCGGGTGCACCGTGAAGCCTTCCGGCACGGTCAGGTAACCCTGTATAACGCGTTCCAGCAGCGCGCGGTCAATCGCTGTACTACTTGAATGCAGCGGCCGGATGGTGGACTCGTCATAGCTGGTCATTTCCACCGTTTCCAGCTTCTCGGCATTGGTTTGTGCCGCCTGATAGCCTTCTTCCATCCTGGCGGTCAGACGTTTCTTGATGGTGTCGAGTTCAGCCGCGCTCAGCACCCCTTCCTTCACCAGCCGGTCACTGTATTGTGTGGCCACCGAAGGATGGTTCTTGATCAGCTTGTACATCAGCGGTTGCGTGTAGGAAGGGTCATCCCCTTCATTGTGGCCATGCTTGCGATAACAGATCATGTCAATCACCACGTCGCGCTTGAACTGCTGACGGTAATCAAAGGCGATCTGCGCCACACGCAGACAGGCTTCCGGATCGTCCCCATTCACATGGAAGATCGGCGCCTGCACCATGCGCGCAATGTCTGTGCAGTAGCTGGAGCTTCGCGCATCCGCCGGGTTGGTGGTAAAGCCAATCTGGTTGTTGATTACCAGATGAATGGTGCCGCCCGTGGTGTAGCCTTCCAACTGGGAAAGGTTCAGTGTTTCCATCACGACACCCTGGCCCGCAAAGGCCGCGTCGCCGTGGATCAACACGGGAATCACACGTTCGCGCTTGGCGTCACCCAATCGCTCCTGCTTCGGCCGCACGATGCCTTCGACGACCGGGTTGACCGCCTCGAGGTGGCTCGGGTTAGGCGCCAGGCTCACTACGACTTCCCGGCCCGTCGAAGCCGTACGCACACTGGTGGCCCCGAGATGGTATTTCACATCGCCAGAGCCCTGCATGGAGTTCGGGTCTATCTGGCCCTCAAACTCGCTGAAGATCTGCGACATGCGCTTGCCTACAATATTGGCCAGCACATTCAGACGGCCGCGGTGAGCCATGCCGATCACCACTTCATGGACGTTGCTGTTGGCGCTCTTTTCGATGATCTCGTCCAGAATGGCCAGTGTCGTTTCTCCACCTTCCAGCGAGAACCGTTTCTGCCCAACAAAGCGGGTGTGCAGGAACTGCTCGAACAACTCTGCCAGCAGCACCCGTTCCAGCACTCGCCGGCGGGTGTTTTCCTCAAACGGAGCATGGCTGGTGGGCGGCTCCATGCGCTGCTGCAGCCAGGCCTTCTGCTCGGGATACTGAATATGCATGTACTCCACGCCCACCTTGTTGCAATAGGTGCGGCGGAGGGTTTCCAGCGTTTCGCGAAGCGTGCTGACGCCAGGCACGTGACCCAGGCCCGTAGCGGCGCCCAGATTACCAGTCAGAAACTCACGATCCAGATCCCAGATGGTCAAGCCGTAGCTGGCTGGGTCCAACTCGGGGTGATACTGGGGCTCGACGCCCAGCGGGTTCAAGTCCGCAATCAAATGTCCGCGCACCCGGTAGGCATGAATCAACTGCAGTACTGCCGCTTCCTTGGCGCTTTCGACAGAAACCTTGCCCGAGGACACGCCAGGCAACGCGATCGGCGTCTTATCTGTCTGCCAGCTCACAGGCCGGAAGGGTAGCTTCAGGTCCTGGAAGATGCCCTCGTAGAACCCATCGCCCCCGTTCAGCAATTCCTGCAAGCGCGCGAGGAACATGCCGCTTTCCGCGCCCTGGATGATGCGATGGTCGTAGGTGCAGGTCATCATCATGACCTTGCTCAGACCGATCTGGGAACGCAGTTCCGGGCGCACACCCTGATACTCGGCTGGATAGTCAATCGCCCCGGTGGCAATGATGGCGCCCTGCGTCGGCATCAATCGCGGCACAGAACCAAGAGTACCCACCGTGCCCGGGTTGGTCAGCGAGATGGTAGTGCCCTGAAAATCGCTCAGTTGCAGCTTGCCGTTGCGGCCCTTCTTGACGAGGTCGTCGAAGGCTGCCAGAAACTGCTGGAAGTTCATCTGGCCGGCATTCTTGATGTTCGGCACGACGAGCGACCGCGCCCCGTCCTTGCCCGCCACGTCAATGGCGATGCCCAGATTCACATGCCCCTTCACCCAGCGGAAGGGTTGTCCTTCATTCTCGGCATAGGCGTTGTTCAGATTCGGAAAGCTTTCGAGCGCTTTCACAATGGCGTAGGCAATGAGGTGCGTGTAGCTCACCTTGCTCTTGCCAGCCATGGTGCGGCTCTGGTTGATGAGCGTCCGGTTCTCATCAATCACCTTGACCGGAATCACGCGCTGGCTGGTAGCCGTCGGCACGGCCAGGGAGAGATTCATGTTCTCGGCGATGCGGGCCGCCGTCCCGCGCAAGGGCACAAGCTGCTCCGCTTCGCCCAGTTCCTTCGGCGGCGCCGAGGCTTTGGCGATCAGATCATTCCCCATCGCGACCACGGGCGAAGGTTTGGGCGCGGACACTGCCGCGGGTTCCGGCGTGGGTTGCTTCACGGGGGCGGCTTCCACGGTGGGAGAAGTTGGAGGGGCCGGCGTCTCCGTATCGAAAGCGTTCTTCCAGGCGGCATCCACCGCTGTGCGGTTGTTCAAATATTCCTGATACAGCTCTTGTGCGAGCCAGTCGTTGAGGGTTGCTGAAGCAGAGTCGGACATGGATTTTGGGGCGTGGGCAGACACACTTCGGCGTGCTTGCCTGCTGCTTCTATCATACTGCCCCGCGCCTGCATAGAATAGGACTCGCCATGTCTGACTCCTCGCAGATGCTACTCAGCCAGGGACTTCCCGCTGCAGATGCCCACCCCGCACCCACTTCCCAGCTCCGTTTCCCCGACGGCGCCGCCTGGAAGATCGAAATTCCTTCCACGGAGGGCCCGCGCGCGCTCGCGGCGGTAATCGAGGAAGCGGGCCGCCGTCAGGTACCCGTTCACCGTGTCAGCCAGGGTAGCGGCATCATGCTGCTCACCGATGACGAGATTCGCGAAATGGTCCAAATGGGCCACGACCGCAACATCGAGGTGAATCTCTTCATCGGCCCGCGCGGCACCTTTGATGTCGGCGCTCAGGTCTTTTCCCCGGCCGGCCGTAGCCTGGGCCTCAGCCTGCGTGGGGCTGACCAATTGCGCTTTGCTCTCGAGGATGTCCTCCGCGCCGTGCGCCTCGGCGCAAAAAGCATTCTGGTGAGTGACCTCGGCAACCTCAAGGTCATGGGTGAAGCCAAGCGGCGGGGCGACCTGCCGGCCGATCTCATCATCAAGACCAGCGTCATGATGGCCCCGGCCAACCCCGCCTCGGCGCGGCTGATCGAAGACCTTGGCGCCACCACCATCAACATTCCCAGTGACCTCACCATTCCGCAAATCGCCGCCATCCGCCAGGCCATCGCCGCGCCGATCGACTTCTATGTCGAAGCGCCAGACAACATCGGCGGCTTTATCCGCTACTACGAGATTCCGGAACTGATCCGCGTCGCCGCGCCCGTTTATCTGAAGTTCGGCTTGCGCAACTCGCCTGACATTTACCCTTGCGGCACCCACATTGAGACCACAGCGATTGCCCTTTCCCGCGAGCGCGTGCGCCGCGCCCAATTGGCGCTCGCCCACATCCCGGCCTAGGGTTTGGCCGCGGCCACTTCCAGCAACAGATTCGTGATCATCCGCAGCCCCGATTCGAGCGACGCAACCGGCACTCGTTCATCGTTGCCGTGCATGCGGGTCAGGTCCTCGGCTGTAATCGGGTAGGGGTAGATGCCGTAGACCGGTATGCCACGCCGGCGCCACGCATGGGCATCTGTGCCTGCCTGAAAGAGATACGGTGTCACGAGTGCTTCCGGATAGGTCAACTTGGCGTGCCGCGCCAGCGCCTGATAGAGCTCCGTGGTGAGCGGTGATTCGGGAATTGGCCCCCGCCGCCGCATCTCGAGAAGCGCCTTCTCCTGCGCTGGAGTGGGCGCCGCCGCCGATAGCCGCGTCGGGGCTTCCAGCACTTCCACGAGTGGGTCGTTGATCACCGTCTGCATCTCATCGATCAGTTCTCCAATCGTCGTGCCTGGCACCACCCGGAAGTTGATCGTCGCATCCGCGGAACCAGGAATCACATTGCCCCGAAACCCCGCATTCAGAAACACCGGCGCAATTGTATTCCGCATGATGGCGTGCAGCAAAGTGTTCTGACTGATGACCTTATCGGCGGCGCGCACTTTTTCGGGATCCTCTGACTGCACCAGATTCCGGAAGTGCGTCTTCAAGGGTTCCTCACTCGTTTCGGCCAGCGTCAGGAAAAACTTACGAGTGGAATCGTTCAAGCGGGGCTTCGTGTCATATGCGCTTAGCTTGGCCAGCGCCCGCGACAGCCGGAAGATAGCGTTGTCCGCCAGCGGCATCGACGAATGCGTAGATGTCCCCTTGGCGCGGATCAGCACACTCAATGACTCTTTGTCGGCCGTCGAGATGGAAACATACTTTACCTTCTTTGTTCTTTCGTCCTGAACAATCCAGCCCCCCTCGTTCAACGCAAACTCGCAGTC
>VFQU01000793.1_pt1 | contig 22973 bp, 19 predicted proteins | sample 3512311 | NCBI WGS metagenome assembly VFQU01 (sample SAMN10412377, study PRJNA504923) | tailings metagenome | isolation source: Relicate 3 Philex TSF3 active mining site | place: Philippines: Tuba, Benguet | collected 2017-08-29
CGAAATCCTCAGGCCCCGCGGGGCGAACAACCAGCATTCAGGTCAATCCAGTCTCTAGAAATGTCATTCGAAGTGTTCCTTCTCCCCTTGCGGGAGAAGGTGGCCCGAAGCGCCGGATGAGGGGTTGAAGATTCGTTCGGCTGCGATGCGGCGGTTGGTACAGCCGTCGTCCGACGCCGGCGCGGCCCCTCATCCGACGGCTTCCAGCCGCCACCTTCTCCCGCGAGGGGAGAAGGAAACCGCGTTCGGCGCCCACCACCCCCGTCATCCTTCTTGGCCCGCCCCGTCCATCATCGCCCGCAGCCCCGGCCCGTCCACCTCGCCAGACGCCAGCTTCATCAGCATCAGCGCCGACAGCCGCGCCCGCTCGGCGAAACTGTCCGGCCAGGCGAACTCGTCCTCGCTGTGGATGTCCCCGCCGCGCACGCCCAGCGTATCGACGTTGGGCAGGCCCACGGCGAACAGGTTGTTGCCCTCGCACACCCCGCCCGACGCCTTCCAGGCGATCTCCTGGCCCAGCAGCGCGCCCACCTCGCGCAGCTTGCCGAACAGGGCGCCCTGGGCGGCGTTCATCGGCTTGGCCGGCCGCGTGATGCCGCCGAACAGGCGCACGCCCAGCCCGTCCCCGCGGCCACAGCCGCAGGCCCGCTCGATGCCGCCCTCCAGCCAGCGCGCGCCCTCCGCGTCGGGGAACCGCACATTGAACCGCACCACCGCCAGGTCCGGCACGACGTTCAGCGCCGACCCGCCGTCGATCCGGGCCACATTGACCGTCACCCCCTCGCGCGTCCCGTTCAGCGCATCCAGCGCCCCGGCGATCCGCGCCGCCGCCGTGATCGCATTGCGCCCCTCGTCGAAGGCCCGCCCCGCATGGGCCGCCCGGCCGGTCACCTTGACGTGGAAGTTGCCGCTGCCCTTGCGCGCCCCGGCCAGCGTCCCGTCGGCCAGCGCCGGCTCATAGGTCATGCCCACGTGGCCCAGCCGCCCGATCCGCGCCAGCACCGGGCCGGACCCCAGCGAGCCGATCTCCTCGTCCGGGCTCAAGAGCACGCGCCAGCCGACCGCTTCGCGCCCCGCAAAGCCCTCAAACGCCTCCAGCGCCGCCATCATCACCGAGATGCCGCCCTTCATGTCGGCGATCCCCGGCCCGTTCAGCGCCCCGTCCGCCCGCGTCCGCACCGCCTGGAACGAACTGGAGGCCGGAAACACCGTGTCGTAATGGCCGGTCAGCACCACCTGCACCGGCGCCTTCGGCCGCATCTCGACCAGCAGCGCCGGCGGCGGCCGATGCTCGCTCTCCCGCCCGTCGGCTCCCACCTCGATCAGCGGCGCCATCGCCTCGTGGCTCACCGTCGCCCCGGGCAGCGCCGCGCTCCAGGCCCCGGTCAGCGTCTCCAGCGTCGCCGCCAGCCCCTCCAGGTTCCGGCTGCCGCTGTTGGTCCCGCACCAGCCCACCGCCCGCGCGACGATCTCGTCCCCGCGCTCGGCGATGGATTCCAGAACCAAACGCTCCTGCGGCGTCACCAGCATGCAAGCCCCTCTGGACCAGACTTACGCCATTGCCCCGCGGACCCATGCCCCAACCAGGAGCGTCGACGCGGGAAAACCTGCGAGCGCGGCTCCCGGAATGGCGCAAGACGGGAGTCGCGTATCGCTGTCAGTCGTAGCCCACGCCTCACGCTGCGTGAACCCCCTCCCGAACGGCGTTCCCGCTCCCGGGCGGCGCTAGCCGTTCTCTCCGGAACGCTTCGTCGTCAACGCGGCGCCGCTCCGCGCAAGATGCAGGATCTTCTCCAGGAGGGCTCTGACCATCAAGGCGGGCAGGAAGCCATAGCTCACCGTACCGGCGCAGCGCCGCACGGGCCGCAGGTCCACGCCGGGCCAGACGAACTGGTTCAGCTCAGACGCCAAGGCCCAGGACCGCTCTTTGTCGATTTTCCAGCCGGCGCTTCGCCAAGCCGCCCACCCCCTCCCATGGGATAATGCTCCGGCCGCTTCGAAACGCGGCTTTCCCGGAGCCAACATGACCCGCAACGCCTCCCCGGCGGACAAGCCCCTGTCCGTTCGCCAACGCCGTTTCGTCGATCACCTGCTGCAGAACCACTCCGCCGCCGAGGCCGCGCGGCGTGCCGGGTACCGGCCGGTGGCGGCCAAGCAGACCGGTTCGCGCCTGCTCAAGCGGGCCGACATCCAGGCCGCCCTGGCCGCCGGCCGGGCCGAGGCCCAGGCGCCGCTGACCCGGGCGGCCGTGATGGCCGAACTGCGCGCCGTCGCCTTCTCCAACCTGGCCGACTTCATGCGCGTCTATCCCGGCCAGAAGGGCGGCGTTGACCTGACCCGCATCTCCCGCGCCCAGGCGGCCGGCCTGCGCGAGATGACCATCGAGGACAACTGGACCCCCGGCGGCGCCCACCGCCGCGTCGTCCGCCTGCGGCTGGGTCCCAAGACCTACGCCCTCTCCCGCCTCCTCGCCGGCCTCCCGCCCGACCCGCCCGAAGGCGACGGCGCGGGCTGAACATCACCCCCCCATCCACCGACCGCCCTCGCGAAGGCGGGGGCCCATGCGCTGCCTGCCGCCTCACCAGCGCCGGCCGTCCGCCTTCGCGAGCGTGAGCGGTGAGGTTGCACCCCCTGTCATCCTTCGGCCGCGCAGCGGTCCGGAGGCCCCATTCCAAATGCCGTGCTCCCACGCCGGCCAAATGGGCCCCTCCCGCCAGGCGCCCGCCCCACCCATGGGTCCTCCGGATCGGGCTGCGCCCGACCGAAGGATGACAGGCGTGAACGAGGGACCCGACCCTCACCCGGCGCCGACCCGGCCACAACCAGACCCTCGCTGCCCCGGCGCCCCTCACTGACCGAAGACTCACCCCCCGATGACCCGACCGAACGCCCAAACCCCTGACACCCTTGAGGAAACACCGGAGATGCCTACTTCCGCGCTGTCACATGACGACAGAAACGGCGACAGCCGTCGCAACGCGGCCGCGCAACCGCTCCTTAAGCGGGCCTGTGCTAAGCGCCGCCTCATGGGGGAAACAAGAACAACACCATCCATCCAGGCCGAGGCCTTCGCCGTCATCGCCGCCACCCGGGGCAAGGACCTGGGCGCGCGCATCGGCTTTGCGCTGTTCATCGGCACGATCGGCTGGTTCCTCGCCCCCGGGCCGGCGCCGCTGGTCTGGTTCGGGGCGGTGGTCGCCTTCCAGGGGCTGGACCACCTGATCTCCGCGCCGCTGCGCCGTCCAGGCGTGCCCGCCGGCGCCTTCCGCGTGCGCCTGTACGTGGCCAGCATGACGCTGAACGCCTTCCTCTATTCGGCCCTGGCTGTGTTCCTGTGGTTCAGCGGCGAGGCGTTCGGCATGGCCTTCGCCCTGCTGTCGATCTGCGGCTCGATCATCAACAACGCCCTGCAGATGGCCCAGACCCCGCGCGGCCTGCCCGCCGTGCTCGGTCCGCCGGCGCTCTACATCGTCGGCATGCCCGTCGTCGGCGCCGCCCTCAGCCCCGAGCCCGACATGGTGCAGATGGCGCTGATCTCGGCCGGCGGGGCGGTGTTCGTCCTGCACGCCCTGATGGCGGTCAAGCGCATCTGGAGCACCGGCCGCCAGATGGAGGCCGCCGTCGAGAGCGCCGAGCGCGCCAACGCCGCCAAGAGCGACTTCCTGGCGACCATTAGCCACGAGATTCGCACGCCGATGAACGCCGTGGTCGCCGCCGGCGGCCTCCTGCGCCGCACCGAGCTGACGCCGCAGCAGGCCGGCCATGTCGAGATGCTGGGCCATGCGTCGGAGGTGCTGCTGGGCCTGCTGAATGACGTGCTCGACCTGTCGCGCATCGAGTCCGGCAAGCTGGACGTGGACGCTGCCCCGTTCGACCTCACCGACAAGCTGGCCTCGGCCGTGCGCATGTGGAGCGCCAAGGCCGCCGACGGGGTGACGCTGCGGTTCGAGCCGGACGGCCTGCCCGAACGCATCCTCACCGACCCGCTGCGCTTCCAGCAGATCGTTTCCAACCTGCTGTCCAACGCCACCAAGTTCACCACCGCCGGGACCATTCTGGTGCGCGGCGGCCAGTCGGCCGGCGCCGCTGGGCCAATGCTCTGGATCGAGGTCGAGGACACCGGCTGCGGCATGGACGCGGCCACCGCCGAGCGGGTCTTCATGAGCTTCGAACAGGCCAGCAGCGGCGTCACCCGCCTGCACGGCGGCACGGGCCTGGGCCTGGCGATCAGCCGCCGGCTGGCCGAGCTGATGGGCGGCGGCCTGTCGGTGCGCAGCCAGCCGGGCGCCGGTTCGGTCTTCCGCTTCGAGACGCCCCTGCAACTGGCGCCGGCCGCTCCCGCCGCCGCTCCGGCCGAGGCCGACGAGAGCGGGCGGCTGACCCTGTCGGTCCTGCTGGCCGAGGACCATCCGGTGAACCAGCAGATCGTCCGCATGATGCTCGAGCCGCTGGGCGCCGGCGTCACTGTCGCGGCCAATGGCGCCGAGGCGGTCGAGCTGGCCGCCGCCCGTCCGTTCGACGTCATCCTTATGGACATGCAGATGCCGGTCATGGGCGGGGTCGAGGCGGCCCGGCTGATCCGCGCCGCCGGCGCCAACACCGCCACCCCGATCCTGGCCCTCACCGCCAACGCCCTGGCCGAGCACCGCGCCCAGTGGGCGGCGGTCGGGGTCGATGTCTTCCTGACCAAGCCGATCGAGGTCCAGACCCTGGTCGACCAGGTCGCCGCCGCCGTCTCCGGATCCAGCGCGCCCGCTGCGGCCAGAGCCGTCTAGTAGTCGCGCCGCCAGCGGATCGACAGCCTCGCATCGCCCTGGCCGGCCACCCGCGAGACGACCGAGAAGTTGCGGCGCACCCGCCATTCGACCTGAACCGCCGTGCCTTCGCGTCCGCCGCCGATGATTTCCAGATAGACGTCGTCGGTCAGGTACTTGCCGCCGGCCACCGTCATCAGCCCGCCGTCGCCGCCGAAGGTCAGGCGGTCCAGCCCGGCCAGTTCGCGGACGTTGCCGATGACGTCGAAGCCGCCGCCGCCGGCCAGGGCGGCCAGGGCCGAGGCCAGCTGGGCCGCCTCCAGCGGCGAAAGCTGCGCCGCCGAGGAGCCGAACAGCACGCGGCTCAGCACCTCATCCTGCGGCAGGACGGGGCTGGAGGTCAGGGTGATCTCGGGCTTGGCGGCGGTGCCGCCGACCTTGATCACCGCCGTCAGCGAGGGGTCCTCGCGCGTGGCGGTCAGGTTCAGCCGGATCTGGCTGGGGTTGGTGGACAGGGTGATCGAGCCGCGCTCGTCGAAGTCGAAGCGCTTGCCGGCGAAGTCGTACTCGCCCTGAACGATGTTGGCCTCGCCGGTCAGGATGGGCCGGTTGACCGTGCCGGTGACCCGGGCGTCGAGCGACAGCTCGATGTTCAGCCCCCGGCCCTCGACATGGATGCCCCGGGCCGCCTTCAGCCCGACGTTCAGGTTGATGGCCGGGCCGGACTGGCCGTTGGCGGCGGCGGCGCGGGCCGCTTCCTGCCGGGCGATGCGGCCGTTGGCCGGCGGCGGTTTGTTGCGTTCGATGACCGCCATCGGCGTGACCCCGGACGGGCTCAGCGGCTCGGCGGCGATGTCGGCCCGGTTGATGGTCAGGTCGCCCTCGATCCGGATGTTGCCGTCGGCCGCCCGGTTCAGCGTCACCGCCCCGGTGGCCCGGGCGGTGGCGATGTCGTTGTCGATGACCTGGAACCGCTTCAGGTCCAGGCGGAAACTGCCGGTGCCCTCGCGCTGCAGGCTGATGCGGCCCGAGCCGCTCACCGTGCCGCCGCCGGGGTCCTGGCCCTGGGCCTGGCTGACGTCGATGGCGTTGTCAGCGAAGCTGGCGGCCAGGGTGACCTGGCGCAGCTTGAGGCCGGTGGCGCCGTCTTCGAACGACCCGTTCTCCAGCCGGGCCTGGCCCAGCAGGCGCGGGTCGGCCAGGGTCCCGCCCAGGCTGCCGCTGGCGGCCAGCCGGCCTGACAGGGCCCGGTCGCCGCCGGCCAGCAGGTCCCACAGCGGCTGGATCTCGCCGTCGGCGGCGAACCGGCCCTGGACCTCGCGCCGCCGGTCGATGGCCAGCCGGAACGGCTGCGCCGAGGCCTCGGCCGGCAGCACGAAGGCCGCCTCCGCCTTCAGCCCCTGGGCGCTGGCGGCGTTGGCCTGGATGGTGATGAAGCGGTCGTCGAGCCTGGCCGTGACGTCGCCGTCGAGGGTGAAGGTGCGGCCGGTGCCGCGGGCGCGCACGTTGCGGACCGCCGCCTTCAGGTCCCCGGTCAGCCGCTCGCCACGGCCGCTGAGGACCACGGTGGCGTCGAACCGGCCGACCAGGTCCTCGTTCAGGGCCGCCAGCGGCAGGTCCTTGAGGGTGGCGTTCACGTCGGCGAGGCCGGGGGCCAGGGTGGCGTCGAGATCGACCGAGCCCTCGCGGTTGCCGGCCGTCGCCAGCTTCAGCTGGACCTGGGTGGTCTTGCCGCCGAAGACCAGCCGGGCGGTCTGGGTGGTGCGGAACTCGCTGCGGGCCAGCTTGCCCGAGCCGTCGAAGGCGAAGGCCCAGCCATCGGCCTGCTCGGCCAGGGTCCCGGTGAGGTCCACGGCGTAGAGGCCGGGAGGCGCGTCGCCCCTGGCCTGGATGCGCAGCGGCAGCCGCTCCAGCGGCCCGTCCGCGGTGATGGTGGCGTCGTCCAGCGTCAGGCCGCTGGCGTCGCGCAGAACGGCGTTCTTGGCGGTCAGGTTCAGGACCGCGCGGGACCCGCCGGCGCTGTCGGTGATCTTCGCCGTGCCCTGGATGGCGCCGGAGGTCAGCAGGACGCCCGGCCCCGCCGCGACGGTCAGGTCTGCCGCGCTGGGCCGGCCCCGCCGCAGGGCGACCGAGCCCTGCGCCTTGACGCCGCCGGCGTCGGCGTCGAGTTCCGACAGGTTCACCCCGCCCTGGGTGAAGCCGAAGTCCGTGCTCAGCCGGGCCGGGCCGTAAGGGCTCTGGGCCGTGACCGCCAGGGCGCCGTCGCCGCCGCCGGCGCGCTGCATAAAGGTCAGGGTGACGTTGGCCTGGGTCAGCGGCAGCCTGGGCAGATCGATGGCGTCGAAGGCCGCCTTGAGGTCCGCGCGGGGGGCCGAGATCGTACCGGTGATCGCCCCGTCGCCACGGGCCTTGCCGCTGATCTCGACCGGCCCGGCGCGGAACGGCCCCTCGGCGTTCCAGTCGAGCTTGAAGGCCAGGCCGCCGTTAGCCGCCAGCTTGCCGGCGGCGCGGGCCTCGGCCTTGTCGGCGTCCAGCCGCAGGTCGGCGACGTCGACCGCGCCGTTCAGCAGGCTGGCCCGGCCTCGCAGCCTCGGCGCGGCGCCGAGCAGCCGGTCCAGTTCGCTGACGCCGAACGCCAGCCCGGTTCCCCGGGCGTCGACGGTGAAGACCCAGGGCTTGCCGACCCCGCCCTGGTCGGCGGACCAGCTTCCCCGGATGCGGCCCTTGCCGCCGATCCGGGCCGCTTCGAGATTGGAGAGATCCGCCGTGCCCTTGAACGACAGCCCGCCCAGCAGTCCCCGCGACCCGCTCGCCTCGACCTTCAGCCCGGCTCCGGTCGCCTCGGCCGATCGGACCAGCAGCCGCCCGTCCGTCAGGCGAGCGGCCTCCAGCCTCACCGCCGGCCGCGGACCCAGCAGCGCGGCGAGGTACCCCTCTCCCCTCCCGCCGGCGCTCGTCAGGTCGGCCTTCAGGGTCAGTTCGCCCTTGCGTCCGCCCAGGCTGAGCGGCCCGCGCGCCTGGGCCAGGCTGTAGCCGGCGGCTGCGATGTTCGAGCCGTTGATGGTGCCCGCCAGGGTCCAGGTCTCGGCGTTGCCGTTCAGCCGGCCCTCGAACCGGGCCGCACCCGTCGCGGCCTCGCCGGTCAGACGCCCGAGCGAAGGCGTCGCCAGCACCACGCCGACCCCGCCCGGGCCGGTGTACTGCTTGCCGAGGTCGGCCGGCCCCCGCGCCTCGACCAGCAGGGTCTCGGTCTGGAGCCTGGCGTTGAGATCGTAGTAGTCGCCCCTGCCCTTGGCGCCGTCGATGTTGAACAGCACCTGCGGCCCCAGTTGCCCGGCCAGCCCCCGCGTCAGGCTGGAGGCGTCGAGCCGGACCAGCCCCTCGGCCTGGCCGCCCTGCCCGTTCCAGCGTCCCGACGCCTTCGCCGGCTGGGTCTCGCCGGACTCGACCAGCAGGGTAAACCGGCCGCTCGAAATCGTCCCGCTGGCCTGGGCGTCGAGGCTGAATGGCTGGTCGGCCGCGAGGCCAAGAGCCCCGGCCAGGGCGCCGCCGCTGGCTTCGGACGCTTTGGCGTTCAGCAGGATGGCTTCACCCTGGCCAAAGTCGAACTGGATGTCGGCGAAATCGCCCTGGTGCAGCAGGCTGCGGGCGACCACCCGCCCCCCGGCGCCGCCCTTTCGCTCCACGGCCAGCCTGGCCTCGAGATCGAACAGGCCGCGCTGGACCGAGAATTCAGGCAGGGTCTCGACCTGGACCCGAAGGCTGTCGATCCGCACCGAAACCGGCGCGGCTCCGGACTTCTCCTTCGGCGTAAGGGTCGGCCGGCGGATGACCTTGAGGGTGCGGGCGGTGATCGCGTCGGCGCGGAATCGCCGGGCGAAGAGTTCGTGGTAGCGCCAGCGCATGTTGAGGTCGCTGGCCTCGAGCCAGGTCCCCTTCTCATCGTAGATGATCAGGGACTTGATGCTGACATTGCGCCAGATGTCGCCGCTGACGCCGCTGATTTTCAGCCGGCCGAAGCGTCCGATCTTCAGGCCGTTGAGCTGGGCCTCGACGAAGGCGAGTCCCGGGACCGTGTTGACGCCATAGCGCAGGCCGACGCCGACGCCGGCGACCAGGAGAACCGCCAGGACGGAGACGAGGATGATCCAGCCCTGCGGCCCGCGTGGCAGCCAGCCGGGACGGCGCGCGGCGGTCTTGCCTGCAGGCTGCTCCGGCTTCGCCGCCGGGGTCGGAGTGTCGGTCGGATCGCTCAAAACGCCTGGCCGATGCTGATGTAGATCTGGAAGGAGGGATCGTCGTCGCGGGGATCGAGTGGGAAGGCGATGTCGGCGCGGATGGGACCAAAGCCCAGGTCGTAGCGCACGCCGAAGCCGACACCGGCGCTGAAGTCCTCGCCGCCGGGGAATTCGTCCGTGCCGACGGCGCCGCCATCGATGAAGCCGACCACACCCCATTGGTCGGTCAGGTCGTAGCGGACCTCGAACGACACTTCGGCCAGGCTGGCGCCGCCGAGCGGCGTCCCGCCCAGCCTCGGCCCCACGGCCTGGTAACCGTAGCCGCGCACCGAGCCGCCGCCGCCCGCATAGAACCGCTTGCCAGCCGGCACGTCGAAGGCGTCGGCGCCATAGATCGTCCCCGCCCTGGCGCGCGTCGCCAGAACCAGTCGCTCATCTTCGCCGAAGGGAAAGTAGAAGCTCACCTGCCCCTGAACCTTCAGATACGCCAGGTCGGCATCGCCCCCTGTCAGGGTCGGCTCTGCCCGCAGTTCCCAGCGCCAGCCGCTCTTCGGGTTCAGCGGGTCGCTAGATCCGTCGTAGGCATAGGCGCCGAGCAGGGAGAGGTTCACCAGGTCCCGGTCCTGTCCTCGCAGGATCACGTTGCCGATCTTGAGGATCTCGGCCACCCGGCCGCCGTCCAACTGAACGCCGACGGTGGCATAGCTGTTGAGGCCGGTGCGACGGGTGACGTCGACGAATACCATGGCGCCGGTCTGGTCGTAGGCGTCGGTGATCTCGTTGTAGACGCCCGCGCCGAACGACAACGTCTGTCGCGGCTGGAGCCAGTGCGGCAGCGAGATACGGTAGTCGATACGCTGCTGGATTTCGGCCAGCTTCAGGTCGATCACCCGGGTGTCGGCGCGACGCCAGTTGTTGTAGCGCGTCCAGCGCACGTCGAGGCCGACGCCGTCGGAAGTCGAATAGCCGGCGCCGATCTCGATCGTGCGCGGCGCCCGGTCGATGATGGTCAGTCGCACCGGCCGCGTGCCATCGGCAAGCGTCGTCTCAGGTCCTCCGAGGGCAACGGATACGCTGTCGTATGCCCCCGTTTCGGCAAGGCGGCGTTCGAGTTCGGCAAGGCTGTCGGGGGCGTAGACGTCTCCGGCCTTCCACGGGCGCAGCGCCTCGATCCAGTCGTTCCGCGTCCGGCCCTGGTTGTCGATCACCAGCCCGTCCAGCCGCACCAGCGGGCCGGCGATGAGGCGGAATGTCGGCTGAACGGTGTTGTCGGCGTGGTCGACGATGACCTCGCGCTCGCCGGCCTCGGCGTCGGCATGTCCCCGCTGCTGGATGGCGGAGACGATGCGCCCTTCGGCGGCCAGAACGTCCGCGGCGCGACCGGGGGCGCCACGGCGCAGCGCCATCGCCAGCTGGCCGGCAGAGCGAATCTCGGGCGCCGGCGCCTCGCCCTGCCAGTCGATGGCGGGGCGCGCGATCCGGAACTGCGGGCCGGGCTCGACCCGGACGATGGCGCGGGGCGCGGCCTCGCTGTCCTCGTCCTGCTCGGCGAGTTCGCTGGTGACCTGGTTGCCGTAGAAGCCTTCGGAGCGAAGCACGGCGATGGCCGTCTCGGCCGCTTCGCGCCCCCTCCGGCGCGCTTCGAACCGGGTCTGGGCAGGCTTGTCGCTGCGACCGATGGCGGCGCGGATCAGATCGCGCAGCGCCTCGTCCTCGACGCCCTGCAGGCCGGCCTTGGGCTCATCGGCCCAGGCGACAGTGGTCGCCAGGCTGGCCACGACGACGGAGATGAGCGCGAGACGGTGCGGCGCCAAAATTCCTATCCCTGCCAAGCGCCCCATCCTTGTCCTAGCGGGGTCCGGGTGAAGTGTCACCCCAACTGGCGCTTTGCATGGCGAAGGAAAGTTGCACAAATGGCGGGCAGGCGTGCTTCGCCCGGGCAGAGTCGGTTCGAGGCCTGTCCAGCGGGCGCCGCCACCGGCTAGGAATGTCGAATAACTACAGGCGCGAACGCCTGACGAACTGGGGATGACGAACACTTGGCGCAGACGCCCGCAGCAGACCAGACACAGGCCCTGCCCATGGCCCAGCCGGCCTACATCCCCGGCCAGGCCTTCGACGAGATGTATCATCCCGACGGCCAGGTCCGACCCAACTACGCGGTGATGCACCAGCGGCTGACCACGCTGTCGTCGGACGATCTCGCCTCGCGCCAGTCGACGCTTGAGCGGTCGTTCCTCCTGCAGGGCATCACCTTCACGGTCTACGGCGCGGAGACGACGACCGAACGCATCATTCCCACCGACCTCATCCCCAGAATCATACCGTCTCGGGAATGGGACCACATCGAAGCGGGGCTGACCCAGCGGCTTCGCGCGCTGAACATGTTCCTGGCCGACATCTACGGCGACCAGCAGATCCTGCTGGACGGCATCGTGCCGCGAGAACTGGTGCTGGCCGCGCCAAGCTACCGGCGCGAAATGCAGCACCTCTATGTGCCGCACAAAGCCTATGCCAACGTCTGCGGCTCCGACCTGATCCGCGGCCAGGACGGGCAGTTCGCGGTCCTCGAGGACAACCTGCGTGTCCCCTCGGGCGTGTCCTACATGCTGGCCAATCGCGACGCCGCCCGCCGCACCTTCCCGGGCTCCTTCCGGGCCGCGAACGTCAGGCCGGTCGAGCGCTACCCCGACCTTCTGCTTGCCGCGCTCAAGAGCATGGCGCAGGAGTGGCGGCCCGACCCTCAGGTCGTGGTGCTGACGCCCGGCGTCTACAACTCGGCCTACTACGAGCACGCCTATCTTGCCCGCCTTATGGGCACGCCACTGGTCGAAGGGCGCGACCTCGTCGTGCATGAGAACCTCGTCTACATGCGCACCACGACCGGCCTTCGCCGGGTGGACGTGATCTATCGCCGGGTGGACGATGACTTCATCGACCCGCTTACCTTCCGCCGCGATTCCTCACTTGGTGTGGCCGGCCTGTTCAACGCCTACCGCGCCGGCAACGTGATGATCTGCAACGCACCGGGGACCGGCGTGGCCGACGACAAGGCGGTCTACGCCTACGTGCCGGACATCATCCGCTATTACCTCGGCGAGGACGCGATCCTGCCCAACATCGAGACCTTCCTTTGCCGCGAACCGGCGCAGCTGTCCCATGTGCTGGCGAACCTGGACAAGCTCGTGGTCAAGGCGGTGGGCGCTTCCGGCGGCTACGGCATGCTGGTCGGTCCCCATGCCACCCAGGCCGAGCGCGACGACTTCGCCACCGCGCTGCGCGCGGATCCGGAAAACTACATCGCCCAGCCGACGATCCAGCTCTCGACCGCGCCCTGCCTCATCGACAGCCGTATCGAGGCCCGCCACGTGGACCTGCGCCCCTTCATCCTGTCGGGCGAGAAGATCGTGGTGACGCCCGGCGCCCTGACCCGGGTCGCCCTCAAGCGCGGATCTCTTGTGGTGAACTCCAGCCAGGGCGGTGGGTCGAAGGACACCTGGGTCCTGGCCGACGAGGGGACGGCGCCATGATGCTCGCCCGGGTCGCCGACAGCCTCTACTGGATGGGGCGCTATGCGGAGCGCGCCGAGCATGTGTCCCGCCTCGCGGACGTCATGCTCAACGCCACGCTCGACCGCTCGAACGCCGCCAACGAGACCGCTCGCATCGGCCTCGCCGCGCTCGGCGACGACACCATGACCGGCGATGGCGTGTTCGAGGCCGCCAAGACGCTGGCGTTGGGCCGCAACGACGCCAACTCCGTCGTCATGTCTCTGGCGCGCTGCCGCGAGAACGCCCGGCAGGTTCGCGACCAGATCACCACCGAGATGTGGGAGCGGCTTAACATGCTGTTCCTGCGCGCCACGGGCCCGACCGCCGGCCGGGCTTTTGATCATGGACCCTCGGCGTTCCTCCACGAGGTGATCGCCGACCTGCATCTGTTCCGCGGCGCCGCCGACGCGACGATGAGCCATGGCGAAGGCTGGCGCTTCTTGTTGCTGGGCATGCATATCGAGCGGGCCCAGTTGATCGCGCGGCTGCTCAATGCCGCCTTCGGAGACCGTCGCCGGGCGACAGACCACGTCACCCTCATGAACGTGCTTCGTATGGGCTGTGCGCTGGAACCCTACCTGCGGACGCACACCGCCGAGATCGAGCCGCGCTACATTCTCGACTTCCTCCTGTTCGACGAGGATTTCCCCCGCTCGATCCGCTTCGCCACCGCGAGGATCGAGGAGCATATGGCCGACATCACCAGCCACGCCGCCTTCGCCGGCCGCGCCCGCCCGGAGCGACTGGCCGGCAGGCTGAAGGCGCGGCTCGAATTCGCCGACGTCGAAGAGCTGGAAGTCGTCGGCGCGGGCGAGCTTCTGGCCAGCGTGCTGGCCGACTGCAGCAATATTCACGAGGCGATCTACCAGACCTTCGTGGCCTACCCGATCGAGATGAGATTGCCCGCCTGATGCTGCTCGAAATCCGCCACGTCACCCGCTACCACTACGAGCGCCCGGTCCGGGAAAGCGTCATGGAGCTGCGCATGCAGCCCCAGAAAAGCGTGCGCCAGCGCCTCATCAGCTTCGACCTTGAGCTGGACCCCCGCGCCCAGCTGTTTTCCTACGCAGACCCGTTCGGCAGCGCCGTCCATCACTTCGATGTGCCCCAGCCGCACGACGAACTCACCATCGTCGCCCGCTCGTGCGTCGAGACACAGGAGCCGCCCGAACCGCCCCAGCAGCTCGACATGGGCGAGTGGGACCGGCTCAAGAGCGGCTTCATCCAGGCGGAATGCTTCGACTTCCTGCGCATGGGCGGCTTCATTGTCAGCTCCCCGGCGCTTGAGGCCTTTATGTCGGCAAAGGGTCTCGACGCACCCAGGCTTCGCGATCCGATGACAGCCCTTCGCGCGCTCAACCAGACGATCTACGACAGCTTCGCCTATCGCCCGGGCGTGACCGACGCGGAGAGTCCGATCGACCAGGCCCTGGAGCTTGGCGCCGGCGTCTGCCAGGACTTCACCCACCTGATGCTGGCCATCTGCCGCACCTGGGGCCTGCCGGCGCGCTATGTGTCGGGCTATCTCTACAACGACCGCAAGCACGGCGACCGTTCCGCCCCGGATGCGACCCACGCCTGGGCCGAGGTGTTCCTGCCGAGCTGTCGGTGGGTGGGCTTCGATCCCACCAACAACATGCTGGCCGGCGAGCGTCACGTGGCGGTGGGCGTTGGCCGCGACTACGACGACGTTCCGCCCTCGCGCGGCGTCTACAAGGGCGACGCCCAGAGCCAGGTCGCAGTTGATGTCGCCGTCACCCGCGCCAAGGCCGCCGTCGGCGAACCCGAGTTCTTCAATCTGCCAAGACCCGCTTTCAGGGGCGGCCGGCGCAGGGCGTTCGACGCGTTCCGGGAAGAGCAGCAACAACAGCAGCAGCAGCAGTAGGACTGCGCTTCATCCGACCAGGGCCGAGTCCTTGCACCGCAGGCCGGACACCTTGACATCCGCCTCGCCAAGACCGACGCCCAGCAGGTCGAGAAGCGCATTGAGCACGCCGTCCAGCGGCTGGGCCGCGGCGCCCAGGATCTGGCCGACCGCGCTGAGGATGCCGGACTTTCCAAGACCCAGGCCGAGCCCGAGGATCGACACGTCCAGCGAAAGATTGCCGAGCAGACTGCTGGTCGTCGCCGCTGCGACATCGTTCGTCCTGACGGTCTTGATGGCGCCGGAGCTGATGTCGGCGGCGGAGAAGCCGACCTGCTGCCATCCGGCTCCGCCAAGCTTCACATTGGCCTTTCCCTGAACCTTCAGCAGGAGGGTCGAGACAAGGTTTGCCTGCTGGACGTCGAGCGCTGTCTTGAAGTCGTTGAGCTTGCTCCGGTCGATCTCTCCGACCGACAGTTCGCCGATGCTGGGGCGAACGTCGAGCACGGCCGAGCCCCCTGCGCAGTCCATGCTGGACAGCCTGGCCTCGGCGGCGGCGACATCAGCGGCCAGCGGCACCTTGATCTGCGCCACCGACCCCAGGAGGCCTCCGGCCCCGACCTTCGCCTCGACATAGAGCCGCGTCTGGGCCGTGCGGAGGACGACCGAGTTGTCCTTGGCGACGGTCAGCCAGGGGGAGTTGTTGGGACGCTCGCCAATCGCCAGCCAGACGTCCACATCGGCAAGACCATGGACGCCTGCTCCCAGGTCCAAGGCCAGTTGGCGGCCGCCGTTGGCCAGCTGGAGCGTGGCGGTGGCCAGGTCGAGCGCGGAGACCGCGATGCCCGCGCCCGACCCGCCCATGGCCTTGTCCTGTGGTCCGTAGGGGCCGAGGTTCAGCAGCTCTGACAGGGTGACGCGAGTGGTGGCGCCCGCCGCGACGGCCAGGTTGTTGACGGCGGTTGCGGCGCGATCCTCGCCGCGATCATTGAGCAGGCCTCCCAGAACCGAGAGGGCCGCGCCGGTCGTCACCTCGCTTTTCAGCACGCGGTCATAGGACGCGCCTTCAAGGCTGAGGTGGGTTCGGAGCGCATCGACATAGTCCAGCAGCGAGACATCGGCTGCCAGCAGCGCCTCATAGTCCATCACCGACAGATTGACCGAACTGCCCGTCAGCGCAGTCAGCAAGCCGTTGGCGATGCCGCCATTCAGCGACGCCAGCCTGGAGCCGAGGGAAAAGGCGGCAAACTCCGCCCGGGCGGCGGTCGCCGAGCGGCTGATCGGGGTGGTGTCGCGCCCAAGGATGGCCCGACCAAAGAACAGGTGCGCCTCGCTGTGGAGGGTCACCTGGACGGCGTTGGCGGGCGCGTTCCCCGCGCTGAACCGGGTCGCGGCGGACGCTCCGGGGTTGGCCGAGTAGGACCCCGGGGTGACGGTCACACGCAATGCGCCGCTCCAGCCGTTGGCGCGCGCCGTGGCTTCGGCGGCTGCCTGGGCATTGGGAATGTCGCGGGCGGCTGCCATCGCAGCGAGATCGGCCATTCCCTGGAGTTGGCGTGACTGGAGGAAGATCGATCCAAGGTCGACCGCGACCGCCGCGAACCCCAACAGGGCGCCGCCGCACATGGCGATGACGACGGAAGCCGCGCCCCGCTCGTCGCGAAGAAAAAGGCCCGCCCGGCGCATCAGTAGCCTCCGAGGCGCACTGTGGCCGAGCGGGCAATGGTCGATGACGGGAGGGGGACGATGCCCTTCATCGACCAGAACGGCGTGTGGCTGGCGTCATAGGTGACCATGACCCTGACGGTCTGGTCCTCGTTGGTGACGGACACCTGGGCGGCCGCGGCCTTCAGCCAGGCGTAGTCATCGATCTCGTCGGCGAGAACCTGTGCGGCGAGCGCCTGGCGTTCGGCGGCGTCCAGCCCGGCGATTGCCGCGCGCGCTGCGTCGTTCGCCACCTGCTGCACCGCATGCGAAATCCAGAAGAAGCCGCCCCATCCGGCGATACCCAGGACCAGAACGACGAGCATCGGCCCGACGATGGCGAATTCGACCGCCGCCGCGCCATCCTGGCGGCGGAGAAGCCGTGTGAAGGAGCGTGTGAACCAGCGCATGCCGCCTTTCTAGTGCGGCGGCGTAAATTACGCGTAAAAGTTGTTTTTGTTCGTGACGGTTCGAGTCGAACAAAAAAGAGGCCCGGAAGCCAGGCTTCCGGGCCCTTGATCAAACGCTCAGGATCGCCGGGTCAGGCGGCCTTGCCGAAACTCAGGGTTTCGTACCGGCGCAGGTGGTGATCGACCGAACCGAACAGGCCTTCGATCATCGTGGCGCGCTTGAAGTAATGGCCCACCGCGAGTTCGTCGGTCATGCCCATGCCGCCGTGGATCTGGATGGCGTTCTGGCCCACGAACTTGCAGGCCTTGCCGATCTGGACTTTGGCGGCGGACACCGCCTTGGCCCGCTCCGCGTCGCTCTCGTCGAGCTTGAGCGTAGCCATGTAGGTCATCGACACCGACTGCTCGACGTTCATGAACATGTCGACCATGCGGTGTTGCAGAACCTGGAAGCTGGCGATCGCCACGCCGAACTGCTTGCGCTGACGGGCGTAGTCCAGGGTCTGCTCATGCATCTTGCGCATGGCGCCGACGGCTTCGGCGCAGACGGCGGCGGTCGCCTCGTCCAGAACCTTGTCGACCAGCGGCAGGGCCTTGCCTTCGGCGCCGATCAGCGCCGATGCCGGAACGGAGACGTTCTCGAAGTAGACTTCCGACGCGCGCTGGCCGTCGACGGTGGGATAGTCGCGGGTGACGAGCCCCTTGGCGCCCTTCTCGACCAGGAAGAGCGAGATCCCGTCGGTGTCCCGCTGGCCGCCGCTGGTGCGCGCGGTGACGATCAGGTGGCTGGCCCAGGGGGCGCCGATGACCACGGCCTTGTGGCCGTTCAGCACATAGCCGTCGCCTTCCTTCTTGGCGGTCGTCTTGATGTCGTTCCAGGTGTAGCGGGCCTGCGGCTCGGCATAGGCGAAAGCCATCGTCACCTTGCCTTCGATGATCCCGCCGATCAGGTCGGCCGCACCGGCGTAGCCCGAGTGCTTCAGGAAACCGCCGCCGATGACCACGGTGCCGAGGTAGGGCTCGACAACCAGGTGTTTGCCGAACTCTTCCATGACGATCATGTTCTCGATGGCGCCGCCGCCGAGGCCACCATGATCCTCCGAGAAGGACGCCCCAAGAATGCCAAGCTCGTTGGCGAAGGCGCTCCAGACTTCGGGGCTCCAGCCCGCTTCGGTCTTCAGCAGCTTCTGGCGCTTTTCGAAGTCGTAGTTGTCCTGGAGGTAGCTGGCGACGGTGTCGCGCAGCATCGATTGCTCTTCGGAGAAATTGAAGTCCATCGGGCGTCCCTGAACAAGAAGGCTGTTGTCGTTGGCTTGGGCGGCGCCCGGGCTTAGAGCCCGAGCACCATCTTGGCGATGATGTTGCGCTGGATTTCGTTCGACCCGCCATAGATCGAGGTCTTGCGGGTGTTGAAATAGTTCGGCGCCGTGCGGTGGGCGCTGTCCGGGCCGATCGGGTGCATGTTGTCGCCGTCCGTCGGGAAGCCCCGGAAATAGGGCGCGCCGAAATGGCCTGCGGCTTCGAGCGCCAGTTCGGTCAGGCGCTGCTGGATCTCGGTGCCCTTGATCTTCAGCAGCGACGATTCCGGACCGGGACCCTTGCCGGCGCTCTCGGACGCCAGGGTACGCAGCTCGGTGAACTCCAGCGCCGTCAGGTCGATCTCGAGCTCGGCGACCTTGCGCTTGAAATCGGGGTCCTTCAGCAGGTTGTCGCCGTCATCGCCGAACTCGGTCGACGCCATCTGGCGGATGCGCTCGATGCCCCGCTTGGAGCGAGCGACGCCGGCGATGCCCGAACGCTCGTGGGCCAGCAGGAACTTGGCGCAGGTCCAGCCCTTGTTTTCCTCAAAGACGCGGTTCTCGACCGGCACCTTGACGTTCTCGAGCCATACTTCGTTGACCTCGTGGCCGCCATCGATGGTGATGATGGGGCGCACGGTGATGCCCGGCGTCTTCATGTCGATCAGCAGGAAGGAGATGCCTTCCTGGATCTTGGCGGTCGGGTCGGTGCGGACAAGGAAGAAGCCCCAGTCGGCGTGCTGGGCCAGGGTCGTCCAGGTCTTCTGGCCGTTGACGAGGTAGTACTCCTTGCCATCGTCGCCGGTGATGCGCTCGGCCTTGGTCTTGAGCGAGGCGAGGTCCGATCCCGAGCCCGGCTCGGAATAGCCCTGACACCACCACTCCTCGCCGTTGTAGATCTTCGGAAGGAAGCGGTCCTTCTGGGCCTGGGTGCCGAAGGTGTAGATCACCGGGGCCACCATCGCGACACCGAACGGCAGCACGGGGATCGCGTCGGCCCGGGCCATCTCCTCGCCGAACAGATACTTCTGGGTCGGGGTCCAGCCGCAGCCGCCCCACTCCTTCGGCCAGGACGGAGCCACCCAGCCCTTCTTGGCGAGAATCTTGTGCCAGGAGAGGTAGTCTTCCTTGGACAGCTCCTCGCCCTCGTCGATCTTGCCGCGCAGATGCGCGGGATAGTTCTCGGCGACAAAGGCGCGGACCTCGTCGCGGAAGGCGAGGTCTTCAGGGGAAAAGTCGAGGTTCATCAGGGGCTCCCGGCGCGGCTCTCGATGGCCGTTTGGTCTTCTGCGGGATCATAGGGGCCGAACACTTGTTTGGAAAGATGACGCTTGCGTCAACGTAAGCGCGATGGCTATCGCGACATGGCTCCAAGGCAGATGCTGGGATGCAGGGGCGACGCCTCGAGCCACGCAAACGTGGCCTCATTGCCGGCGAGGGCGACGCTCAGGTCCGCCGCCTTCCGCTCCGGGGCGATCCCCTCGACCGAAGCCTGCGATTCAAGGAGGCGGCGCGACGGGGCGAGGTTCGCCCTCGACACCTCGTCATCCGGCAACAGCTTGAGTCGCATCGTGTGGACGCCCACGCAGTACAGGGCCTGCTGATAGTCAGCCGGAGCGCCAAGGTCCTGCGTCACCTGGAACCTGACCGGCGCCCGGACAACCGCGCCCGAGACTTCAACGCCGTCGTCCTTCATCGGATTCATGCGGAAACCGCGCGAAAGGCGCAGCGCGGCGACACCGAACCCGAACCCTTCGGGGGCCTCGGAGACGACCTCGCATTGCCGCAGCTCGCCCGAAACATGCACCAGACAGGAGATCACAGCGCGCCCGCCAATGCCCAGGACGGACGCCCGCCGAGGATACGCCCTGGCCATCTGCTCGCCGGTCGGAGCAACACGCCAGGTCGGGCGCGTGACCTCGCCCTTGGGCTTGTATGGCGTCATGGGCTCGACGGCGATTGGAGGAAGTGTGTCGGACTGAACCATCGGCACAGGCGCGATGGGCGCGGACGGCACGGGCTCCTGCCCCAGAAGAAGCGAATAAAGCAGGGCCGAGACCATGAACGCACTCCGGTAATGGACGCACCTTGGCGCAAGGCGCCGGCCCTCGAAACACAAAAAAAGACGCCCCGTCGGGGGTGACGGGGCGCCAAGGGGCTCTGGGTGCTCGAACGAGTGCGGAATTTTCCTACTGGACGAAGGTCCTGCAGGCGCCGTCCCGCTCGGCGATCAGTTCGGCCTTGCGACCTTCGTCGGCCCGACGGGCTTCGGAAGCGGCCATGTCGGTGGCGGTGTTGGCCTTGTCGACGATGTGGTCGGCGCGGCCGCGGCGATTGTCCTTGAGCAGGACGTCGAGCGCCGCGGTGTCCATCGCGCCCAGCACTTCGGACTTGGCGAGGCCCTTGCAGCGCGACGCCTTGACGAATTGCGCGTCGCTGAGGCGGGCGGCCGGCTGGGCGGCGACAGCCGTGGCGGACACGGCGGTCATCAGCGCGGCGGCGAGAAGCATGGTCTTCATCTGGGGTTCCTCCGTCCCGGTCAAATTCGATGACTGAAGGATGCTTCGGCGGCAGCGTATTCTCAAATTAAACTACTGAAAGATTCGAAGTATTACGTCGAATTCATATCTTACATCAATGTAATGTAGATGGCGAAATCATGTCGCAATTCTGCGCAACCATGACCTCTTGTGAATGCTCCCGCTGGCCTGCGACACTGGCCGCGATGACCTCCTCCCAAGGCCCCTCCGCGAACTCTCTGCGCCTCGACGCAGAGGCGTTGAACGCCTTCCTCGACCGCGCCTTCCCCGCCGCTGGCACCGAGCAGCTGCCGCGCGTCGTCGACATCGCGCCCGGACGCGTTCGGATGCACGCCCCGACGTCCGATCGGAGCCTGCGTCCCGGCGGCGTGATCTCGGGCCCGACGCTGATGAGCCTCGCCGACTCCGCGGCCTATGCCTTGATACTTGGCCACATCGGCGAGGTGGCCATGGCCGTGACGACCAGCCTGAATGTGCACTTCCTGCGGCCCTGCCGCCCTGGCCTCCTTGTCGCCGAGGGGCGCCTGCTGCGCCTGGGTCGACGCATCGCCACGGTCGATGTCCTGATGTGGACCGAGGGCCCGGATCGACCCGCCGCTCAGGCCACGGTAGCCTACGCCATTCCCGAGAGCCCCGGACCATGACGCCGCAGAAGCCGCCCAAGGCCATCGCCACGCCCTGTGTGAAGGTCTGCATCGTCGACGCCGAAAGCAGCCTCTGCCTGGGATGCTTCCGAACCCTGCCCGAGATCGGCGGCTGGGCGCGGTTCTCCGATGAGGAGCGGGCCGCCCTGATGGCTTCGCTGCCGTCGCGACGTGAGCGGATCCGGCCTGAAAAGCTCGGCCTGATGGGATGAGCGAGACCCTGCGGCGGATTCACGGTCTGCAAACCGCCCTGCCCTAGAGTGCGTCTCGAAGGGCCGGCAAAACGGTCCGCGAAGCCAAAATGGCGGGGTGTCGAATGCTCAAGTTCGCGGCCGTTGTGGTCATCGGCGCGCTGTCGGCCGTAGGAGCCGCCAGCGCTGTGGTGTCCTATTCCGAGTCGGGGGCCCTGGCTTCTGAACCGAAGGTGCAGCTTGCCTCCGCCCCGGCGATGACGCCCACCGTTTCCCAGGTCGTCAAGGCCGCCGACGGGCACTATTGGGCCGAGGCCGATGTCGAAGGGCGCGCCGTGCGCTTCCTGGTCGACACCGGCGCAACCGCTGTCGCCCTGACCGCCGAGGATGCCCGCAGGCTGGGGCTGGATCCCTCGCGCCTCGACTACCAGGTCGATGTGACGACTGCCGATGGCAAGGCGCGCGCGGCCAGGGTGCGGCTGTCGCACATCACCATCGCCGGCGCCCGTGTCGAGAACGTCGAAGCGCTCGTCCTCGAGAAGGGGCTCCAGGTATCTCTCCTGGGCATGAGCTATCTCGGCCGGCTGTCTTCGTTCGAAGCCACGCGGACAGCCTTGATCCTGAAACCCTGATCAGGCCGCGCGCACGCTGGCGGCCGCGTCCTCGACCGCAGCCAAGGCGCGATCCACGACTTCCAGCCCGGCGCCGGGCCTGACGCCTTCCACTGTCAGAATGCGGCGCCACGCCCGCGCTCCGGGAACCCCGTGGTAAAGGCCCAGCATGTGCCGGGTCATCGCCGACAGGTGCACGCCGCGATCCAGTTGGGCGCGCATGTAGGGCAAGTAGCGGCGAACGGCCTCCGAAGGCGTGACATCGTCTACGCCTTCCCCAAACAGGCGCCGATCGACCTGGCCCAGCAACGCCGCCTCGTGATAGGCCGCCCGACCCATCATCACGCCGTCCACGTGGGCCAGGTGGGTCTCGGCCTCGTCAAGCGAGCCGACACCGCCATTGATGACCACCGTCAGTTCCGGCCGCTCGCGCTTCAGCCGATAGACGAGCGGATAGTCTAGCGGCGGGACGTCCCGGTTCTCCTTGGGCGAGAGGCCCTTGAGCCAGGCCTTGCGCGCATGCACGACAAAGGTCTTCACGCCGGCGGCGGCGCAACGCTCGACCAGATCGAACAGGCTGACTTCCGGGTCCTGATCATCCACGCCGATGCGGCACTTGACGGTGACCGGCACGTCCACGGCTTCGCCCATGGCCGACATGCACTCCGCCACCAGCGCCGGCTCCCGCATCAGGCAGGCGCCGAACCGCCCGGACTGCACGCGGTCCGAGGGACAGCCGACATTGAGGTTGATCTCGTCATAACCCAGCTCGGCGCCGATCCTGGCGCTGGCCGCCAGGTCCGCGGGATCAGAGCCGCCCAGTTGCAGGGCGACGGGATGCTCACTGTCGTCGTAGCCCAGCAGGCGTTCCCGGTCGCCATGGATCACCGCGCCCGTCGTCACCATCTCGGTATAGAGCAGCGTCCGCGACGACAGCACCCGGTGCAACGCCCGGCAATGCCGGTCGGTCCAGTCCATCATGGGGGCTACGGAAAAGCGGGGGTTCGGGGCGTTCATTGTTTGAGCGGCGGGGCGATCAGGTCGCCAGGGTGGGCCGCCACATAAGGCCCCCGACCTTTCGGTTCAACAAGGCTGGTCGTCGCCGCCAGCCGCACGGGCAGCGCTTGACGCATCAATGCAAATTGATGCAATATCACATTATGCCTCT
>VFQU01000794.1_pt1 | contig 22972 bp, 11 predicted proteins | sample 3512311 | NCBI WGS metagenome assembly VFQU01 (sample SAMN10412377, study PRJNA504923) | tailings metagenome | isolation source: Relicate 3 Philex TSF3 active mining site | place: Philippines: Tuba, Benguet | collected 2017-08-29
CCGGCAACACGCGCTCCCACGCGACCACGCCCGACGGATCGATGCGTCGAACCCGTACCTGCTGTCCTGCTGGCATCGCCAGTGTATCGACGTGAACCGGCTCCAGCGCGTAGGCGAGCACGCCTTCCTGTGTATCGGCGATCACGTTGCCCCGCGCCGTCTGCGGCACCTGCGGATAGGTCATCGGCGACGCTGTACCGGTTAGCCGATCGATCCTAAACACCCCGACGCGGCACTCGGTCTCGGGCCGGCAATCGGCTCCGGCGACCCGGATCGCCGGCGTCGCCGCCAGCACCGCTGCGGGCCGGAATTGTCCTCCTGTGACCGGACCCGGAATGACGGCACGCCAGATCAGCGAGCCGCTTGCGCGATCCAGCCGCTCGACGACGGCATAGGTCTGATCCTCAGCAGTGCCGGCCAGATAGATGCCGTCGGCCGCAACGTCCATGTGGACATTGCCCGCCGCCATGTCATAGGTCCACACCGGCACGCCGTCCACTGGATTCAAGAGCTCGACGCGATGAGAGGTGCCGGTCGAATAGGTATGCAGGAGGCGACCGGACGCATCCAGACGCAACTCGTCCGACGGACCCTGCCTGATCCACGACTGCGAGCCGTCCGCCGAGGACAGACGCACGGTGCCGCCACCGATGGATCCCTGCACGCTGAAGTAGATGGCATCGGTCTGGATCAGGCTTTGTCGATCGCCCAACTGAACCCACGAACCGTCCGGTACCCGATAGGTCCAGACGACCGAATGATCCGGAGCAAACTTGGTCAGCGTGTCGACCTGCCGTCCGGATTCGGCGCATCTCGTCACCAGATACACCGCGTCGTTCGCGTCGGTACCGAGCAGTCGGCTGAGGCATTCATTCGAAGGTGTGGGCAAGGCGATGCCATCGATCAGGGCACCGGTCGTCCCACCGATGCGCGAGAAGCTGGCTCGACTGGAACCGGACGGATTTCCGCTCTGCACCAGCAGATGTCCGTTGCTCAGATGATGCACGCCCAACGTCGTGCTCATGCTCGTTAGAGGTGCGCTACGGGACCAGAGAAGCTCGCCTTCGGCCGAAAACCGCGCGATGCCGCCTGCGATGACCAGTACGCCGCCGTCCTCCATGGCCCGACCGGTCAGCCGCCCTTGGCTCACGTAGATCCAGTCGCCGCTGACGATGCGCCGCCAGACGACCGAGTCGTCGAGTGCCGACAGGCGCGACACGGTGGCTTTCCCGGTCCAGTCCGGCGTATGGAGGTGATAGTCGCCGTTCGGCGCCGGCGTCAGTTGGATCGAATAGGGCGCCGGCTCATAGGGCGGTTCCGCATAGAAAACCTGCGGACTCGAGGCGGCCGGCGGATCGAACACCGACTCCCACACCGTACTCGGTATCTGCGCCGCAACCGACGAGACGGTCGCGGCGGTCATCAAGACTGCAGCCAATCGCAATTTCCCCAAGGTCACATCGTTACCCCACATGCAAATGAATATGTGACCGGCCTGCAGTGCGCAGCGCAGCACGGGCAGCATCGCGACAGGGAAATCCCACATTCCGACAAAGCCGCACCCTCTCGCCGGCCACGACCGACACGGTGAATCATCGGCTTGACTCAGCCCCGTTTCGCGAAGCCTTCAAGACATCCCGTCATTCGAAGGCATCGCGAAAGATCAGATCCCATACCCGCAGATCGACGGCGCGATTATCGCGCATGTCGGTCTCGAACAGACCGTACGGACCGAAGGCCTCGATCGATACGCCGTCCGCGTCGGCGATCCTCGTCAGAGCGGCCGTCACTCGAGCCGCGGAACCGGGTGTCAGTGCTTCCAGTTCGACCCGAAGCCCGGCCGGCGTCTGCGTCAGCCGGCACTGACCGGCTCCGACGATCCGACAGTCCGGATCGGACGCAATCAGCGCGTCGCCGGTCCGCGTGTCGGGCTCGGCTGCGGTCCAGCGCACGTACGCCAGCGCCGTGTCGAGCGGATCGTCGCCGGTGTAGCTCACGTGTGCGGTGAGCGCAAAACGATTCGTCGCGTCCGCCACCGGCGGTACAGAAAGCGATACGGCAAGGTTGCCGCGAGTGCCGGCATCGGGCGCTGCCAGGCCTCCGATCCAGGCCGTGCGCGGCCGGCCGGGCCAGTAGGCCGCGCCATAGACCAGCATGCCGCCGTCCGGCGTACGGGGACCGACGGTCCCTCCGCGAAAGGCGAGCGCTTCGTCGAACGACGAGCGCAGTGTCAGCACGCTGCTGTGGAGGAAGCGGCCATCGTCACGATCCAGCCGTGTCCAGAGCTGCTTGCCGTTCGAGACCTGGACCAGACCCAGCGTCAGCTCCTCGAGCCGGACGAACAGAATCCTGTCGTGCGACATACCCGCCGACTCGGCGAAGCGATTGATCCAGCGCAGCGACCCGTCGCTGCCTGCCAGGCGCAAGGCCATGCCCGAAGGCGACGCGCCAGCCAGCCAGCCGCCGACGAACAGATCGCCGCCGGCCCCGACATCGGCGACGGTGAACTGCGGCGCCTCGCCGGCGACGGGCGGGTAGCGATACGTCCAGATCTGCGTGCCGCCGGCCAGCGACAATGCGTGGATGTCGCCGAACGCCTGCAGGTAGCCGACGCCGCCGCTGGCGGTCAGCAGCGACGCACCACGCAAGGCCATATCGGTATTGCGCCAGCGTACCGAACCGTCGGCCAGGGACAGCATCGACACGCCGTCGCCGACCATCGACAGCGCCGGCTCGAATGTCAGCAAGCCTTGCTCGACCCGATCGAAAGCCGGCGGCGCTGCCAGACCTTCCAGCTCCCGAAACGGCACGGTCCATGCGGGTTCTCCGGTCGCCGCATCCAGGCGCATCAACGACCGATACGAGAGGTAGCCCGGCCCGCCCCCCTGCGCCAGCGCGGTCGACGCGGATACGTAGACATTGCCGTCCGCATCGGAATCGGCACGGAAACTCGCCCCTCGCTGCTGTTCGCCTTGCGTCAGCACGCGTTGCCAGCGCAGCACGCCCGACGTCGAGTACTTGGCCAGATACGGAAACCCTGGAACCGATGCATCGATGCGTCCGGTGTTCGCACTGATCAGGATGTCGCCATCACCGGTCCACTGCGCATGCCCCTCCTGCAGCGTCAACGGCGTGTCGATCGGGAACACACGCTCCCAGGTCACGATCGCGTCTTGGTCGACCTGGCGCACATGCACCTGCTGCACACCGTCGCCGCGCTCGAGCAAGGAGATCAGCACGGTGCCGTCAGCGCCGGGCTCCAGGCGCGCGACGAGCGACTGGGCGACCTCGGGCCAGCGATAGGCTCGAATCTGGCCGCCGTTCGAGTCGATGCGAACCAGAGCGCTTGCGCACGCCACGAAAGGAAGGCAGTCCGACCCGGATACGCGCACCGACGAGCCGCTCGCGAGCACATCGCGTGGTCGGAACGTGCGTGCGGCGATCGCAGCGGCGATCGGCGTGCGCCATTGCAGGATGCCGGTGGCCGGTTCGCGTCGCTCGAGAAATCCTGCGCTCTGCGAGCGCTCGGTCGCGGCCACGTAGAGCGCATCCGCTGCCGTATCGACGACCGGGTCGCGGCCCGCCTGAAGCTGCGTCCACAGAACCTGGCCGCTCGCCGCATCGACCGCGCTGAGGCGATACGCATCGTCCATCGCGTCGACCGTCAGCAGTCGTCCTGCCGCGTCGATGCGCAACTGGTCGACATCGCCGGCCGATCGCCACAGCACGGCACCGTCCGCAGCGCTGCGCTTGACCAGCGACGCACCCGCGACAGCTGAGCGCTCCACCACGTAGACGCCCGCGCCGTCGGCGACGCCGCGCGCCTCATAAGGCGCGTCGAGCGCCACGCCTGAGGGCAATGCCACGGTCCAGGTGCTCGACAGGTCCGCGGCCAGCCGGGTAAAGAAATAGTCCCGGTGATCGCCGCCGGCTCGTCGACAGGCCTGAGTCAGATACGTCGTGTCGTCCGCGCCGATGGCCGCCCATGCGATGTCGCACGAAGAGCCCGACGTGGCGGCGATCGCGCGTGCGGAAACAGCCGCACCGGTGGCCGCATCGACACGCGCCACCGTCGGCAGCGACGTCGGCGGATACTCCCGCGCCTGCTTGGCGATCAGCGCATCGCCGTCGCTTCGATGCAGGACGCGCGCCGGCTCCGGCGCGGAGCTGCCGACGCCGACCGCCCGTGACCACAGCAGCTGGCCGCTGGCCGAGAACCGCGCGATACCGCCGAGCACCGCTTGCACGCCTCCGCCCGGCAGCGCCTGAGCGTCGAGCACCTGCCCGCCTGCCCAGGGGACGAAGCCGCTGACGGATCCATGCCAGACCATCGCATCGTCGGTCCCCGACAGGCGCGACACGGACGTTCTACCGGTGGCATCCAGCGCGAAGTAGTAATAATCGCCCCAGGGTCCCGGCGCGAGCTGAGAGGCGCGCAGAGCGATCGCGCGTTCGACCGACGTGTCGTCGATCGCAGGCAGTCGCTCCGTGCCCGGTGCGGGCGGTGCGGCGAGATGGGTCTCCCAGATCAAGCCGACGGCGGCCGCATCACCGAAGCCGGCAGCTGCGAGGACACCCGTACCGAGCGTCAGCGCCATCCGCACGGCGAATCTTCGTTTGTCAGGCATCGTAGATGAACTCCTGTTTGATCGCGCCACCCGTTGCGGGCTTCGTGCTTTCCGTCGAGCAGGACCGCATTCGATCAAGGCGGGTCGAAGCCGTCGATGAACACCCGATCGCCAAGCGGTCGCGTCTGGCGGTTGTCGATCAGGTTCGTCTCGAACAGTCCGTACGGCGCATAGACCTCGGCGATCGCCCGTGCGCCCAGCCCCCCGGCGAACACCTTCACGCGCGCAGTCAGGCGCATCGCGGCGCCCGGCTGCAGGTCCAGCGATGCCGTCAGGCCGGTCGGCAATGCCTTGGCCGTGCAGCTGCCACCGCCGACGACGGTGCAGGTGACGTCCTCGGCACCCGCGGCGTAAGCGGGAATACCGTTGGCATCGACGTCACCCAACCGTACTTGGACACGCGCGCCGGCGACGGGAGCGGCGCCTGCATAGGCGACCTCGACGGTGAGCCAATCGGTGGACAGCGACTGCGCGCTCACTGCGAGCGACAGCGACAGATCGCCACGCGGCGCGACGGCCGGCGCGAGCAATTTGGCGACCCACGGCCGCCGCTCGCCGTCGGGGTCATGCGAGCTGCCGTAGGCCAGCAGGCTCCCGTCGTCCAGCCGCTGGCCATAGCGGGCTTCGGTACCGAACGCAGCCTCGTCGAGCATGCGATTGGCGCCCAGCAGCGAACCGTCGAGCATGTCGCCGGTCGCCGGATCAAGCCGTACCAGAAAGGTATGGAACGGCGTCGACTGCGTGATCCACATGGCGCCTGCATCGACGTAACGAACCGTCGCCGCCACATCGATCCGCGACGAGGCGTCGAAACGCCGGTCCCAGACTAAGGCTCCGGTCTGGCCGTTCAATCGCAACGCGATTCCGGTATCGACGCTGCCGTCTCGGCGCATACCGGCCAAGTAGAGATCGCCGTCGGATCCGAGCACGACTGAATTAATCGCCAGCAGTTCGCCCGCGCCCATCGGATACGTCGTCGTCCAGCGGAGCTGTCCGTCGACCAGGGAAAAAGCCGCGATTCGTCCGTCGACTGTTGCTGCACACCCATAATCCAACGCCGCGGACGGCACGAACATGCGCCGTGCCCCGAAGAAGGCCGGGTTGGCCCACCGCAACGCGCCGGTGGTACCAGAGTAACGCGCAATGTCCGGGAAGCCGGGCACCAGCGGATCGTCGGCGGCCAGCGTGAAGGAGAGCAGATTGCCGGACAGATTGACGCCAGTCGGCAGCGACCAGAGCACGTTGCCGGTAAAAGCATCGAATCGCTCGATCGAGGTTGCAACGTGTCCGAGCCAGTTGATGCGGCCTATGGCCGCGAAAGCCTGGCCTTGATCGCTGGTCTGAAGACGATAGGTCGCCCGGCTCAATCCATCCAGCACGGTCCGACCCCAGATCATTGAGCCATCCGCAGCATATCGAGCCAGATAAGGGTACGACAGCGTGGCCGAATTGACGCCGACCATCGTAGCTCCATCGGGTAATGCCATCGCGGTCACCGTATCGACGCCGGCATTCGCTACGCCGAGCGGAAAATGGCGGGACCAGCCGGTCGGCCCGGCACTGTGGAAGCGCTTTGCGCTGACGCGCTGTCCACTCGGTCCGCCTTCGACCGACGCCATCAGCAGCGTGCCCGACCCGGCGCCGCTCGCCGTGACCAGCGGCGATTGTGCGATGTTTGGAAACGTCACCTCGGCCTGAGCGCCGCTGGTCTCAATCAGGCGCACGAGCCCGGTCCGGCACACCGTCGGCTCGGGGCAGTCGGCGCCGGACACCAGGAGGCCACCTGGAGTCCAGCGCATTCCACGCGGCAGTACGGTGCGACCGGGCGTGCCGGCCTGCAAGGTGGTGTGCCATCCGGGCGTGCCGCTGGACCCGTCGAAACTCGCGACGAAGCCGCCGCTGTCGTCCGAGGCGGTTCCTGCGACGAAGACACGATCGTCACGCGTCTCGACCACGACACGCGTCGCCTGCGCATCGAGCGACCACAATGCGTTGCCGGTCTGTGCATTGACCGACACGATGCGTGTGCTCGACTTCTCCGCGAAGTCTCCGATCAGATGGCCGGCGGCGTCGAAGCGTACGTGATCCCAGGGCAAGCCGCCTTCCCATACGATGCTGCCGTCCGCCGAGGCGAGCTTCACCGATTGCTTGAACGCACCGGGCGCCCAGGCGGTGATGTAGAGACCGGATGGATCGGATACGGCCGACTGGGAACCGGACGAGGCGACCGACTGAAAGGCTTGCCAGACCGTCGAGAAGTCCGCAGCCAGCTTCGATACTGAAGCTGCGCAGTCATTGGAGATGAACAGACCACCGTCGAGCGACGGCGCCAGCACCTCGTAAAAACAGCCTCCGGAGCTCAACCGCGGTAGATCTCGAGCATCCAGCACGATGCCGGTCTGCCCTTCGATCCGCACGATGCGGACCTTCTGCCCGCCTGCCACGCTTAAATGATCGAGGATGGCCAGATCGCCGTTGCCGTACTCGATCACCGATGCAGGATGCGTAATGCCGTAACTCACCGCGCGCGACCAGAGCAGACGGCCATTCGCGTCGAATCGGCTGAACGCGCCGGCGATCACCAGCGAGCCGCCGTCGCGCATCGGCCGTGCATCGAACAGTCGGGCGTCCTGACTGCGCGCCGTCGTCATTGCGGCTCGCCGCCACAAGACGGTGTGATCGCCGCTGCGCAGGCGTGCGACCGACGGCTGACCGAGCTGATTGAGTGCATATAGGTAGACGTCACCACCAGGCGCCGCGGCCGGGAGCGAGCTGCGAGCCCCCGGGCCTTGAAGCGGGTACTCGGCCGGCACAGCATGAGCCGGGTCCAGGCGCGTCTCCCAGGCGACCAGCGGCTGACCTTGTGCGAATGCAAATGGCGCAGCCGGCAAGGCGGCGAATAGCGTCGCCCACGCCCGACGATTCGAATACATCCCCATCCCCCTGTTGTCGCGTCATCGACACGTCGCTGCGAATGATAACCGGCGATGCCGGCCAAGCCCGCCAGCACGGGCTCACCTGCGAGGTCGAGCATCGTGCAGCGCGTCGCAAAGCGCATCGCACCCTCGCTGCAGCACATGATTCACCGTGATCGGCAATCAGTCCGACCCCCATCGCTCAAGGAAGCGCGACCGCCGAGCCGATGTGCACCCAATGCGGCGGAACGCTCGACGCGGACGTCATTCTCGAGTCGATCGCTTCGACGTGCGCGGACGCGCGCGCGTCGGCTCGACAAGACCGTGATCCGCACAGCCCACTCGCTTGTCGCTATCATGAGGCGCGCCGCTCTGCGCATGAACGAACATCGCGATGCCCAAGAAAATCGTCCGCCGCCGCTCCCCGATCCACGGCAACGGCGTCTTCGCCGCCGTCGACCTGCCCGCCGACATCGATCTGATCGAATACCGCGGGCGCCGCCTGACTCATCGGCAGGCCGATCGTCTCTACGGCGACACCGCCGAGGACGGCCACACGTTCCTGTTCATCCTCAACGACCGCTATGTGATCGATGCCAACGTCGACGGCAACGTCGCGCGCTGGATCAATACCAGCTGCAAGCCCAACTGCCAGGCCGTGGTCGAGGAATCGACGGGCCGCGACCGCCGCGAGGACCGCGTCATGATTCGCTCGCTGCGACCGATCAAGGCCGGCGAGGAGCTCAGCTACGACTACGGCATCTCGATCGACGGCCGCATCACCGAACGCCTCAAGCGCATCTGGGCCTGCCACTGCGGGCAGCGCGGCTGCAGCGGCACCATGCTGAAACCCAAACGCAAGCGCGCCGGCTGAACGCGGATACCGAACCGGACGGCGCGGACGCGGTATTCTCGGCCGGTCCGCCCGGATACGTTCGCCAATTGCGGCCGGGGCGCGACGGGAACGTCAGGGACTTCCGGATGCGTGAACGGTGATCGCATGAAGACAATCGCCGCCGTGGGCCTGAGCGACGAAGACGCTGCCCACCTGCGCCTGCTGGTCCGGAAGGCCGATGCCTCGCTGGACGCGCACTGGCGCTGGGGTGCCGAGACCGAGGCGGATCTGATCGTCGTCGACCCCACCAGCTTCGCCGGACTGATGGCGCGTTCACGTGCACGCGTACAAGGCATCCGCTGCGCGCTGCTCGGCGGCGACGGCGGCACGCCGGCCGGCGACGATCCGATCCTGCGCAAGCCGCTCAAGCTCGAAGCAATCTCCGATCTGCTGCGCCAGGTCGCCGGAGAACTCAAGCCCTCGCAGGTCGTGATGCCGCAGCACCAGGATTTCTATTTCGGCGATCTGGGCGAGTCGTCCGGCGAGTCGGTCCTGCCGGCGCCGCTCGGCGAGGTGCCGCGTGATCGGCGCGAGCCCTCGGCGCCGAGCGGCCTCGACGACCTGCTGCGCGCGCACCCGGACGCAGACCACCAGCCGCGCCGTCCCGCCGGCCGGCTCGACGAGAACACGACGATCGAGCCGGGTCGTCCGCCGCCGCCTCCGGCGATGCTCGGCGAGCCGCTGCCGTCGACCGAGCCGCTGAACTCGCGTCTGCGCGACCGCACGGTCACCTCGCCGCCGCGCAGCACGCTGCCGGCGCGCGCGGCCGAGGACGCGCGCAGCCAGAGCCTGCGCGAGTACCTGACCGGCGACTGGCTGGCGGGCCCGTCGAGCATCGTGCTGCCGGGCGCGCCGGATCTGGTCGTCGATCCGCGCAACCAGACCTATCACGCCGCCGGCGGCCTCGCCGAACTCGAACCTTACTGCCGGCGGCCGCTGCGCCGCGGCGACTGGCACCCGCTGACGACGGCCGGCCTCGCCAGACTGCAGGCGGGCGGCGGCGGCCAACCGTATGCGCGATTGCTGTGGCTGTACGCATTGCTCGCGTCGGACGGACACCTCGCGCCGCATCTCGATCCCGGCGGCACCTATCTGCTCAAGCGCTGGTTCGAGATCGATCGCGGCTATGCGCGCCAGTTCCGGATCGCCTCGGTGATGGTCCAGCCGCAGCGCATCCACGAGATCGCGCGCGCGGCCGACGTGCCGATGAGCGAGGTGTTCGACACGATCAACGCCTTCGACGCGATCGGCTATCTGCAATGGACGCCGCGGCCGCCACGCCACGCGGCCGAGAACGCCGGTCCGCTCGCAGCGCTGATGCGGCGGCTGCGCAAGCCGATCGGGCGCGGCTGACGCCGGCCGCAGGCTCGGCCACGCGCGGTGCCGTTCGAACGGATGTTCGCGCCGATCGCCGCTGCCGGGCGCGCCTTTCCGTGAGCGCACGACGATGTCCGAGTGGGCATCGAGCCCACGGTCGACTCGCACCGTCCGCCGGCCTGGCGTTTCCCCTAAGCTGAATCGCGCTCCACGGCGCGTCGGCGCGCGGGCGCCACCATCGCGGGTGCGCGCTGACTCGGCTGAGCTGCGGCGAGATCGATCGGGCACAGGTAACCAGGCTCGAACCCGGTCCCGGCACTGGCGTCCTCCCGGAAACGATTCTGCATCGCCACGGCCTGCCGGCATGCGCGACCGGACGTATCGAGGACGACGGCCTGCCGCCGCGTGATGGTGTGTCGGATGCGACGCAAGCGCCGCGCGCGGGCGTGGATCGGCGCGGCGGCAGTCCGGGTGCGACGCGCTCCTGTCGCGTCGCTCAGGCCGCGTGCGCGAGTTCGCCGCGGCGACGCGCCGCCAGCGCCGCCTCGATGACCTCGAAGCCCGCATCGGCCCGATGGGCGTTCTCGCTGAGGCTGCGACGCCAGGCGCGTCCGCCCGGCAGGCCCTGATACAGGCCGAGCAGATGGCGGCTGACGTGCTGCAACCGACCACCGGCGGCGAGGTATCGCATCAGGTACGGCTGCATCGCCGCGACGACGGCATCGCGCTCCGGCAGCGGCGTGCCCCACAGTGCCGCCTCGATCTCGGCGAGGCGGTACGGCTCGTGATAGGCGGTGCGACCGAGCATCACGCCGTCGACCTCGGCCAGGTGCGCAGCGACGTCGATGACCGACGAGATGCCGCCGTTGATGTGGATCTGCAGATGCGGAAACTCGCGCTTGAGACGGTAGACGCGGCCGTAGTCGAGCGGCGGGATGTCGCGGTTCTCCTTCGGTGACAGACCCTGCAGCCAGGCCTTGCGCGCATGCACGACGAAGACGGTGCAGCCGGCCGCATGCACGGTGGCGACGAAGCGGCGCAGATCCTCCTCGGCATCCTGCTCGTCGACGCCGATCCGGCATTTGATCGTGACCGGCACGCGTACCGCCGCCTGCATCGCCGCGTAGCACTCGGCGACCAGCGCCGGCTCGCGCATCAGACACGCGCCGAATCGACCGGACTGCACGCGGTCCGACGGACAGCCGACGTTGAGATTGATCTCGTCGTAGCCGCAGTCCTCGCCGATCCGCGCAGCCTCGGCGAGTTCAGCCGGTGCCGATCCGCCGAGCTGCAGCGCGACCGGATGCTCGCTCGCGTCGAAACCGAGCAGGCGCGCACGATCGCCGTGCAGCACGGCCGGCGCGGTGACCATCTCGGTGTACAGGCGCGCGTGCGGCGCCAGCAGACGATGGAAGAACCGGCAGTGCCGATCGGTCCAGTCCATCATCGGCGCGACGGACACGATTTTATTTTGGTAAGTCAATCACCTATCTCGCATAATCCGCAACATGGACGGCCCCGGAAACAGGCTCGTGCGCATTCGATTCTGCCCTGCTGCGAGCGCGGCGCATACCTAGTGCACACGAAGATGGCGACGATTCTCCAGCTTCCATCAGGGCGATGGCGCGTCCGGGTCAGGCGCAGGCCATCCTATGCGAGCGAGACCTTCATGCGCCACGAAGACGCGCGGATACGGGCGACAGCGACCGAGCGGCAGGCGCTCGTGCTCGCCCCGTAGCGTGTACCGGTCGCCTGCTGGGCGGGAGCACAACCGCCATCTCGGGACGGCCCTGAACGCATCCACCGCCCGCGTGCGGGTCGACTCATCGACGGAACACTTCGGAGACACGCCATGTCGTCAAGCCCCCATGCCGCCCGCTGGTGGATTCTCGTTGCCGTCATGCTGGCCTTCCTTCCGGTCGTCATCGACATGACGATCCTGCACATCGCGGTGCCGTCGCTGACGCTGGCACTGGAGGCGTCGGGCACCGAGGTGCTCTGGATCATCGACGTCTATCCGCTGGTCATGGCGGGACTGCTCGTCCCGATGGGAACGCTCGCCGACCGGATCGGCGACCGGCGCGTCTTGCTGACCGGCCTGGTCGTGTTCGGCGCGGCATCGCTGGGTGCCGCGTTCTCCACCAGCGCGCCGATGCTGATCGCCGCCCGCATCCTGCTCGCGGTCGGCGGTTCGATGATCATGCCCTGCGTACTGGCGATCATCCGCCGCACCTTCGAAGACGCAGGCGAGCGCGCGCTCGCGCTCGGGCTCTGGGGCATGGTCGGCGCCGCGGGCGCCGCCGTGGGGCCGCTGGTGGGCGGTGTGTTGCTCGAGCACTTCTGGTGGGGATCGGTGTTCCTGATCAACGTGCCGGTGATGCTGGTCGTCGCGCCCCTGGTCTGGCAACTGCTGCCGCCTGGGAAGTCCGCGCCGGAAGCACCGCCTTGGCCGATCGGCCAGGCGATCGTGCTCGTCGCGGGCGTCATCGCGATCGTGTACGCGCTCAAGGCCGGCGCGTCGAGTCAGCAGCCTGCATGGCTCGTGGCCACCACGGCCCTGATCGGCTGCGCGCTTCTGGCTGGATTCGCCCGCATGCAGGCGCACGCGCGCGCGCCGATGCTCGATCTGCGCATGCTGGCGCACCCGACCATCGTGGCCGGCATCCTCATGGCGATGGTGGCCACGGGCGCGCTGGCGGGCGTCGAGCTCACGCTTGCCCAGGAGCTTCAGTACGTCCTCGGCAAGAGTCCGCTCGCGGCGGGCATTTTCATGATTCCGATCATGGCGGCCGCGGCCGTGGGTGGTCCGGTGGCCGGCTGGCTGTCCAATGCATTCGGCCTGCGTCGAGTCGCGTTCGTCGCGTTGGCGACGTCGGCCATCGCCCTGTTCATGCTCGCGCATTCGGACTTCGACGCCGGTGGCGCGCGCGTTCCGGTCCTGCTCGCGGCACTGGGCCTGGCGCTGAGCATCGGGCTGACCGCTTCTTCGATCGCCATCATGAGTGCGGTGGAGGCGGCACAGGGCGGTGCAGCCGGCTCGCTGGAAGCGACCGCCTACGAACTCGGAAGCGGCCTGGGCATCACCGTGCTCGGCTTGCTTCTGTCCGGCGTGTTCTCCCGCCATTTCAGCCTGCCCGCGGGCTTCGACGCCGCGCAGGCGGCCCAAGCGGGCCGTTCGATCGGAGACGCCTTCGTGCTCGCGCAGACGCTGGACGACGCCAATGCCGGCGCGGTCGTCGACGCCGCGAAGCAGGCGTTCAGCGTGGCGCATTCCGCGCTGCTGGCGACGGCGGCGGCGGTCATGGGCGGCCTTGCCGTCCTGGTCTACGTCCTGCTCGGGCGACCCGCCAAGGCGGAGGGTGGCGCAGGCCCGCCATAAGCTTGAACGGCGCGGCCCGGGAATGGCCTGGAGGCTGTGGGCCGAACGTCCTGGAAGACCGAGCCGGCGTTTCCGATGCTGGGGCACGCCAGGCTGCTGACCGGATCAGCCGATGCCCGGCCCGCGCCGCCGCTCGAGCGTTCACGCTCGAGCGCACTCGTCCGGCCCGAATCTGCTTAGAATCCCGGATCGTCCCCCTTTCACTCGCATGCACTCGACACCGACCTCGCGGGAGTCCCTGCTCTGGCTGGCTGGCTGCGTCGGGGCGCTGCTGACGCATGCCGCGCTGGCGACGACCCTGCCCGATCGGATGTGGGTCACGCCGGCCGGTACCAGTCTGGTCCTGCTGGTCGGGCTGGCCTTCACGCTGCGCCGGTCCTGGTGCACGCGCGGCGACATGCGCCTGCGCTGGGGGCTGCTCGCCGCGGCGTTCGCGCTGTGGATCGGCGGCTACGCCGCGAGCGCCTACAGCCAGCTCACCGATGCCGACACGTCTCTGGCCCTGCCGTACCTGCTGCTGTTCGCGCTGCGGTGCATTCCGTGGTTCCTGGCGCTGGTCCGCACCAGCGACCGGAAAATCCTGCGTCATACGCACGGCTTCGATCTCGCGCAGGCGGTACTTTTCTCGGTGACCGCGGCTGCGTTGTTCTTCCCTCAGATCCTGGCCGGCGAAACGGTCACGATCACGCCGGTCTCTGGTGAACGGGCGATCAGCTATCACGAGGGCGCCAATCTCGTGATCGCGACGCTGGCGCTGCTGTTCGTCCGCCTTCAGCCGACCGTCGCCGAGCGCGTGTTCGCGCGCAATCTGGCCGTGCTGCTGGTGAGCTATGCGCTCGCGGCGGTGTGCGTCAACCATCTGATCATCGAACGCCTCGGCCCGCCGCCGGGCTCGCCGGTCTTCCTGCTCGGCGATCTGCCGGTCGTCGCCTTCGTCTGCGAGACCTTGCGCACGGCGCGACAATCCGGCGACGACACGGTACTGCCCAGACACGTGGTCCGTCACACCACCCTGCTGCTGATCCCGGCGCTGATGCCGATCGGCATCATCCTGATGGCGTTCGCGATCGCTCCGCGCGAGCCGACCAGCGCGGTCGGCCTGGCCCTGATGGCGATCCTGCTCTATGCCGGCCGGTCGGTCCTGACCCAGCATGCGTACGGGCAGTCGCAGGCCAACCTGGTCCGGGCTCACGCTACGATGACCCGGCTCGCGCAGCGCGACGACCTGACCGGCCTGGCGAATCGCCGCTGTTTCACCGACACGCTGCAGATGCGATGGCTCGAGTGTGCCGAACGGCGCCGCTTTCTGAGCGCCCTGTTCGTCGACGTCGACCACTTCAAGCAGTACAACGACCGGCTCGGCCACGCGGCCGGCGACGACTGCCTGCGCCGCGTGGCCGAGGTGATCGCGTCGAATGCCGGGCTGCGCGACAGCGATCTGGTGGCACGCTACGGCGGCGAGGAGTTCGTGGTCCTGCTGCCCGGTACCGAGCCCGGCGCCGCAGCCGCGATCGCCGAGCGCATCTGCAAGGCGGTCGAGCGCAGCGGCATCGCGCACCCAGCCGCACCGCTCGGCAGGATTTCGGTCAGCGTCGGTGCGGCCACCGCCCGGCCGTCTGCCGAAGACCGCGATCCCTCGACGCTGATCAAGAACGCCGACAGCGCGCTGTACTGGGCCAAGACGCACGGCCGCAACCGCGTGGCGGGCCCGTATCTGACCTCGAGCGACATGCGAGCCTGATACGGCACGGACCGGCGTGACGCTGCAGCCACCCGTCGGGCACCTCGGTCACTATCCGTGCGTGTCGGTTCGCGGCGGATCGTCCGCCGATCGATCCTTGACCTCGCGCCGGTCGCGCCGCGACGGCGCCCGCGTCGCCGATCCGAGCACGACCACGAAGAACACCGGCACGAAGAACACGGCCAGTATCGTGCCGCTGAGCATGCCGCCGAAGACGCCGGTGCCGATGGCCTGCTGCGTTTCGGCGCTGGCGCCCGAGGCCAGCATCAGCGGCAGCACGCCGAGGGTGAACGCGAGCGAGGTCATCAGGATCGGACGCAGACGCATGCGCGCCGCGGCGACCGCGGCATCGGCCAGGCTCAGGCCCTCGGCTCGCAATTGCCGCGCGAACTCGACGATCAGGATCGCGTTCTTCGCCGACAGGCCGATGATCGTGATCATCCCCACCTTGAAGAACACGTCGTTGGGCATGCCGCGCAGCATGACCGCGGCGACGGCGCCGATCAGTCCGAGCGGAACCACCAGCATCACCGCCAGCGGAATCGACCAGCTCTCGTAGAGCGCGGCCAGCACCAGGAACACCACCAGCGCCGACAGGGCCAGCAGCAGCGGCGCCTGCGCTGCGGACTGGCGTTCCTGCAGCGACTGCCCGGTCCACGCCGCGGCGAAGCCGGTGGGCAGCTGCGCGACCAGGCGCTCCATCTCGGCCATCGCGGCGCCGCTGGAGACGCCCGGTGCGGCGGCGCCGGCGATGCGCACGGCGGGAAAACCCTGAAAGCGCATCAGCTGCTGCGGCGCCGTGGTCCAATCGGCCGATACCACCTCGCGCAGCGGCACCATGCCGTCGGCCGCGTTGCGAACGCGCAGATCGAGCACGTCGTCGAGCTGCATGCGCGCCGCCGCGTCGGCCTGCAGGATCACCGGCTGCATCCGGCCGGCGTTCGGAAAATCGTTGACGTAGAGTGAGCCGATCGCCGCCGACAGCGTGCTGCTGACCGCGGCGAACGACAGCCCCGACGCTTCGACGCGCGGCCGGTCGATCGACAGCACGATCCCGTCACCGGGCGGCAGGCCGTCGGCGTAGACATCGCCCAGCAGGCCGCTTCGCGCTGCCCGCTCGATCAACGTCTGCTGCGCCTGAAGCAGCGCCGCCTCGCCGCGACCGCCGCGATCCTGCAGGAACAGCGTGAATCCGGACGAGGTGCCGAGCTCGTCGATCGACGGCGGCATCAGGCTCATGACGCTGCCTTCGACCGTTCCGTCCATCGCGCGCTGCGCCAGCGCCGCCTCCTCGCCGGCGGTCGCGCCGTCACGATCGCGCCAGTCCTTGAGCATCGTGAACGCCATGGCGGCATTGGGACCGGAGCCGGAGAAGCTGAAACCCTGCACGACCATGTTCGCGTCGATCGCCGGCCGCGTCGCGACATGGCGCTCGAACGCCTCGACCACGGCCAGCGTGCGCTCGCGGGTCGCGCCGGTCGGAAGCTGGATCGACGTCATGAAGTAGCCCTGATCCTCTTCCGGCAGAAACGACGAAGGCAACTGGCGCAGCGTGACCACCAGCGCGCAGCAGACCAGCGCGAAGACCGCCATCACGCGGCCCGGGCGTCCGACCAGCCGCGTCAGCCCGCGAGCGTAGCGTCCGGTCATCCGCTCGAGCGCACGGTCGAACGCGCCGAACGTGCCGCCTTTGCGGGGGTGCCCGGGCGGGACCGGTCGCAGCAGGGTGGCGCACAGGGCGGGTGTCAGGCTGAGCGCGAGGAACGCCGAGAACAGGATCGAGACCGCCATCGACAGCGTGAACTGCTGGTAGATCACGCCGACGGAGCCCGAGCCGAATGCCATCGGAATGAAGACCGCGGTGAGGACCAGCGTGATGCCGACCACCGCACCGGTGATCTCCTTCATCGCCCGCGACGTGGCCTGCCGCGGCGACAGGCCCTGCGTGGACATCAAGCGTTCCACGTTCTCGACGACGACGATCGCGTCGTCGACGATGATGCCGATGGCCAGCACCATGCCGAACATCGTCAGCGTGTTGATCGAGAAGCCCGCCACCAGCATCACCGTGAACGTGCCGAGCAGCGCGATCGGCGCGACGATCGCGGGAATCAGCGTGTAGCGCACGTTCTGCAGGAACAGGTACATCACCAGGAACACCAGGACCATCGCCTCGAGCAGGGTGTAGATCACTTTCTCGATCGAGACTTTCACGAACGGCGCGGTATCGAACGGCACCGAGTACGCCATCCCCGATGGCAGGCTCGAGGCCAGCTCCGCGAGGCGGTCGCGCACGGCCTGAGCCGTGCGTACCGCGTTGGCGCCCGGCGCGAGCTGCACCGCGGCGCTGGTCGCGGCCACGCCGTTCTCGCGATTCGAGAAGGTGTAGGACTGCGCACCGAGCTCGACGCGCGCCACATCTCCGATCGTCAGCCCGGACCCGTCGGAACCGGCGCGCAGCACGATGGCGGCGAACGCCTCGGGCGTGGAGAGCTGGCCCTGCACGGTCAACGGGACGGTCAGGCGCTGTCCGGGCAGCGCCGGTTCGTCGCCGACGCGGCCGGGCGCGATCTGCGCGTTCTGCTGCTCGATCGCGCGCGCCAGATCGTCCATCGTCAGTCGATACGCCGTCAGCCTGGCCGGATCGACCCAGATCCGCATCGCCTGCTCGGCGCCGAACAGTTGCACGCGACCCACGCCGTCGATGCGCCGCAGCTCCTGGACGATGTTGCGCGCCAGGTAGTCGTTCAGCGCGACCTCGTCGTGGCGTCCGTCGGGCGAGGTCAAGCCGACCATCATCAGAAATCCCGACGCGGCCGACTCGACCTGCAGGCCGCTCTGGCGGACCGCCTGCGGCAGCCGCGGCTCGACCGCCTTGATGCGGTTCTGCACATCCACCTGCGCCAGCTCCGGATCGGTGCCCGGCTCGAAGGTGGCGGTGATCTGCGCGGTCCCGGAGGTATCGACCGACGATTCGAAGTACAGCAGATGCCGGACGCCGGACAGCTCGCGCTCGATCAGGCTCACCACCGAATCGTTCAGCGTCTGCGGCGTCGCACCGGGATAGCTGGCATAGAGGCTGACGGACGGCGGCGCCACCGAGGGATAGCGCGCGATCGGCAGCCGCGGAATCGCCAGAACGCCGCTCAGTACGATGAACAGGGCGACGACCCAGGCGAACACCGGTCGGTCCATGAAGAACTGCGGCACGGTCTTTTCTCCGGACTCAGCGCGCGGCGGCGGCCGCAGCCGCCGACGGTTGCGCGACGACGAACGGGTGCGCCTCGACGGCCGCCCCGTCCTGCAGGCGCTCGATACCCTGCACCGCGACCTGCTGCCCCGGCTTGAGGCCGGACGCGATGCGATATCGGCCGGCGACCAGCTCGCCCAGTTCGACCGGCGTGAAATAGGCCTGCGCGCGCGCGTCGATCGTCCACACACCGGCCCGCCCGCCCGCTCTGACGATCGCTTCCTGAGGCACCGTCAGCGCATCCGGATAGGCCGCCTCGGTCATGCGAGCCTGCACGTACATGCCGGGCAGCAGGACACGCGCCGGATTGTCGACGAGCACGCGCAACAGAACGTCGCCGGTACCCGCGTCGACATCGATGCCGGAGAACAGCAGCCGGCCCGCGAGGGTCGACGCGTCGCCTTCGCGAAGCAGAATCTGGACCGGGATACCGGCCTCGGCCGACCTGGCGCCGACCGATGCGACCTCGCGCAGGCGCGCCAGAGTGGCGGACGGCCTGCGGACGTCGACATAGACCTGGTCGATCTGCTGAATCGTCGCCATCGGTGTCGCATCGGTCGGCGCCACCAGCGCCCCTTCGGATACGACCGACTGATCGATGCGGCCGGCGATCGGCGCCTCCACGCGCGCGAAGCCCAGATCCAGCCGCTTGCGCGCCAGATTCGCCTGCGCCTGTGCCACGTCCGCCGCCGCCTGCTCGCGCTGCGCGACACCGTCGTCGTAGGCCTGCCGGCTCACCACCCGGGCCTGTGCCAGCGCGTGCAGACGTTCGCTGTGTACGCGTGTGCGGGTGGCTTCGGCCTGGGCGCGCCGCAGCGCCGCCGCTGCCGTGTCGACCTCGGCCTTGAACGGCGCGGCGTGGATCTGGAACAGCGCGGTGCCGGCCTCGACCTCGCTTCCCTGCTCGAACAGCCGGCGCTGCACGATGCCGCCGACCTGCGGCCTGATCTGCGCCATCCGGACGGCCGCGACCCGGCCGGGCAGCGTCTGCGTCGCCACGAACGGCGCCGGCTCGAGCGTCAGCACCGACACGCGCAGCGGTGCCCCGGGCTCGATCGCCGGCTCGGACGCAGTGCAGCCCGACAGCAGCACGCAGGCCGCTCCCGCGAGCAGCGACAGCCCGCGCAGACGATCACCGAACATCGTGGACACCTCGCCAGTGGACATGGCCCAGCACGTCGCCGCGCCAGGTCCGGGTGCGCATGGTGCGAGCCGATGATGGACATTCGTCGGAGGACGTGTGGCGATATGATGGAGGCCGATTCGAGTTCAGCCCGAGAACAGTCTTCGATGTCCCTCCCGATAGCGCGCGCGTCTTCATCCGGCGCCCTGATTCTGATCGCCGAGGACGAGAACGAGATCGCGCAGATCCTGGCCGCCTATCTGCAGCGCAGCGGACTGCGCACGGCGCACGCGCGCGACGGGCGCGAGGCACTGGACCTGCAGCACCGGCTCAAGCCCGATCTGGTACTGCTCGACGTGCAGATGCCCGGCCTGGACGGCTGGCAGGTGCTGCGCGAAGTGCGCCATCGCGGCAGCACGCCGGTGATCATGCTGACGGCGATGGATCAGGATCTCGACAAGCTGACCGGGCTGCGGATCGGCGCGGACGATTACGTCGTCAAACCGTTCAATCCGGCCGAAGTCGTCGCCCGCGTCGAAGCGGTGCTGCGGCGCAGCGGCAACGACCCGCCCGGCGCTCAGCCGACCCTGCAGGCCGGCCGGCTGCGCGTGGATCTGGAGCGCCACGAGGCGACCGTCGTCCGCGCCGGTTCGCCGCACGTGCTCGACCTGACGCTGACCGAGTTCAAACTGCTGGCCAGCCTGATGCGCGCCCCGCAACGCGTCTTCGGCCGCGCCGAACTGCTGGCGGCCTGCCTGCCCGAGGGCGATACGCTGGAGCGCACCGTCGACAGCCACATCAGCCGTCTGCGCAGGAAGATCGAGCATGCCGGTCTGCCCGGCGTGCCCGAGAGCGTGCGCGGCGTGGGCTACCGGATCGGCCTCGATCCGTGAAGGCGCCGTCCGGATTGCAGCGGCAGATCGCGCTGTCGCTGGCGGCGATGGCGCTGGGCCTGATGGTGCTGTCGGTGGTCGGCAGCTACGTGTTCTATGCGCTGGCCTCGACGTACGCGCCGGGCAGCATCTCCGAAACCTGGATGCCCACCCGCGTCGAGCTGGTCTGGATTCTGGCGACGGTCGCGGTCGCGCTGAGCGTCGCCGTCTCGGTCGCGGTTCGCCTTTCGCGGCGCATCCTGGCGCCGTTGAATGCCGTTGCAAGCAGCCTGCGCGACGTCGCGCAGGGCGACCTGCGTGCGCGCGCGACGCTGGAAGGGCCTGCGATCGGCGAGACGGCCCAGCTGGTGCGCGATTTCAACGCGCTCGCCGAGCGGCTGCAGGACGTCACCCAGGAGCAGCAGTTCTGGAACGCGGCCGTGGCACACGAGCTGCGCACGCCGGTCACCGTTCTGCGCGGGCGGCTGCAAGGTCTGGCCGACGGCGTGTTCGCGCCCGACGCTGCGCTGTTCGACAGTCTGTTGCGCCAGGTGGAAGGACTGGTCCGGCTGATCGAGGATCTGCGCGTGCTCAGTCTCGACGACAGCGGTCATTTCGACCTCGATCTGCGGCCGGCGCTGCTCTGTGCGGAGCTGGCCGAAGCGACGGAGGCCTTCGCGGCCCGGCTGGACGCCGGCGGATTCGACCTACAGGTCGAATCCGCGATCCGGCACCCCGTGCTCTGCGATGCGGTGCGCATCCGACAGGCACTGATGGCCTTGCTGGACAACGCGCTCGCGCACGCGACACCCGGCCCGCTCCGGGTCCGGGCGCTGGTACAGGCCGATACGTGCATCCTGAGCGTCGAGGACGCGGGTCCCGGTGTGCCCGCCGAGCTCGCCGGCCAGGTGTTCGAAGCATTCCGGCGCGTCGATCCGTCGCGTTCACGCGCAAGCGGCGGCAGCGGACTCGGCCTGGCCGTGGTCCAGGCCATCGCACGAGCACATGGTGGCAGCGCTGCGTGTCTGCGCACGCGCACCGGAGGTTCGGAGTTTCGGCTGCAATGGCCGGTCTGAGGTCCAGGCGCTGACGAGCCGCCGCCGGAGCGGCGATGCGCGGCCCGATCGTGCGTCGAAGCAGCGGCGCCCGGCGTCGCTCGGGGCCGAACGCATCGCAATTCCGCAAGGCGGACCGGAGCGCGGACGCGCGCTTCGATCCACGGCCAAAGCTGACCTGCGCGGGCAGCCGCAGCGCCGCTCGCGCCGGTGCGCAGCGGCATCGTCGCCGGTACCGCTTGCACCCGCTGATTGGAATACGCCGCGTACTGCTGCGGCTCGACTGACCGACATCCGTGCCGCAGCGGCGCACTGTGCGCGCCGCTGCGGCCGGATGCATCGAACGCTCGGTCAGTTCGACTCGAAGCCGTCCGAGAACAGCACGTCTCCGACCGTGAACGTCACCGGGATCACGACTTGGCTCGCGTACGGCGTGTTGCTGCCGACGCACACCTGGGCGCGATGGACGCCGCGGGACAGGCCGGTCGCGTCGAACGTCGCGGCGATCTGGGTGGTCTCTCCGGCGTCGATCGTGCCGGCGGCACGGTCGAGCGACAGCCACGGCACCTGCGCCGCATCGACGCAGGGTCCACCCGGCGTCGCGATCGACAGCCCGCGCAGGCTGCTGAGACCGTCACCGATGCGCCCGACGAGGCTGGCGGCACCGCTCGCGGTGTCGATCGTGAACATCTGCGCGCCGACCGTGGAGCTCTCGGTCCAGGTCGCGTAGTAGAGCACGCCGCTGGCGTGATCGAAGTCCATCGACTGCAGGCTGTAGTAGCCCACATCCAGGCCGGTGGGACCGATCGGGCGGACGTGGCCGGTCACCTTGTCGATCGCGACCAGCGTATCGGTGCCCATGTCGATACCGAAGACGTTGCCGTGGTTGTCGATCGCGATGTCGGCCAGCGCGGTGCCGTCGGATCCCGCATCGTCCAGGCGCACGACGAAGCTCACCCGTCCGGTGACCGGATCGATCGTGTACAGGTCGGTCCAGTACGGCGCCGGCACCAGATAGCCGAAGTTCGACGCGACCGCGAACAAGGTGTGGGTGCGCAGATCCCAGCGCATGCCGCGCCAGAACTGGCCCGGTCCCGGCACGGTGCCGACACCGCGCAGCACGGTCCGGCTGCTGCCGGCGGTCGCCGGATCGGAGCGCTGCAGCCAGCCGTCCCAGCTCGCATCGTCGCTGATGCCCGGACTGCCCAGCAGGAAGAAGTTGCGGGCATCGTTGTCGACGAGACTGCCGACGAAGTCGCCGCTGATTCCGACCGAGCTTTCGTTGGTGCGCGTCAGCGTCGTGGGGGTCGCCGCGTCCAGCGATACCAGCCGCGAGTTGTAGGGGCTTTCCCAGGCGTGGGCGTATCCCGGCACGCTGGTCGCGCCCTGGGGCGATACGGTGCCGGCCGTCGTCGCGGTCCAGTCCAATGCGACATTGCCGTCGTTGCCGAGCGTCAGCGTCGTGGTCGCCGACGCACCCGGCTCGGCCGTTGCGCTCAGGGTCGAGGGCGCCCGCACCACCGCCTTGCGCACCGTCACATGCGCGCTCGCACGCGCCTGGATCGTGAACGGCTGGGCCTGCGGCGCCCAGCGGATCGCCTTGCCGTCGGTGAGCACGGCACCGGACGGATAGCGCAGCTCCGGCATGCCCGAACTGAGTTCGAGTCCGGCGAAAGCGCCGTTGCCGTTGTCGACCACGGGGTTTCCGACTGCCATCGATACGTACTGATAGGTGATCGCGTGGGTCGACTCGTCGATCAGCACCTGGAAGTTGACGCCCGAACTGCCGTAGCCGAT
>VFQU01000795.1_pt1 | contig 22959 bp, 22 predicted proteins | sample 3512311 | NCBI WGS metagenome assembly VFQU01 (sample SAMN10412377, study PRJNA504923) | tailings metagenome | isolation source: Relicate 3 Philex TSF3 active mining site | place: Philippines: Tuba, Benguet | collected 2017-08-29
TTGATGTTCACCTTCGGCTGGGCGCAGATCCTGTTTCCTGCTTTGGCGGGTTTCCTCGTGGTCGGCCCGCTTCTGGCAGTCGGCCTTTATGAAAAGAGCCGGCGCCTTGCAGCGGGCGAAAAGGTCAGCCTGGGCGCCATGCTGTTTCCGCGCGGCGGCATGCATCTCTTCTTCGTCGGCGCCGTGCTGATGATGCTGATGCTGGTCTGGGTGCGCGCTGCCGTGCTGCTCTATGCCCTGTTCTTCGGCTGGCGGCCCTTTCCCGGTTTCGACCAGATCATCCAGACCCTGCTGACCACGCCCGAAGGGCTGGCCCTGCTTCTGGTCGGCACGGCGGTGGGCGGGCTCTTTGCCGCCTTCTCCTTTGCCATCGGTGCCTTTTCCATTCCCATGGTGCTGGATCGCAAGGTCGATGCCTTCTCGGCCATGGGCCTGTCGTTGTCGCTGGTCACCAGCAATATGCCTGCAACCCTCATCTGGGCCGTGCTGGTCGTCGGCCTCGTCGCCATCAGCCTCCTTACCGGCTTTATCGGCCTTATCGTCATCTTCCCGCTCCTCGGCCACGCCACCTGGCAGGCCTATGTCGCGGTGCGGGGCGAACAGGGCTGAAATGGCGTGCCCCGCCCTGCCCAAACACTGGATGGAACACCCTCCCCTTGACAGGGAGGGTTGGGGAGGGGTGCCCGCGAACCTGATATTCGGCGCAGGGCTAAACAGCGCGGACCTGCCAAGATGACCTGCTGCGTCCCCCCTCCGGCTTTCGCCGAAGCCATTGCCGGCGGCCCCGACCGTGGCCCCTCGGCCAATGAAGTGCGTCTGGCCAGCCGCGATCTGGGCGAGGGCCTGCGCCAGTCCGAATTTTCCGTCCCCGCCATTCATTGCGGCGCCTGCATCCGCACGATCGAAACCGCGTTGGACGCCATGCCCGGTATCGCGTCGTCGCGCGTCAATCTTTCCAGCAAGCGCGTGACTGTGCGCTGGCGCGACGACGGGCAGACCACCCCACCCATGGTTCGCCGCATGGTGGAGCTTGGCTACGAGCCCAACCTGTTCTCGCTGGAAGCGGCGGGCCGGGATCAGGGCCTTTCCAGCCTGACCCGCGCTCTTGCCGTCGCCGCCTTTTCCTCGATGAACATCATGATGCTTTCGGGCTCGGTCTGGTCCGGAGCCGATGGCGCGACGCGCGACATCCTGCACTGGATTTGCGCGCTCCTCACCCTGCCGGCGCTGCTCTATTCGGGCCGTGTCTTCTATCAATCGGCCTGGACCGCCCTGCGTTCGGGCCGCACCAATATGGATGTGCCGATCACCATCGGCATCGCGCTGGCCTTCGGTCTCAGCTTTTACGACACGGTGTTTTCCGGTGATCGCGTCTATTACGACGCTGTGGCCTCGCTGATCTTTTTCCTCCTCATCGGCCGCACGCTTGACCACGCCATGCGCGAACGCGCCCGCACTGCCGTCAAGGGTCTTGCCCGCCTCGCCCCCCGGGGCGCCCTCGTGCTCGACGGCGCCAATGGCCCCGCCTTCCTGCCGCTGGCCGAGATTGCGCCGGGCAGCACCATTTCCGTCGCCCAGGGCGAACGCATTCCCCTCGACAGCGAGGCGATCAGCGGCACCAGCGCCCTCGACCGTAGCCTGCTCACCGGCGAAAGTCTGGCCGAAGCCATCGGCCCCGGCCAGCCAGCACCCGCCGGGGCGCTCAACCTCTCGGCCCCGCTCATCCTACGCACCACCGCCACCGAACGCGACTCCACGCTCAATCGGCTGGTTCAGCTGCTCGACGACGCCGAAGCCAGCCGCAACCGCTATCGCCGCATCGCCGACCGCGCCGCCCAATGGTATTCGCCCGTCGTCCATCTGGCCGCTGCCCTCGCCTTCATCGGCTGGATGGTCTTTAGCGGCAATCTGCACGACGCCACCACTGTCGCTATTGCCGTTCTCATCATCACCTGCCCCTGCGCCCTGGGCCTTGCCGTGCCCATGGTTCAGGTCATGGCCGCCCGGCGTCTTTTCGAAGCCGGGATCATGGTCAAGGACGGCTCGGCCCTCGAACGGCTGGCCGAGGTCGATACAGTAGTCTTCGACAAGACCGGCACCTTGACCACCGGCCTCGCCACCCCGGTCATCCAGTCGGGCGAGGATAGCGCCATTGCCATTGCCGCCAGTCTCGCCGCCCGCTCGCGTCATCCCTATGCCATCGCCATTGCCCGCGCCTGGACCGGCGCCGATCTCGACTGGCAGGATGTGGTCGAGCATGCCGGTCTCGGCATCGAGGCAAGGCTCGATAGCGCGCTCTATCGCCTCGGCCGCGTCGGCTGGTCCGGTCCCGATCATGATGCCGAAGCGGGCTCGATCCTCTCCCGCGACGGCGAAATTGTCGCGAGCTTCGCTTTTGTCGACCAGACTCGCCCTAACGCGGCGCTCAGCGTTAACAGTCTGCTAACCAATTCCTATCAAGTGCGACTGCTTTCGGGGGATCGGCCGGCCATCGTCGCGGCCCTTGCCGACCGGCTCGGCATCAAGGGGCAAGGCGGCCTGCTTCCGGCGACAAAACTCGACCATATCGAGGCCCTTACGGCGGAAAACCACCATGTCCTCATGGTCGGCGACGGGATCAACGACACCCCGGCAATGGCCCGCGCCCATGTGTCCATGGCCCCATCCAGCGCCGTCGACATCGGTCGTGCGGCCGCCGATTTTGTCTTTTTGCGCAATGACTTATCCGCCGTTCCGCAGGCCCTCACCATCGCCCGCGAAGCCCAGAATCTGGTGCGGCAGAATCTTGTTCTGGCCCTTCTCTACAATGCCGTCGCCCTGCCCATCGCGGTCGCCGGGCTGGTCAATCCATTCCTTGCCGCCGTGGCCATGTCGGCCTCATCGGTCGTCGTCGTGCTCAATGCGCTGCGCCTCGGCTGGCATCCATTCGGGGGGCGCAAAGACCCCCTTCCGCAGGAGGTTGCGGCATGAGTGATTTCTTCTATCTCATTCCAATTTCTATCGTTTTAGGCTTGATCGGTCTGCTCGTCTTTCTCTGGACGCTGCGCGACAACCAGTATGACGACCTCGACGGCGCCTCCGAACGCATCCTTTATGATGAGGATCGCCCCCGCATGGACAAGCGGCCCTGATGCGCCTGATGGCACCAGACCGGCAGATGACCCGTCATGGCACCGGAATGGCCGTGCTCGGTCGCTGTTACGACCGGCTGCTGGCCCTTTGCGACCGGCTCGAAGCCATCGCCGATAGCCTACCCGGCAGCGTCGATCCAGCCACCTGCACTGCACTCGCAATCGATCTGGCCGATGCCCTGCCGCAGGCGCATGCCGAGGAAGAACGAGTACTTCTGCCCCTGCTTGCCATTTCCGAACGACCAGAATTGCGCCATCTAGCCAATAGGTTACGGCAGGAACACCGTCTCGATGCCGCGGCGGCCATGGAGATCGAGGAGACACTTCTGGCCCTTGCCACAGGCCGGCCTTTGCTATCGGCGGAGGCCACCGGCTATCAGCTCCGCTCATTTTTCGAAAGCGTCCGGCGCCATGTGCGCGCCGAGCAGGACATGCTGGTTCTCCTGGGCGATATGTCCAGAAACGGAGACCCGGCACCATGATCCAGTTCCTCCTGGCGCTGGCTCTGTTTCTGGCTCTCCATTCCATCCCCGCCATTCCGGCCATAAGGCAGCGCCTCGTCGCCCGGCTCGGCCGGCGGGCCTATCTCGGGCTCTATTCGCTCGTCTCCCTTCTTGCGCTTGGCCTTGTGTTCCACACGGCGTTTCAACTCGACTATGTCGAACTCTGGACCCCGACCGCCTGGCAGGCATGGTTTGCTATCATCCTCAGTCCAATAGGGTTTTTCCTCATTTTGGCCGGTCTGCTCAGTCCCAATCCTGCTTCAGTCACGCTGCGGCGCGTGGCAGATCGACCAGGCGCCATCGTCGCCATCACCCGCCATCCCGTCCTTTGGGGTTTCCTGCTTTGGGCTGTCGGCCACATAATCGCCAATGGCGATCTGCGCAGCCTGATCCTCTTTGGCAGTTTCGCCCTCTTTGCAGTATTAGGCATGGCAATGGCCGATCGGCGCAGCCGGAAAAAATCTGACAAGGCCCTGATCGACCTTATGAATTCCACATCTGCTTTGCCTTTTGTGGCCATCGCGCAGGGCCGCGCGCGCCCGCGCCTTGATCGCCATATGGCCATTGCTTTTGCTATCGCCGCGGCGCTGACGACCTGGCTTCTGCTCGGCGGTCACGCGGTCCTCTTCGGTGCCGATCCTCTTGCCATGACAATGATTTAGGAGCCTGCAACACGATTGCGCTGCATCAAGGCGCAGTCTCGAAAAGCCTGCCATTGTCCGAGGCAAGAGGGGTGAGACGAGCATGGAGACTGTTATGAACCGGATCGCTGCATGACCCCGCTAAAGCGCCATTTTCTGACCGCCCTCGGCTGTACCATGCTGGCTTTGGGCGCTTTGGGGGCGGTTCTGCCGCTCCTGCCAACCACACCTTTCCTTCTCGTGGCAGCGGCCTGCTTTTCCCGCTCATTCCCTCAGCTCGAAACCTGGCTGCTTGAGCATCCCCGCCTCGGTCCGCCACTTCGCGATTGGCGGCGGTCGGGCGCAATTTCGGGGCGCGCCAAGGCCATGGCCGTTTCTGCCATGGTCGTGAGCTATGCCACATTTCTGGTGATGACAGAGGCGGGTCTTGCACCGCAGCTGCTTGTCGGACTGGTTCTCAGCTGCTGCTCGACCTTTATTCTCAGCCGCCCGGCTCCGGCGCGGCTGCAGGTCTGACCCTGCGACAATAAAAGCGGGGTGAAGAGATTGCGCTGCGCGGCTTGCAGCCCGATCTTGTTCATAGCCATCCCAGCACCAGGTCAGCCATGCGCCTCACCCAGTTCACCGACTATTCGCTGCGCCTGCTGATCTATGCCGCGAGCCACACAGATCGCCGGATCACCATAGAAGAGGTCGCCGTCTCCTACGACATTTCGCGCAACCATCTGATGAAAGTGGCCAATCACCTGACGCGCGAAGGCTATCTCAAGGCTATTCGTGGTCGCTCGGGCGGGCTCACGTTGGCGCGACCGGCAGCCGAGATCGGGTTGGGAATGGTGGTGCGCGCGACCGAGCCCGACTTTGCCGTGGTGGAGTGCTTTACCGCAACGGACCGCTGCCGGATCACCCCGGCCTGCCGGCTCAAGGGCGTGCTGGGCAGCGCAATCGGGGCCTTTATGGCCGAACTGGACCAGCATACCCTCGCAGACCTGGCCGTGGACCCGCAGCTTTTCGGCGTTAGCGCCAGCTAGGCAGGCGCTAGAGCTTTCCGGCCTGCATGGGATGGGCCAGCGCCGTCATGACGCCGCGCAGTTCCGCTAGACCTTTCATCCGACCAATTGTGGGATAGCCCGGCTGGCTCGATCGGCCCAGGTCATCGAGAATATCCTGACCGTGATCGGGGCGCATCGGAATCTGATGATCGGCGCGGCCTGCAGCCTTGCGTCGCGCTTCCTCGCGCAGGATTGCGGCAATCAGCGCAACCATATCCGTGTCACCGGCGAGATGCTCGGCCTCGAAGAAGGAGCCAGCCCGTGCCGCAGGATCGTCCCGCTTGACGTTGCGCAGATGCACGAAATGCACCTTTGGCGCAAAGCGATCCATGATGGCAGGCAGGTCATTGTCCGGCCGCGCGCCCAGCGAGCCGGAGCAAAGCGTCATGCCGTTTGCGGGGCTGTCGACTGCATCCAGAATGGCGGCGTAGTCGTCGCCGGTCGACATGATCCGCGGAAGACCGAGAAGCGGAAATGGCGGATCGTCCGGGTGGCAGCAGAGGCGCAGGCCCAGCCTTTCGGCCAGGGGGACGACTTCGGACAGAAAGTTGATGAAGTTGCGCCGCAGCAGATCGGGCGAGATGGTGCCATATTCGGCCAGATGCAGGCGGACATCGTCAAGCGACATGCTCTCGGTGGAGCCGGGCAGACCCATAGTGACATTGCGTGCCAATTGCCGGCGCGTCTCATCGCCCATGCCAGCGAAGCGGCGCGCCGCTTCGTCGATCACCGCACTAGAGAAATCGCCCTCTGCGCCGGGGCGCTTGAGGATATGAATGTCGAAGGCGGCGAAGTCATAAATGTCGAAGCGCATCGTCGTGCCGCCATGGGGCAGGCGCCAGCGCAGGGAGGTCCGCGTCCAGTCCAGAACCGGCATCAGGTTATAGCAGATGACCTCTATGCCGGCCTCGGCGAGATTTTGCAGGCTATCCTTATAATTGGCGATATGGCTGCGCCACTCGCCTTTCTGCTTCTTGATGTCTTCGCTGACCGGCAGGCTCTCCACCACATCCCAGGCGAGGCCGGAAGGCGACCCATCCGTCCTCCGGCCAATCAATTCCTGGCGCTTCGTGATCTCGTCGGGTGTCCAGACCGCTCCGGTACGGACATGATGGAGCGCACTTACCACGCCTTCAGCCCCGACTTGGGCTATGTCGTCAATCGATGTGATGTCGGCCGGGCCGAACCAGCGCCAGGTCTGCTTCATGGCTCGACTCCTCCCGATAGGCGAGACGCCGATCCAGCCTTCTGCTGGGCCATGATCGCCAGCCGCGTGACATTGAGGGCGTGGCCCTGCGGCATTGCGGTTTCGCTACGGCTCCTGACATCAGCGAGGAAATTAGCGAAGTAGGTGAGGCGCTCGCCGCCCGCATCGATGTGACGCGTGCCGGCATGGTTGGACAGAAACACATGGTCGGCGCCCTCCCGCCCGTCCACGTCGATATATTTGCGCAGTTCGATATATCCCTCGGTGCCCAGAATGAAGAGGCGGCCATCGCCCCAGGCCTTGAGACTATCTGGAGTGAACCAGTCCACCCGGATGAAGCCCGATGCCCCGCCGCCATGCAGCAGGATTTCCCCATAGTCCTCAAAAGCGGGATTGTCCGGCAGGGCATGATTGGCCGTGGTGGCAGAGACGATTTCGGCGTCGCTCGCCCCGGAAAAATGCAGGAACTGATCGATCTGGTGGGAGGCAATATCGGTGAGAATGCCGCCATAGTTTTCGGGGTCGAAGAACCAGTCGGGGCGGATGGCACGGTTCAGCCGGTGGGGGCCGAGGCCCACGGTCTGGATGACGCGACCGATTTCGCCATTGGCCACCAGCCGGCTGGCCAGTTCACAGGCGCGCACCACGAAGCGTTCGGAAAAACAGATCGAATATATCTGTCCGGTTTCGCGCGCGACACGGTCGAGTTCATCGATTTCTTCAAGAGTGATGGCGCCGGGCTTATCGACCATCACGTCCTTGCCGGCGCGCATGGCCCGGATGGCGATGGCGGCGCGGTCGCGGGGGATGGCGGCCGAGACGATGATGTCGACGTCTGCATCATCGAACAGCACTTCTCTGTCGACGGCCAGCAGGTCTGGAAACCGCTCGCGGAAACCTTCCAAGACCTTGGGATCGCTGGTCTGCGGGCAGTAGCCGGCGCATTCGGCGCCGGCAGCGATGAGTTCGCCAACCAGATGATAGACGTGCCGATGATCAAGGCCGATAGCGGCGAAGCGGAGGGGTCTACTCATGCCGCCACCCCGCGAACGGAAACCGGGCGGCCGAGCTTGCCCGTTTCGATCAGCGCGTCGATCAGGCGATGGACCTTGAGGGCCTCCTCGCCAGTGACCCGGGGCTCCCGTCCTGTGCGGATGGCGTCGATGAAATCGGCCATGACCGCGCGATGGTGATCGTGCGGGTAGGCCATCGGGTCGGCGCCGGTGCCTCCGGCGCTGCCATCGGGCTCGATGGCGATCCTGCGACCATCCTGGAACTGCACCAGCAATTCAGTGCCGGCAATGGTCGCGGTGCCTAGTTCGCCAATGATTTCGATGCGTTCGAGAAAGCCGGGATAGGCAGCCGTAGTGGCATCAATCGTGCCGAAGGCGCCATTGGCGAAGCGCGCGGCGGCGCAAACCATGTCCTCGGTCTCCATCTGGTGGACCGGACTCGTCGTGGCAAAACCGGTGACTTCGGCAATCGGCCCGGCCAGGCTCAACATCAGGTCGAGCGTGTGGATACCCTGTGAGAGCAGCACCCCGCCACCATCGCGGGCGAAACTGCCACGGCCGGGCTCGTCATAATAGGCCTGGGGCCGCCAGAGGCGGATGACTGTTGAACAACCAACGATCTGACCAAGCTCGCCGGTGCGGATGATTTCGGTCAGGCGGGTACCGGCCCGGCGAAACCGATGCTGCAAGACGATGCCCAGGGTGACGCCCGCCTTGCGACAGGCGGCGACGGCAGCCTCGGCCCGTGCCGTGGTGATATCGACGGGTTTTTCGAGCAGCACATGCTTGCCGGCGGCGGCGCATCGCTCGGTAATGTCGAGATGGGTATTGGCCGGGGTGAAGACGGCAACCGCCTCGACGGATGTGTCATCGAGGATGGTTTCCAGCCTGTCGCAGGTGGGGAAAGGGAACCGTTCGCTGAAGGCGGCGCGGCGGGCGGCGCTGGGCGAATAGGCATGAACCACCTCGACCTTGTCGGCCAGATCGAGCAGGCCCTTCGCATGCGGGGTTACCGCCATGCCCAGGCCGACAATAGCAATCTTCGTCTTGTTCACGGCAAGTCCTGTCGAGCAAATCTGAGGGTCTGGGAGGCCGGATGCCGTGCGCCCAGTTGGACGCACGGCGCTTTGTGGTTCGGCTCAGGGGCCGAACCACTGAACCGGCAAAAGGGTGATCGCGGGGACATAGGCGATGAGCATCATCACCGCGATCAGCACGATCATGAACGGAACCGCCGCTTTCATGGTGGCGCCCTGATCGGCGCCACCGACACGAGCGGTGGTGAAGATGAGCACACCCAAGGGTGGGGTCAGCGCACCGATCACCATATTGAGCACGATGATGATGCCGAAATGGATCGGATCTATGCCCGCAGCAAGGATAAGCGGCACAAGGATCGGCACGAGGATGACCAGCGAGGCGATCATCTCCATGAAAAGGCCGACGGCCAGAAGGAAGATGTTGAGCACCAGCATGAGCAGCCAGGGATTGTCGACCAGAACCGACATGGACGCCGCAATCTTTTGCGGCACCTGTTCATAGGCCAGCACCCAGGCAAAGGGCGCCGCCGCGGCGATGATCACCACGATGACAATCGTATCCACCACCGACTCGCGAATAGAGGCGATGAAGTTCGATGGAGTGAGCTGGCGATAGACGAAGGCGCCGCAGACAATGGCATAGAAGAAGGCGATGGCGCCGGCTTCAGTGGCGGTGAAGGCGCCAAAGCGCACGCCCATGACGATGATCAGCGGCAGAAGCAGGGCCGGCACTGCCACCCAGAGCGAACTCAGCCTTTCCTTGAGGGAGGCCTTGGCCATGTCCCCGCCATAGCCACGCTTGAGCGACATGACATAGACGGTGAGCATGAGCGCGGCGGCGATCATCAGGCCAGGCACGATAGTGGCGACAAACAGCGCCCCGACCGATACTGAAGCCAGGGCCGCGTAGACAATGAGGCCAAGGCTGGGCGGCAGCATATTGGCAAGCGTGGCGCCCGAAGCGGTGAGGGCGGCGCTGAACGGACGGTCATAGCCCCTTTTGGCCATTTCCGGGATCATCAGCTTGGCCACTGTCGAGGCGTCGGCCGTGGACGAACCGGAAATGCCGGCCAGCATTGTGTTGGTCAGCACATTGGCCTGCCCCAAGCCCCCCCGGAAATGACCGACCAGCTTGACGGCCACATCGACGAGACGCGGGGTGATGCCGCCGGCATTCATGACCGCTGCAGCGAGAATGAAGAAGGGAATGGCCAGCAGGTAGAATGAGCTGACCGAAGCCGCCATATTCTGGGAGATGGTGACCAGCAGGATTTGCGCAAAGGGCGCGAAAGCTGCAAAGGCGCCGAAAGCCATGGCGAAGGCGATGGGTGCGCCCATGATGATGAGCACGAGTCCGACAATGTTGAGCACGAAGGCGCTGCTGCTTTCGCCATAGACATAGCCGGCGCCATAACGGATGGCGAGGTAGAGCACTGCGCCGCCGGCGAGGACTGAAACCCCCTGCATGAGCGTGCGGCCCGGCTGGGGCCAGAGCATGAAGAACAGGTTGAGCGCACCGCCCACGGGAACCGCAAGGAAGTAGTACTTCATCGGCATCTGCAAGGCCGGCGAAGCAGCGATGGACTTCATCACATATTCGCTGCCATGGATGATGAACATCAGGCTCGACGCGACCACGACGGCCTGGTTGAAGAAGCCGACCCAGTGGCGCGGCCGGGGCGGCAGGAGATTGGGCACGGTATCGATGGCGATATGGACATTACGTCCCGTCGCCAGGCCCATGCCGAGAAAGATGGCCCAACAGAAACTCCAGATCGCCACTTCTTCCGCCCAGGGCAGGCCCGAGTGAAAGATGTAGCGAAGCACGACCTGCGTTATGGCAATGCACAGGGCTGCAAGCATCAGGATGACACAGATCGTTTCCACGATCCGGTCGACGATTTTTGCAAAGCCGGCTGGACCCGCATGGGATACTGCGCCTTCCGGCGCAGTATCCATCTCGGCATAGACACTCATCGAGAAACCCTTATGCCAGAGCGCGGATGGCCGCGATCATTTCGGCGGTTTCGGCGCTCTTGGAGCCGAACTCGTCGAAAAGCGAAGCGGTCTGCGCTTCCATCTTGGCCAGTTCGTCGGCCGGCAGCTGGGTAACTTCGACCCCAAGCCCCTTGAGCTCTTCGAGCACTGCGGCAGCATTGGCGCGGTTGGTGGCGCGCTGTGCGGCAAAGGCTTCCTTGGCAGAGCTGCGAACCAGTTCCTGCAGGTCGGCAGGCAGGCTGTCGAGCCAGGCGGCGTTGACACGGATTGCCTTGGGCAGGAACCAATGACCGGTCAGCGTCAGATGCTTGGCCTGTTCGTAGAACTTGAAGCCCTTGATCGAGAAGACGTCTGAATCGATGGCGTCGATCAGGCCGGTCGAGAGCGCCTCATACTGCTGGTCATAGGGAAGCGGGGTGGGCGCAGCGCCCAGCAGCGTCCAGAAGCTGACCCAGATATTGAGCTGGGGCACACGGATCTTGACACCCTTGAGCGTATCCAGCGAGGTGACCGGGGACTTGGCGAGGATGTGGCGGAAGCCGGTTTCGCCATAGGCGACAAATTCAACGCCGGTCTTGGCGCGGGCAATATCCGACGCCTTCTGGCCCAGTTCGCCCTGCAACACGGCGTCGACATGAGCTTCGTTTTTGTAGATGAAACCCGGCGCGCCACCCAGAGCGGCGATTTCGGGTGCAATGGCTTCTTCGGAGTCGGGGCCGGCGGTGGTGGCCTGAATGGTGCCGATGCGGCTGCCTTCAAGGGCTTCTGCCAGGCCACCCAACTGTGCGGCGGGGAAATGCTGTGCGTCGATACGGCCTTCGCTTTTTTCGTTCAGAACCGCTACCCAAGCGTCGAACGCATTGGTGATGGGGGTGCCGATGCCCTCAGTATGGGCAATCTTCATGACGAACTTCTCCTGCCCAAACGCGCTGGAGACGATGGCAGGCGCGGCAAGCGCCGCTGCGCCCGCCTTGATGAATGTGCGGCGGGACATGCCCGGCAGAACAAAAGTCATAGTTTCCTCCAATGATCCTCTCAATGCCACCGCGCTTCTTGGCTTGCGGTATGGCACCATACCGGTATGATACATCCTATGAGAATTGTGACAAGTCCTACTTCTGTATTGGACCTCAATGAGAGGTCCCTCAGGCTAAAAGACCCGATTGCCCCGCAAATGCTGGCAATTCTGCGGATGGCCATTGTCGACATGCGCCTGCCGCCCGGCGAGGCGCTGTCCGAAAAGGACATTGCCAATCGCTGCGGCGTGTCGCGCCAACCAGTTCGGGAGGCCTTCATCAAACTGGCCGAGCTTGGCCTCTTGGAAATCCGGCCCAGCCGCGGCACCTATGTCACCAAGATTTCGGTACGCGACGTCGCCAATGCCCGCTTCGTGCGTGAAGCGATCGAATGCGATATTGCCGCCTCGGCCGCCCAATTGGCCGCGCCGGCCGACATTGCCCACCTGCGCGAGTTGATCGATCAGCAGAGAAAGACCGACCGGGATGGCGATCACCGCCGTTTTTCCGAACTCGACGAGGCTCTGCATTTCGCCATTGCCCAGATCGTCGATTGCGACTTTGCCTGGCGTACGGTGGAAACCGCCCGGTTCCATACCGATCGTGTCCGCATGCTCTCGATCCCCGAAACCTCGTCCCTGACCACGCTCATCGATCAGCACAGCATGCTGGTGGATGGCATCGAAGCGGGCGATCCGGAGCGGGCGCGAACCGCCATGCGACGCCATTTGCGCGAAATCCTGCTGGCGCTGCCGCTGATCGCCAAAGCGCATCCGGCCCTGTTCTCGGATACCGACCTGCCTGCGCACACGCCCTATGTCGAGGCCTCGACGCGCTGATCGGAGAGCAGGCGCGGCGCGGTTGGTCACTTGGCGGCAAATCGGGACACGACCAGAGCATGGCAAAACCCCTGCCGACCCGGCAGGAGCATGAGTGACCGTGCTCATGAAATGTGGTGTCACGCTTTCCCCCGATCAGTCCATTGGCAGGCGCTTGAACGCCTCGATATTGGACTTGATGGCGGTTTCCACCGGCAGCCTTTCGACGCTCGACGCGCCGTAAAAGCCGTTGCAGTGCTCGCTATGCTTGAGCACATAGGCCACGTCCTCGGGGGTCGCGATCGGACCGCCATGGGCAATCACGATTACGTCCTTGCGGATCCTGCGCGCCGCCTCGGCCCATTCGTCGATCAGCGCCACGGACTCGGCCAGTGTCTTGGAGGTCGTGGCGCCAATGGTGCCGCCCGTCGTCACGCCCATATGCGGAACGATGAGGTCTGCGCCGGCCTTGGTCATTTCCACGGCCTGGTCGACATCGAACACATAGGGCGTGGTCAGCATGTCGAGTTCATGGGCCTGGCGGATCATGTCGACTTCGGAGGCGTAATTGATGCCGGTTTCTTCGAGGCTGATGCGGAACGTGCCGTCGATGATGCCGACGGTGGGAAAGTTCTGGACGCCAGAAAAGCCCAGTTCCTTCAGTTCCCGCAAAAACACCGGCATGATGACGAAGGGGTCCGTGCCATTGACCCCGGCAATCACCGGCGTGTGCTTGACCACCGGCAGCACTTCGAGCGCCATTTCCTTGACGATGTCGTTGGCATTGCCATAGGCGAGCAACCCAGCCGAGGAGGCACGCCCGGCCATGCGATAACGGCCGGAATTGTAGATGATGATCAGATCGATTCCGCCGGCTTCCTCGCTTTTGGCGGAAATGCCAGTGCCCGCGCCGCCGCCGACAATAGGCTTGCGGTTGCGCACCATGTCCTGCAGGCGCTCGACGATCTTGGCGCGTTCAATGCGCGGCATGGCTGTTGTCCTTGCTCATATCGGAAGAAGAGACGGCGGTGGCACGCCGGGAGGTGGCGAAAAGATCGGCAAACTGGCCAGCCACGCCGCGCCGGAAGACGAGGACGCAGACGATGAACACCGTGCCCACCATGACCGTGACCCAGCCGCCAAGCGCGGAGAAATAATAGTAGACCGCCGAGACAATAGCGGCGCCGATAACCGGGCCGAAGACAGAGTTCATGCCGCCCAGAAGCGTCATCAGGATCACGTCGCCCGACATGGACCAATGGACGTCGCGCAGGGAGGCGACCTGATAGATGATGACCTTGAGCGAACCGGCCAGGCCCGACAGGCCCGCCGAGAGCGCGAAGGCCAGGATTTTGTAACGGGCCACCGGATAGCCCAGCGAGAGTGTGCGGGGCTCATGGTCCCGAATGGCGCGCAGCACCTCGCCAAAGGGTGAGTTGACGATGCGATAGACCAAAGCAAGGCCCAGGCCGACGATCGCCATGACCACGAAATAGAGATTGGTATCCGAGCGCAGGTCTATGAGACCGAACAGGGTGCCGCGCGGTATGCCCTGCATGCCGTCTTCGGCATGGGTGAAGGGCAGACGCAGGAAGACGAAATAGACCAGTTGCGCCAATGCCAGCGTGATCATGGCGAGATAGATGCCCGAGCGGCGGGTGGCGAGAGCGCCGAACAGCGCGCCGAGGACAGTCGCAAAGGCCACGCCGAGCAGAATGGAGAATTCTGGCGCCCAGCCCAGATGCAGCAGGCCATAGCCGGTAATATAGGCCGCGCCGCCGAAAAAGGCCGCATGGCCGAAGGACAGGATGCCGGTCTGGCCCAGCAGGATATTGAAGGCGCAGGCAAAGAGCGCCATGCACATGATGCGCATGACAAAGACCGGGTAGATAACCGTGGGGAAAAATGGCACCGCTGCCAATAGAACGAGGCACAGCGCCAGCACACCGATGATCAGGCTGCGTGGAATTGGGAGAAGGCGCATCAGCTTTCCTCTCGACCAAACAGGCCCGCGGGTCGCAGCAGCAGGACCAGCGCCATGACAAGGAAGACGATGACCGTGGAGCCCTCGGCATAGAAGACCTTGGTCAGCCCCTCGATGATGCCGAGCAGCAGGCCGGTAATGACCGCGCCCGAAATCGAGCCCAAACCGCCAATAACGACGATGGCAAAGACAATGATCACCAGTTCCGACCCCATGGAGGGATTGACATGCTGGATGGGCGCGGCGAGCACGCCGGCAAAGGCGGCCAGCCCCACCCCGGCGCCATAGGTGAGCGACAGCAGGAGCGGCACATTGACCCCGAAAGCCTGAGTCAGTTCGGGCTTTTCGGTCGCCGCGCGCAGCTTGGCGCCAATCGAGGTACGCTCGATCACAAACCAGGTGAGAAGGCAGACGACCAATGCTGCGAAGATGACGAAGCCGCGATAGATGGGCAGCATCATGAAACCGAGATTGACCGCGCCGCGCAGCTGTTCAGGTACCGGATAGGGATAGCCAGACGAGCCGAACGCGATACGGAACCCACCTTCGATCACCAGCACCATGCCGAAGGTCAGCAGCAATCCATAAATGGGCTCCAGCCCGTAAATCCGCCGCAGGAACAGGCGCTCGACGACAATGCCGATGCCGGCCACGGCCAGCGGCGCCAGGATCAGAGCCGGCCAGTAGCCGATGCCCAGATGACGCCCCAGCAGGAAAGCCACGAAGGCGCCGGTCATGAAAAAGGCGCCGTGGGCGAAATTGACGATCTTGACGATGCCGAAAATGATCGCCAACCCCAGGCTTAACACGGCATAGAAGGCGCCATTGACCAGGCCTAACATCAGCTGGCCGAGAAATGCCTGGATCGGGATGCCGAGAATATCCACGGGCTAAACCTTTGCCATGCCGAGGACGGTGAAACCGCCAGAGCAAAGCAATGCATTGCGCATAGCCACAGCCATGTGGATTTCCCCCTCTGTCCTCAGGTCTCCGTCAGGCGCATCGAAACGGCGCCAGCGGAGACTTTTTTATTGATCCCCACTTTACGGGAGCAACAACCGCCCTAACAATGGCCGACATGCACGAGAAACTATCTGAAACACACATTGTTGGTGACGACACTTTCCAGAAAATCGTCCGGGCGGAGGATTGTCCGGTGCTGGCCCAGCGGCACATTTCACATGTGGGTGTCGGTGATGCGACAGTGCCCTACCGGGTGGTACGCACCAATCTGAGCGGGGCGTATCTACATGCCTGCCTCGACGGGGAAGGCCGCATGTTGCTGGACGGACGCTGGAGGGCCCATAGGCAGGGCATGGTGACTTTGGCTCCCGCCCATGTGCTGCACGCTTTCCATGCTGTGCTGGGAAAACGCTGGCACTATTGCTGGGTCCGCTTCATGCCGACCTCGCCGCGCTCGGCCGCGGGGGGCATGACGCCGCTTGTGGCAAAATATGATGCCCGCGCCCTGTCCCACGCCATACTCGGTCTGTTCCACGAGATGGAGACGGAGGCCGATGTCAGCTCGGCGACATTGTGGGTCAACCTCATCGAGCACTACATCGCGCAAGTCGCGGACCCCTTGCAGGGCGATGAGCGGTTGAGCGGCTTGTGGAACCAGATCAACAGCGATCTCGGGCACAATTGGACGCTCAACAAAATGGCCGACATTGCCGGCCTCAGCGGGGAGCATCTGCGCCGGCTATGTCAGAGCCGTCTGGGGCGCAGCCCGGTGCAGCAATTGACCTATCTACGCATTCAACATGCGGCGCATCTGCTGGTGACGACCGATATGCGGGTGGAGGATGTGGCCTTCGCGGTGGGTTATCAGAATCCCTTCGCCTTTTCGAACACGTTCAAACGCATGACCGGCTTCCGCCCCTCGCGCTTCCAGACCCAGCGCCGTTCTCGCGGCAGCGGCGGATGATCAGACGCCCAGAAGGCGCGTGACCCGGTCGAAATCCTTGACGAGATCGGCATTTGTAACGCTATCGGCCACCCGGCCGCGATCCAGAATATAGTGCCGGTCGGCTATGGTTGAGGCAAAGCGCACATTCTGCTCGACCATGAGCAGGGTAAAGCCGCGTTCCTTGAGCCGCCTGATGGCCGCCCCGATCTGCTGGACGATGACCGGGGCCAGTCCCTCGGTGGGCTCGTCGAGCAGGAGCAGTTTTGCGCCGGTGCGCAGGATGCGGCCAATGGCGAGCATCTGCTGTTCGCCGCCCGACAGCTTGGTGCCGGGGCTTTGCAACCGGCCGCGCAGGCTAGGAAACAGCTCCAGCACCTGCTCGACACTGAGCCCATCCTTGTCGACCACCGGCGGCAGAAGCAGGTTTTCCTCCGCGGACAGCGTTGAGTAAATGCCGCGATCTTCGGGACAAAAGGCCACGCCCAGACGCGGAATGCGATGGGAGGGCAGGCCGACAATCTCCTGCCCCATGATCTGGATCGAGCCAGCACTGCGCGGCACCATGCCCATGATGGATTTGAGCGTCGTCGACTTTCCAGCGCCATTCCGACCCAGCAGCGTCACCAGTTCTCCGGGCCGCACATCGATATCCACGCCGTAAAGGGCCTGGCTCGGGCCATACCAGGCCTCAAGCCCCTGGATCGAGAGATGGCTGATGGGCTCCAGCCTGCGCGCAGCCTCAGCCATGTCCGCCTCCGAGATAGGCCTCTACAACCTGCTGGTTGGAAGCAATACTGTCATAGTCACCCTCAGCCAGGATGCGGCCGCGCGCCAGGACAGTTACATGGGTGCAAATCTGCGAGACAATGCCCAGATTGTGTTCGACCATCAGCACGGTGCGGCCCCTGGCGGCATTCTGGATCAGCGCGGTGATGCGCTGCACGTCCTCGATACCCATGCCCGCGGTCGGCTCGTCGAGCAGCACCACATCGGGTTCGAGCGCCAGCGTGGTGGCGATTTCAAGCGCCCGACGGTGGCCATAGGACAGTTCGCCGGCCGGAGAATCGGCCAAAGTGGAAACGCCCACCGCCTCGATCAGCGCCAGAGCCGCATCGGCCTTGTCTTCCAGCACTCGTTTGGACCGCCAGAAATCAAACGATTCCCCCCGATGTCGCTGAATAGCCAGCATCACATTGTTGCGGACGGTCAGGGTATTGAACACAGCCGATATCTGGAAGGATCGAACCAGCCCCATACGGGCAATCTTGTCAGGGCCCATATGCGTAATGTCGACGCCGCCATAGCGGATCGCGCCCGATGTGGGTTTCAGGAATTTGGTCAAGAGGTTGAAGCAAGTGGTCTTGCCGGCGCCATTGGGGCCGATAAGGGCATGGATGGCGCCGCGCTCTACCGCGAGGGACACATTGTCGACGGCGAGGAAGCCGTGAAAATCCTTGGTCAGTGCCGAGACTTCGAGAATGGGATCGCTCATTGACCTGCCCGTTGCCAGAAATGCTGCCGGGAATATCCCGGCAGCGTGTTTGGATATGCGGTTTTAGTTCGCCCCGGTGACGAGGTAACAGGTGCTCTGGTCGAGCGGGCGGAAGGCAATTTCCGCCGGAATGGTGGCTACGGCCTTGAGATAATCCCAGTCATACTTGGATTCTTCGGGCGTCTTGACGCGCCAGAGATACATGTCGTGGACCATGCGGCCATCCTCGCGGATATAGCCATCCTCGGTGAAGAAGTCCGAGATCGGGGTCGAGCGCATCGTCTCCGAAACGGCGTCGGCATCATCGGTCCCAGCGGCCTCGATGGCCTTGAGATAGTGCATGGTCGCCGAATAATTGCCCGCCTGGCTCATATTGGGCATGTTGCCGACACGCTCAAAATAGCGGTTGCCGAATTCGCGCGCTGCCTCGTTCATGTCCCAATACCAGGCATTGGTCAGCATCAATCCACCAGCGGCCTCAAGGCCGATCGAGTGAATATCATTGAGCCAGAGCAGCAGGGCTGCGAGTGTCTGGTTTTGGGTGATGCCGAACTCGGCGGCGGCATTGATGGCATTGATGGCGTCGCCGCCGGTAGAGGCAATGCCGATAATGTCCGCGCCGGACGATTGCGCCTGCAGCATGTAGGACGAGAAGTCGGTTGTCGCCAGTGGATGGCGGGCCGCGCCCATCACCTTGCCGCCGGCAGCTTCCACCACCCTGGTCACCTGCTCTTCAAGACCGATGCCGAAGGCGAAATCGACCGTCAGGAAGAACCAGTTCAGCCCGCCATTCTCCACCACGGCCTTGCCGGTGCCATTGGCCAAAGAATAGGCGTCGTAGGCCCAGTGCACGGCATAGGGCGAGCAGGCATCGTTAGTGATGCCGATATTGGACGAGCCGTTTACGATGATGTGGCGTTTCATTTCCTTGGCGACGCCGGCTACGGCAAGTGCGGCGCCGGAATTGGACAAGTCCGTGATCATGTCGACGCCATCGACATCGAACCATTCGCGCGCCTTGGCGGCGGCCGTGTCGGCCTGGTTGAGGTGATCGTAGAACACCACTTCGATCGGCGCGCCGAGCACTTCGCCGCCGAAATCCTCAACCGCCATGCGCACAGCTTCGACGGCGCCTTCACCGGCAAGATCGCTATAGATACCGCTCATGTCGGTCAGGACGCCGATACGCACAACGTCGTCGGATACCTGGGCATTGGCCGCGAGCGTTCCGGCCGCCAACAAGGCACTTGACGTCAAAAGACGCCCCAGAAGTCTGGTCATGATTTCCTCCATCCCTGAACGATCCTGATTTTTTGTTATCGTTCTCCACCATCATAGTAAGCGTTTCAGCCGCATTGAAATGGCCGACATGCACTGCAAAATATCGAAAATGCACATTGAGTGATGGCACGGATCGGTAAGTTGCCACGTGATTTCGCGCTGACTTTGGCACTTGTAGGGATCAAATATCCTTCCGCAGATTAAGGGCATACCGACGTGCCGGACGGTTGCAAAACCTCCGGTTTCGTTTCGTTGATGGTGCTCCGAGACAGGGTCCGCATCTGAAGTAAAAAGTGAGACGAAAACCGTCTCGGAGCGTCGGGATTTCTGATTGAGAGCTCAGCCGCCGCTGCGTGCAGCCCAGGCGAGGATATCGGCGCTGGACATGGCGCCGGAAACGCGACCGACCTCCTTGCCCTGATGAAACAGGATCATGGTGGGGATGCCGCGAATGCCCAGCCTGCCAGCTAGGTCCTGATTGTTGTCGGAATTGAGTTTGACAAAGCGCATGGCCGGTTCGGCCTGCTGGGCAGCGGCTTCAAATTGCGGTCCCATAACGCGGCATGGACCGCACCAGGGCGCCCAGACATCGACCAGAACCGGAATGTCGGAACGGGCGATGTGTTTTTCGAGAATGGCGGCCGATATGTCAGCGGGGTGACCCGAGAACAGAGCTTCGCCACACTTGCCGCATTTGCCTGCCGCAGGAGCCTTGTCCGCAGCAATGCGATTGGTGGCGCCGCAGGCCGAACACACAATATTGGTCATGGGTCCAAACCCTCCCTTGGGGCATTCATGGGCCGCGAGGAGGCAATGGCGAGCATGGCCAGATGTTGGCTGAGATGCACGCCCGCGAGATGGGAAACCAGATCAGTCTTTTCAAGCTTGTCCATGACCGGCCCCTTGACCTCAGAAAGGTGCAGACAAATGCCGGCGTCGCCAAGCCTCTGCTGGATGGCTTCGAGGCTTTCGAGCGCCGACATGTCGATGGCATTGACGGCCGAGCACATCAGAACCACGTCGGTGGTACCGGGATTGTCGGCGACCTGTTCGAGCACGAGATCCTCGAGATAACGCGCATTGGCAAAGTAAAGGCTCTCATCGACGCGGATGGAGATGACGCCCGGCACGGTCTCGACCTTGTGGCGCTTGACGTTGCGATAATGCTCGGTGCCCGGCACCTGGCCGACAATGGCAGCATGAGGCACGGAGGAACGGTAGAGAAAGACCAGGATGGAGGTGCCCACACCCAGCGCAATGCCCATCTCCACGCCGAGCATCAGCGTTCCCACTATGGTGATGGCGACAGCGGCAAAGTCGGCCCGTGAATAGGTCCATGCGCGCTTTAGAATAGAGAAATCCACCAGCGTCAGCACGGCGATGACAATCGTCGCCGCCAGCGTCGCCTTGGGCAGGATGGCGAGGAACGGGGTCAGCAGCAGTGTTGCGAGCGCAATGCCGATGGCGGTGAAAGCACCTGCGGCAGGCGTGGCGGCACCGGCATCGAAATTGACCACCGAGCGGGCAAAGCCGCCAGTCACGGGATAACCGCCGCCAATGGCCGCAGCAATATTGGAGGCCCCAAGGCCGATCAGTTCCTGACTGGGCGCAATGCGTTCGCGTCTTTTTGCAGCCAGCGTCTGGGCGACGGAGATGGATTCGACAAAGCCGACAATGGAGATGATCAGCGCGGGAACCGCAAGTTGGCGGATAATCTCGAGATCAAAGCCGCGCAGCGACAGCATTGGCAGGCCCTGCGGGACATCGCCGACCAGAGCCACGCCTTTTGCGCCCAGATCCATGCCGGCCGACCAGGCCATGGTAAGGAAGACCACAAGAACCGGACCGGCGCGGACGATGATGGTGGCGACGCCCTTGGGCACACCAAACCGGCCGAGCCAGTTCTTGAGATCGAGCCTGATCCAGAGCAGCAGCGCGACGGCAACCACACCGACAGCCAGCGTCCACCCGTTGATCGCGCCGATATTGGCGAAGATCGACATGACCAGATCGGGCAGCGTGTGCCCTTCGGTCCTGATGCCGAGCAATCCGCCGAGCTGGCTGGCGGCGATGATGAGGCCGGAGGCGGTGATGAAGCCGGAAATCACCGGATGGGAGAGGAAATTGGCGATAAAGCCGAGCCGGAACAGGCCCATGCCGACCAGCATCAGGCCCGACAACATGGCCAGCACAATCGCGGCGCTGGCATAGTCCACGCCGCCTTCCGCCGCGACCCGACCCACCGCGCTTGCGGTCATCAGCGAGACGACCGCCACCGGTCCCACGGCCAGCGCCGAGGACGTGCCGAAAATGGCATAGGCGATGAGCGGCAGAATGGAGGCATAGAGACCCACTTCCGGCGGCAGGCCGGCCAAAAGGGCATAGGCTAGCGATTGCGGGATCAGCATGATGGTCACGATGACAGCGGCAACGAGGTCGCTGGTCAGCGTCTGACGATTGTAGCGCCGACCCCAGTCGAGAATTGGAAAATAGGTCTTTAAACGCACGGGAAACACTCGCCAAAGGGCTACCCGGCAGAGTCTGCCGGAGCGCGGGGTCTATTTGCTCAGCGTGGCATAGAGGCTGCCGGCGCGGGCGCCGGAGCGACAATAGCCGAGCATGGGCTTGGGCATCTTCTCCCAGGCGTCGCGGAAGCGGATGATCTGGCCTTCGCCGAGCATGCCGGAAACGGGGATATAGACAATCTGAATGCCGAGCGCCTCGGCGGCGCGCGCCACTTCGTCGAAGCTGGGCTGGCCATGCTCCTCATCATTGGGGCGGGCGCAGACAATGGATTTGTACCCGGCCTCGGAGATGGCCTTGACCTGTTCGGGAGTGATCTGCCCGGTGGTTGCGAAATCGTCGTCCAGTTTGCGGATATTCATGACATTGCCCTTGGGCTTGAGGAACGAGAACATGGTGCTTTCTCCTGGAAAGAGGCACCTCCCTCCGGGTTGAGGCTAAGGAGGGAGGGGACGGCCGCTGGCTTCTTAGGGGGACTACAGCCCGTTGACCGGAACCTTTAGGAAGGTCTTGCCGCTCTCGTCCCTTGGCGGGAGCTGACCGGCGCGCATATTGACCTGCAAGGACGGGATAATCAGCTTGGGCATGGCGAGCGTGGCGTCGCGCGCTTCGCGCATGGCGACGAACGTGTCCTCGTCCGTGCCCTTGCCGACATGGATATTGTGGTCGATCTGCTCGCCCACGCTGGTTTCCCATTCGATATTGCGGCCGTTGGGGCCATAGTCGTGGCACATGAAGAGCCGCGTTTCGCGCGGCAATTCCAGCACGCGCTGAATGGAGCGGTAGAGTGTGCGCGCGTCGCCGCCGGGGAAATCGGCGCGGGCCGAACCGCCATCGGGCATGAACAGCGTATCGCCGACAAATCCGGCATCGCCAACGACGTGGGTCATGCAGGCCGGGGTGTGACCCGGCGTGTGAATGACATGGGCGGTCATGGTGCCGATCTGGTAGCTGTCGCCATCCTTGAAGAGACGATCGAACTGGCTGCCATCGCGCTGGAATTCGGTGCCTTCGTTGAAGATCTTGCCGAACGTGTCCTGCACGATCGTGATGTTCTCACCAATACCGAGCTTGCCGCCAACCTTGGACTGAATATAGGGCGCGCCGGAGAGATGGTCGGCATGGACATGGGTCTCGATCAGCCATTCGACCGTGAGATCATGCTCCCTAATAAAGGCGATGATCTTGTCGGCGCCATCATAGGTGATGCGGCCGGCGGCATAGTCGATGTCCATCACCGAGTCGACGACGGCGCAGGCATTCGAATTCGGGTCCTTGACGACATAGGAGATCGTATTGGTGGGCTCGTCAAAGAAGGCGGTGACTTCGGGCTTGACCGGCAGATCGGTCG